>Ga0315336_1001100_pt1 | contig 58212 bp, 52 predicted proteins | sample ASW5metaG_FD_204512 | JGI IMG/M metagenome (GOLD analysis project Ga0315336, IMG submission 204512) | Ammonia-oxidizing marine archaeal communities from Monterey Bay, California, United States - ASW #5 | ecosystem: Environmental > Aquatic > Marine > Intertidal zone | place: USA: California...
CGGCGCTGGTTGGCACCTCGATGTCGGCTCGTCACATCCTGGGGCTGAAGCAGGTCCCAAGGGTTGGTCTGTTCGCCCATTAAAGTGGCACGCGAGCTGGGTTTAGAACGTCGTGAGACAGTTCGGTCCCTATCCTTCGTGGGCGTAGGAGATTTGAGAGAAGCTGACCCTAGTACGAGAGGACCGGGTTGGACGAACCTATGGTGATCCAGTTGTCACGCCAGTGGCACCGCTGGGTAGCTACGTTCGGAAGGGATAAGCGCTGAAAGCATCTAAGCACGAAGCCCCTCCCAAGATAAGATCTCCCTGAATCATTAGATTCCTGTAGAGCCCTGGAAGACTACCAGGTTGATAGGCTGGAGGTGTACGCATGGCAACATGTTTAGCTGACCAGTACTAATAGCTCGTGAGGCTTGGTCTTTTTTAATAAGGACTAATCTCTCGGAAACAATTCGTTGTTTTCGATTTGGTACAATCTCAAAAGATGTTGTAATGTTATTTAGATTCCCTTGCATTCTCTGTCAAACCATTTTAATAGTTCTGGTTTATCCAGAACCGGCTTTTGCCGGTGGCTTTAGCAGCGGGGCCACACCTGTTCCCATTCCGAACACAGTAGTTAAGCCCGCTTGCGCCCATGGTACTGCCCGGGCAATCGGGTGGGAGAGTAGGACGTCGCCGGCTCATTTTTAGAGCCCGCATATCATCACGATATGCGGGCTTTTTTTTTGTGCAAAAACCTGTGGTACTCTTTCCATTTAGGCCAATACTTGGATAAAAATTGTGACCCAGGAAATTCAAATAGCCAGCGTGGCCCAGGCGTCTGAAATTGTTGGTGTACTCAGAGATTCGATCATCGAACTCTGTACGGCCGAACATCAGCACGACGCGGACACATTGGAGACGTGGCTCGAAAATAAGACCATTGACAATGTAGCCTGTTGGTTGAACGACGAAACACAACGAATGTTCGTCGCGATTGTTGATCAACAAGTCGCGGGAGTCGGCCTGATTCACCGGGAAGGTGAAATTGGATTGGGTGGGGAGTTGCTCGCCAGAATGGAGACGCAGGCCAGGCAATGGGGAATAAAAAAATTATATCTATTCAGTATGAAAGCTGCCCGAACGTTTTATGAGCATCATGGATTCACGTCTTCCGATGGTATTCAGTCGGGATTCGGTGTATCCGTCTGTTATCCATATCGAAAGACATTTACTTAACCCATCTTGTGTCCGTTGAGCAATGAAAATTGCCATTCAATCGCCTATTTGACACAATAGGTTTTTACGAACTAGAGGGACGCCAACATGTCGCAAAATAGAATTTCCCGTCGGGCTGCCATGGGCACGATAGCCGGGGCCGCCGCGTTGGGCGCAAATGTCGGAGTTTCAACTATGGTAGTCGCGGCGACGGAACTAAAGAATACCCTTAAGCATTCTGCGTGTCGTTGGTGTTATTCAAAAATGGACCTGGATACGCTTTGTATAGAAGGGAAAAAGATAGGTTTACAATCCATTGAATTGTTGAATGAGAAAGAATTCGCCACGGTAAAAAAACACGGGCTAAGCTGCGCGATGACGAATGGACCCTCCGGCATTCCAAGAGGGTGGAATCGAGTTGAAGACCACGACAAATTGATTAAGGAATCAAAAAGGCTTCTTCCGCTGGTGGCTGAAGCCGGTTTTCCGAACATGATTGTATTCTCCGGAAATACGGGTAAACTGACTTCTGAAGAAGGCATTGAGAATTGCGCCAAGGGCCTCAAGAAAATCATGCGCACGGCTGAAAAACAAGGCGTAACGGTTTGCATGGAACTCTTGAACAGCAAGGTGGATCATGCTGGGTATCAATGCGACCACACTGAATGGGGCGTGAAGCTGGTGGATGCTGTGGGAAGCGATCATTTCAAATTGTTGTACGATATTTATCATATGCAAATCATGGAAGGCGACGTGATCGCAACCATTACGAAATATAAGGATTACATCGGGCATTATCACACGGGCGGTGTTCCAGGGCGCAATGAAATCGACGAATCGCAAGAGCTTAATTATCCGGCGATCTGTAAAGCGATCGTTGAAACGGGATATCGCGGGTATCTTGGACAGGAATTCATTCCAAAACGTGATCCGATGACGTCTCTCGCCGAGGCTGTATCCCTTTGCGACGTGTAGACTTTTGATCGCCGTATCTTCAATAGAAAAATTATCCGGTGGCCGAATCCATGGATGAAAAGTCAGAGTCCGATTTCGAAGAAGAGATCGAGACTTCAAAATCTGACGACGATTCGGTTGATGACGTTTCCGGTTTGGTACCACCTCCATCAGATTCAATGGAAGGAGGTTTGTCCTTAGCATCCGTATCCTTCCCCGATTCGAATGCGCCTGATCAAGAGGTCGCAGAAACCAACGAAGACGAAGATCCTTTTCCGCCGATTCCCGAGGCGACAGAGTACGTCGAAATAGAAAATTTCGAATTAACTCCACCTGATGATATTCGCCGTGAGCCGCCACCGTTGCCCACGATTGGAACTCCATGGGTGGCACCTGGATTAGGAGGAACTAACCCATCGCTGATGTCGGCTATGGCCGATTCCAACACTGTGATTCCGGGCCCGCGGAAACTGGTTCGTCCCGAGCCGGTAGGGGAGACCGAACGGTTCGCATCGATGGACGTCATGCGTGGTGTGGCGATTTTTGGTATTTTGATTGTGAACATCCAGGATTTCGCGCTGATCACGAGCGCCCGGTACGCCTGGTGGATGGGGGCAGGTGGTCGCAGTGAAATCAACCAGACGATTTGGGAATACACATTCTTCTTCTTTGATACGAAGTTCATAGCGATTTTTACGATGTTGTTCGGGGCGGGCATAGCTGTTTTCGAAGAAAAGAGGGTTCGAAGTGGAAAGCGCTATTTGGTTTCGTACTTTAATCGGATGTTGATCTTATTGTTGGTCGGAGCCGTTCATACGATCGTAATTTGGGATGGGGATATACTCTACGACTATGCTTTTTGGGGAATCATTTTGTTTTTCGCGCCGCGATTGCCCGTCGGCGTGCTATTCCTCTGGAGCATGGCTATGTTGTGGGCGAACGGGGCGAACTTATCGGCGGGCTGGGCGACGGTGCCCCGTACAACGGATTATGAATTGGTGGAGTTGTATCGGGGCGAATGGTGGGCGCAGGTTGAACATCGGTGGGAGCAGCGCGATTTCAGCTTTCTGGGGATGCCATTGGCGTTTGTATTTCAGGCGGTTGGACATATGACGATGGGGATGGCGTTGTATAAGAGTCGGATATTGACGGGGAAATGGCCGGCTTGGAACTACTTGGTATTGGTTCCTCTGTTTGGCTATTTTGGTTATACGATGATCGACGGGAGCGGATTAATAGAGCGGCGGCCGGATATAGAGATGTCGTTTGACCTGTTTTATTGGGGAAGTTTACTGCTTACATTCGCCTATATGAGTGCGACGATTTTTGCGGGGAAGACGATGATGTGGTTTTGGCCGGTGCGAGCGCTGGCTAGCGCAGGTCGTATGGCGTTGACGAATTATCTCTTTCAATCCGCGGTGTGTACGACGATTTTCTACGGTTGGGGATTTGGCCAGTACGAGCGCTGGGACCGCACTCAACTATTGGCGCTAATCGTAACGATCATTGTTTTCGAGCTCTTGTTTTCGTGGTTATGGTTTCGGAAATTTCAGTTTGGTCCGGTGGAGTGGTTGTGGCGGACGGCGACTTACGGCAAGCTTCAACCGATGATCAAGGAGGAGGTGCGTCGGCCGAAACTTTGGGGCGACGTGATGCCGGATGAAAAACCGAGTATTCCGTCCTGACGATGAATCGTCTATCGTTTACCCTTTCTTAAGGTATTCCTACGTGGAGATCGTGGAATGTCAAAGCGGGCATCGGCGGTTCGGATAATTTCCATTCCATGAATGCGCGAATCCTTTTTGCGAGATTGTCGTCTTCCGGTAGGCTATCCAACGCGTAGCGAATTGTTTCCTGGTCTTCCAAGCTCGCGCCAAATTCCACCAGCAACACCGAGTTTAAATAATTTTTCTGTTCGATACTCAGCTGAAGCGGCGTGATGCCTTCGTAGGTTTGGTTAGGGTCGGCGCCCATTTTGAGGAGTACGAGAAGATGGGAGGACGAACCCGTTTTGGTTTGATCCAGGAAGTGAAAGATCAATGGCTTACCGTCGACGACCCGGTTTGCCCGATCGTCACTTTCCGATGCTCCCACACTTAGCCAAGATTGGAGTTCAGAGGTGCGTCCGCTTGAAGAGCGATTGTTGATGGGTTTTTCAGCGTCGAATTCAACCCACCGGTCTTCTTTTTGGTTCAGGAGGTAGAACGCAAAAAAAGACGCGGTCAAGAGGGTTCCGACCAGGGTTCCTAGAAATAATTTCTGCACTATTCACTCCTTTCGGACGTGGGCCGTTCATTCGACGGTGACGTTATGTTGAAGACGACCCTTAGTGGTTTCCGCCGTGGGTACAGCCGTTTTGTTTGACCATCATGGTGTGTTCTGGGAGGCCCAATTCTTCGACGCGGCCTTCTTTGGAGGTGAAGTAGGCGAAGATGGTGCGCCGTTTTACGTCGCGGAATAGGGCGGCTCCGATGTTGAGGTTGTCGACGAACGATTCATGTTCATCGCTGAGAGGAGTCAATAGATCGATCATCTGATCTTCCGTGGCATTCAGGATGTCGGTCTTTTGGGTGTCTTTACAGCGTTTATCTAGCCATCGAAGTCCCTGGTGCATTCGTTCCTGATTGGAAGTTGATTCCATGGACAGGGCGAGGTCGATGTATTCGTGAACGCGGGCCGCTTGGGCGCCGCTCGTATCGGTCCGGGGGATGATGGTTTCACATAAGACTTCGAGTTGCTGGATTTCTTTCTTCTTCAGAACCAATGGTTTCCATTCTTCAGCGCTTTCGGCCACCTGCTTCACGATTTTTCCTTTCGAGTCGATGGTATAGACCCATGAAACACTGGCTACGGCACCGGCGGCCGTCATGCCCAACAGTTCGCGGCGTGTAATTTCGTTTGTCATGTTCCTTGCTCCCGGGCTATGCCACGTTGCCTTTTTTTGCTTCGGCTATCAGGTTGTCGCATGCGCGTACGGTCAATGCCATCATCGTGAGGGTTGGATTTTGGCATGCGATGGAAACGAACGCCGCGCCGTCCATGACGAAGAGGTTTTTGATGTCGTGGCTTTGATTGAATTTGTTGAGGACCGATTTTTTCGGGTCATTGCCCATGCGGGCGGTACCGCATTCGTGGATTCCGAAACCAATGGGGGCTGGAACGTTGGTCGTCGTGATTCCCGTTGCGCCGGCCGCTTCGAGCATTTCGCTTGCGCGAACGACGATGTCTTTGGCCATGGCCTTTTCATTGTCGCTGTGCTCGGTATCCATGTGCATCGCGGGGATGCCCCATTTATCTTTTACGTCGGGGTCGAGGAAAGCGCGATTTTCAAAACGCGGCAGCATTTCGCCGAACCCCGAGAGGCTTACGCGTGCGATATTTTCGCCTTCGATATCGTCCTTGAATTTCTTTCCAAATCCTTTCATAGCATAGGCGTGTTCATAGGAGGTGATATTTTCGCCTCCTTGAAAGCCGTAGCCACGAATGTAGTCTTTTTCCTGTTTTCCGCCGGGGAGATTTTGAAAGCGAGGAACGTAGATTCCATTCGGTCGGTTCGCGAGTTCCGGGATTCGTCCCAAATCTTCGTAGGTGCCTGATGCGCGGAGCGCATACATGTGGTCCATCAAATAATGGCCAAGCACCCCGCTCGAGTTTCCGAGGCCATTTTCATAATCTTTGTTGGCCGAGTTCATCAGGATGCGTGTGGATTCCAACGTGGATGCCGCGAGGACGATCATTTTTCCTTTGGCTTCGTGAGGCGTGCCAGTCAATTTGTCGTAGTAGATGACGCTTTTGGCTTTATTACGATCGTTCGTTTCGACTTTGTGGACGATGCAATTTGTGTATAGGGAGAAGTTGCCGGTCGCTTCTGCATCGGGGAGCGTGCTGGTCGGGCTGTTGAAATAGGAATTCGTCGAACACCCTTTGTGGCAAGGGCCGCAATAGTGACAGGCGGCACGGCCTTTGTGGTTTCGGGTGAGGATAGCGACACGACCGATCGTGAACGGACGACCCATCCCGTTAATGGCTTTTTTCATGCGCTGTTCGCCGCAGGATAATTTCATCGGCGGCAGGAAATAACTGTCCGGAAGTTGCGTGTAGCCTTCGCGTTGCCCGCTGACGCCGATGTGGCGTTCGACGATTTCGTAATAAGGAGCCAGTTCTTCGTACGTCAACGGCCAGTCTTCGCCGTAACCGTCGTGACTGGCGGGTTTCAGATCCTGCGCGCTGAAGCGATAGGATTGACGCGCCCATAAGATGGAACGTCCTCCGACCATGTTAGCCCGAATCCACCAGAACGGTTTTTTCTTTGGGTAGGTATATGGGTTGTCGACTTCGTCGATGTAGAATTCGGAGTTGGTTTCGCCGAAGGCATAATTGCGGCTGCCGATGGGACGGCGTTCCTTTTGTTCTGGAAGCGAACCTCGACCCCGTGTCTTTAGTTCATAGGGTTGTTTGTGTTCGCCGAAGTCTGTTTCGGGATCTAGCTTGCGACCGGCTTCCAGCATCAGGACTTTCATACCGGCTTCGCATAATCGCTTTGCCGCCCAGCCGCCGTTCGCGCCGGAACCTACAACGATTACGTCAAATTCTTCGTCTGCCATCTGAATCACTCCCCACTACGTGTTATTTTTTCCGCTTGCCCAACGGTTCCAACGTACTCTGACCTGCCTTCAGCCATTTCGCGTGTTGTTCGGCGATGGCTGGATTTTCTCTGGTCATACTATACAGTTCCTCCGGATGATTTTTCATATCGAAGAGGAGGCCGGGAGGGAAATGGTAGCTATCGAGTCCGATTTTTGCATTCCAATTTCGATACCAGGATTGGTAGACGAGCTTCCAATCCTGACTGCGCACTCCGGCGATGATGCTTCCATCGAATAAGTAGAGGAACTCGTGGGGGGACTCATCGTGTCCGGTCAGTATTCTTCCGATGTCTTTTCCATCGATGGGACGGTCGGTTGGAATCGGCACGTCGGCCATGTTGAATATCGTGGGCAGCAAATCGATATTCATCGAGATTGCTGAGGATTCCATGCCCGGTTTAATCTTTGCTTTCCACTGGGCAATCATGGGGACACGCATGCCGCCTTCCCAGGAACTCCCTTTGCGATTACGATATTGTCCGGAGCTGCCTTCCCACCACGGGCCGTTGTCGCTCGTAAATACGACCAATGTGTTTTCGTCCAAGCCTTGCTTCTCCAATGTGTCCAAAATCTGCCCGACGCTCCAGTCCAATTCTTCAATGACGTCTCCGTACAGGCCGGCTTCTGAGGTCCGTTCGAAATCTTTCGATACGAATAGGGGAATGTGCGGCATGGAGTGCGCCAAGTAGAGAAAGAAAGGACCATCCTTGTTGTCTTCAATAAACTTAATGGATTCCTCGGTGTACCGTTTCGTCAACGTGGTTTGTTCGACGGGTTCTTCGATTGCTTCAGACTGACGGTAGAGGGCCAGCGGGAGCATGTCGTTGCTCCAGGGAAGTCCATAGAAATAGTCGAAGCCGTGTTGGGTTGGCCATTGATTCTCGCGATGGCCCAGATGCCATTTCCCCACCAGGGCGGTGGCGTAGTCTTTTGTTTTCAGTCCATCGGCGATGGTGATCGCGTTGTCGGGAATCCCGATTTTGTTGCTGGGGCGCGCGACATCCTTGCTCAATCCATTTCGAATCGGGTATTGGCCCATCAATAAACCGCCGCGGGAGGGCGTGCAGATATTTGCGCTGGCGTAGAAACTCGTGAGTTTGATTCCGTTGGCTGCCATCCGGTCAAGGTTGGGAGTTTTGATGATGGTGTTGCCGTAGGGGCCGATATCTCCAATGCCCAAATCGTCGGCGAAGATGATGATGACGTTGGGCGTCGCGGACGCGATCGAGGTAATTGAGATGAGCAATGCGAATGCCCATAAACACAGCGTATTTTTCATGAAAGTAACCTTTGGTCTGTAATTGGAAACGGCAAATCCGTATGCTATAGCGTACTTCAAATTCCGAGTGGTTGTACAGGATTTATTCGTGAAAAAGGACACTTCGATATTGATTGTGGGCGGTGGTATCGGTGGACTCACCGTGGGTGCGGCTCTGCGATCGAAAGGGTTTGCGCCGACGATTGTGGAGCGGACTGATGAGTGGGCACCGGTCGGTGCGGGTATCGTGCTGGGTATTAATGCGATGAATGTGTTGGGGCGCTTGGGATTGACGGACGCTCTTTTGGAGCGGGGGCGTGTTCTTGACGCGATGAAACTCACTGATCTAAACGGAGAAACGTTGAGCGCGATGTCGTTTAGCGATTTCAAAGACGAATATGGACCTTCGATTACGATCCATCGGGCGCGATTGCACAAGGCGCTGTTGAGTGCGCATGCTGGTACCGAATTTTTCATGGGGCGTACTGTCGATCGATTTGAGCGGACGGCGGATGGCGTTGAAGTTGAATTCAGCGATGGGACTTCGAAGAAGTTTGACGTAGTGATAGGAGCCGATGGGATCCGGTCGTCGGTTCGGGAATGGCTGTTTCCGAAAACTTCTATTACGTATTCAGGATATACCTGCTGGCGATTTGTCGCGAATGGATTGCCGGACGTGATCGAGACCCGCGAGATGTGGGGCCGGGGAAAACGGTTTGGCGTGGTCCCTTTACGAGACGGGCAGGTGTATTGTTTCACGACGTTGAACGCGCGAGCGGATGACGCGGCGATGTCGGGTATGGAATTAGGGTCATTCAAGGAAATGTTCAAAGAGTTTGGAGGCGACGTGCCGCTAATATTGGATTCGTTGACGGTCGATGACCGGATCATCCACGGAAATCTGGAAGAAGTCCGGACGAAGAAGTGGTCGGACGGACCGACGGTTTTGATGGGTGATGCAGCGCATGCGATGACGCCGAATATGGGGCAGGGCGCTGCCATGGCGATTGAGGACGGTTGGGTTTTGGCGGATTGTATTTCTGAAGAAGAAAATTTCGAGGCTGCGTTTGGGCGATATGAAAAGCGGCGTCGACCGCGGGTGAACCCGATACAACAACAATCCTGGCAAATCGGGAAGGTGGCGCAATGGGAAGGCGCGATTCTGTGCGCGATTCGTAATTCGATTATGAAAGTCGTGCCCGATAAAGGGGCCATGCGGTCGCTTGAGAAATTGTTGATGCAGGAACTTTAATGGATAATTTGAAGTACATCGGTAAGGGTAAGTCTGACGGTATTCGATGGGGGCATTGGCTCTTAATCGGCGGATGTGCGGCGGCGTGCGGGTCGATGGTGATTTTGATTGGGCTGGCGTTTCTCGTGCCACGGATGTTGGATTCCGTTATCGAGACATACACTGACGCTCGTCCGGTTCCCATTCGTGTGGTCACTCTTGAAGATTACGAGCTTGAAGAATTGGAAACGCGGATAGATGTGTTTAGGGCAAGTATGGAAGAGGGCGAGCCAGGCGCCCCTCTGAAGTTGTCCGAGCGAGAAATCAATGGATTGTTTCAGGCGGAAGTGGACGATTTCGAAGGGGATGTGGAGTTTAAATTCCGAAACGATCAAGTGATCGGCAATCTGAGCATCCCTCTTGACCGGGATTTCAAATTAGGTCCGTGGGAAAAAACGCTATCGGGGCGCTACCTCAACGGGGAAGCGACGTTTGATTTGTCGATTGAACAGGGGCAGGTGGATCTGACGTTGGCTAAGTTTGTGGTTTCGGGAAAGGAGTTGCCGGACTGGGTTTTGGCGCAGGTGCAAGAGCGTGTAGACAAGCAGGGTTGGCTGGACAACGAAAACCTGAAAGAATTCACGCGGGATATTGAACGCCTGGATATTCGAAGCGGCGAGATCGTGTTGAGGGCGGCGAAACGGTAAGCGCCGGAGGATTGATGAATGTGTTATTCTTGTGACGAGAACATTACGGAGTTAGACTTTTGAGTATGCGATTTATAGCGATAGTTTTTACATTAGCCGGATTGACCGGGTGCCAGGTCGAGGATACGATCAAGGATAAAGTGGTTGAAGAAAAGCTCAAAATCCTTGAAGAGCGAGAAGCAATGAAGGCGCAAGCCGTATCACAAGCGAATGACGGCATGGTGCTGATTCCTGCAGGGACGTTTTCGATGGGCAGTGCCAAGGGTTTTCCCCACGAAGGGCCTGTTCATGAAGTGACGTTGGACGCGTTTTATATGGATACCCACGAAGTGACGAATGCGGAGTTTGCGAAGTTTGTTGAAGAGACCGGCTATGTGACCGAAGCGGAGACGTGGGGATGGTCACTGGATTTTGCACCGGACGATCGGCAGGGGATGCGTGTGCCCAATGCGGCATGGTGGCTGAAAGTAGACGGCGTGACTTGGAAGACGCCTACCGGCCCGGGCAGTTCGATCGAGGGAATGGAAGATTATCCGGCGGTGCAGGTGAGTTGGACGGACGCGGTGGCCTACGCGGATTGGGCGGGCAAACGATTACCGACGGAAGCTGAGTGGGAGTATGCGGCGCGTGGCGGATTGGAACAAAACGAATTTCCGTGGGGAAACGACTTCAAGCCGGGCAAAAAACATCACATGAACATCTGGCAGGGACGTTTTCCGGAGACGCATTCACCAACGGATGGATACGAAGCGATTGCACCGGTGGGTCGGTATCCGGCCAACCCATATGGCTTATATGATATGGCGGGGAACGTTTGGGAATGGTGTAGCGATTGGTACGGCGAGCAATATTATGCGGAGAGTCCGACGAAGAATCCTCAAGGGCCGGAACTTGGAGATGAAAAGGTGACGCGTGGCGGATCGTATTTGTGCGCAGGAAATTATTGCGTGGGGTACCGGGTGTCGCATCGGAATAAGACGGCAACGGATTCGGGGCTGCCGCATTCGGGGTTCCGGTGTGTGATTGGCGCTGACTGAGAATTTCATCCGCAGAATTCGTCGTATTTCTTCGAAACTCCAAGGCGATGGAGCAGAAACAGACGAACAGGTTGGCCCCGGCATTTTATACACCAGACTGTGTCATTGCGAGCGTAGCGTGGCAATCGAATCATCCCGAGAACTTCAAAAAGAAATTTAACGAACAAATTTGATGTCGCTGGTGCGATCAGATTGCCACGTCGACCTGTCGGCCTCCTCGCAATGACACAGTCAGGTGTATCAAGCGACATGCGGAAAATGAATGCATGTTTTGAAATCAGTGGGCTGTCAACGCGCTGAGGAGTTGTTACAAAACTCCTTTTGGAGGAAGCATGTTTTCATTATCATCCACTAGTGAGGAGCCAGATGATTAGGGCGGCGAGGATGGTGTTTGTCCCCGTGTGCATGGGGCGGTAATCGCCGAAGACTTTTTTGTTGCCGATGAATCCTCCGATGACGAAGAGGGTGGTGGCGATCATGGCGGGGGTGGTTGCCCAGGGTTGGCGGAGTGTGGCTGCCATGCCTGTGGTGAGCATGGCGACGCTGACGACGGTAAGGCCGATGGCGACTTTACGGAGGAGCGGAGCATCAGCGATGACGTCTGGCCAGTCGTCGGGTTTGCCGTTCCAGAGGGCTTTGGCGCCGAGGGCGCAACTGGTTCCGATGAGGAGCATGAGTATGCCAGCGACGGGCTGGTACCAGTCATTCAAATTCATGAAACATTTCCATTACGTCGGGATTGAAACCGCTGGAAAATCATGATGAGATAATAAATGAGCAGAAACGGCGATAGCAAAATAGAGAGATACGAGATGATGACTAATACAATATAGGCTCCGTCGTTTCCGGTCGCGACGGTGTCGTCCAGCCCGCCCATGATTTGGAACACAACATGTTCGAGGTTGAGCGAGGTGAGCGTTGTTACGATTATGGCCACCGGCAATAGGGTTGCAACGATGATTTCGGACGCGCCGAGGGCTGCGGCCCGTTTCAAGAACAAGACGAGGAGGATCATTCGCCAGAGCGCGACGATTCCGAGGAACCACACGTTGATCGATTGGGCCGTTTCGAGGGGGAAATATTTTTCGACGGGGATGGCGTAGAGGATTGCGGGGGGCGAGGTCATTCCTACGAAGGTGACGACGCCGATGTAGGACCAGTTTTTGGGGCCGAGGGGTCGAACGATGATCCAAAGGATGAGGCCGAGGATGAAGATGTAGGCGACGGAACCGATACCGAGATATTGCCACCATAACGCGTCCTGGTGGTCCCAGTACCTACCGACGCCGGCGATCCAGGCGGTGAGGATTCCGAGTAGAAGGAAGTATTTGCCGTCTCTCTTGAAGTCGATTTTTACCGGGAGGAAGGCCAGGAATTTGAGTTCTGTTAGTAGGAGGTTTTTCAAGATTCTTTTTTCATCGTTTCAACCGATAAGCTGGGTTCGGGATCCGTCGTCGCTGAATCGGCTTGGTTTACGCGCATATTCATTGAGAGTCCTTAATTTGAACTAGGGGGATATTTCGATGGCGGAGATCTCTGCGGCATCCAGCACGGCGAGAGCCTTTTCCTTGATTTTGGCCGCTATGTCGAACTCCTCGAGAGCGATTAGAGATTTGATGAGTCGGAGGCAGCTCTCTATGAAACTTTCTTTGGCGAATTCCATTAAGGACGGATCGTCGGAGTGCTTGTTCGCATGCCTTAGTTGGACGCCGTATATATTTTCCAACAAAGCGAAATTCCTATGCGGCTCTGTCAGGTAGTCGCGGGCCAAATCGAATCGCTTTGCTTCAAAGACGAGATTAGATGCTATTTCCCAGATGTCTTTGGCAAGAATGGGGTTGTTGCGATGGATGCACTCGAAGGTAGCGAGGGTTTCGACTGAATCTCCCAAGTGGTCGTTAATCTTTTCGATGTCGTGGAAAACATGGAAATCGCCCTCGCCGTTTTTGATCATCTCTGTTTTTTTGTCCCGAATTCCTTTCAACGCGTCTAGCGCAGGGCGATAAGACCGGCCGAGTTCCAACCAGAGACTGAGGGCATAGGAAATTCGCACGCCATAGATGGCGGAAGATCGTTCGAATGCATGGTTGTGAAACCAGATGTGCCGTTCGAGCGCTGTCCCGTAATCCCCTCGATCCGCAAATTCTTTCGTTTCTTCTAAATAATTCAGCATCTCGGAATCGTCATTCAAGTTCAATACCTCGCACGTATAGCGGTCTCGGTTTTTGACAGTCATATTTTTCTGGAAATTTTTTTTTAGTTACTTCGCTGCCAAGTTAGCGAGAAACCGTCCACGGTGGTCGGTGGAAAAAGGTAGAAGAATAAGAGTCATCACTACAAATGGACGATTTATGATCAGACTCCTTATATAGACAAACATATTGAACCAATAGTACAGGTATTGGTTTAGTTTTTCATCAGATTCCGAAATGGTTCTATTTTTTGTCGCCCAAAAACGGTGCGCTGTACTTTTGGGGTTCTCCGGAAGCGAAGGCGGCACCGAAGGATTTGATGCCGGCCTGGATGGCGTCGGTCATGGGGAGTTCTTCCCATTGGTGCATGAGTTCTTTTTGGAGGCGGAGGGCGTTGGGGGCGGCGGAGAGGATGCTGTCGAGCCATTCCTGGAGATGGGTGTGGAGTCGATGGGTCGGCGCGATTCTTTCGAGGAAGCCGTATCGGTGGGCTTCTTCGGCGGAGATCATTTCGCCGGTGAGGACGAGTTCGGCGGCTTTTCCGATTCCCATGAGGCGGGGAAGGAGGGCGGCTTCGACGACGGACGGGACACCGACCTGAACTTCGGGCATGCCGAAGGTGGAGCCGGTGGAGGCGATCCGGAGGTCGCAGGATGCGGCGACTTCCATTCCGGCACCGAGGCAGTAGCCGTTGATGCGTGCGATGACGGGCACGCGGCAATCGCGGATGGTTTGGCAGACTTCGTGTACTTTCGTGATGAAGACTTCGGCACCGGCCTGGTCGAGAACGGCGAATTCTTTGATGTCGGCGCCTCCGATGAAGGCGCGGTCGCCTGCACCCGTGAGAATAATGCATCGAAGTGAGTCTTTATCCAAGGCCTGTTTAAGTGCGCCGATCAGGAGATTCATCATTTCGGTGTTGAGCACGTTGAGGCGGGTTCGGTAATCGATTGTGACGATGGCGATTTCGCCCTGGTCGCCGTATTCTTTCCATTCGGTATGGACTTTTGGATCGGGATGCTTTGACATAGCGATTCTCCTCGATGTGTCAGGTATTCGGAATGTATGCGAAAAGAGTTTATTTATGCATGTAACCCTTTATACACATCTTATCAAATTCGTAATCAAATTGTTCGAATTGTATAATCATTGACTGGCTGCGCTTCTGGAGGGATTCATGAATATTTTGGGTATTGGGGGATATTCTCATGATTCCGCGGCTGCTCTGGTGTGTGATGGTCAATTGGTGGCGGCGGTCGCCGAAGAACGCCTAACGCGAAATAAACATCAAGGGGGATTGCCGCGCCTGGCGATCGATTATTGTCTCGAAACGGCGGGATTGACGCCTGCGGATATCGATCATGTAGGCGCGTATATGGATCCGGGATTGCGGAAATCCAAGCGTTGGGGGTATCGGGCGAAACAATTGTTGTCGCATCCTCTTTATGCCAGTGCCTATATGGGGTACGAGGTTCTCCACAACGCGCAGTACGAACGAGATATGAGAAGCGCGGTAGGACCATTGGCTCCCCTCCACTTTATGGAGCACCATCCGGCGCATGTGGCGAGTTCATTTTTGGTGAGTCCCTATGATGAAGCGGCATTGTTGTCCATCGATTATATCGGAGAGTTCACTTCGACGTGGGCGGGCGTGGGGCGCGGGACGGAGATCAAGGCGCTGCATGAGATTGAATATCCCCATTCGTTGGGAGTTTTTTATTCGGCGATTACGGATTACTTGGGCTTTTTACGGGCTAGTGACGAGTACAAAGTGATGGGACTGGCGAGTTACGGCGAACCTGAGTACATCGAGGATTTCCGGAAGATTGTTCAGGAATCGGGCGATTGGTATTCGATGGATTTGAGTTGGACGGCGTGGCATTACGCGCCGGGATCGCGGACGGGCTATTTTTCGAAGAAGTTTATCGATCGGTTTGGACCTGCACGAGTGAAGGGCGAGCCGGTGGAGACACGGCACGAGAATATTGCGGCGTCGGCTCAGTTGGTGTTGGAAGAGACGGTGCTGCGTATGGCGAAGGGTCTGCACAAGCAGACGGGATCGAAGAATCTGTGTCTGGCGGGAGGTGTGGCGTTGAACTGTTCGATGAACGGACGGCTGCAACGTGAATCGCCTTTCGAAAATATTTTTATTCAACCTGCGGCGGGCGATGACGGTATCGCTATTGGCGGCGCGTTTCAGTTGTACCATGAATTTTCGGGGAAAGATCGCGAGTATGTGATGGAACATGCGTATCTCGGACCCGGGTATTCGGACGACGAGATTGCTACGGCGATTGAGAAGTTGGGTGTGGAGTATGTGCGGTCGGAACATGTGGAAGCTGACACGGCAACGTATATTGCGGACGGAAAAATCGTTGGATGGTTCCAGGGACGAATGGAGTTCGGACCGAGGGCCTTGGGGTCGCGGAGTATTTTGACGGATCCGACGCGAGACGATATGAAGGATCGGTTGAACGCGGTGGTGAAGCATCGTGAACCGTTCCGACCATTCGCGCCGAGTTGTCTGGCTGAAAAAGCTGAAGAGTACTTTGAAAGTTGCGGGAAGTCGCCGTATATGTTGTTTGTGCATCCGGTGCGTGAAGAGAAGAAGTCGGTGATTCCGGCGGTGACGCATGTGGACGGGACGGCGCGGGTGCAGACGGTGGAGAAAGAGATTAACCCCCGGTATTACGGATTGATCGAGGAGTTTGAGAAGATCAAGGGTGTGCCGGTGGTCGTGAATACGTCGTTCAATGTGATGGGCGAGCCGATTGTGAATACGCCGGAGGACGCGATACGTTGTTTCCAGGGTACGGGCATCGACGTGTTGGTGCTGGGCGACTGCATTATCGAGAAGAACGAGGGATGAAGATTGCGATTCCGACGGCCGACTATGCCCCCATCGAGGGAGGGATTGGTTCGGTGTCGCTGCATTTGGCGCGGGAGCTTTCTGCGTTGGGACATACCGTAACGGTGATCGCGCCATGGTTTCCGGATATGGAAGAGCATGATGCCCGGGAGTCCTATGACGTGGTGCGATTTAAAGGATACCGCTGGGGATGGTTTCGATTTTTTCCGATGCTGTTGAAGTCCCGGGCGCTGATTCGTCAGGCGGATTTGGTGATGGGGATCAATATTTCGTACGGGGCAGTGATGGCGTGGCTGTTGCGTCGCCCTTATGTGGCGTTTGGATACGCGTACGAGTTTTTGAAGTTCAAGAAAATGCCGCTGGCATCTTCGGTACTGCGGCGCGTATATAACCGGGCTCGGCGGGTGATTGCGATCAGTCATTACACGGCGTATGAATTGGGCGAGTTCGGCGTAGATTCGGAACGGGTCTCGGTAATTTTTCCAGGGGCCCCAACGGCGCGTGCCGTGACGGAGGCGGAGATTGCAGAGATCAAGAAAGAGTTGGTACTGGGCGATGGACCGTTGGTACTGGCCGTCGGCCGTTTGATTCCGCGAAAAGGGCATGCGGCGCTAGTGAAAGCGTTTGTGCCTGTGCTCGAGAAATATCCGGATGCGCGATTGGTGTGTGTCGGCCGTGGACCCAGTTCAGCAGATGCGGCGCGGGCGGCTCAGGAGTCGGGTGTGCGGGATGCGTTGCGGTTGCCGGGGAGGATGTCGAATCGCCAGATTGCGGCGCTGTATACGTTGTGTGATGTGTTTGCGTTGCCGACGGGCGAGGACGCGAACGGGCAGGTGGAAGGATTTGGTCTGGTGTTTGCAGAAGCCGGCGCGTATGGGAAGCCGGTGGTCGCAGGACGATCGGGCGGAGTAGTGGATGCGGTGCAGGATGGCGTGACGGGCCGGGTTGTGGATCCGACGGATGTGAACGAGATTTCGGTGGCCATACAGTATTTTTTAGATCGACCTGCCACGGCCCAGAAAATGGGCGGGGCCGGGAAGCTGCGCGTGGAAACGGAACTGAATTGGACGGTGTTTGCACGGAAGTTGATGGAACAGGTTGGGACCGTATCGTGAGGAAAATTCGTGTCGCACATGTAATCACGCGGTTGTGCAAGGGCGGTGCCCAGGAAAATACAGTGCACACTGTGCGGATGGCGAATCGCAACCGGTATGAGGTGGATTTGATTGCGGGACGGTTGACGGGGGAAGAGGGAAATCTTGAGCCGGAAGTGGAAGCGGCGGGGATCCCTATTTTAAGCGTTGAGTCGTTGCAGCGGGAAGTGGCGCCGTTTCGGGATTGGACGGCCTACGGGGAGTTGACGCGGCTGTTTCGTGAGAAGCAGTACGACATTGTGCATACGCATACTTCGAAAGCGGGGATCGCGGGACGATGGGCGGCAAAAAAAGCCGGTGTTCCGATCGTCGTGCATACGCCGCACGGAAATATTTTCGACGGATATTTTTCCCCCGGTAAGACGGCTGTATTCAAGTTCATTGAGCGTCGTGCTTCGGCGTTGAGCGATCGCATGATTGAATTGACACCCAACGGAGTAGAGGAATATTTGACCGAGGGGATCGGGCGTCGGGAACAGTTCGCCGTGATTCATAGCGGGATTGATTTATCGCCTTACGATGACGCGATTCGGAAGCGTGATGAGACGCGAGCGGCTCTCGGCGTAAAACCAGACGAATTGTTGGTGGGTGGCGTTGGCCGTCTTGAGTCGGTAAAAGGGTTTTCCTATTTTGTAGAAGCCGCAGCCGAGTTTTTGAAAGCAATTCCCCCTTCAAAATGCATACACGCGGGTATCGGTTTGGAAGCGAACAGTTTGGCTGGGAAAACGAACGAATGGGGTGACCGTTTCCAATTTTTAGGCCTACGTCACGACATTCCAGAATTGATGGCGGCTATGGATATTTTGATCGTTCCTTCCCTCAACGAAGGAATGGGAAGAGTGATATTGGAAGCGGGCGCGGCTGAAACACCGTGTATTGGATCCAGTGTGGGCGGAATTCCGGACGTGATTCGGAATGATGAGACCGGCTTACTGGTTCCAGCGAAGGATTCGGGCGCTATTGCCGATGCCGTGACGAAATTGAGCAAGAATCCGGACATGCGCATCGCTATGGGTAAGGCGGCGCGAAAATTTGTGGTTCCGGAATTCGGATTGGATACAATGGTGGAGCGGATAGAGGAATTGTACGAAGAATTGATAAAGGAGAAAGACCTTGACCCCGGAAGATGAGTATTTATCAAAGCAACGCCTGTTGGTAGTTTCTCCCCATGCGGATGACGAATCGTTTGGGTGTGCGGGGACGATGGCGCGCATCAAGGATTTGGGCGGTGAAGTGTACGTGATGGTGTGTAGTGTGGGCGATTTGAAGCATTACGACGGGCAGGGCGATATGGTTTCCGGGGATACCCGGTCGAACGAGTTGGATGACGTGATGAAGTATCTCAAGGTGGACGATTATGATATACTTTATCGCGATGCTGAGACACACCTTCGTTTGGATGCTATCCCTCGCCGTGATCTGATTGCTCAAATCGAGCAGGACAGTAAACTGGCTTACGATAAGTTAAAGCCGACGATGCTGATGATTCCTGTTTCGTCATACAACCAGGACCATGAAGCGGTATTTCGCGCGGCATTTACGGCGGCGAGACCCGGTGTACCGTCCATCAAGCCCTTCCAACCGATTGTGTTGGGATATAACAACACGTCGTTGTTTTGGAGTTTGGAACGGGAAAAATTCCATCCGAATTTTTACGTGGATATCTCGGATTATTTGGAAAATAAATTGACCGCGTTGTCGATGCACAAGTCTCAAATGAGAGACGCCGTTCACCATTCGAGTGTGGAGAACGTGGAACATCAGGCGCGATTACGTGGCAGTGAAATATCAGTGGCGGCTGCGGAAGGATTCTTGTCTTTCCGGCATGTGCTTTAAATCAGGAATAGAAAAGAGAACTAGGACGAACAATGAGTGAAACGAATTTAATTATCGGAATGCCTGCGGGTTCATTGGCGGACCCCAAACGAGGCGGAAGTCTTGTGAACCTGTTGAAGAACGCTGGATTTCACGCTAAGGGATACGACCAGGGCGGACCGACGAGTTTCCCCTTGAATTCTTATTTGATGGGGTGGGACGGACGTCCTCAGGAATTTGGCTCTCAGTTGGGCATCGGCGAAATCGATATTGCGATTTCGGGTATTGACTGGATCAAAGAACGTCAGCTTGAAATGAAGTATGAGTTCAATCAGGAATTCGACCTGATCGAAGTGATGTCTTTGGAACGGGGTCATGTGCGGAACGTGATTATCAATGACGATCCCGATGTACGGCCGTGTGACGAATGGCTGAAGGAACTGTTGGCGTCGAAGGCGTTGGTGACGATGGTTTCTGAAATGCCGTATTTGGCGCTGGATTGGTTTTTGAATAAGGCGAAGGCGCTCGGATTCGGTGAGAGCCATAGTCAGTATTCAGTACAGAAATTTCGTACGCCTCCGAAGATTGATACCGGGTTGGTGATTTATGAGACCTGGGGTAAGACTGAAGCGAAAGTGAAAAACGGGTCCGTGGATTTTGGGATGGAGATTACCCAGTCGGGCAGCGCGATTCGGAATTATGGATTGAACATTGTTGAGGAAGTATTGGATTCCCATACGACGATTTGGGCGAATGCTTCCATCAAGAATGATCCCGAAAAATTGGAACTGGCGCGGATGTTTTTGCTGAACCTGTACGGGTCCATTTTCGCTGAAGATAAGGTGTTGGTGGCGTTCAATTGTCCCAAGGAAGTCATCAAGGATATCGTCGCGTATTTGGAAGAAAACAAGCTTTTTGCCAATGAACCGACGATTAACGAAGGCCAGAATTATGCTGAATTCAGCATCCAGTTGGACGTGAAGAGCAAGGAATTGACTCTGGCCCGGGTGCGGTATGAGCTGGCCAAGCTGGGCGCGACTGGTATTGAGACTATACCGCTGGAATCTTCCATACCGGGACTGGATGTATTGGGCCTCTAAAAGGTTTGATGTAAACCACCGTATATGGTATAGTTTGTGAAACTCAAGGAAGAAATTTTGTTTAATTCGATGCATAACCTCCTGCTACTCCCACTTCTCCTCATGGAGAAAAGCAGGTTCACTGTGCTTCGAATTAGTTAATAAATTCCCCGGATAACGGGTAAACATATTCTGGCTCCTGAACCTTACCAAGGTTCAGGAGCTTTTTTTTATTTTTTGATCAGAGTGGTCTAGTTTTTTGAAGGGAGGTGATGTCGATGGAATTGGGGCTTATGGGTTTTGCATAGCGCCGATTCGGACACTCTTAGGGTAAATGCAATTTCGGAATCAAATCAGAAACCAACAATTCATTTACGTTTAGGAGTTAAAGAATAATGTGCAATTCAAATCAAAAATCCATTGTCAATTGGCAGTGGAATCAAAAAGCCACCCGAACGGTGTCTGTGTTAGACACGACATTGAGGGATGGCGACCAAACACCGGGCGTCCATTTTTCCTACGAGGATAAAGTGGCCATGGCCCGTATGTTGGACTCGCAAGGCATCGGTGTGATCGAGGCTGGGTTTCCTGCATCCTCGCCCGGGGACTTCAAGGCGGTCCACCGGATAGCCGAGATCGTTGAGAACGCAGAAGTGGCGGCCTTGGCGCGATGTGTGCCTGCCGATATCGAGCGGATGGTCGAAGCACTCAAGGTGGCCAGGAGACCGGTCGGCCACTTGGTGTTGGGTGTGTCTGATATTCATTTAACCAAGAAATTCAACATCACGCGGCCGCAGGCGATCAAAGTGATCCGCGATTCAATCGCCCAGGTCAAAGAACACTTTGACGAAGTACAGTTCAGTTTCGAAGATGCGACTCGGACCGAGACGGCGTTCCTGAGAAACGCGATCCAGGTAGCCGTGGAAGCAGGGGCGACCCGCATCAACTTGCCCGATACCGTCGGCTGTGCATTGCCCAACGAATACGGTCGGATGATTGCCGACGCCGTAGCAGTGACGAAGCACAAAGTCAGAATTTGTGCCCATTGCCATAACGATTTGGGGATGGCGACGGCCAACTCGATCGCAGCGGTTCAGAATGGCGCGACTCAAGTCGAAGTCACCGTGAACGGAATCGGAGAACGGGCCGGGAACGCGTCTCTGGAAGAAGTCGTCACGGCGATAGCGTTGAAAGGCGTGGCTGACCCCGGCGTATCGTTGACCGGTTTGACCCGCTTAAGCAAACGGGTCGAATCCATGACCGGCATCGTCGTGCCGCCAATCAAAGCCGTCGTAGGCGAAAACGCCTTCACCCACAGCTCCGGCATCCACCAGGACGGCGTCCTCAAAGACCCCGCCGTCTACGAATGCTTCGCCCCTAGCATTGTCGGTCGCGATGGACATCGATTCGTCTTGACCGCCCGTTCTGGCCGCGCGGCTGTCAGGCGAGTCATGAGTGATATGGGGTATTCCATGCAGGATGATGAGATGGAGTCGTTTTTCGACGCCTTCCTGAAGTTCGCTGACGAAGCGGAGGGGCCGGTGGAATCGTCAGAGATGAAAGCCATCTATGAGGAGCAGCGGGTGTCATACTGAGGCTTTGATGTGTTGAGCTATACCGCCCTGATCTTCTCGATCAGGGCGGTATACCAGATAAAACGAAAAAGCCACCAATCCAACGATCACGTTCAATGTGGTCGAAATGCGCGAGTTCCTCAGGCTGTTGATATGATGTTCAGCGATTGAATTTCTCTCGACGCTCCCCATTTGTCACATCAAGAATGCCCCAAAAGGCCAATGGCCCGACAGGTATGAGCCGGGAAGTTAGTCCAAGAACAATCAAATAAAAAAGGACTGCGAGCCTAACTGAATTCGCACTCACTCATTAGAAACGAAATGCGAACCAGACCATCCTCATTTAGCCGATGGGAAATAGAAATTCATCCGACTCCATCTCGAGAACGAGAATGTTTATTGTTCGCCATCGGGATAGTGAGTCACAACGCACGTCGGGCAGATTGTGTGCGAGAATCGGGCATCCGAACGATTTTGGACAAACCCTTCAATCCGATGCCAAGTATCGTCCTCATCTCGTATATTGAAACAATGGCTGCAGATCGGCAGGATCCCTGACAGGCGCTTGATAGTCACTAGGGATTCCTCTAGTTCGGCACGTAAGTCTCGTTCACGAACGAAATCGAGATACCTTAACCGGTGTGTGCGGCCCAGAAACCTCGCACAAAAAAAACCGAAAACTGAAAAAGTGCAAATCGCCAAAACGGCGTTGACCGATTCGCTACGATACGTCGGTTCCCTCATTAAAACTATGATCAAAATCATGGCGCAGGAATACAACGTGGTTGGGATCACTTGAACCCGTAGTGGCGTAGGCATAAGAAACGCATTGTGAAAGATATACAAGATGTACATCGTACCCACATAATCCGCCGGTCGAAAGTATTGATTCACGACGAGCATCGTTCCGAACACCAACATATATACGAAGAGTACGGCATCAAAGGCCTTCACGGAGCGAAAATTACGAATGGCGAAAATGAACGCGCAAATGAGCACCGCAGCCATCAAAAATATTACTACTGGCGAAATGAAAAAACCGTCTTCGGTATTGTCCCGTAAATAGTTCATTTTATTGATCGGGGTGATAAGAATTGGAAGGAATGAAAGAAACATGAACACCGTCGCTTGATTCACATCGCTTCTCGAATGATGTTCCCTGTATGCACGCTCCTTATCTGGATCGAGCAGTTGATCCGCGAACGTAACGAAGATCTGATCTTTGGGTTGGAACGGAGACATGAATGATGAACCTACTCTATGCTTCGAAAAAAATTAGAAAACCATATAGAATAGAAGTAGCGTACCATGAACCATGTAGGATTTAAAAAATCATCCAACGTCGTTACCCAATAAAGGGGGCAGTAGAGTCGAAGATGGACGATAGTGTCTCACCAATGCAGAACGATGAAATGGAGTTGTTTTTGAATCTTTTTTCAAATTCGTAGCCGAGACGGACGGGTATGTGACGTTGTCTCGGCTACGAATTTGAAAGGCGTCGCGGACACCGGCGTCTCACTGACCGACTTAACTCGCTTAAGCAAACGGGTCGAATCCATGACCGGAATCGTCGTCCCGCCCGTGAAAGCCGTCGTCGGTGAAAATGCATTCACTCACAGCTCCGGCATCCACCAGGATGGTGTCCTGAAAGACCCCGCCGTCTATGAATGTTTCGCGCCCAGCGTGGTTGGTCGTGAAGGACACCGATTCGTTCTGACCGCCCGCTCCGGCAGAGCCGCCGTAAAACGGGTTATGAGTGACATGGGGTATTCCATGCAGGATGATGAGATGGAGTCCTTTTTCGACGCATTTCTGAAGTTCGCGGATGAAGCCGAGGGGCCTGTCGAGTCCTCGGAAATGAAATCGATTTACGAGGAACTGGGAGTGTCCTGCTAATCTTGGAAAAGTCTCGAAAGCCGCCTCGATCATGCCAATTGAGGCGGCTTTCGAAAGAATAGTCGTAACACCAACTGTATTATATAGTGCTCGGAAAACTTTGATATACTAGGTTGCGCTCGGTTTTAGGGGGGCAATCGAAATTGCCGAAGAAAACGAACACGTACGAATCGTTAAATGCCTACCGTGAGAAAGTAGTCACGCCACTCCTTTGGCTATGTATCGCCCTTGGCAGCTTCGCGGTTCTTTTAACCGTTCGTACTTCGAATGATTTGCTGAACGTTTCTTTGCTCCTATATATCCTTTTGGTTCTGGCTGCCATCTTTTTTAGAAAGTCATTTTCTATTCGAGCTGGAATGCTTATTTTCGTTTTGTACGGGATTAGTATCGATTCTTTCTATTCCTTCGGTATGATCAGTGCAAGTCGAATGGTCGCCGTCCTTTTTGTTGTACTGGCCGGAGTCCTGCTTGGAGTTCGGACGGCGATAGCGGCGATGCTTCTATACTTGGTGACCATGACCATTTGTGCCAATCAAATCTTGAGCGGTCGCTGGACTTTGCCACCAGAGGTCCGGGGCTACTCGTCGGTTCCCATGAACTGGGTCCAACATGGTCTTACATTTCTCGTGGTCGCTGGTGCAGTCCTTTATGCCGTCTTGTTTTTGATCCAAAGTCTTGATTCGCAGATCCAACGACTTCGAGTCGAAAGCGACGAAAAAAACGAGGCTCTAAAAGCCGAACAGTTCTCTCAACATCGATACGCCTTGTTAGCGGAAAATGTTGATGACTTTATTTGGACAGCGGATTTGACGGCGAATTTTACCTATTGCAGTCCTTCGATTACCGGTCTGCTGGGGTATACGGCAGAGGAACTCCTCGGCACCAATTCAATGGATATGGCTGCTCCCGAGTGGGTTGAATATTTGATAGAAGCATTGCAAGATGAAAATCGATTGGAAGAAGAAGGTGCTCCCATAGATCGGCACCGGATTCTCAAATTACAGCTTCGAAAAAAAGACGAAACTCTCTTGTGGGTGGAAGCGAACGTATCTTTCCTTCGTGACTCGGACAATATACCGATCGGCATTGTAGGGTCGAGTCGTGATATCAGCGATCGAGTAAAGGCCGAAGAAGAAAAGGAAACATTGGAGGAACAAACCCGTCAGCTACAAAAGTTGGAAGCGATGGGACGGCTGGCCGGTGGCGTAGCCCATGACTTAAACAATCTGCTAACGCCCATTCTCGGATATTCCGATATGATGGAAGGCACGTTTGACGAAAACGATGAGCGGGCCGAGTACGTGGAGCAAATCACTGGCGCGGCGACCAGTGGTAGAGAAATCGTTCACCAACTACTGTCTTTCGGCCGGAAACAATCCCTCACCTATACGCCTCTCGATATCAACCAAGTCATTCAACGCGTTGAAAAACTCATTCAGGGCGGCCTTAGCGACGATATTGAGTTTCATTTTTTTCCGGCCGTCGATCTTCCTGGGGTGGTCGGGGACTCCAGTCAAATTGAACAGGTGCTCATGAATCTGATCATGAATGCGAAGGACGCCATGACGGGCGGCGACTCCTTAACACTGGAAACCTCGTTCGTGGATGCCGAAGATTCGACGGAGTTTAACCACACCAGCCCGACGCCCGGGAAATGGGTTTCAATCACCGTGAGTGACACGGGGTGCGGGATGGATCAGGCCACGCAATCGCAGATGTTTGAACCGTTTTTCTCAACCAAGGGCGACGGCGGAACGGGCCTCGGCCTGGCGTCCGTATTTGGAATCGTGAAACAGCACGGGGGGAGTATTGAAGTGGAGAGCGCAGCAGGCTCGGGCACGTCGATCAGAGTATTGCTGCCCGCTTCGGACAAAGAAGTCTCGGCCGACAACGCTTCGGAATCGCCGGATGTATCGCTGGATGGAACGGGTGTCATTCTACTGGTCGAGGACGAGGAATCGATTCGAAAGTTGGTGGAGCCATTTCTCAGTCAATTGGGGTATACGATCCTCTCCGCGAAGGATGGCCCCGAAGCCCTCGATGTGTTGGCGAACGAAAAAATCGACATCGATTTACTCCTGACGGATGTCGTAATGCCCAAAATGAGCGGCAAAGAACTTTATACCAGGGTAAAAGAAATCACGCCGAACGCGAAAACTATTTTCATGTCAGGCTATGCTCCCGAAGATCTCGACCTCCAGCACGCCCTCGATGAGCAGATCCCCTTCATCCAAAAACCATTCAAAATCGCCGATTTGGCTCGCAAAATTCACGAACAATTAAGCTAAGCTAAGGTTCGCTTCACTCGTCACGCTACCGATAGATTTTAATTTTCTACGTCCCCTTTTTTTCTCTCGCTGTGTTAGAATATTTATCTCGGCTGGATCGATAAGTTCCCTGGCTTTTGTTGGCAACGTGTACAACTAAAGAATCAGGGGCAATCGTTATGAACAGTAAAGAAATCGATCCGTCGAAAAAGACTTCTTCCTCCCGAACTATCTCTCTCGAAAAAGGTTCCATTGATCGGAACATTGCGAAAATGACCTTCACCGGGCATTTGGGCGAAATGCGTATACGCATGATTAAGTCCGCCATCGCGGTGGGTGTTAGTTTCTGTATTTGTTATGCCTTTTCCAACGGAATTATCGAAGTATTGACAGAACCGTTACGTGGGTTTGTGATCATCATCACCGGTCCACTCGAAGCGGTCTTGGTCAAATTGAAATTCTCGGCTTACGGAGCCATCCTCCTCGGGTTCCCCTTGATGATGTATCAGATGTGCGCGTTCATTTTTCCGGGACTCAAACCTAGAGAACGCCGGGTCGTCAATGTTCTCGTGTTCGGGTGCACTACGTTAGCGGTTGCGGGCGCGCTTACGGCCTTCTTCTTTGTCATCCCTCTGGCCATACCAATCTTAATGAGTTACACGCCGGAATGGGTCACCTTCATGCCGCGGCTCAGCGAAATTCTATCTCTGGTGTTCAAAGCCATTCTTGGGTTTGCCATCGCATTTCAGTTTCCGCCGGTGCTTCTCACCTGCGTCTATCTGGGAATGTTGGAACCGGAAACACTCAAACAAAACCGGCGGTTGGCCATCGTGATCCTTTTTATTCTTGCGGCACTATTGACTCCTCAGGATCCCATCACGATGCTGATCATGGCGGTTCCGCTGGTCATTTTGTATGAAATCAGCGTTTGGATTTCGGTTTTTATCATCTGTAAAAAAGAAATGGCGTGAATTGTTTCGGTCCATGGTCGTCGCTGAACCGAACAAATTTGGTCAGATTTTGGTCTCGATATTCGCCATTCTGCGACTCTCCGAAACTCAAGTACGGTTAAGACCTGCAAATAATGTAAAAAATCGCTTGGCCGTACCCGATCCAGGTGGTTTTTTGGGACATTTGCTTGAAAAACAGGTGCTGAACAGATAGTATATGTGTAAACAGTTGGTGCGTTTCCGCTTATTTGGCTGCGGGTTGTGGGTCGACGTTTTTTTCTGGCGAATCGATCCGAAATGCATTATTCTGGAACTTGGACTCGTTGTGTGGGTTCAAGTGGTTTCATTCTTCCGTTCGGGTTCATGGTCGAATGATTTTTGTAGTTTTTCTAATTCACAATAACCGATAGTGCTTCGGTTTAAGCTTAACCTGATTGGGCGGTCTAAAACGCGTTAGCGATTGGAACCGAAGCCCAGCAACTTTGGAGGCATCATGGCAAAATCAGATCAACTGAACAATGCGGATAAAGAACGGGCAATGGAATTGGCCGAAGAATCCCGCGAAGCGGACTGGAAATTTCCCAGTTTTACCGCAGAAATGTTTCGCGGCAAATTTCGTTGGGATTTGATGAGCCCCTATCCGGTTCAATCTGCCGAAGATAAACAAATCGGTGACGACTTTATCGCAAAACTGAAAGACGTTTGCGAAACACATATCAACGCGACTGAAATTGATCGCACCGGTGTTTATCCTCAAGCCGCATTAGACGCGTTGGCTGAAATCGGTACCTTCGGCATGAACATCTCCAAAGAGTACGGCGGTCTTGGATTCAGCAAGATCAACTATTGCCGCTCTCTTCAGTTTTTGGGTTCCTACTGTAACTCTACTGTGACGTGGGTATCTGCTCACCAAAGTATTGGTGCTCCTCAACCACTCAAACTTTTCGGTACAGAGGCACAGAAGAAAGAATATTTGCCTCGCATGGCGGCCGGCGAAATTTCCGCCTTCGCTCTGACAGAACCGGATGTAGGTTCTGACCCGGGTAAGATGGGAATGACAGCTACGCCGACGGAAGACGGCGAACATTACTTATTGAACGGAACCAAACTGTGGATCACGAACGGTCCTTCAGCGAGTATCCTGGTTGTCATGGCGAACATCCCTGGCAAGATTGTAAACGGTAAAGAACGCATGCAGATTTCAACGTTCATCGTTGAAAAGGGTATGCCTGGTTTTGAAGTAGAGCACTTGTGTGACTTCACCGGTATCCGCGGCATCATGAACGGCGTTCTGAAAATGAACAACGTCAAGGTACCTAAAGAAAACCTGATTGGTAAGCCTGGTGAAGGACTCCGCATCGCTCTGACTACTTTAAACACAGGGCGTTTGGGTATGCCGGCTTCCTCGACCGGTGGCGCTAAACTGATGGTCAAGGAAATGGAAACCTGGATTAACGAACGTATCCAATGGGGCGTCCCCATCGGGAAGCACCAAGCAATCGCTAAGTATTGCGCCAAAATCGCGTCGACTACGATGGCGATGGAAGCCATGGTTTGGCTGACCAGCTCCTGGGCAGATCGCGGAAACGCCGATATTCGTCTTGAAGCTGCCGCGGCAAAATATTTCTGTACCGAGCAATCCAATTCGATGGTCGATGACTTCGTTCAAGTCCGTGGTGGACGTGGATTTGAAACGGCTGAATCGTTACACGCTCGTGGTGACCGTCCGGTAGCAGCGGAACGCTGGTTACGCGATTCTCGTATCGGCCGAATCTTTGAAGGTTCCACTCAGGTCATGTATTTGATTATGGGTCGTGAAGCGATGGACACGCACTTCAAATTGGTGATGCCCATTCTTCAACCCAAGCCAAATCAAAAAGAAAGTAAACTTTCGTTGTTGATGACGGCAGCGAAGTTTTATGTCAAATGGTTCCCAGGCTTGTATATCCCAAATTCAATCGACTACAAGGTGCAATACCTTAGCCCGGCCAACCAGGCGTTTTTACCTTACATGGAAAAAACGACGCGTAAATTGGCTCGTAAGCTTTTCTTCACGATGGGTAAATACAAAGAGCAATTGGAATACGAACAGGTTATCCTCGCTAACTTTGTAGACATCGGCGTGGATCTTTTCGCAATGTCTTCTTTGTTGGCGTTCACCGAGTCCAAGTTGGCTGAAAACCCGAACGACCAGACTCCGAACGAGTTGGCTGAGTTGTTCTGTAAAGAAGCGAAGCAACGCATCAAGCAGAACTTCAAAGCGGTCGGCGATCAGCATAACAGCGATTACGACAAGGTAACGGACACACTAATGAAGGGTCAATTCAGCTGGATGTACAGTGACGAAGACATCTTCACTGGTACGGCTCCTGAATACCGTTCACCGCTGCCGTTCACGACGGTTGAAGGTGAGATTCCTATCCCGAAAATCACGGGTGCTCCGGAGCCTAAAGCGGCCGAAGCAACGTCTGAAGAAGTGGTTCCCGCGAAATAAAACGCATACATATTCATGTTAAAAGGGGTGGTTCAATTGAACCGCCTCTTTTTTTATTGCGAATAATTCGCTAAGATAGATATCGAACGAAACTCAACGGGAGTATTTCCATGATCAAAGCCGCACGCGGGCTTGAAATTGTCATCGGATTGTTTTTTCTAGTGACGGCGGGGATGAAGGCAGGCGATCTTGTATGGTTCGCGACGTCGATTAAGGCGTACCAGGTCGTGCCGGAGTCGATGTGGATGCCGAGCGCGATTGTGACGCTCATTTCGGAAACGCTAATTGGTGCGGGACTATTGGCGGGTGTTCGTGTCAAAGGATTGGTGAACCTGTACGCCGTGGCCCTTACGTTGGTGTTTACCGGTTTGATTGTGTATGCGTGGAAAGTGCATGGAATTGAAGATTGCGGATGTTTCGGGAAATCGGCGCCCATGGGGCCGGAAGAATCGATCGGCAAGAATTTGGTTTTGATTGGATTGATCGCCGGGTCGTGGTGGGCGTTGCGGGATGAAATCAGTGTCGGAGGTCGCGACGCTGAAGGTGGCCGTCTAGCGCGGTTTACGGCTGTCGTTGGAATCGTGGCGGTGATCGGAATTGGCGCCTACGGGAATTTGACCAAGGAATCCGAACCTGAAAACCCTCGCATACCGGATAAAGATATTGCCTTCGCATTCACGGCGAACGGGAAGAACTATGATTTGGGTACGGGAGAGTATCTGGTCGTCTTCTTGAATACGACGTGCAGTCATTGTAAGGCTTCGATGCCCGTGCTGAATATCATTAGTGATGCGGACGGATTGCCGGAGATGGTCGGATTGATGCAGGGTGATGGCGACAGTCTGGACGAATTCATCTTGGAAACGGAACCGAGTTTTACGACGCAACTAATCGATGTGATGGATTTCTCACGGTTGGTGCCTAATGCGCCTCCTTGGTTTGTGTATCTGAAAGATGGCGTTGTTCAAAAGGATTGGCAGTGGGATGAGATTCCCGATATGCCGGAGGTCGCCGAGGTGAAAGCGACCGTGGGATCGTCTGAATAAGGAGGCTCCTATGGGTGGCCGTTCTATTGGCGCGTTGCTTTGCGTACTCGTTTTTTCTTCCTGTGTCCCGGATAACAGCCGAACGTCGATCATTGTATTTCATGCGGGCAGTTTGAGTTTACCCTTGATGGAACTGGAAGCGGCGTTCGAAGCTGAGTATCCCGAGTACGACGTACAGCGGGAGGCGGCGGGCAGTCGGACGTGTGCACGGAAGATTTCCGATTTGAATCAATCCTGTGACGTTTTTCTTTCGGCCGATGATGACTTGATTCAATCAATGTTAATACCTGATCACGCGGCGTGGAGTATTCCGTTCGCGACGAATGAGTTGTGCCTGGTTTATCAGGAGGGGCGGGGGTTGAAGGCCGACCAAAAAACTTTCGAATGGATGGAGGTCTTGGCGCAAAACGGACTTCGGATCGGACGTTCGGATCCGGATTCTGACCCGTGCGGGTATCGGACGATCCTTGTGCTGCAGTTGGCGGATTTAGAAATCGAAATGGATTTTTCCTCAGGGATCTTGAAGAGATCGGAACGGACTGTGCGGCCGAAGAGCGCGGATCTGATTGCGATGCTGGAGACGGGCGCGTTGGATGCGGCATTTATGTATCGGTCGGTGGCGGAACAACATGGACTGAAGTACATTTCGTTTCCGCATTCGGTTGGATTGGGGAATCTCGATATGTCGGCCCATTATGCGACGGTTTCCGTAGATGTTGCCGGTGATACGCCGGACGTTTCAACGAGCATTGTGGGCTCCCCTATCGTGTATGGATTAACGATTCCGGTGAATGCGACAGAAGTAGCCGGCGCTGAAAAGTTTATTGCGTTTTTGTTGTCGGATGATGGGGCGACGATTCTGAAAAAAAATCATCAAGCGGTCCTGGAAGTTAGATCTGCAATTCCCGGTGCTATAATACCGGATTCGTTGAAACCCTTTGTGCAGGAATAGACTCGCGTGAATCAACCATCTGAAAAAATATCGTTTTGGACGGGCGGATTGTATTTTCTGTCGGGGTTGGTCCTGTTGTTTATTTTGGCGCCGCTTGTGGGGCTTGTGTTGGATACATCGCCGTCGGAATTGGCGGAAGTGAGCAGGCACGAAGAAGTTCGATCGAGTATTCTGATTTCAGTGGGGGCAGCAATGGCGGCGACGATGTTGTTGTCAATAGCCGCGATCCCACTGGGGTATGTTCTGGCGCGAAAGTCGTTTCGTTTCAAGCCGGTCGTTAATGCGATCGTGGACTTACCCATTGTTATTCCTCATGCGGCGGCAGGGCTAGCGCTGCTAGCGTGGGTGTCAAAGGACGGTTGGCTAGGCGTGTTGGCGGGAAGTGTTGGTCTTTCGTTCATCAGTACGTTTTGGGGTATTACGATCGCAATGGCGTTCGTGAGTGTGCCGTTTTTGATTCACGCTTCGCGGGAGGGCTTTAGTGCTGTACCCGAACGGTTGGAGCGGACCGCCTTGACCTTGGGCGCACGACCTCACCAGGTATTTTTTACCGTGTCGGTTCCTTTGGCGCGACGACAAATTCTGTCTGGGATGATCATGATGTGGGCTCGCGGGATGAGTGAGTTCGGTGCGATTGTGTTTATTGCGTATCGACCGATGGTGACGCCAGTATTGATCTGGGAATGGTTTGGGACGTACGGCATGTCTTATGCGCGTCCGGTGGCCGTTTTGTTCATGAGTATTAGCCTGGTCGTTTTCGCACTGATGCGTTGGGTCGCTTCGAGGAACTCGTATGCTGACCGTTGAACGACTCACTATGACGGTGGGCGACTTCTCATTGAAGGAAGTTCAGTTCACGATCGCTAGCGGCGAGTATGCGGTTATTCTCGGACCTACCGGCACCGGTAAAAGCGTGTTGATCGAATCACTTCTAGGTTTTCATTCGCTTCAATCGGGCTCTGTTGAATGGTTGGCCGAAGATATTACGACGAAGCCGATTCATGAACGTCCTTTCAGTTGGGTGTCTCAAACGGGAAGTTTGTTTCCGCATCTGAACGTACGGGAGAATGTTCAGTATCCGATGAAATCGACCGGTAAGTCGGCGAGCTATATGAATGAGCAAGTGAAGGTACTTGCCGCTCAATGCCAGATTGAGGAGTTATTGGAACGGCGGCCGGGCGAGTTGTCGGGCGGTGAGACTCAGCGAGTTGCGCTGGCTCGGGCGTTGGCGTGTAATCCGGGAATATTGATATTAGACGAGCCGTTGTCTTCAGTAGATGTCGAATCGCGGCAGGTGCTACGCCGGTTGTTACGGGACATCAATGGAAACGGACAAACTGTTTTACATGTGACGCATGACTTTGAAGAGGCGGCTGCGTTGGCGACGTTGTTGATCGTGTTGGAAGACGGAAGACTGGTCAATCAGGGGACGCCTCAGGAGGTGCTGCATCATCCCAAGTCAGAGTTCCTCGCCCGGTTCGTTGGAATTCGCAATGTCGTTAAAGGAACCGTGAAGGTTATCGCGGACAATCAGGACGTTTCGTTGTTTGAAAGCGATTCTTTCGCTTGTGAATTCGTTACGGAGAGCGAAGCTGAATCCGGTACGTTGTTGATACGGAGTGAAGACTTACTTATTGCCGGGAGTGCACCACAAAGCAGCGCGCGTAATTCGTTTGAAGGTACAATACGGGAGATTATTCCGGCGCGGTTGGGTGTTGAAGTCATCGTGGATGTCGGCGTGGAGTTGGCGGCGATGGTGACCCATCAGTCCGCTTCCGAGATGGAATTGGAAGCGGGTCAATCAATCTGGGTGAGTATCAAGGCGACGGCGCCTCAGTTTATTGGAGATTAGAGAATCGTGATTTCGTTTGAAGAGGCTTATGAACGCGCGATGACGGCGGTACGAACGATGCCGTCGGAAAAAGTAGATCTGCCTGAATCCTTGCATCGAATTTTGGCGGAGGAAGTTTGTGCAGACATCCCTATGCCACCATACGATAAAGCGATGGTGGATGGGTTCGCGTGTCTGCGGGCTGACCTTGGTCAATCGCTGAAGATTTTGGAAACGATCGGGGCGGGGTATGTGCCGAAGGAAGAGGTCGTTTCGGGTACGGCTACGCGCATTATGACCGGAGCGATGGTGCCGGAAGGTGCGGATTGCGTATTCATGGTAGAGCACAGCGAGGTGTCAGATACGGAGGAAGTGACGTTTACGGGTGAACGCACGAACGACAATATTTCTTTGAAGGCGAGTGACATCAATGCGGGCGACGCATTACTACAACCGGGGCATCGAATTTTACCGGCAGATGTGGCAGTTCTGGCTTCGATGGGCTATGCGAAGGTTTCCGTAGCGCGACGGCCACGAATTGGCGTGATTGCGACGGGTGATGAGTTGGTTGAGCCTCACGTGAAACCCGGACCTTCTCAGATTCGTAACAGCAACGGATATCAGGTGTGCGCTCAGGTGAATGCCATGGGGTGTGTGGGCGAGTACCGTGGGATTGGTTTGGATAATAAAGAATCCTTGGCGGAAATCGTTGGGTCGGCCGTCGATGAATGTGACGTCGTGCTGATATCGGGCGGCGTGTCGATGGGCGAGTTTGATTATGTGCCGGATATTTTTCGGCAGCATGGAATCGAAATCCAGTTTGATCGCGTGGCGATACAGCCCGGAAAGCCGACTACGTTTGCGATGAATGATTCAGTGTTTTGTTTTGGGTTACCGGGGAACCCGGTGTCGACGTATACGATTTTTGAATTGGTCGTGAAACCGTTCATTTTTGCGATGATGGGGCATTCATTCGAACCGCCGCGTATTCGGATGCCGCTGGGAATGGATCTTAAACGTAAATTTGGGGCACGGCCCGCGTGGGTTCCAGTGGTCGCTACTGCGGAGGGGACGATTAATCGGATCGATTATCATGGATCGGCTCATATTAATGCGCTTAGCCATGCGGATGGGATGATATTGTTTCCAGAGGGTGAAACCGAATTGAAAAAGGGCACGCTGATCGATGTGCGCTTAACAAAATAGCAAGGAAAAACGATGAGCAAGAAAGACATTCAACTTCTGAACGACCATTTCGTGGACGAAAATCCGATCCGGGTCCAAATTGTGACACTAAGTGACCGGGCTTCTTCAGGGGAGTATGAGGACAAGAGCGGTCCGCGTTTGAAAGGACATTTGGAGGGATATTTCGAGTCGAATGGGCTTCGGTATGACGCGGCTATTCAGGTGATACCGGATGATAAGGATACATTGGAGAAAGTGTTGATTGACGCGCGGAATTCGGGCGTGCATGCGGTGTTTACTACCGGTGGAACCGGCGTTGGGCCTCGGGATATTACACCGGATGTGATATTAAAAATCGCCGACAAAGTGATTCCTGGGATCATGGAATTGGTGCGTTACAAGTACGGGGCGGACAAGCCTTGTGCGTTGTTGAGTCGGACGGTCGCAGCTGTTTTGGGTTCGATGATCGTTTATGCGTTACCGGGAAGTACGAAGGGCGTGGACGAGTATATGGAAGAAGTGATGAAGAGTTTCGATCACGTGCTTTGTGTGCTGCACGAACTGGAAGTGCACACCTAAGGGAGAATCAGAGATTCTCCTTGGAGTTTCTTCGAAACTACTCGTCGGTGGATTCAGAGGGAGATTGGTTCGCGGCGATTTCGTTTTCTTCGGCGCTTTTTCGAGCAGATTTCTTTTTCCAACTAACATACCGTTCCCAGATGTACGGTGCGAGCCGCAGGCTGATCAATAAGAATTTGCTCATCCCACCTACGACGACGACTGATTTTTGATTGGCGATTCCGCGGATCAGTTTTTTTCCAACGGCTTCCGGCGTCATCAACGGGCCGCCATCCAAGATACTTTTTGTTTCGGGCGGATAGAGTCGTATTTCTTCCCTATATCCGGGGGTATCGGTATCGGGAGGCATCAACAGGTGGACGCGGATTTTTTTGTCTCCGTATTCCTGGCGCAGAACATGAGCCAAATTATTGAGCGCCCCTTTGGTCGCTCCATATGCGGAAAACCCGAAAATGCCTGCGCTTCCGGCGGGGGAAGAGGTAATCGCAACAAAACCTCCCAAGTCGTTTTCCAGGATATAGGGGATGGCATATCGGAGTGTGTAGACGGTGCCTTTGAGATTGGTGTCGATTTGGCGGTCGAAGTCTTTGATGTTTATTTCGTGAAAATTTCCGGGGTGGCAATAGCCGGTATTCGCGATGACGCCGTCAATGGAGCCAAATTCGAAGCGGACCATGTTGATGCAGTCGTTTAACGTTTCCGAGTCTGTCACGTCGCAAGCATAAGCGACGACCCGTATATTTCCGGAGGATTCTATTTGTTCTTTTGCGGATTCGAGATCGTCTTTGTTGCGCGCGAGAATCGCGACGTTGGCACCCAACCGTCCAAGTTCTTTGGCCATTTCCAAGCCGATGCCTTTGGAGCCGCCGGTGACGAGAACATTTTTATCTTTGAACGGATTAAGAATCATGGACCAATGTGTTCGGAGTTTGAGTGTGTTGGGTTAAGTATATTGTAGACGATACCTACCAATCTAGTAGGTGGATGGTCAAGGGTGAATAATGATGTCCATATGTCGGTCGGATACGAGTTCTACGGTTGCTTCGTCGAGGCCGGCACGGTCCAGTTGGTGTTCGATCTCCTCAGGAGTAAACGCCGCGAGGAGGGAATTGTAAAAGTCTTCTTTCAGGACGGTGTGTTCGTCTGCAGCATACGCCTCGACGATTTCTCTTGCTTGCGAAGATTCTTCGGGTCTGTAGAGGTCTCGTACGAGGAGCGTTCCTCGGGGATTCAGTACGCGTCTGCACTCATTCCAAAATGGGAGGGGATCGGGGAGGTGGTGAAGGAGGCTGTTGCTGAACAAGAAGGTTATGCATCGGTCGGGAATTGGAAGTCGTTTGGCATCGCTTTGAAGGAACAGAAGATTTCGGGACATCGTTGCGTGGTTGAGCATGGGTTTGGACATGTCTGTCGCCAGGATGTGCCAATCGGGTCGGGAATCGAGCAGTTTTTCCGGTATTTCGCCGGGCCCCGTTCCGATGTCCAAAGCGAAGGGGGTATCGCAAGGGTTGCTGAGGGACAATACCTTGTCGATGAAGGTCTGGTTGACGTCATTGAAGTCAGCATTGGCATAGGCACTGGCATTTTCGGTTTCGTCCATGACTTCTTTTTCGAGAATTCTTTCCATCGTCGCTATTTCGAATCGAAATCGTTGGACTTTTCTCGCAATTGGCCCATGATGAAGAGGCCTCGAATGGAGGTGTTTTCCTCGTCCTGCCATTCGTATAGATCTGTGGTTTGTTGCATCAATTTAATGCCCGGTTCGATTTGCTGATTGGTGCTGGAGATGAGGTGCGGGTGCTCGCCGATTCGCTCGCACACCTCCTGGAAAAACATTCCATCTTCCAGTTCATCGAAAATCTGTTCTGTAAATAACATGGTTTGTCCTCCGGCTCATCCACTTATAATGGATTTATTGTATTTGTGTATTCAAGTCGAATGGCGGTGTGTGTCAACTAAGTACAATCCGACGTCAGAATTATTCGCACAAACGGTTGGTTATATGTTGGAAAGAACTGTCGAAGTGTATAAAAAGCAATAATCGAATGGGTATACTTACTCGCTGTCAGTATCGGAGTAGTCGAATATGTCCATAACGTTCGTTTTTATTTTTGCAGCGTGGGTATTCTCATTGTGTATCCACGAGTTTTCCCACGCGGCCGTTGCTTATCGAGGCGGGGACTATACGGTGAAGGATAAGGGATACTTGGCGATGAATCCGTTAAAATTCACGGATCCACTTTTGAGTATAATTTTACCGTTGGTATTTCTCGCGATAGGGGGGCTAGGGTTGCCCGGTGGATGTGTATATATTGAGCGTAGCCTGTTACGTAGTCGAGGTTGGGATTGCGCGGTATCATTGGCTGGACCATTTTCAAATGTCCTGCTCGCGATAGTATTTGCCTCTCCGTTTTATTTGGGATTTGTGGAGCTTGGAACGACCGATCCCATGTGGACAGCCATGGCTTTTCTGGTTGGGTTACAATGTGTCGCTTTCGTATTTAATATGATGCCGGTTCCAGGATTCGATGGTTTTGGTGCACTCTCGGCGTGGATGGACGAAGCTCTAAGGGCGCGAATTTATCAACATGCGAACATGCTTTTTTTCTTGTTTATTATCATGGTTTGGAATATTCCTGAATTGCGCAATTTTATATGGGGATCAGCTTTCTTTGGCGCGGAACTCCTTGGTGTTCCACGTCAGATGGTTTACGCCGGGTTACAGGACTTTCGCATCTTCTAATTCGAAATTTCGTTGCAATTTCGAATGTATAAAGCCTATGATATCGGATTCTAAATTTATCCCACTATAAATATTACCCTTGGAGACCAGTTATGAAGGAATACGATAAGCACTATATTAACGGAGAATGGGTTGCCTCAACCGGCTCCGACACGATAGAAGTAATCAGTGCGTCGACGGAAGAAGTGATTGGTCGCGTTCCTGCGGGATCGGCTGGAGATGTTGATAAAGCAGTGGCTGCGGCGAAGGCAGCGTTTGATTCCTGGTCTACGACTCCGGTTGAAGAACGTGCGGCAATCATCCAGTCCCTTTCCGATGGCCTTGCGGCGAAAATGAACGACATCGCCGAATCAATCGCAGGTGAAGTTGGTATGCCAATTAAGATGGCGGCTCAAATTCAGGCAGGTCTTCCTATCGGCGTCATGGGAAGTTACGCAAAAATCGCGACCGAGTTTCAGTTTGAAGAAGAACTGGGCAATTCACTTGTCGTAAAAGAAGCCATCGGCGTGGTTGGTTGTATTACTCCGTGGAATTTTCCGCTGCACCAGATCGTGGCGAAAGTTGCTCCGGCGTTGGCAGCTGGTTGTACGATCGTTTTGAAGCCGACTGAAGTCGCTCCGCTCACGTCGTTCATATTGGCAGACATCATCGATGGATCAGAATTGCCAAAGGGTGTCTTTAATATGGTCAACGGAACCGGCCCGGTTGTCGGTGAAGCAATAGCTTCGCACCCGGACGTCGACATGGTCTCTTTCACGGGATCGACTCGCGCGGGAAAACGTGTTTCTGAATTAGCGGCTCAATCGGTTAAACGCGTCGCGTTGGAACTGGGCGGAAAATCCGCGAACATTATTTTGGATGATGCTGACTTCGGCAAAGCGGTGAAAGCCGGCGTGAATAACAGTTACTTCAACTGCGGTCAAACGTGTTCTGCTCACACGCGTATGTTGGTTCCCCGTTCGAAACACGAGGAAGCAGTGGCCATTGCAAAAGAGGCGGCTGAGGGATTCCAGGTAGGCGACCCATTCGGGAAAGAAGCGCACCTTGGTCCGTTGATTTCCGAAGTTCAGCGTGACCGCGTACAGAATTATATTCAAAAAGGTATTGATGAAGGCGCTCAATTGGTCACGGGTGGACCGGAAACTCCGGAAGGACTGGACAAGGGTTATTATGTTCGTCCGACGGTTTTCGCGAATGTGAAAAATGACATGACGATTGCCCAGGAAGAAATTTTCGGGCCGGTGCTTTCCATCATTCCTTACGAAGATGAAGACGATGCTGTTCGCATAGCGAACGACTCGATCTATGGTTTGGCTGGCGGAGTCTGGTCGGGTGATGCTGACCGCGCGAAACGGGTTGCTCGTCGGATGCGTACGGGGCAAGTGGATATCAACGGCGGTGCGTATAACATGATGGCGCCGTTCGGCGGATACAAACAATCGGGGAACGGACGTGAACTAGGGAAGTTCGGATTGGACGAATTCTTGAACATCAAGTCCATGCAACTGTAGATTTGTAAACAATTTAATTCATTGAGGCTCCTGACGGGTTCAGGGGCCTTTTTTTTGAATTCCTACGAAAAATGTATTGACAAATTGAGAAAAAAAGATTCAACTATAAGTATAGAAACTCATTTTTTATTTGGGTCATGAACGAGGAAAAAGAAGATGCATTCGTGGGGCATTGGTGCTTTCGAAAACAACGACGCGCTCGATTGGTTGTACGAATTGGAAAAATCCGACGGGCTTGAGTCAGTCTTGGACGTGCTGGAGGAAATTACCAAATCCAACAAGGCGTTTATCAATGATCCCGAGTGTTTCCGTGGGATTGCGGCAGCCGAAGTGTTGTCGGCTTTTCACGGGGAACCATGCCTTACGCTGCCCAAAGATGTGCGTCAATGGCTGGACAAGCAAGAAAAGCACAAAATCGATAAAGAATTGCGTGAAAAGGCGGTTCTGGTGATTCAAAAGGTCAAAAATCATTCGGATGCACAGACGCATTGGGAAGAATCGGACGAGTTTGACGTTTGGAAAGACGAATTGGACTCGCTTATCAAGCGATTGAAGTAGGCCGGTCAAATTCTGGATTCAATTCGGCTGTTTTTCGTCTAAAAGGTGAAATTCCTTTCAGTTTCTCGGTAAAATACTTCCTTTCCTGTACCGATTTCCCGGAGTTCATCCATGTTGCGGCTATTGCTATCTACAAGTATTGTCTGCGTGCTCTGCCCATTTGTTTGGGCCGATCCTTTGGTGATCGCTCATCGTGGTGCCAGCGGTTATTTACCGGAGCACACGCTCGAGGCCTATGCTGTGGCACATGCCATGGGTGCAGACTACGTTGAGCCGGATTTAGTACTCACCAAGGACGGGCATTTCATCTGCCTGCATGACATTCATCTGGAAGGTACGACGAACGTTGAAGAGGTTTTTCCGGACCGTAAGCGAAAGGACGATAGCTGGTATCCCGTCGATTTCACGTTGGCGGAAATAAAGCAGCTGCAGGTTCATGAACGGTTACGCAATCGATTTCCACGTATGAAGTCTGATTTTGAAGTACCGACCTTCGCCGAAATGATTGAATTGATTCAAGGGTTAAATGAAACGACGGGAAAGATCGTCGGTATTTATCCTGAACTGAAAGCGCCTGCCTTTCACGCGAAAGCAGGCCTACCCATGGAAGAGGCCATCCTTTCAATCCTCAAGAAATACGGATACAGCGGTTCAAATTCCAAGGTATTCGTTCAATGTTTTGAAGTGGAACCGCTGCGAAAAATGCGATTGGAATTGGGGTCGAAGCTTCCACAGGTAATGCTGATCGGTGCGAGCGGATCGGCGAAGAAGATGTTGTCGGCCGACGGCCTGAAGGACTTGGCGTCGTTTGTGAACGGGATTGGACCTTCCAAGGGGCTGATCGAAAAAGATCCAGCGATCGTAAAACGGGCGCACAAAAATGGCCTGGTGGTACATCCGTATACATTCCGAGCCGATTCGTTTTCCAAAAAGGATTACAAATCGTTCGTCAAAGAGTTGGAACAATTTTACAAGAAATACAACGTGGATGGTGTATTCACCGACCATCCCGATAAAGTCGTTGCTTATTTAGCGAACTAACTCAACCCATCAAAGGAACTATCATGGAATTCGAACATATTTTATATTCAGTTGCCGATCGTGTCGCCACCATTACGCTTAATCGACCGGATGCAATGAATGCCATTACGGTAACGATGTTGAAAGAAGCGCGTGAAGCGGTGAAGGCATCAGGTAAAAGCGACGATGTAGACGCGATTGTTATTACGGGATCGGGTCGAGCATTTTCGGCTGGATTGGATTTGAAAGAACTGAATTCACGTAAATCAGAGGAAGACTCGGAAGTTTCAGGAGACGTGGGAGATTTGGTTAATGGACCGGCCCGTAAATTGATCAAGTCGATCAAGAAATCTTCTAAACCCGTGATCGCCCAAGTGAATGGATTCTGTTTCACAGGTGCCTTGGAATTGGTATTGGCCTGCGATCTCATCTGGATGGCTGAAGAAGCTAAATTGGGTGATACGCACGCCAAATTTGGATTGCGTCCGACGTGGGGTATGACGGGACGTTTACCAGCGGCTCTTGGGATTCGGAAAGCGAAGGAATTGGCCTTTACGGCGGATACATTTACGGGTAAGCAGGCCGCTGAATGGGGTCTGGCGAATCGTGCAGTGCCGTTGGCCGCGCTGGACGCGTCCGTCGCTGAACTGACCGCTAAGATTGTCGCAAATAGCGCGGGGTCCATTTCGGCCTACAAATATTTGTACAACAAGGGCGGTGTTCAGACAGAAGCGGACGCGCTGGAGCTGGAATCCAAGAGTGAATTTGATATTGAAGACACAGCAGAACGACTCGCTTCGTTCGTAAAAAAATAGAACCCAAAAACGCAGTTGAAAAAGGACAAAGTTTCATGACCACAGCATTAGAAATACTAGGCGCATCCTATTTGTTCGAGAATTTGGAGCCGGGCGATGTATTGACTCCGGAAGATATGGACGAAGAACAGCGCATGATGATGAAGACCTTGAAAGATTTTGCGGAACAGGAAGTAGAGCCGGTATTGGCTGAAGTGGAAGCACGAAACATTGATGTTGTTCGACCGCTCTTCAAAAAGGCTGCGGAACTGGGTATCTTCATGGCTGAAGTGCCGGAAGAATATGGCGGTTTGGAGATGAGCGTGTTGGGTATCGCAGGAATGATGGAGTCCCGTTCCTATTTAGGGCCATTGTCTTCGACGGTGTTTGCGCATCAAGGCATCGGATCGTTGCCGCTTATTAACTTTGGGACTGAGGAACAGATTGGAAAATATCTTGAGCCGCTGATGAATGGCGACATGATGGCGTGTTTTGCATTGACGGAACCGAGTACAGGTTCCGACGCGATGAATATCAAGACGACGGCTATGTTGAGCGAGGACGGGACTCATTACCTTGTCAATGGTTCGAAGCAGTGGATTACGAACGCAGGTTGGGCGGATTTGTTCATCTTGTTCGCCAAGGTGGAAGGCCAACAGGTCACGGCTTTCTTGTTGGAGAAAGATTTCGGTGGAGTAAACGTTCAGCCGAATGAAGACCTTTTAGGCATTCGTGGTTCTTCTGTGTGCGCGATTATGTTGGAAGATGTAAAGATTCCGGTTGAGAACGTTTTGGGTGAGATTGGGCAAGGCCACAAAGTGGCTATGTGTACGTTAAACTTGGGTCGTATGAAAATGGCGACCAACTGCGTAGGTGGCGGGAAAAAAGCATTGGCCTGTGCGGCCGATTATGCGGCGGAGCGAATGCAGTTTGGCAATCCTATTGCTGAATTTGGTGCGATACAATTCAAAATGGCTGAAATGATGGCGCGTCTTTATGCGACGCAATCAATGGCTTATCGGACGGCAGGGCTGGTGTACAACAAGATCGAAGCCTTGGGCGATGATGCGAAGAGTATCGCTGGTAAATTGAAGGTTCTTACCGAGTTTTCGATCGAATGCGCGTTTTCAAAAGTGCACGGATCCGAGATGGTCAATAAATTGGCCGACGAAGCACTTCAGATTCATGGCGGTTATGGTTTTAGCGAAGAATATAAACCGGCGGGTATGTATCGTGACTGGCGGATCTCCCGAATTTATGAGGGCACCAGCGAAATCTGTCGTCTCAGTTCGATGAAAGCGTTGCTGCGGAAAGGTTCGCAAGGTGTTTTGGATATGTCGGGGAGCATAGCGAACGTGCAAGCCAGCGGGAACCGTGACAGCAGCGTGGGTACGGGAGACGAGCTTTCCGATTTACGGGAGCAGGTGATTCAAATGAAAAGCATCTTCCACTTCCTCTTGGGACAAGTATTGGAAACGGTGGGAGAGCAGGCGATATTGGCGAACGAGAACCAGCAATATTTGCACAGTTTGGCCGATATCGCGATTGAATTGTATGCGGCTGAGAGCCTGGTGTTACGGACCATGAAAATCAAAGGGATTCATGGTGACGAAGCGACAAAGCTTCCACAGGCGTTAACGCGTATTTATTTTGAATATGCTGCTGATCGCATTCGCCAGGAGTCGACGGAAATTTCTTCCGACTTGTTGGATGGGGATGAGCTGCGCTCGCAGTTGGATACGATCCAAGGGTGGTTACCGTTGCCGAAGAAGCGACTGGACTTGCGTAAGTACGTCGCAGAAACTATTATTGATACCCACGGAGCACTTCCAGAATTTCAGAACTAGAAAAACGAATAGATTCAAACCGGGTAGTTCAACGATTGCCCGGTTTTTTTATGGAAGGTTGGCTGCATTGAACATACGTCGGGAAACAGAAAACGATCTGGATGAGATCCGGAAAGTAAATACTCGGGCGTTCAAGCAGGGAGGGGAGGCCCGCCTGGTCGATCTGCTCCGGGAATCCGGTGATTTGTCATTATCTCTTGTCGCTGAGATCGACGGAAAACTCGTAGGGCATCTCGCGTTCAGTCCGGTCGCTGTAGATGGAGAGACGGCGGAGGCCGTTATCGCTGGCGCGGGACCACTATCCGTTTCACCGGAGCTCCAGCGGAAAGAAATCGGAAGTGCCCTTTTTATCGAAGGTTTGAAGCAGATCGAGAAGCTGGGTTTCAATGCTGTCGTGCTTTTGGGGCATGCGAAATATTATCCACGATTCGGATTTAGTCCGGCAAGTCAGCATATGTTACGTTGCGAATACGATGTGCCCGATGAAGCATTCATGGCAAAGGAATTGACTCCCGGCGCATTGGAAGGTGCGCATGGCGTTGTGCATTACAACGACGCCTTTGAAGAAGTGGAATAAAAGGGGATTCAGCCATGCCAGATACTCAGACGGAAATCGCGGAACTCAAGAAACTCATTTCGATTGACGGAGTTCGTGACGCCAAACGACGTATCGCACCGTATCTTCCCGAAACTCCATTGATGTCTTACCCGCTTTTGGACGAAGCTATCGGGTGCGCGGTTCATATCAAGCATGAAAACCATTTACCCACGGGTGCGTTTAAGGTTCGGGGCGGCATGAATTATATGGCTCAAGTATCGGACGATGTGAAACGGAATGGTGTGGTTGCCGTAACTCGTGGAAATCATGGGCAGTCGGTCGCGTTGGCAGCACAGCAGTTCGGAGTGCGTTCCGTCATTGTCGTCCCTTTCGGGAATAATCCCGAAAAAAATGCAGCCATGAAATCATACGGATGCGAGTTGATCGAGCACGGTGAGGATTACGACGGGGCACGTGAGCTCGTAGAGCAATTGGTCGAGGAGCAAGGACTTCGGTATGTACATTCCGGGAACGAGCCGCATCTAATTCACGGGGTGGGAACGTATTCGTTGGAGATTCTTGAGGCACTTCCGGACATTGATACCATCGTGATTCCTATTGGTGGGGGCAGTGCGATCTGCGGGGCGATCACGGTGTTCAAAGCATTAAAGCCTGAGGTGAAAATCATTGGTGTACAGTCGGCGAACGCGTCGAGCGTGTACCAGAGTTGGAAAGCCGGGGGATTGGTGACGACGGATTCGGCGGATACAATGGCTGACGGTCTAGCTACCCGGGTGCCGATGGAGTTACCGCTGTCGATCATCCAGGAACATGTGGACGATATCTGGCTCGTTGAAGATGACGAGATCGAGGATACGATTAGGACTCTTCTTACCACCACGCACAATCTTGCGGAAGGCGCGGGCGCGGCCGCTCTGGCTGCGATCACGAAAAACTCGGGGTCGTTGTCGAATTCGGTTGTCGCAACGGTGTTATCTGGCGGAAATCTTGATTCGGAGACGTTGAAGCGGATTGTGTCTTAGAGCGGAAATGCATTAAAATTGAACAAAATGCGCCTAATTCGTGTTAGACGAGCATGATAATTTGACTGAGAAACTCCGGAACCCGCTTATGAAACCCTCCACTATTCTAGCTATTTTGTATCTGTCGCTCGTCTGTACATTGTCCAGCCAGGCAGAAGACCTTAAATCGGAGCCCTTGCCTTCCTTGTTGAGTTTGGATAAAGCCCACTCATTTGCGTTGAGGCATAATCCGAGTTTGCTGGCCGCGGAGGAGCGCGTGAATCAGGCGAAGGCGGTTGTGCGTCAAGCGCGGTCGGAGTTTTTTCCGGCGTTGGATGCTACGATGCTGGCTTCCTTTACGGATTTGTCGGACGACACGGTCGCGATGGGTGAAATGCTCGATCCGAGTTTCGATGACACGGTCGAAAATTATCAGGCGAGTTTGGTGGCATCGTGGTTGGTGTTTGACGGGTTTGGACGGAAGTTCCGGAATGCCATCGCGAAGTATGGCGAACAGCAGAGTGAAGCTTCCCTTGTGGAATCGCAGCGCCTGATTCTAAATGCGGTTTCCTCAGCCTATTATCGTGTGCAATTGGCTCGCGAAAATGTAGCGATTGCAAAAGCGGACATTCAGTTCAACGATCGGCAGTTAAAAGAAGCGAAACTTCGCGAAGAAGTGGGCACGGGTTCGTTGAGCGATGTGTTGAACTTCGAGGTTCGGATCCGCGCGGCGCGAACGACTTTACTGAATAATCAAAACGTATCCACGTTGGCCATGATTGGATTGGTTGAGTTGATGGGAATCCCTCACTATCAAGCGCCAGAGTCAATGCAGGTTGCTGTCTTACATCCTGAAGAAGATTCGGAGATGGTCATTCCTGAATCGGGTGCGTTGCTAGAGTACGCCTCATCGCATCGACCGGATTTAAAGGAAATTGATTATTTGGTGGAACAGGCTGCTGCGGGTGTGGACGTTTCTAAGTCCGCCTACTTCCCGGCGTTTTTCGCGACTGCATCGGGCGACGGACAGCGAAATCAAAACGGCTATTTTGAATCTGATAATTTTTCAGGAACGGTGGCTCTTCAACTGCAATACAATATCTTCTCTGGCGGCCGACGAAAGGCCCAAGTCTCCCAAGCGAAGTCAATTGAAGCGGAACTGCGTCGGGAACGAATGCGGCGCGAACTTGCAGTGAATGCGGACGTGGAATCCAGTTTGAATTCGTTAAAGACGGCGCGGGACATTCTTGAACTGCAGCGTGAAACGACTGAGTATGTCGAACAGAACCGTGATTTAGTCGATAAGGAATACCAGGCTGGGCAAGGGTCGCTCGTTCGATTGAATCAGGCGCAACGCGACTTGACGACGCAGCAAAGTGCATTGGCATTGGCTCGCGTAGCATTGCGCCAGTCGTGGTACAACCTGAAAACCGCGACAGGCGAATCCCTAGAACCGATCGGGCATTAATCTAGCCCGAATCACTTTACCATCAATCCCTCAGGTGCCAATGGTTCGCCTTCGGATTCGTGAGCGCGAAATCTGCCGTATGCGGGTTCCACTTCTTCGGGTGTAGGCCAATAGCCTTTCATGAGCTTGCAGTACGCCCTCCGAAAATCGTTGATGACGACAAGTACGGCCGGGACGACGATGAGGGTTAACAACGTTCCTACGGTCACTCCTCCGGCGAGGGCTACGGCCATGGGGATAACGATTTGCGCCATGAAATCTGATTCGACAATCATCGGCGCAAGTCCGGCGCATGTACTTAGGGAGGTTAGGAAAATCGCACGGAATCGTCGTTTTCCTCCGAGGGTGACGGCATCGTGTAATTTCATGCCTTCGGCTATGTTTACGTTTATTCTCTCGATGAGCACAATCGAATCGTTCACCAAGACCCCTAATAATGCCATGATTCCGAAGAAGCTGAGGAAGCTAATGGGTAGACCAATAATGATGTGAGCAATGATGGCTCCCATCAACCCGAACGGAATGATCACCATGATAATGGCGGGTTGGAGGTAGGAGCGGAATATCGTGGCGAGTATTGTAAAAATAATCAGCATCGATATGAGTGAATTCCGTTTAAGTTCCTGGAGCATCACACGGTTTTGTTGTTCCGAACCCGCAATGGAGGAGCTCACTCCGGGATGTTCAGCGAGTAAACCCGGCATGAACGTTTCTTCGATATCTTTGTTTAATTCGGCAGCGTTCACGGTCGCTCTATCGACGTTAGCGGTAACTCGGACTCCGCGTAATCCATTACGGCCACTGATTTCGGTCAGGCCTTCGTGCCAGGAATAGGAGGCGACGCTCGCCAAAGGAACATGATTTCCGTCGGGAGTGAGAATGCGTGTCGCTTCGAAATCATAAATGCTGGCTCGTTCTTCGCGCGGCAAGCGCACGCGGACTTCGACGTCGTCTGGTCCACGCTGCAGGTGAACAGATTCTTCGCCGTAAAAGCGGCTGAAAATTTGGCGGTTGATGGATTCACTGGTCAATCCAAGGGCTTCTGCCATGGGTTTTAATTCGATGTGTAATTCAGATTTTCCGGGTTTAAAGTTGTCGGCAATTTGGTATACGCCTGAATAGGTACTCAATTTAGTTTTCAGCGACCCGGCCGCCTGACGCAACTCCTTCAAGTCGGGGCCTTGAAGCCAAAATTCGACGTCGTATTCGCCGCCGGCGCCGATTGACATACCTTCGTATCCCTGGATGATGGCACCGGGAATGATTCCCACCTCGTCGGCCCAGATTTTTTGAAGCACGCTAGAAGGAACGTCGCGAAAGGATGAGGAAACCAGTTCAATTTGCACGCGCCCACCAGCTTCTGAACGATGAGGGACCACGGTAAATACTTGTTTGACGATAGGTTCACCATTTTTGCTTGCATATTCTTCGTTGAGCACGGCCAGACTATTCTCGATATGAACGACGGCATCCAGTACCGTTTGCGGAGGCGTACCCGGAGGGAATTCCACATAGGCTTCGAGCATGTCGCCTTCGGTGGCGGGCCACATCACCACTTTCACTACGCCTCCGGCGATGAGGCCAGCGGTAGACAGAAGCAAGGCGAAACCCGCGCAGAGCGTGACGTAACGATAGTGAACGGCAACTCTAATAAAGGGTTCGTATACTTTGTCGACGAAGGCTTCCAATCCGGTTGAAATCTTCGTGCGTAAAAAGTTCACCGGGCCAAACAGGAAGTTTCCGATGGCTTTAAACAGAGCCAAACCATTTCCAACCATTCCATATTGCCGCTCAACCGGTTTTTGGTGAACACTATTTTTATAAATGAGATGAGCGGGTAGGAGGAGCATACATTCAAAGAGGGACACGACCAGGGCGGCGATAACGACCATGGGCATCTGCATGGTGAATTGGCCGAACACGCCGGACATGAAGAGCATCGGACCGAAAGCGGCGATGGTCGTCATGACGGACGCCAAGATGGGCATACCTACTTCACGGATTCCGTCCGCGGCCGCGTCAAGTGGGGCTTTTCCCATCCGACGGTGAACGAAAATCGCCTCACCGGCGACGATAGCGTCATCGACGATAATTCCCATGACGATGATGAGGGCTACCAGCGAAATTTGGTTCAGCGTCGCGCCGTACATCCACAGTAGGATCATTGCGCCGGCAAGGGAAATGGGGATTCCCATGGCGACCCAAAACGCGAGACGAGGTTCGAGGAACAGGCCCAATACGATGACTACCAGCACGAGGCCGAGAAGCCCGTTCCGCGTAATCAAGTTCAACTGACTACGAATCAAGCTGGTTTGATCAAACGCAATGGTCAAATGAACATTTTCGGGAAGTTCTTTTTGTTTTTGGTCGACGTACGCTCGTACGGCTTCGGCGCACCGTATGGTGTCTTCGCCTTCCGAGTGATTCACATAAAGCATCAGGCCTTGTTTTCCATTGAATGAAAAGTAGCGTTCTTCTTCAGTGAATCCATCGTCAATATGGGCTATCTGTCCCAACGTGATACGTTCACCACCAGGAGTCGATGTTACGACGATGTCTTCCAGTTCGGCGCCGTTGTATTTTTTTTCGAGTGTGCGCAACCGAATTTCTTCACGTTTCAATTTCAGAGTACCGGCCGATACGTTTACGCTGGAACGCCGTATCGAATCACTAATATCGCTGAGGGTTAGATCGTAGAGTTCGAGTTTTTCGCGTGGTACTTCGATAGCGATTTCGTATTCTCGAGCATTGTAGGTATTGACGAGTGAAACTAACGGAAGGTTTTGCAGTTCTTCCCGAATGTGTTCTGTGTAATTTTTTAACTGTCGATAGGGAATGTCGCCAGAGATCACTACATCAATGACTTCTTCGCCATTGATCATCTGGTCAATTTGATAGGGCTCCGCGTCGACTGGAAATGAATCGATGGCGTCCAACGCGTTCCGAATACGTTCGCGAACGACGTCGACTTCATGGCCGTCAGCGACCTCGATGTCGATACTGGCAAGACCTTCACTGGATACGGATACGTAGGATTTGACTCCTCGCAGGCTGTCCACGGCTGCTTCGATCTTCTGGGTAATCCCCTCTTCGATTTCTTCGGGGTTCGCGCCGGGATAGGCCATGTCTATTACAAAACCCGGAATGAACACGTCGGGGTTGCTCTGACGGCTCATGCCAAAAACGGCCATGGCACCTACAACCAATACGGCGACCAGGACCAGGTTAGCGAGAACGTGGTGACTAATGATTCTTTTGAAGATATCCCGCATGATTAATCTCCGGAGCTATCTTGAAGAGAAACGTCGGGGAGAATGATTTCTACGGGCATGGAATCCAACGGATTGATCAATCGGGTGGTAATCAATTGATCGTCCGGGGCGAGACCGTCGGAGACGTAAGCCCATCCGGGGGTTCTTCGAACCACGTTGACGGATTTCGTGAGCAGCTTATCATTGTGGGCAATGTGGACCGTGTTGCTCGCGCTTAAGGCGGCTTCGGGAATTTTGTAAGTGTCGGAGAGTGGGTTTCCCTGGATTTCGACTTCGCAGAACATTCCCCTGGTTAATGGATACGGAGGGGAGTCTTTGAAATCTTGGGCAATGGAAGAATCGATTAAAATAATAACGCTGACGGAACGAGATTCTGGATCGTAGCTTTCAACACGATCGAGAATTCCAGTCCATGCGGCGTCGGAGCCGGACTCGGGCCAGCGGACTGTGCACGTGGTCGGTCGTAGCGGGTGATACGAAAATTTGGAAAAGGGTTTTGTCGAGTCCGTATCGAAGGGGAGGCTGCGTTGGGCTTCGAAGGCATCTAGCTTAACAGGGATTTCGAGGATAGTATAGTTGGCCAATGTGACGAGGTCTAGGCCGGTATTCGCGTATTGGCCTACCTGGGCGTCGCTTCGTGTTACCTCGCCGTTGAAAGGTGAGAGGACTTGGGTTTTTTCCAAATTCTTTTCGGCGTATGCAAGGCGACTCTCTGAAGAACGGAGGGCGCTTCGTGTTTCGCGGATTCGTTGAGGATATACGTCGAGGGTTTGTTTGAGGAGCTGGATGTCCTGTTCCAAGGCGATGAGGTCTTGTTCCGATTCGTCAATGGCAGACTGGGTGCCGATGGCCTCGCCCTTGAGTTTGATAGCGCGTTGGAGTTGTTGCTTTGACAGTTCTTCTGAGCGGACCAAAATAGCGAGTTCCTGCCGTTTATTTTTTTGTTCCAACTCGATGGCGGAAAGTTTAGCGTCGAATTGTTCGGTTTCTGATTCGAGTTCCTCTACTTTCAATTGAAAGAAGTCGGCTTCGACGGTGAACAATGTCTCACCCTGATCAATGTGGCCGCCTGTTTCGAGATTCGGGTGTATCGAAACAATGGGTCCCGAGACCGCCGGGGCTATATCGGCCTGATGTTTAAAGCGGACTTCGCCGAAACCGGTTATTGTGACGGGGTGGTCTCCAGGTGAGAGAGCCATCACGGCTACTTTGACCGCCGGAGGCCCTGTTGATTCATTGTTTTCACCTAGCCCATCTTTTTGCTGGGACAACAGATAGAAGGAGCTTGTGCCGAGGAATACAAAAAGTACGCCTCCGACGATTGTCTTTAAAAGGTAAGACCCCATGATTTTTTCCTTATTTGTCTCAAAACTTCACCCATATCAGTCTTTACTAAGGCAACTCCTGTGCCATCGCCTTAAAGTTTCCTAAGCCGTTTATTTTTAAGTGCTTATAGGAATAATAATTAGAATCGAATAAAAACACCGCTTCAGATGTAGACCACAATTCAGTCATAAATACCATTAATGTGAACAATTTACCAAGTATATTTGAGTATGGTTAAAATAGCCATTGTAAGGTTTTTTTGGCTTAATTGATTGTGCAAACTCACCGTTTTGAGCTTCCTTCCGTCGTGTTCAAATTATTGTAAGTCGTTTATTTAATGTAAGTTATGCGTCATTTAGAAAACTTGGCACAAGCGTTGCGTTATACAGGTGTTGTTGATTTGACCTACGAACGCAACGATTAGTTTAAACATCGAAACGATGAGATTAGGAGATTGATCATGGGAATTTTTACACGAGTGCGAGACATTGTGAACTCCAACATTAACGCGGTTCTGGACAAAGCAGAAAATCCTGAAAAATTGGTCAAGCAGATGATTCGCGAGATGGAAGACACGTTGATTGAAATTAAAGCCGCTTGCGCTGGAGCGATGGCTGGCCAGAAGAAAGCCGAACGTGACTTCGAACAGACGCAACGCATGGCCGCTCATTGGGCGGAACGCGCTGAAATGGCTGTAGCTCGTGACCGTGACAATCTGGCTCGCGAAGCATTACGCGCCAAACAGCAGTATCTGAACGAGTCTGATTCAATGCAGAACGTCGTTGACCAGTTGTCCGGATTGGTAGACCAATATAAAGGCGACATCATCCAGATAGAAGAGAAGATGACGACTGCTCGCGAAAAACAACGCACGTTGGTCCAACGCCACACGCACGCTGTTCAGAAGAAAAAAGCTCAACAGCAGATTCGGAAGCTGGACACATCGCAAGTCATGGTTCGCTTCGACGAATTCGAACAGCGTTTGGATAGAGCGGAAGCGGAATCTGAATTGGTGAATTATGGTCGCCCGAAACCAGCGACATTGGAAGAAGAATTCAGATCGATTGAACGCGATGAAACGATTGAAAACGAATTGAACGAGTTGAAAGCAAAAGCGAACGAACTCAAAGCACCTGTTGAACACAAAACAGTTGCCATCGCTTAATCAACGCTAACGATACGAGAGGAGAGAACACGATGAGTTATTATGGATACGATAAAAACGGATTGTACCGGTCACGAGATGGCATGGTTGCGGGAGTTTGTCAAGGTACTGCAGACTTCCTGGATATCAGCTCTTTCTGGGTACGCGCAGCGGTTGTCTTCATGGGGTTGTGCACTGGATTCTGGCCCACGTTGTTCTTGTATATCGTAGCGGCGATGGTGATGAAAAAGGAACCGTATGTAAACTGGAGTTAATGTCCCCGACATATTGAATGCTTAAAGGTCACGCCTAGGCGTGGCCTTTCTTGCATCTAGGCTTGAAACCCGAGTTCGGTTTTAATCGATTGCATGGCCTCGATCACGAGGGTGATGTGCTCGGTGGAATCAACGGCAAATTCTTCGATTCCCTGGGTTACGTCATTGCGGTCCACGCCTTTAGCGAATGCTTTGTCTTTGAGTTTCTTTTTTACGGATTTGGGCTTGAGGTCGTTCAGGTCGTTGGGGCGAACGTAGCCTATGGCCATGACGAGTCCGCACAATTCATCGACGGCAAACAGGGCTTTGGCCATGGGAGTGGTGCGTGCGCAATTCGCAAATGGTGCATGGCCTAGAATTGCTTCAGTGATTTCATCGGAGTACCCCTTTTCCTTGAGAATGGCGATGCCCGTAAATGGATGGCCGGTTTCATCGCGTGCTTCATTGGGCCATCGTTCGTAATCGAAGTCGTGGAGGAGGCCAGCGATGGCCCAGTCGTCTTCGTTTTCGCCGAGTTTACGTGCGTAGGCTTTCATGGCCGCTTCAACCGCGAGCATGTGGCGAATGAGGCTTTCCGATTTCGTGTATTCGTTGAGCAATTCCCAAGCATCGGCGCGAGTAGGCATGGCGTCTCCTTTAAGTGGGAATCATCTTACCGCGTCGGATCGAGGATCACCAATCCAAAATGGGGCGGTGACTTGAGGTGATATCCTTTCGTTTGTTACAATAACTGTCCTTTCAGCGCGTACCCGTGGCCCAGTGGATAAGGCGCCTGGCTACGGACCAGGAGATCGGGGGTTCGAATCCCTCCGGGTACGCCATTTTCTTTCTTTTCCGTTCAAAGTAGGACGTTTCTCCGTCCCAACGGCACATTTACCGTTAAATCGCGACGCGAATGGTGAATTTCGGAGGCGTCTATTTCGTTTGACGTTTTTGAAGGCCTTCGACCCACGCTTGTTGGCTCGCGCGATATTCGTCCGCATCGGGCGATTTCCAGTTCAATCCACATTTCCGGCACCACCAAATATGGACTGCCAGCCCGATGAGAGGGTGCCCTATGACGAAAATAAGTGACCACCAGCCGAAGTTGATTGCGAGCACCGTGGCGATGAGTAGGGAAAAGATGACTTTGCCGTAGCGTTTCCAGTTGGGGCAGATTAAGTTCCAGGTGATAGGTACGAGGACCAGGGCAATAGCGACGGAGATGAGGACAGGGACGTACGCGGATGGGGGCAGGTTCATGGCGATCCTTTCAGGTGGTTGTGTCGCTGGGGCAGATACCATTGTATCAGGCTGTTTATTCATTGCGTCAGTATGGCGGCAGAATTTCCTTCGATTCGTGTTTACCACGCGCATGTTCTGTCGTTCCTTCAGACCTTTTTTCAAGATTGAACATTTACCTAGGGCTACATTCTTTCGGGCCGTTGGCCCTTCTTCGGCGATCTCGCTGTCGCTTTTTTTGCTGAAGGTGGGTCCTCTGTTCTTTGTTTCACGACTTCGCTAACGGCCTTCGGGCTATATCGTTGCGAGGCTGGCCATGGATTTGGAGGGCACCAAGATATTTGAATAGACCGTCAAATTCTGGACTTGAGACAGGTATTCGCGATAGGATGTCCCCTTTAATTTTAACGAGTTACGGACACATTTGGAGTATATAAAACATGGATTTTGAGACTTTAGTGAATTCGCGGAAGAGTGTACGGGGATATAAAACGGACCCGGTTCCGCGTGAGGTGATTGAAGAGGTCATTGAGATTGCGAAGCGAGCGCCTTCTTCGATGAATACGCAACCCTGGCATTTTCATGTGGTAACCGGCGAACCGTTAGAACGCATTCGCAAGGGCAATACGGAACGAATGTTGGGGGGCGTGACGCCGCAGCGTGAAATCAAGATGAACCATGGGTATGAAGGCGTGCATCGAGAACGGCAGATTGAGATTGCGGTGCAGCTTTTCGAAGCGATGGGTATTCAGCGGGATGACAAGGAACGCCGTCAGGATTGGGTGATGCGCGGATTTCGCCAGTTTGATGCACCGGTTTCGGTTGTGATGACGTATGACAAGGCGCTGGAAACGGATACAGTTGCGCATTTTGATTTGGGTGCGGTGACGTACGGTTTGGTGTTGGCGGCTCGGCTTAAAGGGCTGGGAAGCGTCATCAACGGTCAAGGCATCATGCAATCGGAGGTGGTTCGGAAGGAAGCGAATATTCCCGAGGACCAGGTGATTATGACGTGCGTAGCGATGGGCTATCCCAATGATGAATTCGAGGCGAATCATGTGACGTCGCGCCGCGCAGCGAATGACCTTGTCGCGACGTTCCACGGGTTTGATGAATAAAAAATATTTAAAGGACGAATAAGCATGGAAATCTCATTAGACATACAAGATGACATCGCGCTGATTAAGATGGACGACGGTAAGAAGAACGCCATCACACAACAGGCGGTAGATGATTTGAATTCGGCGTTGGACAAGTCGGAGGCCGATGCGAAGGCTATTGTGTTGGCGGGGCGACCCGGTTGTTTCAGTGCGGGATTTGATCTGAAGGTGATGCAGGCCGAAGACCAGGAGGCCCGGGTTCGGCTGAGCAACGGCGGTGGAGGGTTGGCGCTACGTTTTTTCTCGTGTCCGATGCCATTGGTCGCGGCTTGTACAGGGCATGGGTTTACCATTGGTGCGATTTGGATGGCCGGGTTCGATACGCGAATCGGCGAGCTGGGCGATTATAAATATGGGATGACGGAAACGGCGCTGGGCATGGTGTTGCCCGCCTGGGCTTTCGAGCCGTTGAAGGCGCGCCTGAATCCGCAACATTATGTGGCGGCGATGGCGCAATCGAAATTGTTTGATCCTGAAGGCGCTGTTACGGCGGGATTTATTGATGAGGTGGTGCCGGAGGGCAACTCTATTGAAGCAGCGGTTGCTGCGGCGGGTCCGTTGTCCAAGTTGCCGGCGAAGGCGTATGGCGGGAATAAATTGGCGGGGCGTGAAGGTGCGATTGAACGGATGACGGCTAGTTTGGGGTAGTTTCTGTCGGTCCTTCAGACCTCTTGTTTTTTGTCTCTATTCCTAGGGCTGCGGTGCGTTGTTCTTTAACAACGCTCCTCACCCTAGGCTATATTTTTTCGGGCCGTTGGCCCTTCTATGGACTTTCCAGCGCGTTTCTTTTTTGGCATATTCAGCGATGATACCTTCTGGTTTGGCGAGTTTTCGTTCGGCTGAATTTTTGATGAGTTCATGCCGGGAGCATAATTATTGCGAGAGCGAGATGGCCGCGTCCCAACGGTCCTCGCAATGAAAAAGTCTGGTTTGGCGAGTTTTCGTTCGGCTGAGTTTATCGATGAGTTCATGCGCGGAGCATGATTATCGCGAGAGCGAGATTGCCACGTCCGTTCGGTCCTCGCAATGACATAGTCTGCTGGGTCGAGGTTTCTTTTGTTCTTTTCTCAGTCTTCCAATTCCCTTATCCATATGTTGCGGAATAGGACGGGGTTACCGTGGTCTTGTAACTGGATGGGGCCTTTGTCGGCGTGGGGGACGTATCCGGTGACGGAGCTGCCTCCGTTCCAACCGGTGCCACCAGAGAGCGTGTAGTTGTCCTGGATGAGGACGCCGTTGTGAAAGACGGTGAAGGTGGCTTTCTTTATTACTTTACCGTCTTTGAAAACGGGGCGGTGGAAGATGATGTCGTAGGATTGCCATTCGCCGGGTTTGCGTGATGCGTTGACGAGGGGTTTGCTTCGGCCGTAGAGAGCGCCGGCTTGTCCGTCGGGGTACGTGGTGTTGTCGTAGGAGTCGAGTACCTGGATTTCGTATTGGCCCATGAGGAAAACGCCGCTGTTGCCGCGTCCCTGGCCTTGACCGCTAGGCTTTTTGGGCGTCGCGAATTCAACGTGGAGTTGGCAGGAACCGAATTCCTGTTTGGTTTGGGCCATGCCCGAATGTTTGGTAGGCCACATGGCGCCGTCCTTAATCATCCATTTAATCGCTTCGCCGGGATTGGTGGACGTCCAGTTGGATAAGTCGGAGCCGTCGAAGAGTACGATGGCATCGGAAGGTGCTTTACCCGGCTTCTTTTGGGTGCTATCAACACCGGGTGTCACTACCGTCGGTTGGGGTTCTTTGGCCGGGTCCGTTTCGTGAACCATCACGCCGTCGATGGTCATGTAGTGGGTTTCTTTTTTCTCACCTTTTTTGTTTGTCGTAGTTTCGGTCCATTCTTTGATGACGGGTGCGTCGGATTCGGCCACGGCGCTGAATGGAGCTGCGAGGAGGCATGCAGTGAGCAGTGTTGAGAGGATGATTTTCATGGTGACGTTTCTTCCTATTGATTGTATCGTTTGACCGAATGGGTTTCGTCGTTTACTTGTTGGCGTTATCGGGCAGTGGTTTGATTCGAATATTTTTGTAGTGGATTTCGCTCTTCGGATCGTGGCCTTGGAGGGCTATGGTTCCTCGAGGAATCCGAATTCCTTTCGGGATGTCTTTGCCTTTTTCCTGGGTCCAGTCGACGAGTGTCTTACCATCCACTTTTATGATGATTCGATTACCTTTGACAATAATGTGTTCGGTGAACCATTCGTCGTCTTTGGCGTGTTGTTCCAAGACATTGTCAATGCCGTAAAGGCTTCCGGTTTTAATAGGGTCTTTGGTGTAGGTATTGTTGACCTGGGCTTCAAATCCTTTTTCAGGCCAGCCGTCTTCCTGGTATTCGGTCTGGAAAAAGATGCCGCCGTTGGCGCCTTTTTTCGTCAGCACGTCGACCTTCAATTCAAAATTTTTGAATTTGGCATTTTCCACGGGGCCTGTATAAAACAGGTGGGCACGAGGGCCGTAGGCGATGATGATGCCGTCTTTCAGGGAAAAGGTCGAGGGGTTTTCAACGGCTTTCCAATGTTCGAGCGACGAGCCGTCGAAAAGCGTAATCCAGCCTTCTTCTTCATGGTGCGCGGCGAACGTATTGAGTCCGTAGACCAGCGCCAATGCAAAAATGGTGTGAACGGTCGTTTTCATGACGGAAATCCTTTTTTTTTAGTGTGACGGGAATCGAATTATGCATTGTAGAGAACGGGGACGGTTCAGTCAAAACGGACTGGACTTTCGAACGGGGAGTTGAACAATAACGGAAGCAATAACGACTTAATTTGAGACGTTCCAACTTGCAATTCGGAAAGTGCATCTGATTAAATCAAATACTAGTAGCGTGATACATTGGGGGCATAGGTGTTCGAACTCTAGGAGCGACTGAATAATGGAATGGTATTATGCTGAAGGCGAAGAGCGAATGGGGCCTTTTGATGAGGAAGAATTTTCCGGGCTGGTGAGTGCGGGGCGTGTGAATGCCGAGACCTATGTATGGAACTCCGAGATGGGGCCGGACTGGGTACCCTATCGTGAGATTCGTTCGAGTCGGAGTTCTTCGACCGCGGTGGCTGGCGCAGGAGAGCGCATCTGCGTGGAGTGCGGACGTCCATTCCCAGCGGATGAGGTCATCGAGTACCAAGGGGATTTCGTTTGCGGTGAATGTAAACCGATTTTTCTACAGCGTTTACAAGAGGGCGGTCTTCAACAGGGCGACTTTGAATATGGTGGGTTTTTAGTCCGAGTGGGCGCGAAATTTCTCGACGGCATTATCACGTATGTCGCGTCGTTCGCGGTGATGATTCCGATTGGTATCATGAGCGCTACGGCCGGCGAATCATCGCAAATGATGGTCTTGCTTGTTTCCTACGTTGCGTCTTTCGGAATACCGTTAGTGTACAGTGTTTTTTTTCTTGGA
>Ga0315336_1001101_pt1 | contig 58187 bp, 39 predicted proteins | sample ASW5metaG_FD_204512 | JGI IMG/M metagenome (GOLD analysis project Ga0315336, IMG submission 204512) | Ammonia-oxidizing marine archaeal communities from Monterey Bay, California, United States - ASW #5 | ecosystem: Environmental > Aquatic > Marine > Intertidal zone | place: USA: California...
TCTTTGCCTACTGTGTGTACCTTCATTTCCGAGTTGCCCATCTCGAAAAAGGGACCGATCAACAACAATGAAATCGGGTTGATCATGATGACAGTTCCCGTCGTGGAGCGTTTGGCCTGCTCAGTTTGAATTGCGGATTCGTCGCCACCCGGACGAGCCGGAGTGCAGCCCCCTCCCACTCCATCCAGCTACATCCACCGCCTCACTCGCAGCCAGCCCGCGTTTTGAATTCGGCGTCAGCTCGAACTGTGCCAGCACGCTGCGGGAGTGGCACTCTCACCACTCAGAACAGCGTCGCGGTACTTGCCGACGCACGCGGTATGGTTTCGGGGTGATATGCGGAGAGTGTAGACTCACTTGAATTGCCCCGCGGTTCTTATCGATGAAAGTGAAAACCTCATGGCGACACTGCCCGACAACATCCCGTGCCCTTATTGCCTACAGCCCGTTGAATTCGATGTGTCCACGGCCGGACAATTCGGGAAATGCCCGTCCTGTTCCAAGACGTTTCGCATGCCCGACGAGTCGACGTACGTGACGGACCCGCAACTGCTGCTCCAGATCCAGAGTCGCGACACGCTGCGGACCATTCGCACGGCTGTGATCGCGAATGCCGTGCTGAGTGGGATACTGCTCTTTCTGGTGCTTGCACTGGGGAAACGGGTGTAACAGCCCGCGTCTGGACCTCGGCGTCAGCCCGAACTGTGCCAGCAGGGTGCGGGAGTGATGATCAGGATGGCTTTGCAGTGGTTGAATCCACCGACCGCACCAGCGTCAGAATGGTCTGCCGAATGTGTTGCGGCAGGTGCGGCCAGCAGTCGCTCAGCTCCTTCAAAATCGCGTCGGAACGAATTGCCCCACCTGGTGCCCCACCGGTCTCGGAAAGTGCCTGTTTCTTCGGTGTTTGTAGCCCTTCTTCGAGTCCTGTATCGCCCATTCGAGAGGACGCGTACTCCCGCAAAATCCTGCGTTTTCCGGAGTTTTTCGCGACGGCCAACTGTGCTTTGCAGGACTCGGCAACGCTGAGCCCTGCAGATCACAGCCCTACCACGGAACCCGGATTCTCTCACTCGGGGTGGTACAACGATCGGGGATAGGTCACAGCAGCAGCATCCCGTCCTGGCCGAACTCGACGAACGCCGAGTCGTCGTTCTTGAACCAGGTCAACCACACGTCTCCCGCGCGATCGCGGGAAAACACGATGCCGGTGCCGTGATCGTTCAGGGGATTTGGACGTTTGTCATTGCATGAGCCGTTGCAGTCCCGTGCGCACAAAAACAGGGCCCCGAGATCGCTCCCGGAGCCCTGGACACGCTCGTGTCTGGTATGTGCGGCGGTGATCAGAATCCTTGTGTTTTTCCATTCGCTTGCCCGAGAACGTACTTCGACGGGGCCACTTTTCCGTTCGCTTGCCCGAGACTGTACTCGCCATCGCAGTCAAGATCCTCGGACCCGCCGTCCGCGGCAATGACGATCATACCCAGTTCATCGGTATCAGCACCCAGCTCATCTTTTGGATGGGGGAGGCAGGCAGCGATAATGATCATCATTCGATCCCACTGGGAATACGCACCCAACTCATCGGCCACATCCAGCACCGCATCGGCCAAACGAGGATCGGCATCGTACAGGTCGTCAACCATCAGTTTTTGTTCGTCAGCAGTTGCGTTGATCAGGACAACGGCGATCAGGATGACGTCGTCGACATCACGGGATGTCACATTCGTGTTAACGGTGATTGCAGCAAACGCCTCGTCAGCACTCAGGGCAGCGGTCAAAGCCAGAGTCAGGATTGCGATGTAACGTGTCATGTCGTTTCTCTTTTCGTTGATGAGTGAGTGGGTTGTTTATCGGTACACACTCAATGACACATGCTTTGAATAGCGCAACCGAGTTTTTCAGGGAATCCCCAGAATTCGCCCCCTCAGATCCCCCCAGAATGGACGGGAACGGGTCCACCCGATGACTAGGTCGCGGAAAATCGGGGCCGATGTGGGGGCAATGAGAGGCTCGGTTGCATGATCTCCGCGCACAAAAACAGAGCCCCGAGATTGCTCCCGGAGCCCTGAGGACACACTGAGTGTCTCGCATGTGCGGCGGTGATCAGAAGCCGTAGCCGTGTTTGACATCGTAGGCGTCCTTGACGTTGACCGTGTCGTCTTTGGGATAGTTCCAGCCAGACACGTCTGGGTTTTTGGTGCTGTCGTCTTTGGGGCTGATATTGCGGATCACGGCCCAGTCTTCATCGTCTGTGGAGTCCGCGATAATGGCGATCACGATAGCCAGTTCTTCGGTATCAGCACCCAGCTCATCGGCCACATCCAGGACCTCATAGGCCAGGCGAGGATCGGCATCGTACAGGTCAGCAAGCATGAAATCTTGTTCTTTCGGAGAAGCGTTGATCAGTGTCAGGGCGAGGATGAAAGCTTTCATTTTGTGTCCCTTTGCGTGTTTGAGTGAGTGAGTTGTTTGCGGGTGGCGACTCTTGCCATCCCTCTGAAACTCACATGGCAGGACGCACACACGGGGGCTCACGAAAAACCAGAAATCTGAAAACGATGCCACAAATCACCCGAATTCTCAGCCAGAAGAAACCTAACCCGTGGGGACTGTATGATATGCACGGGAATGTCTGGGAATGGTGCCAGGATGTGTATGGCGAGTATCCGAGTGGTGACGTGACGGATCCAGTCGTGGATGGCACTGACAGCCGTGTGTTGCGTAGCGGGTCGTTCGTCGTTAACGCATCGAGTCTGCGTTCGGCGAACCGCGGCCTCTATCGACCCGTCACCCGTTCCTACCTTACTGGTTTTCGTGCGGCGAGGACTTACCCCTGAGCGGCTTTACCCCGTTACCCCAACCCGCCGCAGGTGGGTCGAAATTTGAAAATCGCCTGCTGTCATTCTGGTAGTTCGCGATTCGGCCTGCTGTTGGGTCGGACAACGGAGGCCACGATGAAGAAGCAGGACGAACTGGTGGTGATCACCAGGACCTACGACTTGATCTTATGAAGTTGCAACCACACAGGCCGCTTTCCAAGGCAGCATCGGTTCGTGTTGGGAGAACGCCTGGAACGTGGACTTTATGACCTGCTGGCAACGCTGATTCAGGCCAAATACAGCCGGGAGCGAACGCCCCTGTTGGACAACGCCAACCTGAAACTGGAAATCCTCCGCTTCCAGGTGCGACTGGCAAAAGACCTTGTGTGTCTGCAAGTGAAGAGCGAAGTGCAGGCCACAGCGAGCGACTGTGAGTTGATGCCACCGCCTCACCTGGATCACTCGCAGCCAGCCCGCGTCTGGACTTCGGCGTCAGCCCGAACGGTGCCAACAGGCTGCGGAAGCGACGATCTCCTGGCTCAGGATGGCGTCGCAATAGTTGCCGCCGCAGTCGGCATGGTTTTGGGATGACATGCCGAGAATGTAGACTTCGGGGGCGTTGTGAACTTGCGTTACACCGTTTTAAAGGAGGGGCCGTCACCCACCATGAGGCAACTGGACGAGATTCGGCACGCATCTGGGCGACTGCGTGATGAGATGAATGCTCTCAAGGAGAAGCGTTAATGGGATTCTTCAATGCCCTGTTCGGCGGCAAGAAGCGAACGAACGTCGAAGTCGTCCCCGATCGCATCTGGATGACGACCGATGCCAAGTTTACCGGGCTGGCCAAGGAGGCAGAAGAACGCTCAAGGTCTGAGACGGTCGCCATCCTGCTCGTGGCACATTTTTCCGACGTGCTTGCACGGCTTGAAGAACTTGTCAACCAGCAAACGTGGGACGTGCCGTGCAAAGCTGTGCTCGCAAGTGATCTGAAAACGGACCTTGCCACCAGCCTAAACCTGGACGAGTCGGCTATCATCGATGTCATCTTCGGTGAACGGCATCCTCTGCTATCCGTGGATGACCGGATCGAAGAGTTCGCCGATGAGTTGCCGTGCCGCTGTCGTTTCTCACATCACGTCTCGCTTGAAGACGCCGTGTTGAAAGACTTCGCCAGTGATTGGGCTAAAACCACGTTGAGGAAAATGGGACTAAACGAGGACGAAGCCATCGAAAGTCAAATGGTGTCTCGTCGCATCAGGGCGACACAACAGAGAATCGAAGACCGAGCCTTGGGGACGGTCTATGCCGCGTCAGCAGCGGAATGGCTGGACAAGAATTGCCCCGAACTGTTCTAGAACGAACCCGGATCACTCGCAGCCAGCCCGCGTTTGGACTTCGGCGTCAGCCCGAACTGTGCCAAGTGGCTGCGGGAGTGACGATCTCACCGCTCAAAACGACGTCGCAGTTGTTGCCAATACACGCGGCATGGTTTCGGGGTGACATGCAGGGGATGTAGACTCACGCTGTGTGAACTTCCGTGAGACCGATCAGGAAAGGCTGCCGCCATGAGGCATCTGCTGCTTGCCGTGTTGCTTGTTGCCATGACGGGTTGTGACTCCCGCGTTCTGGCTGATGGCCCTGCGAAAGCCGTCGCCCCGGTTGTAAACAGCATTGGCATGCGTTTTGTACCGATCCCCGCGGGCACGTTCACGATGGGCAAAGGCAAAACCGCTCACAAGGTGACTTTGACGCAGCCGTTTGAGCTTGACGTCTATGAGGTGACTCAGGAGCAGTATGAGGCGGTGATGGGTACGACCCCGAGTCATTTCAAGGGTCCTCAGAACCCTGTTGAAAAGGTTAGTTGGGATGACGCAGTTGAGTTTTGTCGCAAGCTGTCGGAGCTGCCGGCAGAGAAAAAATCTGGTTATGTGTATCGATTACCAACAGAGACAGAGTGGGAGTACGCGTGCCGTGCGGGCACCACGACGAAATACAGTTGTGGCGACAGCGACTTGAAACTTGGCGACTACGCGTGGTACGACAAGAACAGCAACAATACCACTCGTCCGGTCGGTCAGAAGCAGCCCAATCCCTGGGGTCTGTATGACATGCACGGTAACGTGTGGGAGTGGTGTCAGGACCGGCATGGTAGTTACCCGAGTGGTTCGGTGACTGATCCGACTGGGCTAGCCTCGGGCGATCGCCGTGTGTTGCGTGGCGGCTCGTTCAACAGTCGAACGTCGTACGTCCATTCCGCCTTCCGTGGCTCCAAGCAGCCGGGCAACCGTAGGCTCAGTGACGGTTTCCGTCCGGCCAGAATTCACTGACCTGCCCCCATGAACCGCGACCAGTTCCAGGCCCCACACACCGAACACACCCCATCGAGCGGATCCACCGCCTCACCCGGATCACTCGCAGCCAGCCCGCGTTTGAACTTCGGTGTCAGCCCGAACTGTGCCAGCAGGCTGCGGGAGTGACGATCTCACCGCTTCCCAGCCCGCTCTGTCCCTCGTTCCGCTGTGATGACTGTGAGAGTTGCGAATGAAGATTCTTGTTCCCATCAAACGTGTTGTTGACACCGACCAGAAGATTCGTGCCAGCGACGATGGTTCACACCTTGAAATCGATCATCTTCCGTTCATCGTCAATCCATTTGACGCGATCGCTTTGGAAGAGGCGGTACGTTTTCGTGAACAGGGTTCCAGCGATGTTGAAGTTGTGGTCGTTGGTGTTGGCGTCCCCGAGTATGAAGAGCAGCTTCGCTCGGCCATTGCGGTGGGGGCCGACCGGGCCGTGAGGATCGCATGCGACGAGGAACTCGATCCCTGGAATGTTGCCTGCGTGCTGAAAGCTTTCGTTCGACAGGAGAGTCCCGATTTCGTGGTCATGGGAAAACAGGCGGTCGATGACGATTCTAATCAGGTCGGCCAGTTTCTTGCAGCTCAGCTTGGCTGGCCACAGGCGACGTTTGCGTCCCATGTTGAAATCACAGGCGAGGGCCTGCGGATTCATCGCGAGATCGACGCAGGTATCGAGATTGTTTCGGTGTCTTTGCCTGCGATTATCACAGCCGACTTGCGCTTGAACGAACCGCGATACGCATCTTTGCCAAGCATCATCCGCGCTCGCAAGAAACAGATCGAAGTGGTCGACCTCGAAACTCTTGGAGTGGAGATCGAGCCGCGTGTCCGAATTCTGGGAGTTCGAACGGACCAGTCCTCACGAACATGCACTCGTGTAGACAGTGTGGACCAATTGCTGGAGTGTCTTCGCTCTGAGGCGGAAGTTCTGTGAATCTTTGATGAGACCCACGTAAAACATAGCGAAAATGAAACTATGCAGATTCTTGTCGTCGCGGAACATGACGGCGCGACACTTCGCCCGGCAACCTTGTCGGCCCTCACTTTTGCGCAATCCGTTGCTCAAGTAACGGACGGCACCGTCCAGTTGCTTGTGCTGGGACATGAACTCGCTTCGGTTGTTGCCGAAGGAGTGAAACTTGCTCCTGTTCTCGTCGCCGATTCACCCGATCTGGCTTCACCAGTTGCTGATCGCAATGCCCATGTCATCGCAGAAACAGTTCAATCCCGGAACATCGATTTGTTGGTCGCGGCCTCGACTTCGCAGGCCAAAGATATCGTTGGACGTGCAGGTGGGCTTCTTGGCGGTGCTATGGCCAGCGACGTTACCGGACACTCTTTCGAGGAAAGTGAACTCCTGTTAGAGCGGCCTATTTATGCGGGTGCGGCAGTTGCGACCGTTTCGCTGTTAGGCACTCCGAAGATCGTTACCATACGCCCGTCCTCCTACTCGCCTGCAGTACCACAAGACGCGTCTTGTGATGCTCACGACATGCTGATCGAACCGTCATCCCTGCCCAATCAAATGTGGCTGGAGAGCGTGCGGTCAAGAGCATCGACTCGACCCGATGTTACGGATGCTCGCGTCGTGGTGTCGGGCGGAAGAGCGTTCAAGAACAGCGACGATTTCGAGCGAATCGTAGGAGGGCTTGCAGATGCGTTGGATGGTGCCACGGGCAGTAGTCGCGCGCTGGTCGACGCCGGCATTACTCCGAACGAACTGCAGGTGGGACAGACCGGGAAAATCGTTGCGCCGGAACTGTATCTGGCCCTGGGGATTTCGGGCGCCATGCAACACTTGGCAGGCATGAAGAACTCTCGTACGATCGTCGCGATCAATCACGATGTTGACGCGCCCATTTTTGAGGTGGCCGATTACGGACTGGTCGCCGACGTCTATGAAGCCGTTCCTGAGATGGTCCGTAAGCTCAAAGAAATTCAGGCAGACTAGTGGACGTTGTGAGAATGGCGTTGAATGCGATCGCGTCCTTCTGTATCGGCATCTATCGGCGGTCTCGTTTGTGGAAACTGGGTGTGAAGCAAACGGGGCAAAGGTCTACCGTTGCGGTTGCCTGTCCGTTTTGCCTGGTCATGATCAGCGACGGCGTGGCCAAATCGAACTCCGACATGAAAGTCCTCGACGTTTCTGAAATTCTCCCGGAGCGACTTGTAGATCGTTAGACGTTTCCATCGTAGAAGGCCATTGTGACCACATCGTTTCCAACGCATAGACAGGTCGTGATCATCGGCGGGGGCATCGTCGGATGCAGCGTTGCTTATCACCTGACAAAACTAGGATGGAACGATGTCGCCGTTCTTGAACGCAAGACTTTGACTTGTGGCACGACTTGGCACGCTGCCGGCCTGGTCGGTCAATTGAGATCCACAGCAAACATCACAAAACTTGCGCAATACACTTCCAAACTCTATGCAAGTCTGGAGGAAGAGACCGGGCAAGCAACGGGATTCAAACAAACGGGTTCAATCGCTGTTGCTACCAATGAAGAACGTTTCGAAGAGCTGAAACGTGGAGCCTCGATGGCTCGCGTTTTTAATCTTGAAGTCGAATTGGTGACAGCCCAGGAAATGGCAAGAATGTGGCCCTTGGCAAACCTGGACGATGTGATAGGCGGAGTTTTCCTTCCTGGTGACGGTCAGACCAATCCTGTCGATACCACGATGGCCCTGGCAAAGGGCGCAAAAATGGGAGGCGCACAGTTTTTTGAAGAGACCAAGGTGACGGGAATCCTTCAGAAAAACGGAGTTGTGACCGGAGTCACGACAGATCAAGGCGATATCCAGGCAGAATTCGTAGTCAACTGTGCGGGTATGTGGGGACGAGGGCTTGGAAAGATGGCCGGAGTCAACGTACCGCTACACGCTGCGGAGCATTTCTATTTTGTCACGGAACCGATGGATGAGTTGGTTCCCGACGCACCCACTTTGAGAGATATGGGGGGCTACACCTATTACAAAGAAGATGCTGGGAAACTGTTGGTGGGAGCATTTGAGCCGGTCGCCAAACCCTGGGGGATGAAGGGGATTCCAGATGATTTCAGCTTTGGCACCCTGCCGGATGATCAGGAGCATCTGCTGCCCATCTTCGAGCGAGCAATCCACCGAATTCCAAAGCTGGGAGACATAGGGATTCAACTGTTCTTGAACGGGCCGGAGAGCTTCACACCAGATGATCGTTACATCTTGGGAGAAGCCCCGGAACTAAGAAACTTCTTTGTGCTGGCAGGTTTCAATTCCATCGGTATTCAGTCCGCCGGAGGAGCAGGAAAGGTTCTGGCTGAGTGGATTGTTAAAGGACATCAGCCTCTGGATCTGTGGGATGTTGACATTCGCAGATTTGCTCCATTTCAGGGCAGCCCTGTATATCTCCACGACCGTACCGTGGAAGGCTTGGGGCTTCTTTATGCCATGCACTGGCCTTTCCGCCAATTCGAAACGAGCCGTCTTGCCCGCCAATCCCCGATCCAGGATCGCTTAGAAAAACTGGGCGCGTGTTTCGGAGAAGTGGTGGGCTGGGAACGAGCCAATTGGTTTGCGACTGAAGGCGTTGAGGCCAAATACGAATACTCGTACGGGCGGCAGAACTGGTTCGATTGTTCCGCTGCTGAACATCAAGCCGTTCGCGAGAACGTCGGCCTGTTTGATCAAACGTCTTTCGCCAAGTTCTTATTGCAGGGACGTGACGCTGAGGCCATTCTCAATCAGGTATCTGCCAACGACGTTGCTGTTCCTGTCGGAAAGATCGTGTACACCCAATGGCTCAATGAACGGGGCGGGATTGAAGCCGACCTCACAGTCAACCGAATTGCGGAACAGAGCTTTCTGATCGTGACAACTGCCGCGACAGAGGGCAGAGATTTTCATTGGCTTCAATCTCATCTTGCGGAAACAAACGCCCACGCCATGCTTACAAATGTGAGCTCAGGGTATGCAGTTTTGAGTTTGATGGGCCCTCGTTCCAGAGATTTGATGTCGATGTTGACGGATTCAGACATGTCCAACGAAGCTTTCCCTTTTGGAACTTCACAGGAGATCTACATTGGCTATGCAAAAGTGAGAGCATCGCGGATCACCTACGTAGGAGAATTGGGATGGGAAATCTACATTCCCACGGAATTCGCCCTGTCCGTTTACGACCGGATCATTGAGGTGGGAACGGCCTGTGACCTGAGGCACGCAGGTTACCATGCCCTGAATTCACTAAGAATTGAGAAAGGATACCGCCACTGGGGTCATGACATCACTGTTGATGATACGCCAATGGAAGCCGGACTCGGGTTTGCCGTTTCATTCAAAAAAGAAGGTGGGTTTATCGGAAAAGATGCGCTACTAAAACAGAAAGAAGAGGGTGTTAAAAAGAGGATGGTGCAGTTTGTCCTGGATGATCCGCAACCTCTCATTTACCACAATGAACCCATCTGGCGTGACGATGTGATCGTGGGTTACGTTACTTCCGGCATGTTCGGTCATACCATTGGGCGTGCTATCGGTATGGGCTATGTGAATAACGACAATGGAGCCACCGCTGATTTTGCAACGTCCGGAAACTATGAGATCGAAATCGCCTGTAAGAGATACTCCGCACGTGGCTCTCTTCAGCCTTTTTATGATCCGAAGCACGAACGGATTCGCAGCTAGGTCCAGCAGCAAGAGAAGAAAACAAGATGAAGTCTCATTCAAGAGTGGCGATCGTTGGCGGCGGAATGATGGGCGTTGGGCTGCTGTACCATCTCGCCTTAGAGGGATGGGACGATTGCATTCTGTTTGAAAAGGGGCAGTTGACTTCTGGATCGACCTGGCATGCTGCAGGGCAGTGCCCCAGTTTCATTGGCAACTACAGCATGGCCCAGATCCATCACTACAGCAATTCCCTCTATCCACAACTTGAAGAGCTGACCGGTCAGGCTACCGGCTGGCATGGATGCGGTGGAATTCGCTTCGCAACAACCAAGGAAGAGTTGGATTGGTTCCGTTACGTGGATGGCATTTCCCGTAACGTTGGATTCCGGATGCAGATTATCAGTCCGGAAGAGTGTCAGAGAATCAATCCCTTTGTTGACGTGAAGGGTGTTGTTGCTGGCGCTTGGACATTGGATGACGGGCACGTCGATCCTGCGGGGTGCTGTCATGCCATGGCTATTGGTGCACGGAAGCTGGGAGCCACCATTGTTTCCGGCAATCGTGTGACCAATATCAAGGCGCTCCCTGGCGGAGAATGGGAAGTCGTCACAGAACAAGGAAACATTATCTGTGAACACGTCGTTGACGCAGGAGGCTGCTACGCAGACAGAATCGGAGCCTGGGTTGGTGTTAACATTCCCTACATCAATCTAAGACATCAATACATTGTTACCGAGCCCATCAAGGAATTCCTTGAAAGGGATGAGGAGATGCCTGTCATTCGGGATCCGTATTGCTCCGCCTATTACCGGCAGGAGCAGAAATCCGGTCTGATCGGCGTCTATGAAACGACTGGGTCACGAGAGGCATGGCCCCACAAGGCAGGACAGGACTGGGACGCCGAGAGCGAACTGTTTCCGGCAGAACTCGATCCGATCATGCCCTGGTTGGAGCGGGTGTTGGATCGAGTGCCGATCTTTGCGGAGGCCGGAGTGGTAAGAGTTGTCAATGGAGCAATCGCCCACACACCCGATGACAATCCATTGGTTGGCCCCGCTGCTGGACTTCGCAATTTCTGGCTCTGTTGCGCCTCCAGTGTCGGTATTGCTCAAGGTGGTGGCTGCGGGAAATACCTGGCTCAATGGATGGTCCACGGAGAAGCCGATATCAACATGGCAAGCGTCGATCCACGTCGCTTTGGCTCTTACGCTGACAAAGAGTACAGCTCAGCCAAGGGGCATGAAGCCTATGCTGAAATGTATAACCTGCTATTGCCCGGAGAAGAACGACCTGCCGGTCGACCTGCCCGTACATCACCCCTGTATGAGAGGCTGAAGGCCAAGGGAGCAGTGCATACCGAAGCATTTGGTTGGGAACGGCCTAAGTGGTTCTCTGCGGACGGACGTGAAGAGGAGTGTGGATTTCGGCACAACAATGTGTTTGAAGTTGTCGCCGAGGAGTGCAAAGCCGTCAGAGAACGCGTTGGTGTGCTGGAGTTATCCAGTTTTTCAAAGTACGAAGTGACAGGACCAGACGCAGCGAAATTCCTCAACAGGGCGTGTGCCAATAAAATGCCTCTCCGTGATGGCCGTATCATTCTGGCACATCTATTAACGGAGCGTGGCCGAATCGAAAGCGAATTCTCGGTCACTCGACTGGCGGAAAATCATTTCTATCTGCTTTCTGCCGCGGTTTCCGAGCTTAGGGATTTCGATCTGCTGAACCATCGGATGCTAGAGACGGAGAATGTTAAAGTCACCAACATAACTGACGACTGGGGTGTTCTGGTGTTGGCTGGGCCACGTTCCAGGGATCTGCTTGCACAACTTACCGCAACGGGTTTGCGCAATGAGCAGTTTCCCTGGCTTACCGCCCAGACAATTGAAGTGGCCGGAATCGAACTGCGAGCGCTCAGGGTTAATTATGTTGGTGAGTTGGGCTGGGAGTTGCATGTGCCCATCACTCAACTTGAGCCACTCTATGATGCGGTTTGGTCCGTCGGAGAATCATTGGGCATTGCCGATTTTGGTGTCTATGCCGTGAACAGTTTACGCATGGAAAAAGCATATCGAGCGTTTGGTTCTGAATTGACCACCGAGATCACCATGATCGATGCCGACATGGAACGTTTTGTCGATTTTGAAAAGGAGCATTTCACGGGCAAGGACGCCTTGCTCAAACGCAAAGCAGAGGGCAGCGATTTTCAATTGGTCTACGCCCAGGTGTCTGCAAGTGACTCTGATATTCGAGGCGGTGAACCGGTTTTTGAAGGCGAGTCAGTGATTGGCGTGACGACTTCCGGAGCCTATGGTCATACGGTAGGCAAACAGCTGATATTTGCGTACGTGAAGTCTGTAACAGGAACGCGAGTTTCGAGCTTCGACATCGAAATCCTTGGAAAGCGTTACCATGCTGAAGTTCTGTCCCAGCCTATCGTTGATCCTGGCAACGAACGGCTGAGATCCTGAGTCACAGGAGTTGGTGTATATCCAGTAGCTACGAAGCCTGTTCTACTCCTTTTGTTTCTGGACAGGTAAGTGTTCCAACGTAGTACACCACGAACCCGCTCGACAAACCAGGAATGAAATACACTGGCTGCGGTACCCCTTGCTTGGAAAGTGCCACAGTAAACCCTGTGCCAAGAATCAGGCCACGCTCATGAGCACAATTACAAGAAGAGATTTTGTAAACGGAACTCTAATGGCAGCCGGCGCCACGCTGCGTCCGTTTCGAACCCATGCTGCAGATATTCTCGATTCGCTCGACCCATCCTATTATCCGCCATCGCGGACGGGACTGCGTGGAAGCCACGAAGGATCGAACACACACGCCCACAGCATGGCGTTGGACGGGAGAACGGACTGGGGTCCAACCACCTCTTTGAGCGAAGTGTACGATCTGATTGTTGTCGGAGGAGGGATCAGCGGACTATCGGCTGCGTACTTCTACCAGCAAAGGCACGGACACGATAAGAAGGTGCTCATCCTGGACAATCACGACGACTTTGGAGGTCATGCTAAGCGAAATGAACACACCATTAACGGCAACACCCGAATCACCTATGGCGGTTCGCAGACCCTGGTCGATCCACTCCACAGCGGTAGGCTCGTACGCGATTTGCTGACCGACATTGGCATAGACCTGGATCGCTTTAAGACGGCGTATGATGTTGACTTCTACAAGAGACACAACTTGGGGGCTGTGACTTACTTCAACAAAGACACCTTTGGCGAAGACAAAGTGGTCAAGCACCCCTATTGCAACTACCCCAATTATGTGGAAGGAATCCAGGGCGCAAAGCTGTCCAATGAAGAGGCGGCGCGAGAGGCTCCCTTAAGCCCGAAGGGTAAACAACAATTACTCCGCGTACTCAATGGTGGACTGCACGCGATCAACGTGCCCAGCGAGGACCTGCGACGTTACATTCGCACTCATTCCTACTTCGACTACCTGAAGAACACTTTGGGCGTCGATGATCCCGGTGTGTTGAGAATGGCCAGGCATTCCGGCTTGGATTGGGGAAACACAGGAACAGACTTGATGAGCATCGCAGAAGCCAAGAGCTGTGGAGCCATGGGTTTTGCCCCTGTAGCGGTGTATGACAAAGAGAACCCGTACATTCATCATTTCCCCGACGGAAACGCTGGAATGGCGCGTGCGTTGGTGAAGAAAATGATTCCCAATGTCGGAATGGGAGACAATGCCGAGGAGCTTGTGTTGTCTACCTTCCGCTATGCCGAGTTAGACAAGTCCAGCAATTCCGTTCGCATCCGACTCAGCAGTACGGTGGTGAATGTTCGGCATGGTGGCGACCCCGGCAGTTCGAGCGAAGTGTTCGTCAACTACATCCATGACGACAAGTTGTATCAGGTGAAAGGCAAAGGCGTCGTGCTGGCCTGCTACAACATGATCATCCCACACATCGTTTCAGATCTTCCCGAAAAACAAGCAGCCGCGTTGAGACTGCAGAAGAAGAGCCCATTGCAGTACACCACCGTGGGCCTCAAGAACTGGCGGGCAATGAAAGAAATGGAGATTGGGTTGGCCATGTCTCCCGGGAATATGCACCAGGCCGTTCTGATGGACTTCCCGGTGAACATGGGCGGCTATGAGTACGCCGACAGCCCCGACGACCCCTGTGTGATTCAAATGATCAGCTGTCCCTATGGAGACAAGGTTGGGGCGCCAAGAGATGAGCAATTCAGTGACGCGCGATACAGAATGTTGGATTTGAAGTTCAAGGATTACGAAGACGAGATTTGCTCGCATCTCGGCGGCATGCTGCCCAAGGACTTGTTTGATTTTGACAGGGATGTTGAGAGTATTACGGTGAATCGGTGGGCCCACGGTTACTCCATTGGAGGCCCCGGAAATTCCACAAGAGTAGGACGGCAGCCATTCGGCCGAATTACCATTGCCAATAGCGACTCCGCCCCTGGTGCTGATGCACTGATTGCAGTGAGGATGGCATCGAGAGCAGTGAATGAGTTGAAGTGAATGAGTTATTCGTGTCAACGCATCGTGCGGACGCATTCTAGCCGTGCCGTCGGTCGCGACCAGAGAGGCGGTGATTGCGATTGCGAGTGTCTTAGCCGTTGACGTTCTGGATGCGGCCGATGACATCGTCATTGACGCACTGGGGGTCGCAGACGCCGGCCGATGCACTCCCCGGACCTCAGGCAGGCGAACCTGCCGATGTTCCGCTCGGAAACCGTGGCGCGGCTGGTATCATCGCGACGGATCTGGCGGGTGAGCTTGAACCTGGGGACGGCTCTGGTGAAACTGGGGCTGAACTACAAACGGCACGATCGTGCCGTCCTTCCGAACACAGCCCCGCTACGGAATCCGGACTTCCCCACTCGGAGTGGTCGCGGAACCGGGGCAGGCCAGTCGGAGCATCGTCCGTGGGTCGGAGAATCGCAACGGCCGCGATGCGTCAGAAACGCCGCACCGAACCCTGAACGACATCACACAACCAGGTCCACAGTTTCGAAAAAGGAGAGCAGCCAGAATGATCACAGTCGGCATGAACTACCACGTCATCGAAGGTAAGCAACAGGACTTTGAAGCGAAATTCGCCGCCGTGATCAACGCGCTGAAGGCAGCTGAAGGCCATAGCACCTCGACCCTCTGGAAAGATGTCGGCGATGACGCCTCGTACCTGATCACCAGCGAATGGTCGGACGAACAGGCATTTACGGACTTCATCCACAGCGATGCCTTCCGAGATGTCACGAATTGGGGCAAGGAGCAAATCCTCTCAGGGCGTCCACAACACAAGATCTACAAGAACTAGGTGAGGGCTGTTCGTCAAATATCCATGGCACTCTGCCACAATTCCGTCGCAGGGGTTTGGGGGAATTGGCACAAAAAAGAGAATCCCCACTCTGCTTCGTCCCCGTTCCGAATAACAAAAGGGGGTGCTGTGTTTCCTCAGTGAATGTCAACGCAGCGATGGAGTCATTCACTTAGCTGCACCTGGCAGGTGAATGGACGCGAGACTACCCTTCGGAAGTCCCCGATTTCAATTGGTTGAGTTTCGCTAGTATGTTCTCTTGGTTCTCCGTGAGTTTCTTGTGGGTTTGGCCAAAGACGCAAAGCAGAAGGAAGTTAGCGAAGCCTAATAACATGGCTGCGAATGCAGGGGTCATTGTGGTCTCCCGTCAGGGTACGCATTTACGTTGTTATTGGTCACTACGATTTCCGATATGCGTCAACGATCTTCAGCAGTTTTTCCACTACTGCCGGCCCTCAGACAGCATCAATGTTCTCCATGGCTTTGACTGCTTTCTTGAAGTCAGCATGACCGACCCCCGAATGTTGTACCACCCCGAATGAGAGAATCCGGGTTCCTTGGTAGGACTGTGATCTGAAGGGCCCGGCGTCCCGCAAAACACAGTTGGCCGCAACCAGATGGACTTGCCCCGCAGTACATCTCACCGACCGCGATGCTCCTTCAGTTGCGCTAGAATTGACGTCGTGATCTTTGTTGAGGCTTCCGTTTCCAGGTAACTCCAGCTGGACCGCCATGTCTCATAGCCGCCCAGTGCATGTTGCCGCGGTGAGGGCAAGTAGCCGTTGTATCCATTGGCCAGTCCAATGACGAACGTGGTTGGAAACGGGCTGCGACGTTTGATTTCTAGCCCGATTTCGGCAAACACCTCACACGGAATCGCGACCACGGCAAGTTCGCCGACCGTGATCGTTTGCAGCTTGATGCGGACCGTCGGAGCCGCGGCTGAGAACTGAATCGTCTCCCGGGCGTACACCTCGTTCGTGGTGAGGCGATCAGGATCCGCGGCGTTCGCCAGCAGTTTCTTTGCATATTCAACCTGAACGGCATCCGGGCGGCGCATGCGCAGGTCGAGCGTCTCTTCGGACATCCGCAGATCGACCTGTTTTGTAAAGACGACCTTGGCGTGCGCCGCAGCGACTCGACTCGCGATGCGTGAAGCGACCGCCTGCACGCGAACAAAGGGATCGCTGCGAGGTCGCGGGTTGAGAAATCGATAGTTGTTGACATCACCACTGGCTCCGTTCGACATGATTCCAATGAAGCTGTCATCGGCATCGAGACTGTCAGCGATCTGCCGAGCAAACTCGCCAAAGTAGTCCGCAGAAAGTTCACCCGCTGGAATTCCTCCGACGTAATGCAGCCCGTAATTTGCCAGCAAAGAGAGCGGCTGTCCGCTCGTGTCTTTCACGGAAACAAACGTCACCGCAGGGTCCACTGGTCCGGCCGCACGGACGAGCAGGCCCGTTCCGCGCGGCGGATTCATCCGCACTTGATCGTCAGTCCCCCCGAATGGGTTCGGAAGCAGAGCCTGCGGTTTGACAAACCAGCGACGGTTGCCCACTTCTTCCGAAACCTGAGCGACTCCCCAGCCGATCTGTGACGGACGCAGTTTGGAATTGGCCTCAACAATCACCCGTGTGATCTGCTGTGTGAGGAATTTCACGTAGTCCGGATCGGGTCGACACTGTGCGAGCGGAACGGCGGTCGGGGCGGTATGCGTGTGTGTCGCTGCGGTGAGAATCCGGTTCGATGCAATGCCGGTCAGCTTGGCAGCCTGGGCCTTGCTTTGGTCGTAGATGTCTTGGGTGATGAGGCAGCTGTCACAAATGACGATCGCGATCCGGGTTTCACCATCGTCCAGCACGAGGCAACGGGCATGCAGCTGGTCGTGTACCTTCATGGCCAGCCGGTCCTGGAAGCCACCCGTCATGGACACCGGCAGACTCCGTGGTGTGATCTGCACAGCTGCCGCGCCCGCGCGCAGTGGTCCATCTGCGAAAACCGCGGAGGCCAGAAAGACACACAGGGCCGTTGGGATGGCAGTCTGTTTCAGCATGGTTCATCCTCAGTCGTGACAAGTGACAAGTGGATCCGGGACCGCGCTGTTGGCAGCAGAATCTCTGTAGGATCAGTTTACGCTATACGGCGCGTTTCGCTACGCATTCCCCCCCTGGCGTTTGTGCCGAGTGTTGGCATGAGATCTGTTTTCGATCGCTCGAAGATGCACGCGCGAAGATTGAAGCCTGGCGGCAAGACGGCAATAATCACAAACCACAAACCACAAATCGCTCTGAGGACTTGGCCCCCAGAGAGATCGCTCGAGCCAGCCAGGTCGCTGTTGACGCATGAAGTTTGTCGATGTTCTCATCGCCGCCGTGTAGAAAATAGAGCGAATCAACCGCTGCACATCCGCTCGCTGGGAGTGGTACAACAATCCGTGATCGGTCACCACACCCAGCCCGGTCGAATATGTCCGGCCAGCCCGCTGGAGACACGGAATCATTCGAAGTGATCACTAACCCGTTCCCGATGTTGTGAAACAACGGACGATGTTCCTGATTTCTCCAGAGGATGCAGCGCATGACACCAATGCGAATCAACATTGCAGACAAACTCAGCCGTATTGAGGACCAGTGGGCGCCGAAGATCGTCGCCGAGATGGACGGATTCCAGATCAAACTGGTCAAGCTCGAAGGGGATTTTGTGTGGCATAGCCACCCCGAAACTGACGAGGCGTTCCTTGTGATTGAAGGCCGGTTGCGGATCGACTTCCGTGACGGTGCCGTCATGTTAGAACAAGGCGAAATGCTCGTCGTGCCCAAGGGGGTTGAGCATAAGCCGTTTGCGGAAGCGGAGTGCCAGGTGATGCTGCTTGAGCGTGAAGGCACCGTGAACACGGGCGATGCCGCAGAGAACGCACGCACCTCAGATCCGAGCGCGAAGATTTGAATTCAGAGAAGAACGGGAAATTCAAAGAAGACCCAACGGGGACACCCATCGATCGTGACATCCGACAAATTGTGTTAGAAAGTCATGATGGAGCGAGGCATATGCACGAACGCAAACGGCCGGATGCAAGACCGGTAAGTCCGTTCGCCGGTCACAAACTGGACATCACAAGCCGACCAAGGCTGACGGCGGTCACACCGGGTCGTTCAACAGGCCGGATTTCTTGTTTTTCATTGTCACGCATGGCTTTTGAGGTTTCAGGATTGGCAACAGGCACTGTACGAGGTCCGCTCGTCCACGTTCTGGTGAACGCTGTGGGTGAGAATCACCGATGAATCCCGTCAACATTCACACACTATTCAATGCCGACAAGTATCACCGGGACGGAAACAGCCCGTGGACTTTCTTTGCGTACCCAACCAGCTTGGCCGGTGAGCATGGATTGCCTCCCGATGACGAAGCGGTCTGGTTGCTCGGTGAACTCCAGGAACGCGGGATTCCAGTTGGCATCTGGGTGAGTGAAATTGTTGAGAACACAACCTTCTATGCCTGCCCCCGGGAGGACATCCAGCGGGTCCGCGATGCCGTTGACGAGCGAGTGAAGGACGGTACGCTTGAAATCGACTTTTGTGCCAGACGATCCGAGTGCTTGTTCTCACTGCTCTCGACTGATACCTGACGCGGGGGATTCCCAGGGACCCCAGGCGACTCGCTGCGCGCGTCCACCTCAATGCACGATCCGGTGACGTGCTGGCCGAGTGGACAACGCGCATGCGCGGGGCTGACTTGCAAGCGGGTCGCCACGCCAGCCTGGCCCGACGGAACGCCGCCGGGCGGAATGTTGAGAGTCTCTCATCGCCTCATGGCGTTTCGCCGCCACTGCCGACCAGGTATTGCACGACCACATATCCCAGCCAGATCAGAACCAGCGGGGCTCCCATCCAACGCTCGAAGGTGTTGCGACGCACGGCACGAAAAATGAACAGACGAAACAGCACCAGCACCAGCAACATGGTCGGCAGATGCACATACAGGAAAATCTCGGGAAAGCGTGTGCCTTGTTCGATGATCGGTAAGGGCTTGGCAATTGCCGAGGCTCCAATCACGAACAGTACGTTGAGCACATCGGCACCGATCACGTTGCCCACCAGTAACTCGGGATGGCCTCGACGGATGGCAGTCATGCCCACGACCAGTTCCGGCAACGAGGTCCCAAAGGCAACCAGTGTGGCCGCGATGACAACCTGCGGTACGGCCATCCGTTGAGCCAGCACGGTGACCGATTGGATCAGCACGTGGCTGCCGACAACCACCACAACCACTCCCACAACCAGCAGGCCTAGCAACCAGGAGATACGTTTTGGCTGCTCTTGCGGTTCGTCGGTTGTGGGCTGACTGAGTGTTTCCGTCTCTGGCAAGGATTCGAGTTGCTGGCTCCAGCGAACAGAGATAATCATGTAGGCGGCCAGCAATACCAGGAACAGCGCACCCACCCATTGGGGCAATGCGGCATCCATTCCCTGGGATATCCACATGCCATAGCACAGGCCGGCCAGCAGGAATGCCGCGCCAAACTGGACCCAGCCCTGTCGCGAAAGCAGGAAACGGTTCACGGGCAACGCAACCAGCAGGCAGCCCAGTCCGAAAATCAACCCCGTGTCAGCAATGATCGAACCCACGGCGTTACCCAGGGCCAGACCGGGCTTGCCAGCCCAGGCGGCCATGACGCTGACCGCACATTCGGGGGCTGTCGTGCCCAATGAAACAATTGTGGCCCCGATAATGATCTTGGGGATGCCCAATCGTCGAGCGAGCCCGCTGGCTCCATCGACCAACCAGTCGGCCCCCGTCATCAGGGTCAGCATTGAGATGGCGGCCAGGATCAGCAACAGCCACCACGACAGGGGGTCAAACCACGCAAATGGGATCAGGTCTTCCACGTTGGTCGTGTCCCGGAATGGAAAGAAACTCAAGAAACGCGGTTATCCTAGCGGTCAAACCCGTTCGTCGAAAGTCCACCGTTGCTGAAGTCCTTTGGTGCCCGTCGCTCTGGAGCGTTTGGCCAATGTCCTGTATGCGGTCGCGTTGGCTGCGAAGCGTCCGACCGAACCATACACAAGCGGGCGTCCCAGGTTGCGTGGGTATGTGTTTTTTCGGGCGGAGTCGGAATCACGATACGCGGAGGATCGATGGCGTTTGCGTTCAACAGGATTGCAACGCATCGTCTGCCGATCGAGACGGGTTGGCAGACACACCGCTCAGATCGCTGAGCATTGTTGGCACCATGTTGTGGTAGCGACAATTCTGTGGTGTCAGCTTTCCAATTGAATCGGCGTCCGGCGTCGGCTAAGCTTGCTCATCAAATGTTGCAGGGTGTCTCTGTTATCGCGTTGTCTGGGACGACTCCCGCGTTGCTGCTGATGGATTTGCCTTGCTGCGTCATGAATTCTGGAGTCTCCTGCGATGACCAAGTTGACAAACAATTCTGGTGCCGCCTCTGTGACAGCATCTGGCTTGGCTCGTTGTGCGTGTTTGTTATTGCTCGCCTGGACGGCCGCCGGTTGCAACAGGTCTGATTCAGACGGCCCATCGGAGGGATCGAGCGCCAACAAGAATCTATGGGCCAACGTGCGGCTCCAAAAAGACGAGGACGGAAATGTCGTTACCGCCGAAGTCGAACGGGCAGCTGACGTCATGGAGATATTGGCCACGCTGAAAGAACACGCAGCGCTGGACGAACTGGTTTTTCAGGAATGCGGCCGTATTGCCCCCAGTGACATTTCGGCGGTGGTTGCGCTGAAAAACATCTCGACGATTGAGTTCGTTCGTTGTGAAATCGACGAAGATGGCCTGGCCGAACTGGCCAAAGTCGGCCAACTTACCAAACTGGTTTTTGCGTCGACGCCGCTGACGGACAAGACGATTGCGGTCCTGAAGGTGTGTCGCAAACTTGAAGATATCACGTTGCGGGTGGGTGGATTCGATTATGAAACCCTGTCGGGTTTGCAGTCCTTGCCGCAACTGCGCCGCCTGCAGATCGATCGCCGCGATTTCGAACTCGCCCAGTTTTCCGCTTTGGGCGATCTTCCCCAATTGCAATCCTTGAGGCTACCGGACTCGATAGTCACGGACTCGGATCTTGCCGCGCTTCCCGAACTGCCCGAGCTACGGACCTTTGATTTTGTCGGCGATAAGATTTCCGATGCAGGGTTGGCCCATCTGAAGAGATTGCCGAAACTCGAATCGCTGGATTTGAAGGATTCCCTGGTCACCGATGTGGGATTGGAGACCTTGATCCATCTGACCGCTTTGAAAACGCTCGACCTCAACGGTTGCCGGAAGTTGACCGATGACGCGGTCTCCCAATTGCACTTATGTGCCGCGTTGATGGAATTGCGGATTATGGATACGAACATCAGTGGCGCGGCATTCGTGCAATTGGCCAAGCTGAAGACGTTGCGCAAGATTACGGTGGATTTCAAGGTTGTGAGTCAACGCCGGCTCGAGGAATTCGAGAAAACGCTTCCGGATTGCAACGTGGTTCGGATCAAGCCGCCACCGAGCCCGGGGGGATAACGACTGTCGAACGGCGCGGATCGACGCGCGCGACCGCTGCTGCGTTTCCCCATCGGATGGTTCGCGCAGCGGGACCCGGATCACGGTGGTTGGCCGTGGTCGGGTGATGTGGTCGGGTGATGTGGTCGCTCACCGCGTGGGCTGTTCGCTACGCAAACGCTCCCAGGCGCACGGGAGGCCGCACGCCGTCGCGGGACTTCAGGGCCGATTGCCTGTGAGCACATGAACATTCTCATGTGCGCAGAGCGCTTCGCGGGGAGCATCCAGCGGTCCGGCAATTGCCATGGTCAACTAGGGTCAACTCACGAAGCCGGCTCACGTTCGAGACGAACGATGCGTTGGATTCCGGTGGGGAAGTCGGGGTCGGGCAGATCGGCTGATTGCTGCGACGCTATTTCGTGGCTGCGCCACTTCCTGTGTCCGGCTGTTTGGACGGAAACTTCTCTGCGGCCTCTTCCTTCTTGCCCTCAACCACAGTTGTTTTCTCGCCACAACCGACGATGGAAAAGGTGTTGCAAGCGATGACAATTGCCAGCAAACATCTCCAAAACGATGACATCATAACTCTCCATGCAAAACCGGCAGCAGAGAAACGGCCGCGAGCGCTCGATTGCGGACCGGACATTTCTCTACTGCCGTGATGCGATCAACAATTAGAAGGGACTATCAAAAACTTCGCTACCAGCGCGTGTCGACAAGCCACGCATAATCGATCGGTCGATATTATAGGAAAGGAACTGCGTTGAGCCATCGACCATGCAGAAGTGTGCACCCGTTTGATGCAAGCTCCAGAAGTGCTGGATGTGCGCACCGTCGGGGTCTTGAATGTACCCCTGGCGGAAGTAATCCGGCGGCGCACCGGGACTGCCTTTGCGAGATTCGACACCGAGAACGACATCGCCCTCACCAAAGTGCGGGGGGTCGCCGGCTCCGGCGAACCACCATCCGTAGACCAACGCCTTGGTCGGTGGTCTTTCACCAACCATCAGCGTGTTGGTGGTGCCATCGGGACAATCCCGCATCCGCACCTTCGAGTTCACGTACAGGACACCGTCTTGTCCATTGGCTTCCTTGAACTGGTTGGTGCCGGTGACTCCCAGGTATGATGTGAGCGCGGCCGTGGTCGTACCGTTCTTCCAGACCAGATCACCTCGGGTGTCGGACGGGCATTGGAAGACCTTCATAGGAATTCCGTTGGCAAGTCTTCCGTCACTCAACACTTGCGTCCACCACGGCCAGCAGCCACCGCCGCAGGCACCGTCTCTGTTTGGCTTGACCTGCTTGAACAGCGGAGCTTGGTCCAGAAACGGGGTGATACGAAACAGCCAACTGTAGAACGGGCCTTCGCGGGGGTAGGAGCTGTTTAACTGGAACCCATTCGGAGGTTCTTCACGTCGATATCCACTATACCAGGTCATTCCCAGGCAGTGGGCCGAGGGAAAGCGGTTGTACGTGTCATGGTGGTTTTGCAGTGCCAAGGCGATCTGCTTCAGGTTGTTCTTGCACTGACTGCGACGAGCCGCTTCGCGCGCCTGTTGAACGGCTGGCAACAGCAACGCAATCAAGATGGCGATAATCGCGATCACCACCAACAGCTCAATCAGTGTGAACCCGCCGCGGGTCCTTTCACTTGGGGGTCTGGCAATCGAATGTCTGTGCATACCGGCTCCTCTCAAGAAGATGGAGAACAAATAAAGAACAAAATTAGCTGTGAATGCGGGGAATCAAGCGAAAAATATAGCGGCCGGAACGCCATCGACCGAAGGCGTTCTTCCCGCAAAACCACTCCGCAGAACTCCCACAATAACCGTGTTTTCGAGCATTGCAAGCTTATTGTGAACTTCTGGTTTGATCATGCCAACCTGTGGCGTCCAGAACACTTACAGATAACCGCGCAAGACGTGGTGCGTTCCTACGATTTGTGATGGATTGGTCTGCAACCAGCCCGCATCGCTGTCAGAGCCGCGTTCCGGAATCTCAAAGCTGCGGACGGGGTTAACGTTTTTCGTAGAAAAGATTTGCGACTACAGTGATCGCTTTCCAGGCTGGGGCCCGCCCGCTCGCGCGGTTCAAGCCAGGATATCGCGCACCACCTGGCCATGCACATCCGTCAGGCGGAAATCGCGACCCTGGTGCCGAAACGTCAGTCGCTCGTGCTCGACGCCCAGGCAGTGCAGAATCGTGGCGTTCAGATCGTGGATGTGCACCGGATTCTCCTGCACGTTGTAGCTGAAGTCGTCGGTTTCACCGTAGACGATGCCCGGCTTGATGCCTCCGCCGGCCATCCATTTGGTGTAGCACCGCGGGTGATGATCACGGCCGTAGTTCGTTTTGGTCAACCCCCCCTGGCAGTAAATCGTGCGACCGAACTCGCCACCCCAGATCACCAGAGTGTCATCCAGCATGCCGCGTTGCTTCAGGTCCCGGATCAATGCCGCGCAGGGCTGATCGATGATTCCGCATTGACGGCGAATGTCTTTGGGCAGGTTGCCGTGTTGATCCCATTGGCGAATGAACACTTGAGTGAATCGCACGCCCCGTTCCGCCAGTCGTCGGGCCAGCAGGCAATTGGCGGCGAAGGTCCCTGGTTTCTTGACCTCGGGGCCGTACATTTCCAGTGTGTGACTCGACTCACCTGAAATATCCGTCAGTTCGGGGACCGAAGTCTGCATGCGATACGCCATTTCGTATTGGGCAATTCTCGATTGAATTTCCGGATCGCCCACTTCGCCGAATCGCTCACGATTCAAATTGGCCAGTTCATCCAACATGCGCCGCCGCATCTTGGAGCTGATTCCATTGGGATTGGAAAGGTACAGAACCGGGTCACCCGTCGAACGCAGGCTGACTCCCTGGTGACGCGTCGACAGAAAACCGGCTCCCCACAATCGCGCGTACAGAGCTTGTCCTCCAAATCCACCGTTGACCGTGGAATGCAATACGACAAACGCGGGCAGGTTCTGATTCATGCTGCCCAGACCATACGACATCCAGGAACCCGTGCTCGGTCGTCCGGGAAGCTGGCTGCCGGTCTGGATGTACGTGATCGCCGGGTCGTGATTGATGGCTTCGGTATTGACGGTCTTGATGACCGCCAGGTCGTCGACGATTCCGGCGGTATGCGGCAACAGTTCGCTGACCCATGCTCCCTGCCGTCCGTGGCGATAAAACTTGAATATCGACGGCGCGATCGGAAACCGTTTTTGACCCGACGTCATCGTGGTGATCCGCTGACCATTGCGAACCGAATCGGGCAGGTCCTTGTCGTACCACTCGCCCATCTTCGGCTTGTAGTCCCACATATCGAGCTGGGATGGCGCACCGGACATGAACAGATAGATCACACGCTTGGCCCGGGGGGCAAAGTGAGGCAGTCCGGACAGTCCACCCGTGGCAGGCGCTGCGCCGGCCGTTTCGGCAAACAGGTTGGGGTTGAGCAGCGAGGACAACGCCAGCGTGCCGATGCCAGTGGCCGAACGGCCAAAGAAGTGTCGCCGAGTGGCGATCAATTCGGATTCGCGGAGCGGGTGCATGGTGTTTCTGTTCCTAGCCTCGAGTAATGGTCTCGCTGAGATTCAACAGCAGATGCGTGATCATTGTCCACGCCGCAAGCTGGTTGGAATCCAGGGTTTTGTCACGGGGCGACTCTCCCGCCGCCAGCAGCTTTACCGCCGCTTCCGGCGTCGTTTTGAATTCGGCATGGTACTCGTGAAACAACCGGGTCAGCGCTGTCCGTTCGGCGGGATGGGGACGTCGTGCGAGGACCGTGCGCACGGCGAATGTGATGCGTTGTTCCACATTCGCGCCGCCTTGCTGGAGCACACGTTCGGCCAGTTTTCGAGCGGCCTCGATGAACTGCACGTCATTCATCAGAGCCAGTGCCTGCAGCGGTGTGTTGGTCCGCGCCCGGCGGACTTGACAGGTTTCGCGATCCGGAGCGTCAAACAGCGTCATATTGGGTGGGGGTGACGTCCGCTTCCAGAAGGTGTACATGCTGCGCCGATAGAGTTTTTCTCCCGTGTCTTGCTTGAAGACCGAGGTGTTACTGCCGCCAAATCCGACCGGTTTCCACAGCCCGGCAGGCTGATACGGACGGACGCTCTTGCCTCCGATCTGGCCGACCAGTAACCCGCTGAGTGCCAGAGCCTGGTCGCGAATCACTTCGGCATCCAAGCGGAAACGCGGCCCCCGCGACAGCAACCGATTCTGCGGATCCGCCGCCAGTTTGTCCCGAGAAATCCGTGACGACTGGCGGTAGCTGGCCGACATCACCAGCAGTTTGTGCAGGCGTTTGATGTCCCACCCCGACGAGATGAATTCGACCGCCAACCAGTCGATCAACTCCGGATGCGACGGGTGTTCCCCCTGAACTCCAAAGTCCTCCGACGTCTGTACCAATCCGATGCCGAAAAAGTGCTGCCAGAATCGGTTGACCGTGACGCGTGCGGTGAGGGGGTGGCTGGGATGCACCAGCCATTGTGCCAGCCCGAGTCGATTTGCAGGGGCGGACGCCGGAGCGGCGCTCAGCCATTCCGGCACGCGGGACGAGACCTTGTCGCGCTTCTTGGTGTATTGACCGCGTTCCAGGATGTGGGCTTGCCGCGGTTGCTTGCGCTCCTGCATGACCAACGTGGACGGGATCGCCTTCCGCAACTCCGCCACTTCTTTTTCCCGGGCCGCTTGCTGTTTCAACGGTTCCGCCACACGGGCCCGGGCGTCCGGATTCACGTGCCTCAAATAATAACGTGTCAGTTTCTGCGTCTGGTCGGCCGAGCGTTTGGCGGCCGCGGTGTCCAGAATCTTCTGGATCTCGGCCGGCAGCCCGGGCGACTTCACCGTGGCTCGAAAGTGCTCCCAGATCGATAACGACTTTTGCTGCTCTGCTGTGAGCGGAGCGATGGTGACGACTCCCGCCTTGTCCCAGTGCACCGTGCCCTTGAACTGAGTGAAGGCCCAGCCGTTCAGTTTGGCTCCCGGTTTCAGGCCCACGGCGGATGCCGCAACTTCCAGTCGCACCCATTTGCCGGTGGCCGGTAAGTCGCCTAACCGCCGATTGGAGTCGTTGTTTCGGCCGGCACCGTGTCCCTTGTCGGCACCCCAGAACGCGCGGTGTTCCCACGAACCATCGTTGAATTGCAGTTGGACCGTCTCCGGCGGGTTCTTGGGATCCAGATAGACATAGGCGAACAAGCGGTCGTTAGCGCCGATCGGCAACGGCGCCTTCGCCCCCGTGAAGAAGTGTTGCGTCAGCCCCGTGCCACTGCGAACGGATGAGTTCTTGCCGCTGTAGACCGGATGTTCAGGCCCCGCGACGAAGTTCCACGGATTGGGGCCGTTGCCGGCCGGCTTGGCTCCCGGCGGCAGGGCGTCGTCAAACCACACCTTGTCGCCTTGCTTGAGAGGAGGCAGGGCGGCGTCGACGTGCGGATCAACATATTTCCACTCAGCAATCGTCTTGTCGACCTCCGTTCGCAGCGTCGCCAGTTCCTTCGCCAGTTGCTGCTCGCGCGCCTGCTGCCCGGCGCTGGGTACTTTGATGGCGGGTGGCGGCAGCAACGCGTTTCCGTCCATCGCCTTTTCCGTCAGGCTGAAGAAATAGGAAAACAGTTGATAGAATTCTCTTTGTGTCAGCGGGTCGAATTTGTGGTCGTGACATGCTGCACAACCCGCCGTCAGGCCCATCCATACGGTGGCCGTTGTTTCGACACGATCGACCGCGTAACGCACGTAGTATTCTTCGTTGATGGAACCACCTTCGCTGGTCGTCACGTTGCAGCGATTGAAACCCGTGGCGACGCGTTGCGCCAGTGTCGGTTCGGGTAACAAGTCGCCGGCCAGTTGCTCGATTGTGAACTGATCGAAGGGCATGTTGCGATTGAAGGCCTCAATGACCCAGTCACGGTACGGCCAGATCGAGCGTTCGTTGTCGAGGTGCAAACCGTGCGTGTCGGCGAACCGGGCGGCGTCCAGCCAGTTGCGTCCCAGATGTTCCCCGTACCGCCCTGACTTCAACAAGCGATCGACGACACGTTCGTATGCCTCAGCCGAATCATCCGCAACAAAGGCATCGACTTCCGGCAGCGTTGGCGGCAGTCCCGTCAGATCGAGTGTGACACGCCGGATCAGGGTCTCTTTGTCGGCTTGAGGTTCCGGTTGGAGTTGTGCCGCGCGCAACCGCGCGTGCAGGAACCGGTCGACGGAATTCCGACTCCGCCAACCCGGGACCGGCTGCGGGATCCCCGGTTTGGTCGGCGGCTGAAACGACCAATGCCCCGACCAGACCGCTCCCTGGTCGATCCAGGTCTTGATCCGGGCAATCTCCGCGGGACTCAACGACTTGCCCGAATCCGCCGGCGGCATCCGCAGTTCGGGGTCCGACGAGCTGATCCGTTGCATGACAGCACTCAGGACGCTGTTGCCCGGCACCACCGCGGTGGCTCCCGATTCCAGTTTCCGTGTCGCTGCCTCGTGTTTGTCCAGCCGCAGACCGGCCTGGCGGTTGGCCGCATCCGGACCATGGCACTTGAAGCAGGTCTCGGAGAGTAACGGCAGAATGTCGCGACTGAACTGAACGTCCGCCTTGTCGGCGGCCAGACAGGATGGCGTCGGCCAGCTCACCGACAAAGTCACCAACGCCCAAAGCGGTGCCCATCGATGTAGGAAAAAAAATGGAAAGTGCATGGAGTTCGAGCGGATACTGAGCATGGTCCGGTTTGCTTCTCTCGGGATTTGGATTGCGACGCACCACGGAATAATACAGCATGCCAGTATAACTTGTCGTTTGACAAGATCGAAGGTCGCTGGCGTTGACAGTCTGGAAACTCCGTTTGCCAGGTTGCCGACATCGTGTGCTGACAGTCCACTGGCCAATCCCATGGCCGCTTGACGGCGGCCATATTCGGCCGCATAGTGCATCCGAGCAGTGGGCGTGGGCTGCGTGTGATCCCGCGATGTGCGGAGCATGCCGGACCTGCACATCCGCCGAGAATCCTCCGCTGCCCGTGTCGAGTGGCAGGTGACGCTCCGCATGGCGGACGGCGATCGGCAGTCGAAAGACACGGGCCTCAGGACATCGAGATCTCGCGACGTGCTCACCACGACCTGGAATGAATACGAACTGTCTCGGCTGATGCTGGGCACCGTGCAGTTTGGTCAGCCCTATGGAGTTGCCAATCGCACGGGTCAACCCGATCAAGCCCAAGTCCGGGCCATGATCTCCACGGCGCTGGATGGTGGAGTCAATTGTCTGGATACGGCGGCCACGTATGGGACCAGCGAAGAAGTCCTGGGACAGGCATTGCAAGAACTCGGCGTCAGCGATCGGTTGATCATTGCGACCAAGGTGCGCCCGCTGCAGCCGGAGGAACTCGATGATCCTCGATTGGCCGAGCAGGCCATCGAAGCCTCAGTTGCCACATCTCGGCGACGTTTGGGAATCGATTGCCTGCCGGTTGTCCTGTTTCACCGCGAGGCCGATGCGCAGCACCTGGACGTCCTGGATCAACTCCGACGTCGAGGTTGGCTGAAACATGTGGGAGTGTCTTGCGGGAATCAGCCGGGCTTTGTCAACAGTTTCAGCGGCATTGATCGACTGTCCGCGTTGCAGATTCCCGCCAATCTGCTGGACCGCCGCCACCAGGCTCAGGGAGCGTTCGAAACCGCCGCGATCAACGGCATTGCCGTGTTCATCCGCAGTGTCTATCTGCAGGGACTGCTGGTCATGCCGGATGGCGATATTCCAAGTCCCTTGCAACACGTCACGGGCCTGCGCCGCACACTGGCCGGCATTGCCGACCAGGCCGGGATGTCTCTGGCAGAACTCGCCGTGCGCTGCATGCTGGGGCAACCGGGAGTCACCAGTGTCCTGGTCGGTGTCGAGACCGAAGTTCAGGTCCGCGACAACTTGGCGCTCTTTGCCAAGGGGCCGCTGCCGGCGGATGTTCAGGAAGCCGTACATGGGCTGGCCCCCGCAGTTCCGGAAATGCTGATCACTCCGGCCCTGTGGCCACAGCCTGCAAATGCCGGCAGCAACCTGGCCACCGGGGACGCCGGCGCCCCGGTCGACACACCGGTCGACACACCGGTCGACGCCCCTCCGCTGGACGACAAGCCGCAGGTCATGCCGGATTCGTCCAACTGAGTGTTGGAAAGTGCTGCTGTGGAGCGGCCGGTGTGCTGCCGCGGCGGTGTGCTGCCGCGCCGAACCTGGAAATCCAGGGCGCATCTCTTGCACAGGCTGGACCCCGTCATCCGGCATCGGAGACAGCCTGCCGTGCAATGAGATTCCTCCATTCAACAACACATTGCCTGTCATCTCTCGATTGCCCAGAAGTACCCGAGACCGCCTTTTGTCACTCAGCTGGCGTGGCGGAGGACGTTTTGCGGTTGATTTTCTAGTCGCCGACCGCCACGATCTGCTGCGGCAACGGCCGGCTTCACGGACGTCTCTTGCGCATGCGGATTTGTGTTCGGGACCACGGCTGGCACATACGAGTTACCTGTGCAGTGGAGGTTGAAGACATGGAGTTGCCGCGGCGGGCGCCGGAAGATGTCTATGTAGCCGACGGAGCCTATCCGGAATTGATGGGAGATCTGCGCGCGGCAAGCGGAACGACAGACTGGTCGTCCGTTCTCTACTATTGCTTTGACAACCGCACGCGTCTGATGCCGTTTCGCTGGCTGGACCATCGCGTTGTCCCTTGTGGCGTGCGCACCGTGGCCGGCTGCCTGCTCGAAGCCGGTTTTGAACAGACGCGGATCGTGATGCAGCAGTGGACGCCGAACTTCCGTCCGTCGGCGGCGGTGCGATCCGGACGCAAGATCGATATCCTGCTGGTTTCATCGATGGGCCTGCACGCCGAACAAGCCTATCGGATTGTGCGCGACGCCCATGCCCTGGGTGAGAACCGGCCGTTGATTCTGATCGGCGGTCCGAAGGCGATTTACGAGCCCGAGGATTGTTTTTCCAAGCCGCCGGAAGTTATTGGCGGGGGTGTCGATGCGGCGGTGACCGGCGAGGTGTTCATTTTGCTGGAACTGTTGCGCCTGCTGTCGTCAATGGCGGTGGAGAATGAGCGTCCGTTGCAGGTGTTCCGTCGCGCCCGTCGCGCGGGACTGCTGGATCATATCCCCGGTCTGGTCTATCGGGCTCCGGATCACGAACGCGGCAAGCCGTATTTGATCAACACGGGGGTGCAACGCTTGATGCGCGACCTGGATCAACTGCCGATGCCGCTTTCCGGCTACACCTGTGTCGAGCCGGCTCATCGAGAGCAAACGCTGCGTGAAAAACCGTGGCCTTTGGCCGATGTGCGCCGCAAGTCGTTTCTGTCCACGCTGATTGTCACACACGGCTGTCGTTTCAATTGCGACTTCTGCCCGATTCCCGCTTACCAGCAGAAAACCTGGCGGCACAAGAGTCCCGAGCGCATCGCCGACGAGATGAAGCAGCTCGGCGAAAAAATGAACTATCGCCACTTCTTCGGCACCGACGACAGTTTCTTTAACGATCGTCAGAGTGCCGAGGCGATTCTGACCGCCATGGCGACCAGTAATGTCAACGGACGGCCCTTTCGCGAGTCCGTTCATTTTTCGACAGAAGCCACCGAGTTCGACGTTCACAAGAACAGCGACTTGTTGCCCCTGGCACATCAAGCGGGTCTGCGCCTCATCTTTTTCGGAATTGAAGATCTGAGTGCCAAACTGCTCAACAAGGGACAGACGATCGACAAAACGGAAACCCTGTTCCGGGAAATGCGGAAACAAAAAGTCGCGCCCTACGCGATGATGATTCATCACGATGATCAACCGTTATGGTCCAGGGACCCCGAGCGACTGGGAGTGATCAACCAGGCATTGAAGCTGTTCAACGCCGGCGCGATCGGCTACCACACGACCTACATCACGCCCAGCATGGGCGCCCGCAACATCGAGAAAATGTACGGCAGCGGCCAGGTCTTCGAACGCATTGGTCGCGCGCCGCTGCCCGAGGCGTTTTATGACGGAAATCATGTGATTGCCAGCCGGCATCGCCGGCCATGGATTCGGCAGTTGCAGTTGCAGTTGGCCTATTTGAGTTTCTACAACCCCGTCAACTTCACGCGCACGCTGTTCAAGGATCTGAGGCTCAAATATCACCGCCGCCGTCTGCAATGGCAAGTCGTCGGCGCGTCGATGCTGATCCCGTCGGCGCTCAAACTGCTGGGTTACACACTGTCGCTGATGACGCGGCGGATTCACAAACACAAAACCACTCCGCCACGCGGGCTGCCGATGGTCGATCCTCAAACCGGCGAACGCGTGAAATGGGCGATTGACAGCGAGGTTCCGTTCGAAGTGACGCATCGCCGGGAACCGGACCACATGCCGGCATTGCCCGTCCATACCGAACCCGTGCGCCAAAACGTCGAGATCGGCTAGCCGGTTGCCCGCTGTCATTGCAGGCTGTGTTTGCGATCGCGGATGAGCACATGCATGAGCCCAGACCCGCCATGAGCCCAGACCCCTGCCGTCAGTTCTTGTTCCATACAAACGCCGGAACCGAAGAAAACGGTTTGATCTGCGGCCGATCATTGCGTTGGTTCTTGCCGGGAGTGCTGCGGCCGTTGTCGATCTGGGTTTGTAACATGGCCAACAGTGCCCGCAGCTGTCGCGGATGCTGACGCGCCAGGTTGGTGGTTTCGCCTGGATCGCGTTCCAGGTGGAACAGTTGTACGAAGGGGGCCTGGGCCAATTCGGCGTGCGATCGTGGATTACGTCCGAAGGCTCGAACCGCCTGCCGCCAGGCGTCCACATCCGCCGGTGCATTGCCCCACACTCCGCGGCTGCCGCTGCCGGGACACAGGGCCAGCTTCCACATGCCGGAACGAATCACCTTGCCCCGCGTGCCTTCCAGAACCATCGAAGTCCGCGTGGGCTTGTTGTGGGGATTCCGCAACAGGGGCAGCATGCTGATCGAATCGGGACCCTGAGCGTCCTGCAATTTCACACCCGTGATGTCGCTCAGTGTCGCCATCAGATCCTGCAGACCCACCAGCCGGCCGCAAGTACTTCCAGCCGGCACGGTTCCCGGCCAGCGCACGACAAATGGGACCCGCAACCCACCCTCATACACGGAAAACTTGTAGCCGCGATAAATCCCCGCGCTGTAGTGTCCCGCCTGTTCCAGTTGTTTGAGTTGACCGGCGGTGGCCTTCCGTTTGCGGCCCGCATACGGAGCGGGGCCGTGGTCGGATGTGGCGATGACCAGCGTGTTGTCGTCCAGCCCATGCGATTTCAGGGCTGTCAGAACACGTCCAATGCAGTGGTCGGTTTCCATTACGAAGTCGCCATAGATTCCGATATCGCTGCGCCCGGCAAACCGCGCACTGGGGCTGGTCGGCGTGTGGGGCGCTGTCAAAGCCAGGTACAGGAAGAAAGGCTCTCCGGCTTTGGCCTTGGTGGCGTTGCGAGCCAGAAACTGTTCGGCCTGTGAGCTGAACGTATCGAGGACCTGGGTGTCGACGAAGTCCTCAGCCGCGGGACCGACGCGGTTGAACGCACTCCAACCCTTCTGGGCCGTGACACGGCCGACCCAGGAGTTGTTCCGGACAAACGCGTAGGGAAACATGTCCAGCGATCCGGGCAGGATGAAGCTGTGATGGAAGTCGAAATCTCGCGGTCCGACCGCGAGTGGCTTGTGGTAATCGACGTTGGTCAGCCCTTGCGTTTTTCCGTCGATCGTCTGCATGCGTGTGCCCAGGTGCCACTTGCCCACGTAGCCCGTGCGATAACCGGCCGATTGCATCAGGCTGCCCAGCGTGTGCTGAGTGGGTGGAAACCTCAGCCCCAGGAATCCCCAGGGACCACCCGCTTCCGGCTTGGCGAACCGCCACGGGTAGCGGCCGGTCATGATCGCCATCCGCGTGGGAACGCAGACCGAAGCGTTGGCGTGAGCGTCGGTGAATCGCATGCCCTCCGCCGCCAGCCGGTCGAAGTGCGGCGTGGCGATCCGGCAACGGTCCCCACCGAAACAGCCAACATCCCCATAGCCTAAGTCGTCGGCCATGATGAACACCACGTTGGGACGCTCCGCCGCCATGGACGTCAGCGAGCAGGCCCACATCGTCCCGCAGAACAGGATCGCCGGGGTCAGCAGAGTCGGCCGAATTGCGGTACGCATAGGTCGAGTCTTTCCGAGTCGTTGGACGGTGGTCAGTTGAGTTTGGCTTGCCTGGCCAGCCGAGCGGACTCGGCCTTCCAGAGTGCCACAAGCTGCTGCAGTTTCTGTGGATGTTCGTCCGCCACGTCGTGGACTTCCAGCGGGTCGGCCTTCAGGTTGTACAACTCCCACGGCTTGCGGTTGGCCGCGACGATTTTCCAGTCCCCCTGCCGCAAAGCCCGGCCTTTGGCATGCTGAAAGAAAAGTGATGCGTGTTCGGAGACCGCGCCGCCCTTGAACAGCGGTGCCAGAGAATGTCCGTCCATGGGCAGCGGCTTGTGCGCGTGGAATTCCCTGGGCACACGGCTGGCGGTCACGTCCAGGACCGTGGGCATCACGTCGATCAGATGCGCCACCGTTGGTACCAGCGACCCGGGAGACGCGATGCCCCGCGGCCAGTACGCGATCATCGGAGTGCGGATGCCCCCTTCGTGGTCAAACTGCTTGAACATGCGATACGGGGTGTTCGAGGCATTGGCCCAACCGTAGCCATAGCTCTGGTAGGTATCTTCCGGGCCGGGCATGATTTCCGGCAGGTTGCCCGGTCGCACCGGCCGCCCGTCACGTGTCTGCGCCGGCAGATAGTCTCCCTTGCGGTTCGCAGTGTATTCGACATGGCATCCGCCGTTGTCCACTGTGAACAACAACAACGTGTTGTCCAGTCGGCCCCGGGCTGCTAACGCCGAGACGATGCGGCCGATGCCGCGATCCATGGCACTCACCTGCGCCGCGTAAACCTCCATTCGCCGCTGTTGCCATTTCCGGTGCGGCGCGTTCTGCCAGGCGGGGATCCGCGGATGACGGGGTGAGAGCGACATACTGGATGGTACGATGCCCAGCGATTGCATGCGGGCCAGACGCGCGGCGCGCATCTGATCCCAACCCAGCGCATACGCTCCGCTGTAGGCCGCGATATCCTGTTGCGGCGCGTGCAGTGGCCAGTGAGCCGCGGTGTACGCCACGTAGAGGAACATCGGTTTGTCCTGCGCGGCGGCTTGGATCATCCGCTCGGCCTCGCCACTGATCGCGTCCGTGATGTAGTAGTCCGCATCCTTGACCGCCTCGGCTTCCACATTGTTCCGATCGCGGTACAGGTGAGCCGGAGCGAAAAAGCTGGCCGCGCCGCCCAGGATGCCGTAGAAGGAGTCGAAGCCTCGGTCCAGCGGATAGATGCGGTAGGGCTTGCCCGCCAGGTGCCACTTACCGGACATCAGGGTCTGGTACCGCGCACCTTGCAAAACCTCGGCCAGCGTGATGCAGCGGCTGTGAATGCTGCTGTTGACCATCGATGTCTTGTGATAGATGCCGGTCAACAGCGCCGCCCGGGAAACCCAGCACATGTTCTCGCTGTAGAAATTCGTGAACCGTAATCCCCCCCGCGCCAGCCGGTCCAGGTTCGGCGTGCGGATTTCACCGCCGAAACAGCCCAGGTCCGAATAGCCCATGTCGTCAGCCATAATCACGACGATGTCGGGCCGTTGTGCTGCCGCCCAGCCGGGACCACAGGCGAGCTGGAACAGGACCGCGACCAACAGGGCGGTGGTTAGAGAAGTCCAGTTGGCCCCCTGGCCGTTCGTGCTGGACGCCAACCGATTCACCACAACTTCCGCACGGTCGCATCGCGTGGTTGCCATCGTCGTGTATCTCCCGATTCGGTCTGCGTCTGGTTCCGGGGGCGGGCCGCGCAACATTGTCTTGACGTGGGACGCAAAGATCAATTCCCAGTCGGCGTTGGGTCGGTGGTCGGCTCCGCCGGCCGTGTCGGCAGCGGTCACAGACGACGGGTCAAAGACCCATGACGGCCGGACGGTTTGCAGCCGCCCGGCCGTCACGGTCGTCGAGGTCACACGGTCATACGGCAAGGGTTCCACGCGGTCGGACATCGGCCGCCGGTTCTCAGAATGCCGATTCCAGCCACTGGTGCAGATACTGGGTCTTGGCCGGAATCAACTGCGCGCCCCATCCGGACAGTGGATGCGGTTGTCCCGAGTAGTCCAGGAAGTAGGCCGCAAACGCAGTGGCGAAGTCTTCCCGGGGGTTCCAGTCCCCATCCGGATCGGCAAACGCCATTCCCTCGGGGTAGTACCATTGGCCGTCACCGCTTTGGACATATTGCATGCCGCTGGTGTCGATGATGGCGCCCGGAGGCAGGAACGGAATATCCTTGGGTGGCAGTTGGGGTTCGTTGCCGCGGGATTTTTTCCCACCGGGCGGCGTCTGCGTCCAGCCGAATTCCGACTGCCAGTCAGCACCCACCGCGTCGTACCAGCCGTAGGCGATCTGGCGGAATACCGCGGCATCCACCCGCGCCGCGGGGCCGGTGAACACCGCGTGTGGGAACCACAATTGGCCCGGAGTGTCGACTTCCACCAGAGTTTGATCCGTGGTGCCGATGCGGTGCAGTTCCAGTTCCCCGCCGGTGGGCGTCTTCAACAGCGCGGGGCCACCGACGCGGGATTGCAGGATTTCCAGAGCGTGGTCGACCTGGATCACCTGTTGTTCGGTCCAGGCGCCCGCCGTGGCCGAACCGAGGGACGTGTCGAATCCCGGTGAATCCAGGATGTGCAACCGCGCGTCGTTTTCCGACAGGTCGGTCACACTGTCTCCGGGACGTACCAGCAGGCGGTCGCTGTGGGAACCGCCGGTCAGTGAATCCCAGCCCAGTCCTCCGTACAGCATGTCGCTGCCGGTGTGGCCTGACAGCCAGTCGTTGTCCGGTCCGCCCAGCAGGCGATCATCATCGGATCCGCCCTGCAGCCAGTCCGCGCCACGGCCGCCGGCCAGATAGTCCGCGCCCGCTCCCCCGATCAGTGCATCGTTGCCGTCACCTCCGATCAAGGTATCGTCCCCCAGATCACCCACCAGTGTGTCGGACGCTTGAGAGCCGTGAATCGTGTCGTGGCCCCACCGCCCATCGATGTGGACTCCGTGGCCGCTGAATTTCGAGGCGTCGATCACGTTGTCGCGGTAATTTCCGGTCAGGTTGGCACGTTCCATGGAAAACAGTGCGTCGATCGTTTGCGCGTCGCCATCGATCTGGATCAATTTGGAGTTGGACAGTTGCGCGTCTTGCGCGATGCGCTCGATCAGTTCATCCTTGCCGTAGCCGCCGATGATTTTGTCGGCACCGAGGCCGCCGGTCAGGCGATCATCGCCCTTGCCGCCGATCAACACGTCCTGCCCCGCTCCAGCCGACAGGAGATCCGCGCCTGGGCCACCGTCGAGCATGTCCCGGCCGACTCCGCCGGTCAGCTGATCGTCTCCACCCAGACCCCACAGGTGCGCGTCGCCGCTGAAGTGTTGGGCATCGATCACGTCCGCCGCGTTCGTTCCGGTCAGCAACGCCTGGTCGATCGAGTACAGCCAGTCGATGGTCAACCAGGGTTTGAAGTTGTTCTTCAACACCTTGTCGTTCAATACGGCATGGATCGCGACGTCTTCTTCGATCGTATCCCAGCCCTCGGCACCAGACAGCAGGTCGTTGCCGGGTCCGCCGGTCAACCAGTCGTCGCCGGGTCCACCCAGCAAACGATCGTTCGCGTTTCCGCCATACAGCCGGTCATCGCCTTCCAGTCCCAGCAGTTGCACGGATCCTGAAAATGGTCGGGCATCGATGACGTCCGCCGCCGCGGTTCCGGTCAGCGTGGCGGATTCGATCGACTGCAGCCAATCGACCGTCTTTTCATCCGCCAACTGGCTCTTCAACGCCGTGTCGTACAATCGAGCGTGTGTGCCCACATGTTCGACGATCGTATCCCAGCCCTGGCCACCCATCATCCGGTCGTGTCCACCGCCACCGGTCAGTCGATCGTTGTGGTCACCTCCGTGCAGTGTGTCCCGACCGCTGCCGCCGTGGAGGCTGTCTTTTCCAGTATCGCCCAGCAATTCATCGTGGCCCCACTGACCGTACAAAATGTCGTTTCCAGCCCCACCCCGGATGATGTCGGCTGACACGTTGTCGTCGGCGGTCGTTGCCGGTTCTGCGGTTTCGGGACCCATGTCACCCCAGAGGACGTCATCTCCGTCGTCTCCGGAGATCATGTCTGCGCCCGCTCCGCCAATGATCGTGTCGTGTCCGTTGTTACCAAACAGCGTGTCTGCGCCCGCTCCGCCAATGATCGTGTCGTTTCCGTCGTCTCCAAACAGCGTGTCTGCGTTCGTTCCGCCAATGATCGTGTCGTTGCCATCGTTTCCATGCAACTGATTCTCACCCTGGGATCCCAAGAGGATGTCGTCACCTTTGCCAGCCTGCATATCGAGCCGGCCCGAGAATTGACTGGCGTCCAAGACATCCTGTCCGTGTGTGCCTGTCAAAACGACTTCGTTGATGTTTTCCAGAACGTTATGGGTGACTTCGACTTCGGTGTTTACGGTGAACAGATCGTCGCTCAACTGGATGTGCACGACGTCGCTATCGAGCATTGGGCCAGCTATCGATTCCAGGTCGGCGCCGATGTCCGCGACAAACACGGCGTTGCCCGTCCAGCTGCGCACTGTGTTGTGACCGGTACCGGCGGTCAATACATTGAATCCCAGACCTCCCGAGACTCGGTCGTCGCCCGCTCCGCCGTGTAGGAAATTATCCCCATAGCCGTCAGAGATCCTGTCATCGCCCGCTCCGCCGTACACAATGTCGTCACCCCACTGGCCGCCGAGGTCGTCATTGCCAGCACCGCCATAGATGATATCGTTGCCGTATCCCCCTAGAATCAAGTCCCGGTTGCTGCCGCCAATCAGGATATCGTCTCCATCTTCTGATTTTTGGGAACCGTCAATGGGCTGGCAATCACCGTCAACGCATGTGTTCATATTGAAACCACGCAACCTGGACCACAGGTTGGTCATGTTATGCAGATAGTCATTGCCCTGACGCCCCAACATTACGAGATGAGTGACGCCATCGTTCTGGAATAATACAGTGCCGTCGATGTCGGACTCTGACAGAATCGGCAGGATCACGTCATCGTTTAACGACGTAATTGTCAGCTGGTTGTTCACGAAGTGCGCGACCAGTCGATCGTCCTCGGCGGTACCCACAACATTAAGAAAGCGATTCATCAGCGTTGTGGTTTCCAGGTCGATTGGGTTGCCGAATCCGTCGGTGGTCGTAAATTCGACTTGCCCGGTCAGCAGGATGCGGGGTTCCAGGGTTTCGGTGTGTGCCGATGCCAAAGCCCGTTGTTTGCGTGATGAACGTCTCTTGATCAACCGATGCAACATTTTCGCGGCTCCCGGGCAAAAGTGGATGGTGGGGCCCCTGGTTGTGAAGACTGGGTTCCCAGGCTGTGCGTACCAACGACAACGGCGACGAAAGCGGACGCAGAAAAAATCCAGAAATGGGAATAGCCTCAGAGCGAACGGTCTCGGCCGTGGTGTGCCCTCACGGCCGAAATCGGATACAGTCCGAAACCGGATCCAGCAGCGCAGACAGCGACTCCGTTGGCAGAATGTCCGTTTGCAGCGTCTTCTTCCGCTGCGCCTGCGGACACAGTATGCTCGGTGGAATGGTCATATGAGTGGTCGAGGCCCGCTGCGGACGAATCGGCTCAACGCCCCGCGACGTGTCCGGATCTCATGAACGCTCAAGAAATTTTCACGTGTTGCGAAATGCGTTGCTGACTGACGCTGATTGATACGGGTTCCGGGACTCCCGTCGCGAAATGAGACACGCGTTGGACGGCAACGCTGGATGGACGGAGCGGTTGGTCTGGAGGAGAAAGCAAGTCATCTGTGCCGGGGGAGGTCGTGTGATGGACCGCGTGGTGTCGCCGGGAATCCGTGGCCGCTGGAAATCGTGGACATGTTGCGTCTTAGTTTGCGCATCCGCCGCCATGGGTTTGGCGAGTGTGCTCACCGTGCAGGCTGCCGACAAACCGCTGTCGATTGCTGAGGCACGCGTTTGTGTGACCGGAGCCGACCACAATCGGCCGCCGGATTTTCCGGGCATTGGTGATTTCATCGGTTGGCCGGGAGGCATCGAGCGGATGCCCAACGGAGACCTGTTGCTGGGACATTCCGCCGGCTACTGGCATTCGTCGTTCGCGCAACCACGGCAGATCGAACCGAAACTCAAGAAACAGTGGGCCAGCGAGGGCTGGCCGGTCGACTTTCCCGCGCCAACCGGGGGGCGAGTGATGGCCTGCCGGTCGACGGACAACGGCCGGACCTGGTCCCGACCGTCGACGCTGATCGATCACCGGCTGGATGACGGTGCGCATGCCATTTTCACCTGCCGCGACGGCACCGTGTTGTGTTTCGTGGGGGTGCAGGCCTCGTGGTACGGCTATGCCGAGGCTCCCGCCGCCTTTCAAAAGGACATCAACGGACTCAACACCCGGCAGTTCGTGTTGCGTTCGACCGACAGCGGCCGCAGCTGGTCGAAACCCATCTGGCTGGACAGTCCCGGGAATTTCTACGAACGCGCGCACGGTGGGCGGCCGATCCAATTGGCCGACGGTGGCATTCTGTGGTCGACCTACTACCAGGTGTCCGGCCAGAAATTCCTGGCCGGAGCCATCCGCCGCTCCGACGATTCCGGAAAAACGTGGCGCGTCATCGCGAACATTCGCCGCGAAAACAATGCGATCGACGAACCAGCAATTGCCGAATTGCAGAACGGACGCCTGATCCTGGTGACGCGCCCCGACGGAGCCGTGTTTTTCTCCGACGATCGCGGTGTGAACTGGCAAGACTCCGGTACGCGGATCGTCAAACAGGGACGCTTCAAGGCTCCCCAGTTGATTGTCTTGCGCGACGGCACCGTCGTGGTCGTGGCCACCTGGCGCAACCTGGGAGTCTGGATCAGTAAGGACGACGGCCGGACCTGGACGGGGAACATTCCGCTGGATCCGTCGAGCTATGGGTATCCGGGGTCGTACATTCTAGAGCGGGACCAGACGATTCTGCTGCCGTATTGTGCCAGCGGACGCGCTCCCAACCGTGTGTACCTCGTGCGGTTTCGGATCAACGCGGCTCGGAATGCGATCGAGCTGTTGCCGCTGGTTCGCAACTGAAGGCATTCCTCAAACGGTGATACTGGAAACGGTGATACTGGAAACGGTGATACTGGAAACGGCGATACTGGTCATTGCGGATGGCTGCCAAGTTCATTGTCGGCGCGTGTTTTTGCTTGCATTGCACGTCGCGACGCGGTGAGAATGGCGACCGTTGTGAACCGGACGCCGCAGCTGCAATACCGAACCCCTGCCAGAGGTGCTCAAGATGATTCGTTGCTTCGCCATTGTCTGCGTGTTTTCGGTCTTGTGGGGCTGCCAGGACGTCGATGACGCCTTGAAGAACAACAGCAGCAAACGTGTCGGCGCGCCGGGGGGACTGGCGACGGCTGGGGACATTGATGATGTGCAACAAGCGGCGTCCGGCGCACCGCTATCAGGGCAGTCGCCGGCTTCTGCCGGAACACAGCCACCACAAGCCGGTGGCCCCTCCGGTATTCCGGCGCAAAGCGGGTCGCACGCGCCCCAGTTCTCCAACGCCGCAAACAGCGCACCGCCCGTACAGCAGCCGCCTGTGGACAATCAAAAACGCTCCATTCTGCGGCGGATGACCGCTCAGGTGATCGACTACACCGTCTACAAATCGAATCCGTTCATCGTGATTGTCGACAACCAGGTTACGGGTAAAGATCCGCTGACGGTTGCGGCCAGCACCTACGTGGCCGCGACGTCGCGGGCCAGTGCCGCCAATTTCAAACACCAACTCAACATCATGAAGGCCACCAGTGGCAAACCGCCCACCTTCAAAGAGTACACGCAACTCGCCAAAAAAATGCGGATTGATCTGGCCAGGTTGCCCCGCTACCAGGCATACGCCTACGACGAAAGTACCGGCGGGCTGTTTGTCATCGAGAACAAAGAGTACAAGATCAAGCTGTTCCGCGAAGCGAAGGTGCCCATCGAACCGGGTGACCGCCTGTACGAGCAGAAGCTCAAACAACGCGACGCGTCACAGCCGGCCGCCGGCGGTGGCGGCAACCGCTGAACCGGGAGGCCGACGAACGCGGGTCCTGTGGTCAATCGCAGCAGCGACGGGCTTGGTGACGGCGGGCCTAGTAGCGGCGGGTGAGTTGCACGATCAGTTCGGAGTCAAACGCGCGACCACTGCCTCCGCTTAACGGAAACACGCCGGCGACGCGCAGGGCGTGGTTGTCGCCCAGCTGTGTGTACAACCCCGTGGTGATGTTCACCATACTGAATGTCTCGGCACCGGCTTGCATCGAATAGAAGCCGGAGGATGTGACGATGTCCGACGGGACGTCTCGATCCTCCAGGCTGGTGGACAGGTGCAGTTCGAGGACCGCCGCGATGCCTGAAATGAAAGCATTGTTGTCAGCGGGACGCAACCAGTAGCCAGCGACTCCGTCCAGTTGCAGGATCGTCTGCGGGTCGACCGTTTCTGTTTGCGACGTTCCGCTGTTGACATCTTCGACCTGCAGACCTTGTTCGTTCACCGGTGTGTCCAGCTGGCAGAACAAGTGGAAAAATGCGCGGTCGGACACTTGTCCCGAAAGCCCGATGAAGGGGATCAGGTGCACCGATTCGTTTTGAAACGTAAATCGGTTCAGGTCGCCCACGAACGGTGTGATGACTTCGACCTTCAGGTCGTCACCGGTGGGCGTCTGGATGGCCATGCCGATGGCCAGCGCCAGCTCGTCATCCGCGTACATCAGGGCTTTGGTGATCACCGTGAAGTCGCCCACCGACCCGCCCTCGAGGGTGAGTGACGAATCGGAATGATGCATCTGTTCCAGGAGCGGCAGCCGGAACTCGACCGACATCCAGCCGTTGTCGAAGGTCTTTTCAATTCCCAGCAGGTATTGATTGAATGACAGGTCGGCGACCGTTCCCGCCGCGGGATCGTTGATCTGGCCAATGTTGTGGAAGTGATGGTAAGTGCCGTACACGCGATCGGTGGGAATGGCCCGGTTGTTGTCAGAGATCTTGACCGCACCGGATTGCGTTCCCACTGGGATATCGATCGTTGTGTCGCCCGGATTGTAGTAGTCGGAAATGGTGAACTGGATGCTGGGCAGCAGGGAGTCGCCGAAGATGTCGGGGATGCTGGCCAGCCGCGAACGGACCGGTCGGTTTTTTAGCGACGAGCGTCGCTGCGAAAACAGCTCGCGCAAGCGGCGTCGTTGCGCGGCCGTCGGCGTGGGAGTGGCCGTCGGTGCGGGAGTGGCCGGTTGTGGGGCAGTGGCCGGTTGCGGGGCAGTGGCCGGTTTGGGAGGCACGGCCGGCGGCTGTTCTGCCTGAACCAGTTGCACATCGTCCAACCAGCTTACAGTTGGCTCGGATTGGCCGACAGCCAACGCGTTCGCTGATGTTTCCGGCATCACGACCGCAGCCGGGATGCGATCGGCGGCTGCGGCTGCTCCGGTCAGGCAAATTACCGCCAGACTCACAATCAACACACGCAAACACGCCTTGGCATAGCTCATCACAAATGGTCTTAACATGGTTTCTCGCCCTCATCCTGCTGGACTGGTATGACCACTGGGGGGTCATCGGTGATCGACGGCTCTCCGCGTCGAGAAACAGCCATGTCAAGCATCGGCCCTGTCACGGGTCAGATGGAACCAATTGGACTTCGATCGGACCGAACCCCCAGATCCTCGGTGCTCCAAACGGTTAGAGAAACTGGAGACCTGTCCTGGGCACACTCGCCGGGACAGTGCTTGGCAACACATTGATTGGCGCGCCCCATAATCATGAAACCGGCATCAAAAAAACGGCCGCCGGAATTGTCTTCCGGCGGCCGGCTGTTCCCCATACTCCTCAGTGAGTCCGCAGTCCTCGCCGGACTCAACGCTGACTGACCGTTGCCGCCACTGCTGGAGATAGAACCAGGTCCAGTGGCTGTGCGGTTGCTCCGTCACGCCGCACGATGATCACTTGCACATGCATCGCTTGAGCGATCGGCAGCGCGGGCAGCTTGACGCGAACACCCAGGTCGTACCAGCCTTCGATCTCGGCCTGGAACGGCATGTCGTTCAAGTAAACCAGAACTTCGCCAGGCTCCGATCCCAGGCCTTCACCGGCCAGGCTCACCGATTGTCCCGCCGAAACCTGTTCTCGATCCGCCGCGAACACTGCGGGATCGACCAGCAGGATTTGACTGGCTGCCAACGCGACACCGTTGTTCCGCTCATCGAACTCATCGATCATACGATGGCTGTCCACGATCACGTGCAGGTGACTGTACTGGCCCGTTTCCGTGCCCACCTGCTGCATGTCGTAGACACCGTACGGCAGACGGATGTCGACCGTGCGTATCTGTCCGGACTGGATGCCGTCGAGCTGCACACCGTTGCCCAGCCCGTTGCCGTCCAAAACCGGAGTGTTGGAGGCCAGTGCCATCACGTTGAAGGGAACGTTCAAGTCGTACTGGCTGTTGTTGCGAACCCACACGCGATAACGCGGTCCCAGTTGTTGCTCGGGATGGCCATGGTCGACAATCCTCACGGCCAGCAGCTGCAGATCCTGCTGTGGAGTCACAGCCAGCGGGACATCGACCCAGGTTCCGCAGTGTACCACGGGCAACGTATGCCATGTGGGGCAGGGGTAGTAGACCCAGACCGGACACGGATGACAGATGTGCGGACGCAGAATCGGTGGTCGAGGATCGCACCAGTCCCAGCAATGATCCCACCAGCACCAGTCTACCCAGGGCGACCAGTGCGGGCTGCAGCCACCGCCCCAGTGGAAATGGATGTCGATATACAGACCACTCAGCAGGCCGCCCAGGCCATGGTGATGGTGGGCATGTTTCAGCAGTCCGGCCCGCCGGGCCACGTCACCCTTGTCGAACAAACGGTACTGGTCCTTCAGTTTCAGCAACTGCGCCTTTTTACCTCGAACGATGTTCTGCATCACGTCTTGTTGCATGATGTCGCGGAGTTGACTCAATCGCGACGTTCGATTTGTTCCCGGTTGCTTGAGCGCATCGAGATTACCAGCGGCAATCCGATCCAACAGATTGCGGGGCGGTCGTTGTAACTGTGGTTGGAAGTTCAGTTGGGGGATATTCAGGGCTGGCCGGTCCGTTGGAGAATACGGGCGCAGGTGTCGATCGTTGAAATCACGACGACTGAGACCGGGGATGGTGAGGTTGGGAATGGTGACGTTGGGGCGTGTGGATCCCGGTGTCGAGTTGTTGCGTCCGTTGAGCGACGGAATACGTCGGTTGCTGAGACCGGGGATGGTGGGGTTGGGAATGGTGACGTTGGGGCGTGTGGATCCCGGTGTCGAGTTGTTGCGTCCGTTGAGCGACGGAATACGTCGGTTGCTGAGACCGGGGATGGTGAGGTTGGGAATGGTGACGTTGGGGCGTGTGGATCCCGGTGTTCTACGTGTGTTGATTCGTGAGGTTGGCAAAGATCTTGAGTTGCTCAGGCCGTTGATCGTCAATCCACGTGTTCCCGAGTTGGAAGAACGCGATCGTGACGCACGGGGGGGAGATGTCGAACGGTTGGGCACAGAAATACGTGGAGTCGTGAGACCGCTTCGTTGTTTGGACGAGGTCTGTTTGGACGAGGTCTGTTTGGACGAGGTCTGTTTGGACGAGGTCTGTTTGGACGAGGATTGTTTGGACGAGGATTGTTTGAAGAGAACGGAACGACTGTTGTTGCTGCTGGGCTGTGTTTTTGTGAACAGTTTGGTACGGATTTTGGAACGACTGCTGGATTTCTGGGGCGTGTCGGCTGCGTAGGCCGTTCCGCTGACAAGGACGGCTGCCAACACGGCACTGCAGATTGCCGAATGGGTAGTTCTCCAGAACATCGATGGTGCTCCTTGATGATTGTGGGGGAAACTTTGAAACGTCTCTTCTAGGGGGATTGCCATTCCGTGTGAATCACCGGCCAAATGAGTGTGGTGTGACAGTGGCGCAGTGTTTGCAAACTCCATTGGCATATTGGTTTGCGTTTTTTTGGCTCATTTGCTTTGATGGCAGTCGATGACCGCAATAGTGCGTGTCGGGAGCAGAACGATGTCGTCGAGTGACGGACAATCCAGCATATGGCTTGAGCGATTGGCCGACGGCGAGGCCGACGCGGTCCAGCAGTTTTGGGACCGGTTCGGATTTCGTATGCAACGGCTTGCGGAAAAGAACATCGGCAAGAAGTTGGCCAAGCGGGTGGATGCCGAAGACGTGGTCCAGTCGGCGTGTCGCACGTTTTTTCGACGTGTGGGCGATGGGAAGCTCCGTGTGGCGACTTCCGACAAACTCTGGAACCTGATGTGCGTCATCGTGCTGTTAAAAACACGCCAGGTGGCGCGTTTCCATTTTCGTGACAAACGCGCGTTGAGCCGTGAAGTGCCGATGGCGCCCGGTGCAGAAGATGAGAGCGATGACAGGTTTCAGCCAACCAGCTCCGAGCCTTCGCCGGCGGAGGCGGCGGAGTTTGCTGACGAGCTCAACCAGCTGCTGCGCAACCTCGAACCTGAGATGCAGCAGGTTGTTCAGTTGAAACTCGAGGGATATACTAACGGGGAGATCGGTGACAAACTGGCGGTTTCGGAACGGACCGTTCGCAGACACATTCAGGATGTGCGGCAGGGGATGAAACAAACCCTGTTGGACCTGCAAGGTCAGGTGGATGACGGATGACGATTACGGATCGATAGACGAAGGTGTACGGCGCCGTTTTGAAACGGCTGGCATCGATGGCAATCCGCAGCAGTTGGAAGACCTGATTGCTGACGTCAGTGACGAGCAGCGGACTGCGACCTTGCGGGAACTGGTCTGTATCGACGTGGAATTTCGCTGGAAACGATTCGCCGACAAGTTGCGTTCGGAGGACAGCGGCACATCGAACACGGCAACGGGTGGGGTGTCCGCAACCCGTCTGGGTCAGCCCCGGCCCGCCTGGGAATCGTCGGAAGAGGAATCATCCCGCCGCCGCGCGGCGGAACGACCGCCTGCGATCGAGTCCTACCTGGACCGCTTTCCCAGTTTGAGGCGGGACGATGCCCTGTCGGGGTTGATTCAGGAAGAGTTTCGCCAGCGACTATTTGCCGGGGAAGACCCGACGCTTGACGAATATCGATCCCGATTTCCGGAGCTGGAAGTCGACGACACCCTGGAAGCGAACCTGCTGAACGCGACGGTGGTTGCGTCTCCCGAACAGTTGGCCGCAAACAGTGAGTCGGTGTCTGGCGAGACACTGCTGGGCCCCGAGCAGACCCGCGAATTCGGCGGCTATGTGCTGCGCCGCGAGTTGGGACGTGGCGGGATGGGGATCGTTTACGAGGCGCTCGAGACGGCGACCGAACGCGTTGTCGCGTTGAAGGTGGTGCGCCGTGATCGCTTGGAGAATATGCCCGCGGATATGCAGTCCGAAATGCTGGCCCGCTTCCGCACCGAAACGATGACCGCCGCACGCCTGGATCACGATCACATCGTGACGGTTTATGAAGTTGGTGAGCACGCCGGTCGCCGATTCTTCTCGATGCAGTTTGTCGACGGCCCGAGTCTGGCCGGCCGGGTGCGGCAGGGAGTGCTGACCAATCGACAAGCTGCGGGATACATGGTCCCGATCGCCGCCGCGGTGCACGAAGCTCACACCCGTGGTGTGCTGCACCGCGACATCAAACCTCACAACATCATGGTTGATCAACGAACCGATCGTCCTCTGATCGGAGATTTTGGCCTGGCCAAGTTGATGGAGCACGACCAGAACCTGACGCAGGATGGCGACATCGTGGGCACGCCGGCTTATGCTTCGCCCGAGCAGATTCGTGATCCGGCGCAGGTGGGAGTCCAAGGAGATGTCTACTCGCTCGGAGCAACGCTGTATCACTTGCTGGTCGGCCACCCTCCGTTCCAGGCACCTCATGCCACCGAAATCATCTCGCAGGTCCTGTTTGACGAACCGCTGCGGCCGTCCCAGGTCAACGCCCAGGTGGATCGTGATCTGGAGACGATTTGTCTGAAGTGTCTGGACAAGGAACCCTCGCGGCGTTACGCCTCGGCCCGCGAACTCGCGGACGAGCTGTCGCGCTATCTTCAGGGCAGGCCCATCGTGGCGCGGCCACTGGGTTTTGCCGGCCGCACCTATCGCTGGTGTCGTCGCAACCGGATGTTGAGCGCCTGGATTGGCTCGGCCCTGGTCTGCGTTGGACTGGCCGCCGTTTTCGCCGTCCGCGATTACATCAACACCGCGCGGCTGTATGAGCGGAATCAGGATGAGGTCCGTCGAACCCGCATCGCAGAGCAGATGGCCCAAGAAGAAGCCGACCGCGCCAAGGCCAGTGAACAGCGGACACGTCAAACCGTCGATGAACTGTTTACCGAAGTCAGCGAAAATGTGTTGTTCAATCAACCGGGCATGGAGCCCGTGCGAAAGAAATTGCTCGACAAGACCCTGGCGCACTATCGGCATTTTGTCGAGAATCAGCAGAGAGATCAAACGGCTAGCAGAGAACTTGGACGGACCTATTATCGGATTGGCCGGATTACCCGGATGTTGAATTCTCCGTCCGAGGCCCAGGATGCGTTCGCACAAGCTTATAACATCCAAGCCAAGTTATACGCAGACGAATCCAAGAACGCTGAACTGCGAAATGAGCTGGCCGCGACGTGCACCGAACTCGGTCAAGTGGCCATGCGGCAGCGGAACTTTGAGTCCGCCGGTCAAATGTTCAACGAAGCGGAAGGGCTGCGATCCAAACTGGCCGCCCAGTATTCCGGTGATCGAAACTACAGACGCAAACTGGCCAACGCCTATATGAATCAGGGCTTGCTGGAACGCCGTCTGGCGGTGCATCAACAGGAGTTCGCGCGATTCGCTGTCGCCCGCCGCCGCTTCGAACAGGCTCAGGCAGATCGAACGCAACTGTTGGAACAACAGCCCGACGATATCGTGGTTCGCCGCGAGTTCGCCGCCGGTTACTACAATCTGGCCATCATGGTGCAGTTTCGGGAGGGTGTTGATCCGCGGGAATACAAGGAAGCGGTTGGATTGATGCAAAACGCGATCGACGAATACAAGCGGATTGAACAGGTCGATGCCCGCGACCTGAAAACGTCCATCGACCTGGAAACGTACAAAGATCTGACCAACTGCTATCGCATGCTAGGTGATCTGTTCACTGCGCTGGCCTCCGATTCGACGTTGTCTGATGAAGAGGCCGAAGAAGTTGTGACCAGTCGGATCGATGCCTACAATCAGGCGCGGAAACGCGCACAGAAGCTGTTCGACGAAAACCCGCAGAATAACGAGTATCGTCGAAACCTGGGTATGATTCTGTTGGTGTGTGGCGACAGCGAACTGAGTGCCGGGCAGGTGAAATCGGGTGTGGACAACCTGGCCCAAGCGGTGCGGAATCTCGACGTGCTGGTCAACGAAAAACGCAACCCCGACGCCCTGGTTCAGTTCGGCGGCGATCTTGGTCTGGCGTTGAAATCACTGGGTATCGCCGAATCCGTACTCGAACAGCACGAAGCCGCGCTGCAACATCTCATACGGTCTGAACAAATCTTTGTGGCATTGATTGAACAGGAATCTCTGAAACAGGAACATGCGTATTTTCAGGAGCAGCTCGCAGAGACGCGAGCGGTCCTGGGCAAGGTCAAACAGAGTTCAAGCAAACCGACAGATGGTCGGTGAAGAGCCGCGCTGCCGATCGGCGGCCGTCTTCCGGCAGGACTCCGGCACGGTTCTGTGTCCGGCCACGGTCCCTTTGCACGGCCGACCGCAGGCGATGACATGTTGACCGCGGCGGGACAGACAGCACGCATAGACAGAGAATCCCTGCTCTTGTAGCCTGGAGCATGCCGTTTGCTCAACAGGTGCTTTGCGCGGGCTTGCAGGCCGCCTGCGGTCCGACTGGTCAAAGTGAAGAGACGTTGTCGAGAAGAACGTGGATGCACTGCGACCAGCCGCCGTTGTCCGCGACTGTCCAAACCGAGTGCGCAGAGGATGCCTGATGCTGTCTGTATTTGACGGGAGTCAACCCTGTAACCGGCGGGCGGTGTTGTCTGTCGGTGGCTTGGGCTTCGGCGGCTTGTCGTTGGCGAACCTGCTGGCGGCGCGCGGAGCGGCGGCGACCGGTCGTAAGCCGATCACCACGGGCAAGTCGGTGATTTTCTTGCTGCAACACGGCGGTCCCACCCAGTTCGAAACCTGGGACCCCAAGCTGGATGTCCCAGACGGAATCCGCACTCAGGGCGGCGTGGTCCGCACGTCCATTCCAGGTGTCCACTTCGGAGCCTCGATGTCCGGCATGGCCCCGCATGCGCATCGCCTGGCCATCGTTCGCTCGTACACCACCGGCAGCGCCAGCCACAGCAATCGCCCGCTGATCAGCGAAGCCTCGCGGCAGGCCAACATCGGATCCGTGTTCGCTCGGTTCGCGGGTGCCAATGACCATCGGACCGGGATGCCCAACACGGTCAACCTGCATCCCAATGCCATCAATCCCCAAGACCTTGGTCCCGATGAACGGTTTGGAAAATTCGCCGCCACCGGCACTCTGGGCAGCGCCTTTGCCCCATTTGCGCCCGGTGGAGCATCGGCGCTGCAACGCGACATGGAACTGGTTCTGCCGCGGAGTCGTTTTGACGACCGCCGCAGCCTGTTGGCCGCGCTCGACCGATTGCGCCGCGACGTCGACCGGTCGGGAAGCATGCAGGGCCTCGATCACATTCGGCAGCAGGCATTCGAAATGGTGATTCGGGGAGTGGCGGACGCTTTCGACCTGTCGCGTGAGAATCCGCAAACCGTGGCCCGCTACGATACCAGCCGCTACGAGCACGCCACACAGTACGCCGACAAAAGCAATGGGAATTCCAAACGTGGCTGGTATCAAGCCAACGCGCGTTCGCTGGGACGACTGCTCCTGATGGCCCGGCGGTTGTGTGAAGCCGGCTGTGGCTTTGTTACCGTCGCAACCCGGTTTGTCTGGGACATGCACGGAGACAAGAACAACCTGGGCATCACCCGCGGACTGGATGCCGTCATCAAGCCGTTTGATCATGCCGTGTCGGCGTTCATCGAGGACTGTGAAGCGCGGGGTTTGGCAGACAAGATCCTGCTCGTGACCGCCGGTGAAATGGGACGGACTCCCAAGATCAACAAGCGTGGCGGACGTGACCACTGGGCGCGTCTGGCCCCGCTGATGTTGTATGGTGGAGGGGTGACCCACGGCCAGGTGATCGGACGCTCGACCCGCGACGGAGCCGAACCCGCCAGCGATCCCGTGAACTCCGAGCACCTCGTGTCCACCATTCTGCAGACATTGCTCGACGTTCCTGAGTTGCGCATCGCCCAGGGCTTTCCCCCTGAATTGATGCAGCTGGCAACGACGGGAACTCCGATCCCAGGGCTGTTGTGAGGCCGGATTCCAGTGGCTGTGTATCCGCAGTGAGGCCCGTTGGCTGACGCGAATGGACCTGTCGTTCCGTGTGGTTTTTCCGAAGGTCGATCAGATGACGTTGCAGATGGGAAGACGCCTGTGCTGCGTGTGGGTCCTGTTGGCCATGACATCTGTCGCACGGGCGGCTGAGCGACCGAATTTCATCATCTTTCTGACCGATGATCAGGGATGGGGCGACCTGGGCTGTTATGGACATCCGCTGATTCAATCGCCGAATCTGGATCGCTTCGCCGCCGAAGGCCTGAAGCTGACGCAGTGTTACAGCGCCTGCGCGGTCTGCTCGCCATCCCGCAGCGCCATCCTCACCGGTCGAACTCCGTACCGAAACGGAGTCTGGAGATGGATCCCGGTGGGGCATCCGGTGCACTTGCGGACCAGCGAAATCACGATCGCTGAACTGCTCCAGGATCGCGGCTACGCGACGTGTCACACCGGCAAGTGGCATCTCAACGGGCACTTCAACAGCGACAAGCAACCGCAGCCCGACGCGCACGGATACGACCATTGGTTTGCCACGCAGAACAACGCCGCGCCCAATCACCTGAATCCACGGAACTATGTGCGCAACGGCCGGGCCTGTGGCCCATTGGAGGGGCCGAGTTCCTTGCTGGCCGTCAACGAGGCCATCGCCTGGCTCAAGGCGCGGAAGGGCACCGACGGGCACAGGCCGTTCTTCATCACCGTCTGGACGCACGAGCCGCATTTGCCGATCGAAACGGAAGCCCGCTTCATGGAAGCCTACCGAGACATTTCCGACGAGGGCATTCGTCAGCATCACGGCAACATCACGCAGATGGATTTTGCCTTTGGGCAATTGATGAAGGCCGTGGACGACATGGAGTATCGCGACAACACAATGGTCGTCTTCACTTCGGATAACGGGCCCGAGGGCAATGGGAAACGTGGACGGACGCGGGGGTCCACCGGTGGCCTGCGGGGCCGCAAACGACACAGTCACGAGGGGGGAATTCGCGTGCCGGGTCTGCTGCGCTGGCCCGGCCATGTGCGGCCCGGCAGCACCAGCGACCAGCCCGTAATCGGTTCGGATCTGTTCACGACGATTTGCGACATCCTGGACATCCCTCTACCTGCAGACCGCACGATCGACGGCGCCAGTCTGCTGCCTCTGCTGGCGAACAAACCCATCGATCGTCCGGTGCCGCTGTATTGGCGGAATCACCTGGCCCCCCAACAGTATCGCGTGGCCCTCAGGATCGGCGACTGGAAGATCATCGGCTCGGACGATCTGAGCCAATTCGCGTTGTACAACATTCGGCAGGATCCGCGCGAGACCAAGGATCTGGGGCCCGCGCATCAAGACAAGCTGACTGAGTTGAAGCAGCGGTTGATCGAGCACGATGCGCGGGTGCTGAAGGAAGGTCCCGATTGGTGGAAACGCGAACCCACTCGGCGGAAGCGACCCCAGGCTCCCCGGAGCTCGGCTTTGGGGAAAGGCCAGGACAAGACGGGGCAGTTTGCGGTGGTCAAAGGTGGCGCGGTGGCAAAGCATGTCTTGGGATATCAGCTCTCCAGCGCCCAGGAATGTCTGGCGCTGTGGAAACTGCCGGAACCGATAACAGCCAGAACCACGTTCGAGTTGACCTGTCAGTCGCTCGGTGGAGCGGGAAAGGTCCGCAACGGAGCGTTGATTCTGGGAGCGCTGCCGGAGAACGCTTCCACATTCAAGATCGGTACCGCCATCGGTCTGGGTCAGCACGTTGCTTTTCAAGGAGGCTGGGATCAAATGCCGTCGGGACGCCGCGTGGCCGATGGCTTCAAACCGACGCAGACCCTGAAGATTGCGGTCACACTCGATCCTGCCAAGGCGCAGATCACGGCAGTGATCAATGGCAAGACCATCACGTATCCGTTGCCGAAAGACGGTTCCGCGATCCAGTACTACGGCTACTACGTGAAGGGGACCACGACGGCCTTCAGTCCGATTCGGATCCAACCGGCGTCCCAGTTGCCGTGACGGTCCTCGCGCAGCGGTCCGCCGACACGACCGTCAGCGACATCAGGGGCTGCGGAGTGAGCCCAGCGACAAGCGGTGCCGACGCACCGCTGCGCCGTCCAGGTCGTGGATGCTGAGCGTGATCGCCGGGTCCGCTTGCTTCCAGTCAATCACGACCGACCCGAAATTGACCAGCGGATAATGATTGCCGGCGACACGGTGCTTGTTGGCCTCCTGTTCGTTGCCACCCCCGCTGGGCGTGTTCAGACTGGACGACGTCAAGTCGTAGATCGGGAAGCGGGAAGTCGCAGGTCCGGTTTCCATGCGGGATATTTCGGCCAGGTGCCGGTCGCCGCTGATCAGGATCACTCCGCCCGTGCGGTGACGGGCCAGTAAGTCGAGGAACCGTTGCCGATCGCGGGGGAAGTTGGCCCACATTTCCCAACCGTGCTGTTCGGGTATGAACTGGATGCTGGAGGCCACGATCCGCAATTCGGCGGGCACCTGCAGTTGTTCTTCCAGCCATTTCCACTGTGCCGCGCCCAGGACCGTGGCTTGCGGATCGTCGTGGGGACGATAGGGGCCGGGAGTGCCGCGGGCGTCTTTCGGCCAGGCCTTCAACGGACTGCGAAAATAGCGCGTGTCGAGCAGGATGAACTGAATCCGTTTGCCGGTGGGACCGATCACCTGTGCGTCGTACGTGCCCGGACGTCGCCGGCGGTCGTTCCCCTGCGGCACCTCGAAAAAGTCATTGAACAACGCTTGGGATTCCTTTTTCCTGGGGTATTCCGCGCCCCCGTCGTTGACCCCGTAATCATGGTCGTCCCACACGGCCAGCAGCGGGCACAGCTTCCGCAACGCGGCGAAACCGGGATCCGCGCCGAGTTGCTGGTACTTGGTCCGCAACACGTGCATGTCCTCGCTGTCGCCGTAAATATTGTCGCCCAGCATCACGAACAATTCGGGTTGGAACGCTCGGACCGCCGTCCAGATGGGCTGCGGACGATCCTGGCGGACGCAGGAGCCCAGGCCGATCCGCGAAACAACCAGCGGCGCGGCGATTTCCTGGATCCGCACGTTACGGAATCGATAGACCTTGCCGGGTTCACCGTGGTGCTGCAGCGCAATGTACCCCTCACGGTCCACTGCGTCGTGGTGATCGACGGTCTGAATTCCGTTGACCCAGATCTGAATGTGATCACCGACCGCTCGAATCCGGTAATGATTCCATTTGCCGTTTTGGAACGCGGCTTGCGCCGCCGGCCGGCCTTTGAGTGGGACCAGCCAGCCGCGACGCCCCTCTTCATACAAGCCCCCGGACCATTTGCGATCCGACGTGTCGACTTCGGCCTGGTAGCCCCACAGCCGATTCCGCCGAAAGTGGCAGCGAAACTGGACTCCGCTGTTACCGCCGATTGGCACGTTCAATTCCAACTGCAGTTCGAAGTCACGAAATCTGCGCTCGGTTACCAGGAAGTACTTTGGACTGCCCGACAGAATCAGTTGTTCGTCCTCCACACGCACCCGGCCCCAGTCGAACGGTTTGGACCAGCCTTGGGTGTTGCTGCCGTTGAACAGATCGGCAAACTCGGCTCCCGCACTGGAATCCGCAGCGGTCAGACAGGCCAGCAGGCACAGGACACATCGATCGGCAGTCATGTTGTTCCAGCCTTGAATTGAACGGGTGCAGGTGTCGGGGATATCTCAATCGGAAACGATGCCTGCGGCTGAGGATCGCGACGCGGACGCGTGACGGTGGCCACGCGCGTGTTGGACTCCCGTTGGCAGGCTTCATTGTGGCTTGGCGTGCGCTGGTTGCAAGCGGTGTGTCCCGGATCGGGCCATGTGCCACCAGCTTGGGGAACCCGCTGGGATTGGCAGTCTGGGGTTTGCCGGTGCTTCTGTGCCTGTGTTAGGCTGCGGCCAACCCGAGGTGTGGATGCGGGGGTGTCGATCTGTGGCAACTTCAGAGAGGTGGGCATGAAGAGCTTGGCGCTGTCGGTGAGCATGACGGTGATGGGGCTGGTGTTGGTGGTCGCCATGGATCAACCGACCGAAGACGACAAACCAGCGGGGCCGCGGTGGTTCAAAATTGTGTTGGGCGCCGATCAGAAGCCGGCGCGGTGGCATGGCGGCGTGACCGTCACCGACGGTCGCCTGCTCGAGATGGCTCCCTGGTGTCTCGAAGCCCGGGACAAGCTGTTACCCGAATCGAGATCGTGGCAAATTCAAACGGGGATTCCCGACGGCCGCCGCGTGACATATGCCGAACCTCAGCGTGGCGTCTTACTCAAGATCGATGCGGAGCGGCAAACTCAGGTTCGCGTGCAAACCGAGCAGGGGGGCTTCCAGTTTCGTTGTTCCGATTTGACGGCCGGACGGCCAACCGCATTCCTCAGCGGACGAGTGCAAGTGGAACCTCTGGGGGACGAGCAGATCGTGTTGCCCACAACCACCGACGATGATTTCGCCTCGATTGCCGTCGATTCCGAGGGACAACGATTTGTGGCCTGGTTGGCGTTCGACCTGGAACAGCAGACCGATCACCTGTTGCTGCGCAACCTGGATGATCCCCAAGATCGCGGTGAAACCGTGCTGCGGGGCCGGGAGTGTGCCAGTCCGCAATTGACGTTCGACGCACAGGATCGTCCGCGCATCGTGTATGCCGCGCCGAATGCATCCGGCAATTGGGATCTGTACCTGGCCAGCCGCGGGACGGAGGGCTGGACGTCCGACCGGCTGACGTCCGCCGCCGGAACGGATTTCCAGCCTGCCGTTGCACAGGGCGCCGACGGCAGCCTGTGGGTTGTCTGGCAGTCGTTTCGCGATGGCAACGCGAATGTGTTCGCCAAACGCTTCCATCACGAATCCTGGTCCGAGGATATTCGCGTGACACGCCATCCCGCCAACGATTGGCAGCCTGCCGTGAGCATTGACGCTCGCGGCCGAGCCTGGGTGGCCTACGACACCTACCGTCGGGGAAACTACGATGTGGAACTCCGCAGCGTGAACTTCGCGTCGGGGCGGGGTCAGGTTGGCGATGCCGTAGTGGTCAGCCAGTCGCCCGATTTCGAAGCGCATGCCAGTGTGCTGGCCGAGGCTGACCGCGTGTGGGTTGCCTATGACGCGGCCGGGCCGAACTGGGGCAAGGACTTCTGGAACAATCAGACGCTCAAGGGGGGCACGTATGCCGAGCCTCTGCACGCTTCGCGGCGCCTGGAGTTGCGGTGTGTGGTGGATGGTCGGGTCTTACAGCCCGCGCATCCGTTGCCGCAGCAGTTGCCGCCGGAACGTATTCACCTGATTGAACGCCAGGCGTCCAAGGGAGTGGTGAAGCGGTTTTATGAGTATCCCCAGTTGGCGCGAGACGGCGCGGGCCGCATCTGGTTGCTGTTTCGCATGTGTCGCCAAGGGTACAGTCCGCATCCTCCCGGTGGTGTATCTTGGACCGTGTACGCGACCACGCATACAGAACGCGGCTGGTTGGAGCCGATCGAATTGCCCATCAGTTCCGGCCGGCAGAATCAACGGGTGGCCTGGTCCGTGGGACGCGACAAACGGCTGATTTGCGCCTGGGCCGAAGGCAATCGGTTCGCCACGGTTGACCGCAAATACGCAGTCCGCAGCGGGAGCTTGCCGACGATTCTCGAACCGGCGGCGGAAATCGCCTGTGAGGCGATCGCGCCTGATACACCGCCCGTGACGGAGCGTGAGCGGCGCCCGGACTGGTCGTTGGATCATCGAGGTCAATCCTACCGTTTGTTGTTTGGTGACTTGCACCGGCATACGAATATCAGCCGCTGCGCGCCCACGCTCGATGGGTGTTTGACCGACGCCCATCGCTACGCTCTGGATGCCGTAGGCTATGACTTCTTGTGTGTGACGGATCACGCACGGGACGTGGATCCGTTCTCGTGGTGGCGCACACAAAAGGCCTGCGACATGTTCCACGTGCCCGGACGCTACGTGCCGATTTACGGGTATGAACGCAGCAATCTGACGCCCGGTGGTGGCCATCGCAATGTGTTCTTGTTGCAGCGGACGCCGCGTGTTGATCGCAGCGACCACTATTACGTTGGTCGTGACCTTCCGCGCCAAGACGCCAACCCGGATACCACGCTCTATCCCTGGATGAAGCGCGACGGGGGAGCCTTGACGGCCGCCCATACGCCAGTCTGGGCTGGGGGAACTGGCAGAGGAACTTGGACATACCACGATCCGCAGGTGGAGCCGGTGGCTGAAATCTACCAGGCGTTTCGACAATCCTACGAGCGTCCGGGCAAAGGAGTTTCGGATGAAGCGTCGATGTGGTACGCCTTGCGCCGCGGTCATCGGCTGGGGTTCATCGCGTCCAGTGATCACATCGCCACGCACACGTCTTACGCCTGTGTGTGGGCCACGGAGAATTCGCGGGCGGCGATTTTTGAAGCGCTGGCGGCACGTCGCACCTTTGCAGCCACCGACAGAATTCGGCTCGAGTTCCGGGCGGGCTCGGCTTTGATGGGCGAGGAGCTTGAATCGTCGGGCGATCGGCTGACTTTGCGCGTGCGCGCGGAGTGTACCGCTCCGGTAACCGAGCTGCAGATCATTCGCTCGGGACGCGTGCTGACGCGAATGAAACCCGAGGGTGACAGGTTCGATGTCGAGTATGTCGACACGCGGCCAGTCGGCGGTCGCAGCTATTACTACGTGCGGCTCGTGCAGGACAACGGGGCCATGGCCTGGTCCTCGCCGATTTGGGTTCACCGTTGATCGGACCCCAGACGCGCCGTTGCGGCCGCAGTGCCCTGCCGTGGATCACTTGACGGTCAGACAGACGATACTGCCATCGGTCAAGGTCACGATCACCCGCGCCCGGTGGTCCACCGCCAGGCCCCACCGCGTTGGCGGCGCCGGCAAGGCGTGGCTCCACAGCGTCTTGCCGTTGGAGATATCGAGGGCAGCGATGGCAGGTTGCGGTTGCTGAGCCGGTTGCTTCTCCACGGGCTTGTTCTTGG
>Ga0315336_1001102_pt1 | contig 58161 bp, 50 predicted proteins | sample ASW5metaG_FD_204512 | JGI IMG/M metagenome (GOLD analysis project Ga0315336, IMG submission 204512) | Ammonia-oxidizing marine archaeal communities from Monterey Bay, California, United States - ASW #5 | ecosystem: Environmental > Aquatic > Marine > Intertidal zone | place: USA: California...
TCGAGCGGCAAAGGGGGCTTTGGTTGAGGGCCATTCTCACTGTGGATCCACGTATGGCCAGCCTCGACTTTCAGCGTTTGGTGTTGGAGTACCCAGGTGGATCCCATTCCGATGAGGCACTTCTGCGCTTGGGTTTGATCTCGGCCGCTGCCGAGGACCTCAGACGCGCGGCAGGGTATTTTCGGACGCTGGTAACGGATTATCCGAGAAGTCCGCAGCGCCGTCGGGCGCAGGAGTGGCTCACTGAGAATTTCGTGGCAGTCGAGGAGGCGGAACTCGCGGAGGCCGAATCCCTGGAACCCGAATTCTCAGAGCCCGAATCCCGCGAACCCGAGTTGGGCGCCTCGGAACCTGCCGAGGCGGTGGCTGCCCGATACGCCGTCCAGGTCGGTGCGTTCGAGAGTGAGGAGCGCGCTAGAAGCTTGTTGGCCTCGGTCAACGCTTCCGGCTTTCGGGCGAGGCTCGTTCACGTCACGGGCAGTGCGCTGGTGCACGTTAGAATCGGGGCCTTTCTTGACCGCGCAGGAGCGGCCGAGTTGATGGATCGCGTGAGGAGACGCGGCCACGAAGCGACCATCGCCGTGGACGTAGGCGAAGAGGAGCCGATGCAGTGAGCGAACTCCAGAGGGTGCCGAAGGCTAAGTGGCACGTGCTTCTCGTCGACGATGACGACTATGCTCTGGTCATCGAACGTGCTCTAAGGGCTGCCGCTGGCGTCCCGGTGGAGATCCGGAGGGCTCGCACCGGCGAAGAGGCGCTCGCCCTGGTAAGGGATTCCGCTCCCGATCTGCTCTTGCTGGACCTGAAAATGCCGGGAATGGGGGGCGACCAGGCTCTCGAGGAGATCAAGAGAGATGATGCGCTTCGTTCGGTCCCCGTGGCGATTCTGTCGCCGTACGACCGCGACGAGGATGTTGCCAGGAGCTACGGACTCGGAGGCAATCACTTCATCACAAAGCCGAGCAGTCCTCTGGAGCTCGAGGCGAAGCTTGGAGGCCTGCTTCGGAACCTCACGGAATTGAAAGCGATCCGTCGTGGGTCGTCGGGTTCCTCGACGACGACGGTCAGCGCCGCGAACCCCCATTCGATGGCTGCGCTAAAGGTGCTTCGCTGGGTGGCGGTCGTGGGCGTGTTGATCGCTCCATACATCTTCGGAAAGGTTTCCGGGGCGTTTTAGCACGGTGGCGCTAGAGCCCGGTTCGGTGGCCACGCTTCTCACCCGGGAGATTCCGATCACTGGAATGACCTGTGCGGCGTGTGTCCGGCGCGTGGAGAACGCGGTGGCCGGCGTTTCCGGCGTCGCTCAAGTAGAGGTCAGCTTCGCCACTGAAACCGCCCGTGTGCAGTACGTTGCCGGAGCTCTAGAAACGGATGCCATCCGGGAGGCGGTGGCCGCGGCCGGGTACGAAGTCGACTTGACCGCCGAGACGGAGGCCATCGAGGAGACCCTACGGCGTCGTGACGAGGAGAGGGAAGCGGAGGCGCGGGGGCTTCTTCGTCGCTTCCAAATTGGCGCCCTACTGGGCGTACCTGTCCTGATCATAGGGAAAGCCCAGTTCATCCCCGGCCTCCAGGATCTAAGTCCCGATGTGATGCGCGGCTTGTGGGCGCTAAGTGGCTTGCTCACCATCCCGATCATGGTGCATGTCGGTGGCCGCTTCTTTACCGGGGGATGGACGGCTTTCCGACGCCACGATGCTAACATGGACACGCTGGTCGCTCTCGGGACGGGGGCGGCGTGGCTCTATTCGACGGTCGCCGTGGCTTTTCCCGGACTCTTTCCCGAGGGGACCGCGCTCCCGTTTTACGAAGCCACAGCGGTCGTAATCACTCTCGTCGTGCTCGGCCAAGCACTCGAGGCCCGCGCGAAAGGCCGGACCTCCCAAGCGGTTCGGCGCCTCATGGACCTTCGGCCTCTGGTTGCCATGGTCATCCGCGACGGTGCCGAGCTGGAGATTCCGGCCGCCGAGGTCAGGGTGGGCGATATGGTGGTAGTGCGCCCCGGAGAAAAGATTCCGGTTGATGGGCGCGTTCACGAGGGCCGCAGCGCCGTGGACGAGTCGATGGTCACCGGGGAGAGTATTCCGGCCGAAAAGGCTCCAGGCGACGAGGTCGTCGGCAGCACGATCAACGCCTCAGGCGCGATCCACTTCGTGGCCGAGCGAGTCGGAAGTGAGATGGTTCTGTCGCGCATCGTCCAGATGGTGCGTGATGCGCAGGGCGCCAAGCCGCCGATCCAGAAGGTGGTTGACGTGGTGGCGGGCTACTTCGTGCCCGCAGTCATGATCATCTCCATGGTTTCCTTCACCGCCTGGTACACGTTCGGTCCTGCTCCAGCGCTGAGCTATGCGGTCGTTGTAGCGGTTGCGGTCCTCGTGATCGCCTGCCCGTGCGCGTTGGGTTTGGCCACACCGATCTCGATCATGGTCGCGGTAGGGAAGGCCGCCGAGCACGGCATCCTCATCCGGAATGGAGAAGCGTTGCAACGGGCCCGTACGGTGGACACCGTCGTGCTCGACAAGACCGGTACGGTGACGCAGGGTGCCGCGACCCTCACCGATGTGGTTCCACAAGGGGGGGTGAGCGAAGCGGAACTTCTCAAGCTGGCCGCGGCAGTCGAGGCGGGTTCGGAGCACCCGCTAGGCAGGGCCGTGGTTGATGGTGCCTCCGCCCGCGGGGTCCATCCCGAGCGCGCAACGGACTTCGTGGCGATCCCGGGTCGCGGGGTTCGCGCCACGGTGGGTGAGAAGACCGTAGTGGCGGGTACCGCTCACTTCCTTTCTGAGGGCGGTGTGGAAACCAAGGACTTGGAGCGGATGGCGACCGGGCTGGCGGCGGAGGGACGTACACCGATTTTGGTCGCCGCGGACGGAAGGCCTCTGGGCGCCCTCGGAATCTTCGATCCTGTAAAGGCGGATTCGGTGCTGGCCATACGCCGGCTCCAGGCCATGGGTAAGAACGTCGTGATCCTGACAGGTGACCACGAAGCGACCGCCCAGGCCGTGGGGCGTGAGGTTGGGGTCGATACCGTGTTGGCGCGCGTGCTGCCGGAGCAGAAGGCCCAGCGTGTCGCAGAGCTTCAGAAGCGGGGTGGCCATGTAGCCATGGTGGGCGACGGCATCAACGACGCGCCGGCGCTGGCCCAGGCGGATGTCGGGATCGCCATCGGGACCGGAACGGACGTGGCCATGGAGGCTGGCGACGTCACGCTGATGGGCGGGTCCTTGGAGGGCGTGGTCGAACTCATGGAGATCTCAGAGGTCACGTTTGCCAACATCCGGCAGAACCTGGTCGGCGCCTTTATATACAACGTTCTCGGGATTCCGGTGGCGGCAGGCGTGTTTTATCCGTTCCTCGGCATCCTTTTGTCGCCCGTCATAGCCGGGGCGGCCATGGCGTTCAGTTCGGTGACTGTTGTGGCCAACGCGAATCGCCTGAGGGGCTTCAAGCCCCTGGGGATATCGGATGCGGGAGTCGCGTGATGCCCATCGACGTGGTTCTCGTGAATGTGGGCGCCCTTCTCGCCATCATATGGATCGTGTGGTACTTCTGGTTGTCGGGAGAGGGCTGAGCCGTGCCAACCCTGGGGGCCAAGGCTTGGGCTCAACGGCTTACTGCAGGATCGGGCCCTGGTTTCCGTAGAGCACGGCCTCCCAACCGTCCAGCATGTTTTCGTACGAAAAGCGCTCTCGATAGCGCTGCTCCGATGCGCGCCCCATTTTGTCGAGGAGTTTTCGGTCGTATAGGACCGAGTTCAGGGCCGAGGCGATCTGCGGCGGTGCGAAGCTCGTGACCAGCCCGGGCGCGTGATCGGTGGTCCCCGGCTCCAAGGCTTCACGCGCCCCGGAGACGTCGGTAGAGATCACGGGGACGCCTCTCGACATTGCCTGGAGCATCGCACCCGACATCCCTTCCCGGTCGGACGCGATGACCAAAGCGTCCACGGCATCCATAAAGGGTGCGATGTTCGGCAGGTAGCCGAGAAAATGCACTCGGTCGCGGAGTCGGAGTGTGCGAGCGTGCTGCCCGAGAGCCCCGCGGAGCGGGCCCTCTCCTGCGACGGCTAGATGGGCTTCTTCATGTAGGAACACCATGGCTTCGAGCAAGCGGTCCAAGCGCTTTTGGGAGACCAGTCGGCTGACACTCCCCAGGATGGGCACGTCTGTCGGCAGGCCGAGGGCCCGCCTTGCGGATTCCTTTGTGAGGCGTGGGCCCATAGGCGGAAGACCCTTGTAAATCGTGGTCAATCGATGATCGAGCTCGGGTAGGGCTTCGGTATAAGACTTATGCATCGCATCGGCCACGAAGACCACGTGATCCACCCAGCGTCTCAGGACGAACCGGTACTTGAAATTCCTCGGGGTATCGCTGGAGAGTCCGATTCTTGCCACGAGCTTGGGGACCCTGGCCACCCTCGCAGCGGCGGCCGCCAGCCACAGCTTCCGGAAGGTCCCGACGATGAACGCGTCCGGCTGCTCACGCCGGAGCACCAGACCCAGTCGAAGCATGTTGTGGACCGCGAGGTCCCCGCCCAATCTCAACAGGCGGGTTTCGACCCCCCGTGCCCGCGCCGCTTCTGCAACCCGCGCTCGGTTGCACAGGAGCGTAACTCGATGGCCGCGGCCGGCGAGGCCGAACAGAAGATCGACCAGTGCGATCTCCCCCCCACCCCACTCGGATGCACCGTTATGGGCGATGATCCTCAACGGTGCCCTCTCCTGGGGAGACATGGGGGAATCCTGTTCGCTTTGCGGTCGGTTGATCGGGTTCCGGCTGGCGGGTATCCTAGTGGCGGCACCTCACAATCGCTTGTTCACGACCTGCCCGAGCTGTGTGACTCCACGTAATGCCAGAGGCTGACGATACCCCACTGATGCGCCAGTGGCGAGAGGTCAAGTCCCAGAATAGGGACGCTCTCGTCTTCTTCCGGGTCGGGGATTTTTACGAGTTGTTCTTCGGAGACGCGGAGGAAGGATCCCGGCTCCTGGGATTGACGCTCACGTCGCGAAACAACGGAGCGGCCGCTCGTGTTCCCCTCGCCGGTATTCCCGCCAAGGCACTTGACGAGTACCTCGGACGGCTTGTTGGGCTGGGCCAGAGGGTCGCCATCTGTGATCAGGTGGAGGATCCGGCCGAAGCCAAGGGCATCGTTCGGCGCGAAGTCACGGAGACCGTGACCCCCGGCACGGTCCTTCAGGACGCGCTTCTGACCGCGAAGCGAAATAATTTTTTGGTCGCTCTTACGGAGCCGACGGATGAGCACATGGGCCTCGCCACGCTCGATCTTTCCACCGGTGAGTTCTCGGTCCAAGACGTGCTCATCCCTGAGTTGAACGCCGAACTGGGCCGACTCGATCCGACTGAGTTGTTGTTGCCGCGCGTATTCGAAGACGCGGGGAACGGCCCAGGCCCTTGGGCCGGTGCGCTCTCCGGCCGCCTGCGTACATACCGTGACGATTGGGTCTTCGACTACGCCTCTGCGGTCGATGAGGTGAAGCGCCGATATGGGATCCAGAGCCTCGAGGCGTTCGGTTTCCAACGGGAAGACCGATTGCTCGTTCGGGCCATCGGAGCCCTTCTCGCTTACGTAGCGGAGATTCGGCCTGGGGGAGTGGGACACTTACGCCGACCGCACATTGTTCGTCGAGGGAGTGCTATGCTCCTAGACGAGATGACGCGCCGAAATCTTGAATTGGTCGAGCCCCTCCGGGTAGGTGAGGAGGGCGGCACGCTCGTGTGGGTGCTCGACGAGACCGTGACCGCCATGGGTGCGCGGGCGCTCCGGCGTTGGATTCTGACCCCCTTGGTGGATGCGGAGCAGATCTGGCGAAGGCAGGAGGCCGTCGCCGAGCTGTTCGACGTCCCCGATTTGCGCACCCGTCTACGGGATGCCTTAGGCCGCATGACCGACCTGGAACGGTTGGCCGGGAAGGTCGGTGCCGGGCGCGTCTCACCAAGGGAGCTTCTCGCCCTCGGCCGGTCGCTGGCGGAGCTTCCGGCTATCGAGGAAGCGGGCGCGGACGCGCAAAGCGCGTTTCTGCGGGCTCTGGTCACGGAAACGGATCTACTTCAGGACGTTCGGGAGTTGGTCGAAATGGCCATCTCACAGGATGCCCCCGCCACGCTCCAGGACGGTGGGATCATCCGAGAGGGGTACTCCGCCGATCTGGACGAGCTTCGAGCGACCCGGGACGGTGCCCGCGACTTCATCGCTGCAATCCAGAGCCGGGAACGCGAACGTACCAAGATTTCATCGCTCAAAGTCGGCTTCAACAAGGTGTTCGGGTACTATTTGGAGGTCACCAAGGCGAACCTCGATAGAGTTCCTGACGAGTATATCCGCAAGCAGACGCTGGCTAACGCGGAGCGCTACTTCACTCCCGAACTGAAGGAGTGGGAGGAGAGGGTCTTCGACGCCGAGGACCGCATGGATAAGTTGGAGGTGGGACTGTTCAGCGAAGTGCGTGCGCAGGTGGCGGCCGAGATGATCCGCATCCAGGAGGCGGGAATCCGTGCCGCCCGGCTCGACGTGTTGAGTACCTTGGCCCACGTCGCGGAGAGATGCGGTTACGTAAGGCCCGAGGTCCACACGGGATTCGACGTTGAAATCGTTGCGGGCCGGCACCCGGTGGTCGAAATGATGATGCCCACCGAGTCCTTCATCCCGAACGATGTGGCGCTGGACGAGTCCCGCCGCATCGTGGTGCTCACCGGGCCCAACATGGCCGGGAAGTCCACCGTCCTCCGGCAGGTCGGGCTCATCCACCTGATGGCGCAAGTGGGATCGTTCGTGCCGGCGGACCGGGCGCGCCTTCCGGTCTGCGATCGGATCTTCACCCGTGTGGGCGCCTCCGACAACCTGGCTCGTGGCCAATCGACTTTCATGGTGGAGATGAACGAGACCTCTTCTATCATCCACGGCGCCAGCGAGCGGAGCCTCGTCCTCCTCGACGAGATCGGCCGAGGCACTTCCACGTACGACGGGGTTTCCATCGCCTGGGCGGTTACGGAGTACCTACATGAAGAAATCGGAGCGAAGACGATTTTCGCCACGCACTATCACGAACTGACCCAGCTGGGCGACCTGCTGCCCGGGGTTATGAACATGAACGTAGCCGTACGAGAGGTCGGGGAGGAGATCGTGTTCCTTCGGAGGCTCGAGGAGGGGGGCGCCGACCGGTCATACGGCATCCAGGTGGCACGCCTGGCTGGATTCCCCGCTGATGTGATTGCCCGGGCGAGGGAACTTCTGACCGAGTTGGAGGGAACACACACCGGAGGAGGAGAGGGTTTGGGCCGCTTCGGCACTCATCGCCCGGCGTCGGAACCCTCCCTCGATCAGCTTTCATTCTTCGTGGCCGGTGACCCGCCGTTGCTGAAGCAGCTTCGGGCGATCGATCCGGAAGCGATGACGCCCAAGGAGGCGCTGGACCTGTTGTTCGAACTGCATAAGAAGTCCCTTTCGGGGGAGGACGGTTGAGCCCGCGTCGGAGCCGGGTGCCCAGCCAACTCGTTTCGGCTGTGGGCTCTCTGGCCTTGTGCGCGTTGATTGCGGGTGCCGTGTCCGGTTGTTCCGGAGATCAGGAGATCGAGAGCCCCTCACCTCTCAGTGCCTCGGTCCCGATTGATTACCCGTTGGATCTGTGGGACCAGGGTATCGAGGGAAGCTCGATACTGAAGGTGCGCGTGACGGACCTGGGCAACGTGGACAGCGTGGTTGTAATGGAGTCCAGTGGCTACGAGGCCTTCGACTCTTCAGCGGTGCGGGGCGCGAGAACGCTGAGATTCAGTCCAGCCCGCCAGGGGGACAAACGTATCGAAGTCTGGGCCCACGTGCCCGTTCATTTTTCAAAGAAACCGCGTCCTTGAAGGCCCACTGTACTTCTTTCAACAGCGTTCTTGATGTTCCCCCAAAGGCCGGGGGCAGGTCATGAGTGAAAACAACCCCCGCCCGTACAAGAACGTCACCGAGGTGGTGAGCTTGACGCCTCTGGTCCGGCTGAACAGCGTCGCCCGGGACGTCCCCGGGCCGCTGATGGCGCTGGGCTGGTGCGCCGCGTACCCATGAGCCGCGGGCCCTTCCGCCGATGAGGGTGGTGGTCCTGCTCGGGGGCGAGTCGGAGGAGCGGGACGTTTCCCTCGCGTCCGGCTGCCAGGTGGCGGATGCTCTGAGGCAATCTGGCCACGATGTGGTTGCGCTGGACCCCGTCGGGGGAGCCCTGACCCTTGCCGACGAGGCCAAGATCCTTGCCGAGGGCGTGGGGAGCCTGCCGCCGGGAGAGATTGCTGGCGGGGGAGCCTCCGTCTCGTTCGTCGGGTCCGCCGTAGTCGGTGCTTCAATGGGCACGGCGCTTTCGAAGCACGAAGATATTTTTTCCACGGACGTGGTTTTTCCGGTCCTTCACGGGGGGATGGGAGAGGATGGTACGCTCCAGGCCCTGCTGGATCTTGGCCGCGTCGTATACGCGGGAAGTGGCATGCTCGGCAGCGGCCTCGCCATGGACAAGGACGTCACCAAGCGCATGCTCCGGGACGCCGGAATCCGCACACCGGACTGGCTCTTGAATCCCACCGCCGAGGCGGCGGTCGAACGGCTGGACTTGCCCATCATCGCCAAACCAGTGGCGGGCGGCTCGTCGGTGCGGCTCTATTTGCTCGACGATTCTGCCGGGGTGGAGGAGACGATCAGGGTGGAAGCGGCCCGCGCTTCTGAAAGCGGGGAGGCCTCGGACATGATGTACGAAGCCTTCGTCGCCGGCCGTGAGTTCACGGTGGGCATCTTGGGAAAGGAAGCGCTGCCAGTTGGGGAGATTATTTCCGAGCACGCGCTGTTCGACTACGAGTGCAAGTACCAGACGGGCATGGCCGACGAAATCTTCCCCGCCGAGATCCCCGACACCCTGGCTCAAACGCTTCAAGAGCGAGCTCTCGAGGTGCACCGGCTGCTACGGCTCAGGGACTTCTCTCGGATCGATTTCATGGTCGATGAGAAAGGTGAAGCGTGGTGCCTGGAGGCCAACGCGTTACCGGGGATGACGGCGAACAGCCTCCTGCCCAAGGCCGCGCTCGCGGCGGGTATCAACTTTCCTGATCTGTGCGATCGGATCGTGCGCATGGCGGCGGAGCGCGCTCAAAGCACGTCGCCTTGAAGACCGTCACCCGCGGCCCCTGCCGGAACCCCCGCGTATCGTTACTTTCGGCCCCTACAGGAACCCACTCGCAAGGACAGGGGTTTGAAGTCGCGTCCGACGTTCAATCGTGTTTCACTGTACCGTAGCGTGGAGAAGGGACTTTGAGAGGTGCCGGAAATTATGGCTCCGGTGGGATGAACCTCAGCTATCACTTGACCCCGTGGGTCAAGCGGCTGCTGATCGCCAATACGGTCGTGTTTGCGCTCACCTGGGTCATCGGCCCCGGATTCGTCTTTGAGTGGTTCTCGTTCCAACCCACCAAGGTCCTGTTTCGTCCGTGGACCCCCTTCAGCTACATGTTCGTCCACGGCGATTTTTGGCACGTCTTCATGAATATGCTTGTGCTGTTCTTTTTCGGCCCGCCCCTCGAATCGAAGTGGGGGTCGAGGGAGTTCGCGCGGTACTATCTGATTTGCGGCCTCGGTGGTGTAGCACTCAGCTTCATCTTCGTATCGTATTCGATCATTGGTGCGTCGGCAGCGGTCTACGGCGTCATGCTGGCGTTCGCGATGGTGTGGCCCGACGCTCCCATTTACGTATGGGGCATCTTCCCGGTGAAGGCGAAGTGGTTGGTGGCCTTTCTTGTTGTGATCACGTTCTCTAGCGCCGTCGGCGGAGCGGGCGGCGGTATCGCCCACTTCGCCCATCTCGGCGGTTTCGCGGCGGGCCTCCTCTACTTGAAGACCGACTGGCGCGCCTCACAGACGATTCAGAATATGGGAAAGGCCGCGCGTGCCAGGCGGTTTGCGATCGTTCCTCGGGAGGAGCGCGAAGCGGCCGAGGGTGCCCAGCGCCGCCGGAGCGACGATTCGGGCGAGGAGAAGACGTTGGACGCTGTCGATCGAGTTCTGGACAAGATTTCGGCGGAGGGGATGTCTTCCCTCACGGAGCAAGAAAGGCAACTCCTCGACGAGGTATCGAAGAAGCACCGCACGAATTGAGCACCGCTCAAACTGAGCACAGCCGCACGAACTGAGCATAGCCCTACGACCCCGCTCTTGAACCCTCTTGTAACGCCGTCCTCACCTAGACGGGATGGGCCCTTCGGCCTACAATCACGGTCCCCTAAAAATGACACGGCGCGAATCGGGTAGGAGGCATACATGGCGTTCGCCAAAGAGTATACGACGGATAAGATCAGGAATGTTGCCGTTCTGGGCCACGGCGGAGCTGGTAAGACCAGCCTCATCGATGCCCTCTGTTACACGGCTGGTTCGTCAAAACGGAAGGGGAACGTCGCCGAGGGTAATGCGCTCACCATGTACACGCCTGAAGAGGTGAGCCATGGAATTTCCCTTCAGTGTACGCCGGCGTTCTGCGAGTATTCGGGCGCCAAGATCAACCTGCTCGACACTCCTGGTTTCATGGATTTCGTCGGTGAGACGTTGGCGGCAATCCGGGTGGCGGACTCCGCGGTCATTGTAGTGAGCGCCACCTCCGGTGTGGAGGTAGGCACGGAAACCGTCTGGGAATATGCGGAGAACCGGGGAATCCCCCGGTTCTTTTTTGTCTCCATGATGGATAAGGATCACGCCTCCTTCGAGCGGGTGTTCCAGGATATCAAGGAGCGACTCACCCCAAAGGTCGTGGCGGTGGAGATTCCCATTGGAGAGGGTCCGGACTTCCACGGCATCATCAACCTTTTCAGTGAAAGGGCCCACCTCTACAAGGCTGGAACGGAGAAGGGCGAGTACGACGAGGTCGATGTTCCCGAGGAACTCCAGACCAAGTTCGACCAGTGGGAGACCGAGCTGCAGGAGACGCTCGCCACGACCGATGAAACGCTTCTCGACAAGTATCTGGAGGAGGGCAAGATATCCCGGGAAGAGGCCATTGCGGCCATGCACAAGGGTCTGGCGAGCGGGGATATCGTCCCGGTGTTCTGTGGGTCCGCGGAGCACTCGTACGGGATGCAAGCCCTGCTCAAGAAACTCGTCGAACTCTGCCCCAGCCCCGCCGAAGCGGACGGCGAGAGGGCCCAGCGTGCCGGCTTTGAGGAGGACGTACACTTGGCGCCCTCCGACGACGAGACTTTCTCCGCGCTCATCTATAAGACGGCCTCGGAGCCGCACCTGGGGGAATTGTCCTACTTCCGGGTCGTGAGCGGCACGGTCAGCAACGGGCAGGAGGTGAAGAACGGGGAGCGCGGAAGCGTCGAAAAGCTGAACCACCTGTCGATCTCCATGGGGAAGGACCGGTTCGAGGTCGCCAAGCTCCACGCGGGGGATCTCGGCGTGGTCGCTAAGCTCAAGAACGCCCACACCAACGACACGCTCTGCGATATGTCTCGCCCGGTGATACTCGAGAAGATCGACTTCCCCATGCCGGAGATCGCTGTCGCGATTCTGGGTGAAGGCCGGGGCGACGAAGACAAACTGGGCGAGGTCCTTCCCAAACTGCACGAAGAGGACCCGACGTTTCTCGCCGAGTTCGACCCAGAACTCCACCAGACGATCGCACGGGGGATGGGCGAGTTGCATTTGGCCGTTCAGATGGAGCGCATGAAGCGGAAGTACGGAGTGGCCGTGCGCATGGAGCAACCGAAGATCGGCTACCGGGAGACGATTACGAAGGAGGCTAAGGGACAAGGCCGGCACAAGAAACAATCGGGCGGACGCGGGCAGTTCGGCGACTGCTGGGTTCGGCTCAGCCCCCGCGCTCCGGGCGAGGGGTACGAATTCGTCAAATCCATCAAGGGTGGAGTGATCCCGACCAAGTACGTCCCCTCCGTGGATAAGGGTATTCAGGAAGCGGCCGCTCGGGGAGTCCTCGCCGGCTTTCAATGCGTCGACTTCGAAGCGGAGTGCTACGACGGCTCGTACCATGCGGTGGACTCAAGCGACATCGCATTCAAGCTGGCCGGCTCGAACGCCTTCAAGAACATCGCGGCGAAGTGTCACCCCGTTATCCTCGAGCCCATCATCGAGGTCACGGTGACCACGCCCGACGACTACTTAGGCGACATCATGAGTGACATGAATCAACGGCGTGGGAAGGTGCTGGGGATGGAGCCCACCGCCGGGCGCACCACGGTCAAGGCCTTGGTGCCCGAGTCGGAGCTCTATAAGTACTCCACGTCGCTCCGTGCCATCACGCAGGGACGGGCGCATCACAGTCGGAGGTTCTCGAGGTACGAGGCGGTTCCTGAGTTGGAGGTGCCGAAGGTGATCGCGGCTTCAAAGGAAGCGGCGACGGCGTCGTAAGAAGGCAGTTGAACAAATAAAGAGGTTCGTTCCAGGAGGCAGCTGCAGTGTCGGGACATAGCAAGTGGGCCACCATCAAGCGCAAGAAGGCAGTGACCGATGCCAAGCGCGGGAAGATCTTCACCAAGCTGATCCGAGAGATCACTGTGGCGGCCCGGGATGGAGGAGGGGACCCCAACTTCAACCCACGCCTTCGCCTTGCCGTGGACAGCGCCAAGGCCGGCAACATGCCCACGGATAACATCACCCGAGCGATCAAAAAGGGCACGGGGGAGCTCGAGGGCGTGAACTACGAGGAAGTCGCCTATGAGGGGTACGGTCCGGGCGGCGTGGCGCTCTACATCGAAACGCTTACCGACAACCAGAACCGGACAGTGGCTGACGTGAGACACGTCCTGACCAAGCTCGGAGGCAGTTTGGGAACGACGGGCTCCGTGGGCTGGCAGTTCGACCGCAAGGGTCAGATCTTCGTCGAGGCCTCGCGTTACACTGAGGAGTCGATTTTCGAAGCCTCGATCGAGGCTGGGGCGGACGACGTCGAGTTGGCGGACGGTGAGTTCATCGTCACGACCGACGCGGGCTCGTTCCACGACGTGCAGGCCGGCATGAAGTCCGTCGGGATCGAGTTCGAGCGGGCTGAGCTTTCCTGGATTCCGCAGAACGAGATCCTAGTCGAGGGCAAGGACGCGGAGAAGCTCATCAAGCTCTTGGAAGCGCTGGACGACATCGACGACGTTCAGCAGGTTTCGTCCAACGCGGATATCGACGAAGAGATCCTCGCTCAGGCGATGTAGTGTTGGCCCTCAGTACGACACGTCCCTCCAATCACCCTTCTAGAGTAAGACACTAGGTGACCGAAGAGCTGATTCTAGGGATCGATCCCGGAACGGCTGTCACCGGGTACGGCGTTGTCGCCAAGGAGGGTGGCAACACCGTTTCCTTGGTGGAGTGCGGGGTGGTGCGTACGTCGTCGGGCGAGGCACTGGCTGTTCGGATTCGGGAGATCTACGAGGAGGTTACCGAACTGATCAGGCGCCACGCGCCATCGGTGGTCGTGGTGGAGGACGTCTTCCTGGGAAAGAACGTGCAGAGCGCCCTCAAGCTCGGACACGCCCGGGGGGCTATACTGCTCGCGGCGTCGCTCCGCGAGATTCCGATCGCCGAGTACTCGCCTAGGGAGATCAAGAAGGCCGTGGTGGGAAACGGTAAGGCAACCAAGGATCAGGTAGGCTTCATGGTGCAGCAGCAGCTCCGGCTCAAGGTTCCGCCCTCTCCGGCTGACGCCGCCGACGGCGTGGCTGTGGCGCTTTGCCACTGTGTCATGGGGGCGTTCCGTTGATCAGCCGCCTCAAGGGCACGCTCATCTCGCGGGAGCTCGATCACGTCGAGGTGGAGACCACCGGGGGCGTCGTCTACGAGGTCCAGATCCCGCTGTCGATTCTCGAACGCCTGCCGAGACCGCCGGCTCCGGATTTCGAGATCCGCACGCTCCAGGTGGTTCGAGAGGACTCAGACACGCTCTACGGTTTCCTGGAGCTGTTTGAGCGAGAACTCTTTTCTCGGCTTTTGGGGGCCTCGGGGGTGGGGCCCAAGGTGGCGCTGGCCATGCTCTCTACGTACTCGGCTTCTCGGCTCGCCCAAGCATTGGCCGAGAAAGACGTGAACGCCCTCAAGCAGGTGAGCGGTGTGGGGAAGAAGACAGCCGAGCGGATCGTGTTGGAGCTGGCTGACAGAGTCGAAGATCTGGCTGTGGAGGCCGCCGGACCGGACGGCGTCGGCAGAGGAGCGGGGCCAGGCGCTCAGGAAGCGGTCGGGGCGCTCGTGGCGCTGGGGTATTCGTTTGTGGATGCAGACGCCGCGGTCCGGCACGCGTTGGCCGACGGAGAGGCAGCGGGGACCGACGAACTGGTCCGCCGGGCTTTGGCGAAGCGTTGAGGATAGCAATGTCGTACGATGAGAGCCATGCGACGAGAATAAGGCGATGACCGGTAGAGGCGAAATCACCACCCCCGAGGTACTCGAGGAAGACGCTGCGGCCGAGCCCTCGCTCCGGCCCCAGCGCCTCGACGAGTTCATCGGCCAGGACAAGGTCCGCGAGGCATTGAGCATCGCCATCGAGGCCGCGAAGCTGCGCCGGGAACCGCTGGACCACTTGCTCTTCCACGGCCCGCCGGGCCTGGGCAAGACCACGCTGGCCTCCCTGATCGCGCGGGAAATGGGCGTGAACTTCAAATCCACGTCCGGGCCCGTGCTGGAGAAGCCGGCGGATCTCGTCGGCATGCTCACCAATCAGCGTGAGGGAGACGTCCTCTTCATCGATGAGATCCACCGGCTAAGGCCCATCATCGAGGAGTTTATGTATCCGGCCATGGAGGACTACCGGGTGGAGATCCGGTTAGCCGACGGCCCGCGCGCGCAGACCATGACCATGGACATCGAAAAATTCACACTCGTGGGCGCGACCACCCGCTTCGGCCTTCTCACCGCGCCCATGCGAGCCCGCTTCGGCATCATCCAACGGATGAATTTCTATCCGCCTGAAGAGCTGGCGGTGATCGTGTCGCGGAGTTCAGAGATCCTAGGTGTGGAGTGTGCGCCCGAAGGGGCGCAAATCCTGGCCCGCCGGGCCCGGGGAACGCCCCGGGTGGCCAACCGGCTTCTCCGCCGAGTTCGCGATTTTGCCCAAGTGAAGGCCGAGGGCGTCATCACAGCGAATGTTGCCGAAGAGGCGCTCAAGATGCTCGACGTCGACGAATACGGCCTCGACGAAATGGACGGGCGTGTGCTTCACACCCTGATCGATAAATTCGAGGGTGGACCCGTCGGGCTCGAAACGTTGGCCGTGGCCATGGGCGAGGACGCCTCCACGCTGGAGGAGGTCTACGAGCCGTTCCTCATTCAAGAGGGATTCCTCATGCGGACGTCGCGGGGACGGGTGGCGACGGTGAGGGCTTACAAGCGGTTTGGGTACGAGCCGCCTGCCGAGGGTGCGGTGGGGGGGCAACCGTCGCTGTTCGAATGACACTCATACTTCTACACGGGCTGGTCATCGCGATCTTGGTGGGATTCTTGATCGGGCTACAGGCGCGATGTCTGGCCGTGATGCGGACCTCTCCGCTCAGGCCTCAGCGCTGACCGAGTCCCCCCGGCACATGGCTCGCGACGACGAGAGGGTGAGAGACGGCAGCCTCGTCTCCGACTACGAGTACGAACTACCTTCCGGGCGGATCGCCCGCTATCCCACCGAGCGCAGGGATCAGAGCCAGCTCTTGGTCGTGCCGCGGGACGGTGGACCCTTCGCACACCGGCGCTTCTCCGACCTGGTCGACTTGCTGAGTCCGGGTGATGTCTTCGTGGTGAACGAGAGCAGGGTGCGGCCTGCTAGGCTATTGGGACGGAAGCCCACCGGGGCGCCGTCGGAAGTCTTGCTGGTACGGCCGTGGGTCGGGGAGTCTGTGCCCGATGGCGAGGACTTGGACCATGACGATACCGACGAGCCCACTCTTTGGGAGGCCCTGGTGCGCCCCGGAGGGAAGCTCAAACCCGGGCGGGTCGTGAACATCGCGCCGGGATTCGACGTGGAGGTCGTGGACTCCGCGCCGGGGGGCGGACGGGTGGTACGGCTCCTAGTGCAGGGGTCGGTCCGGGAGGCCTTGGAGAAGCACGGCCACGTTCCCCTTCCGCCCTACCTGGAGCGGGACGACGAGCCTTTCGACCGGGAGCGCTACCAGACGGTGTACGCGCGTGTGCCGGGGTCGGTGGCCGCTCCCACGGCTGGACTGCATTTCACCCCCCACTTGCTGGATACGATCGAAGCCAAGGGTGTGCGCCGCGTGGCGGTCAACCTGGACGTGGGCGTGGGAACGTTCCGGCCGGTTGAGGCGAACGATCCGGACGAACACGACATGCACAGCGAGCGGTACTTCGTGCCCGCGGAGGCGGTGGGGGTAATCAACGCCGCCCGAGAGGAGGGGCGGCGCATCTGGGCGGTGGGCACGACCGTGGTGCGCACGCTCGAGAGTGCGGCTCGTGATGGGGTGGTGGGGGAGGGGGCCGGGGTGACTGAGCTGTTCGTCCACCCGCCGTACCGCTTTCGGGTGGTGGACGGGCTGATAACGAACTTTCACTTGCCACGGTCGACGCTCCTGATGCTTGTAGCCGCGTTCACCGGATACGAGAGGACCATGGAGGCATACAGCGTCGCGATCAGCGAGGGATACCGCTTCTACTCCTACGGGGATGCGATGGTCGTGGGGTGATTTTCTCGTGCAGGGCGCCGGGACCAGACATACCTTTTAGGTATGCCCGAACGCAGCCTCGTCACCTATGCAGATCGTGACGGAAAAGAGGTCATCGGAACTTTCCAACGGGTTCCCGCCTGGAGTGGGAGGTCGTGGCGGAGATCACGGCGGAGGAGGCGTACGCGCAGGTCGCCCAGCTGCGTGACGTTACGGCGCTTCTCGTGGCCGGGCTCCTGGTCCTGGTTCGCCTCATCGCTTACTGGCTGGGCCTATTCATCGTGTGCCCGCCGGATCGGCTGATCAAGGGAGCCCGCCCCCCCCCGCGGCCCAGCGGCCACGCAGCCTCGCGCGGTCGACCTCACTGCCTCGGAGGTAGACTCGAGAGATGGTACGCGTGTTGCGGATGTCCTCGAGTGGGTTCGCGTCGAGAATCACGAAATCTGCGCTCTTTCCGGGGGCGATCGTACCTATCTCGCTCAGGCCGAGTTGCTCTGCGGGTCGGCTAGTGGCCGCAACAATGGCTTGCATCGGCGTCATGCCCAGCCTGACGAAGATCTCCAGCTCCCGGTGGCCGGTGTAGCCAAAGAAGTGATCCGGAACAGCCCCCGCATCGGTTCCGAGCACGATATCCACGTTCGCCGCCACGAGTGCGGAGAAGGACTCACTCAACTCTCGCTCCCGTTCCGCTGCGCTCGCCGCATTCCCCTGCAGGCCTCCTCCCGACTGTTGCCGCGCGTCGTAGGCTTCACGGAGTCGCGCCGCCACCCCCGGAGGCGCTGTCTCTTGCAGAAACGGATCGTCGCCCACTCGCTCACGGCGCAGCTCACCCAGTCCGAGGTTAGGGACCAGGAAGGCTCCGGAGTCTTGGATCTGCGCGGCCAGGGCGGCGTCCACCGCGGGTCCGAGGCGACCGTGAAGGAACCCGGCCACGCCTGCGTCGAGAAGGTCCGCCATGTCCGGAGCTTGCTGATGGACGATGACCTCGATGCCGTGTGTCCGGGCTTGATCGATGATCGCGCGATAGGACGCACGGCCGAGCTTCTCCTGGCTTCCTCCCCGGTCGTCGACCCAGATCTTGATGAAGGGGATCTCTTTGGCCGCGACGTCGCGGACGGCGTCGCGACCCTCTTCTTGGTTGGCGACTCCCCGCAGCACGGTCATGCCGGTCTGTTCAGCAATGGCTAGCGCGTGTCCGAGGAATTGGTTGTTCGGCCCTTGGCCGGGAGGCGCCATGCCCGCGCCGAAGAGGAACCGGGCGCCTGCCACCTGTCCCTCCCGCTGGGCGCGTTGTAGCTCGATCGCGAGATCGTCGGGGTCGCTGCCGGCGGAGAAGACCGCGCCGAACCCGTAGTAGGCGTAGCGCTCCAGGTGCTCGATGAGATTCTCTCGGGAGTAGTTTTCAGCCCCCCAGCTCGTGTATCCTTCGTATCCGACGTGCGCGTGGGCGTCGATCAAGGCGGGAATGACTGTCTTTCCGGCCAAGTCGACGGTCGCGGCTCCGGGAGGCGCGGTGACTTCTCCGGTGCTCCCAACCGCGAGGATCTGGTCGCCCTCTATCAGGAGGGCTGCGTTTTCGATTACGCTCCCGTCTCCGACGATCAGCCGGGCTCCCTCGAATAGGAACGTTGTGCCTGACTCGGAATCGGATGGCGCACATGCCCCGGCGAGGGAAGAGGCCACGCTGAGCGCAACTACCAACTCCCAGTTCATCGGACTCGTGCGTTTCATGCGGGCTTCCCCTACACCCTATGGTCGAACCACGCGCCGCAACGGTTGCGTCGCTTTACGCCCAGGCTACGCTACGGCCTCGTGTGGAGCAATCCCGCCTCACTTTGCGTCAGATCGCACTGCTGACGAGATTATTCGCCGGCTCGCCAGACAGAACATGAAGGCTGAGAAGAGGAAACATGCCGGTCACACTCATTACAGGAACAAGCACAGGCATTGGTAAGGTGACCGCACTTCATCTCGCCCGACAAGGCCATCATGTCTTTGCCAGCATGCGGAACCCGGCTACGGGCTTGTCTGCGCTAGAGCAGGCAGCTGATCAGGAAGGACTGAAGCTGGACGTGATTCGACTCGATGTGAACGATCCTGACTCCTCAGAGAAGGCAGTCCGAGAGGTTCTCGAACAGGCCGGCCAGCTCGACGTGTTGATCAACAACGCCGGCATCCCCGGAGGCGGTGTGATTGAAGAGGCTCCGGAGGAGATTCTGAGGGCCGTCTTCGAGACCAATTTTTTCGGTGCCATGCGCATGATGCGATTGGTATTGCCGACGATGCGGCAGGCCCGAAGTGGCACGATCGTCAACGTGACCTCTATCGCTGGGCGACTCGCCTTGGCCGGTAACACCGCCTACTGCACCTCCAAATTTGCCCTTGAGGCGGCCAGCGAGGCCTTGGCCCAGGAAGTGCGGCCTTTCAACATCCGGGTGGCCATCATTGAGCCGGGACTTGTCCAAACCCCGATTTTTGAGAAGCGTGGGCCCCAACCGGACCAGGACTCTCCCTACCACGACATCGCTCTGAGAAGCGGTCGCGTGTTTGGCAAGCTGTTGGAGAGTGCTTCTCAGCCTGAGTTGGTTGCGGAAACCATTCAGCTGGCTCTGGAGACGGATCAACCGAAGCTGCGCTATCTGGTTGGTGAAGACGCGAAGAAATGGGCGGCCGGCCGCCAGGCCATGACGGATAAACAGTGGGTCGATTTTGGCCGAGAAATGACTCTAGACGAGTATGCGGCTCTCTACCTCGAGCACTTCGGTCTGGAGATCTAGGCACCATCCGTCTTCTCCAGAGCCGCCCCCCATCTTATACTGTCCCTCCTTCATCCAATTCCAGGAGTGAGTCATGATTCGTCGAATTTCCCTAGCTGCCCTGACCCTGTTAATCGCCGTGCCGCTGGCCGCGCAGGCCCCCGCCGGGCTCCAGTTGCGTCTCGACCACAGTACGAATGCGGCGGATCCGGACGACGTTCCGGAGGTGACCGTGGCCACGTCGGGAGATGGTTTTGAAGTGCGCACGGGACCTGCCGTCACGGCGTGGAACTCCGCCAACACTGCGACGGGCAACTACACACTCAGAGGGACGTTCACTCTCTTGGAACCGAGCGGCCATGTGAACTACTACGGTCTTGTCTACGGGGGCCGTGACCTAGAGGGTTCGGGACAGAACTATCTGTACTTCTTGATTGCGCAGGACGGAAGCTATCTGGTCAAGCACCGCGCCGGAAATGAAACCACGCACGACATCCAGGGACGCACGCCCCACTCGGCGGTCATGGCGATGGACGCCAACGGACGCTCCGTCAACGCCCTCGAGGTACGCGTCGGAGCGGATGCCACCGACTTCGTGGTGAACGGCGTCGTGGTCCATTCGGCTCCGAAGAGCGGGATGGCCGCGCGCACCGACGGCATTTGGGGTGCGCGGGTCAACCACGTCATCCCTGGGATCTTGGTGGAGGGGCTGGGCATTTCGCGGTAGGAGGTTGAACAGCACATAGGAGTCAGCCCATGTTGCGATCCGCGAACCTACGCTTCTTCGCTTCGCTAGGCCTTTTGGCGGTCTCCGTGCCGATGGGGCCGTTGTCGGCCCTTCAGTTGGGCGGGCGTCCCGCAGAAGAGTGGGCCCTGACCCTCGAGAGCGGACGCCGGCTGGAAAGCCTCGAGATCGACGAGGTCGTCAGCCGCATCGGACTCCAGCCGGGTGAGTTGGTCGCCGACATGGGCGCGGGCACCGGCATATTCTCGGTTTCGCTCGCGCGAGCCGTGGGGCCGACCGGCACGGTCTTCGCGATGGAGATCGATCCAGGCTTCCTGCCCATGATCGAGCAAAAGGCGGTGGACGGTGGGGTGGGGAACGTCCAGGCCGTTCTGGGAGAATTCGAGGACCCCAAGCTGCCCCGAAGGGACATCGATGTGGTTTTCTTCCACGACGTCATTCATCACATCGAGGGGCGACGGGCCTACCTACGGACGACGGCGAGGTATATGGCGCCTGGTAGCCGCATCGTGGTCGTCGACTACCATGGGGATCACCCCCAGGCGCCCCACCGCGGTCAGCCCGAGTTGCTGATCACACTACAGGAGGTGAGGGACTGGATGGGCGTCGCTGGGTTCGATCTGACCCAGGAGTTCGACCTCTTCGATGAGAAGTTCTTCGTGGTGTTCACGAAGAGGGACTAGCCGGGCCGGACTGCTGTCGCCCCCCGACGATTCGCGCCACTAGCCGTTCCGCGTACTCCTGATCCCAAGAGGCGAGGCTCCGCCGAGTTGAGGCATCGATATGCCTACCGTGGTCACGAGTTTCCAGCGACATGGTGATCTCAAGTTCGTCGACCGATCCCTTGAACTCGCGCTCGCTACCGGAGTTCTCGGAGGCCTCACCGGTCATCTCGATTCCCATCTGGGGAAAGGCGGCCCGAACCCTTCCATGGGTGCCCTGGATATTGGACTCTACGTCGGCCTCCGCACCCTGCGAGGTCACGTGGATTCCCGCCAACGCCCCGCCTCCCGCGGCGGCAACCACGCAGCCCGTGGCGAAACATACTCCGGCAATGACCAGCACCATGCTCGTTTTCCGACGCATCGTATCACCTCTTGAGCGACAACAATACGCGACACTTTGAATATTGTGTGGGGCTGGCGATGAGTGCCACCAAAAAACGGTGAGTTGAGAGCCTAGAAGTTCAGCCAGTAATTCATCTTGATCAGGAAGATGTTGTCGGAGTCGAGTCCGAACAGTTCCTGTGTGTCATAACCGAGATCGAACGTCCCGATGTCGAGAGCGCCCGCCTCGTCGAACTCAGAGCCCCGAAGCCTGTCGGCACGACGCTGCTGCCAGACGAAGAAAAGCGTTGAGCCGGGGCTCCACTCCCACCGTAGCACGGCGTTTCCGAGGAGACTCCGGAAGTTGAAGCTTCGGTCGCTCACCGTGAACGCCGGGGCTGCTCCTGCACCGTCCGGATCGATCAAGTAGGTCCCGTCGTCTTGCCGGACGTTGGTACCGATGTCCTCGCCGTAAGTGTCGAAATTGAACTTGCGGGGCTCGCGGAATTCTTTGAGATCTCCGTAGTCGCCGCTGGAGATGAGCGGCTGGGCATATACCTGAAGCGTCAGCGTGGGCGAAAAGGTGACGTTCAGCCGTGTCTCCAATGCGACGGTCGTTTGATGGAGAGGGGCAAAAATGTAGCGTCGTCCCAAGGTGCTGGTGGCTAGGGGGTCACTGGTCGACGTGACGTATTGTGATTGTTCGAAGCTACGCGTCACCGAAGGCCCGAGACGTAGCTCCAGTTTCTCCCCCGACCGGTACGTGAAGTTGATCGACCCGCTGTGCCGCCAGGAACCCGCAGCATCGCTCGAGCCGTTGTAACTGGTGCGGATGCCCAGGGCCCTGCGGGAGTCCGAATTGAGCTGAGCCGACCACAGCCCCGAGACGGGTGCGCGGGCCATCGGCCCTCCCCTCGTGAGCCGGTCGTCGCCCGTAGCAGGCCTGATCGCTCCGCGCACCGATCCACTCCAATAGTTGAGCCACTGCCACCTGAACTGCAGGTTGACGTCGCTGAAGATCCAATCTCCTGCCGTGTTCCACTTGTTATCGGGCCCGCCCATCAAGGTCCAGTTTCGGAAGTAGCTGCCGGGTCGAGGCGAATTCCACTGGAAGTGTGTGTCCAGAATGGCGCGCTCGGTCTCGGTCTGAAATCCGAGATCGTTCACCTCGTAGCCGGGGCTCAGGTAGGCCGTGCCGATCCTCCCGGTAAAGGAGCCGGCCTGTTTGTTGATCTCCGCCATGTGGTAGAACCCGCCCATGGAGGTGGCGGTCGAGTCGACGCCCAAGTGCGTCGCGTCCGGGCGTTGAAAGTATCTGGCCGAAGATCGCTGGGCTCGGACGAGCGTCGCATCACTACCTTGGATGTAGCTCGTCGCGAACGCACTGCTGAGCTTCCAGCCGCGGTCGTTGAACTCGTGTACGAGGTCGGCTCCCGCGACGTAGGCGCTCGAGCGAAGCCGGTCGGCGAGCCCCGAGTCCTGGATATCGCGGTTTACCGCCGTGGCGATCATGCCGATTTGGGTTTCGCCGTTGCGCGTGTCCCGGCGAATTCTCCCGGCGACGTAGTTCGTCATTGGCTCCACGACGCTCCGGCCGTCCGATCCGGTTGCGTCGACATAAGGAGCGTACTCCCGTCCCGTCACCGCGTTGATAAAACCGATGGACAGGCCGTCTCCCACCCTTCCCGTGATTTTGGCTGCGCCGAGAATGGTGGTGGACACGGGTGCATCGGAAAACACGGCCGCCGACGAGACGCTGCCTTGTGGCCGCCGGCCGATACGACGCGAATACAGGATCTGGGGGGCCCGGCCCGTGCTCCCTGTAGGACCGCCTCGGCCGTATGTGAAAATCCCGGCGCCCTCGACGAAGAACGGTCGTCGCTCCTGGAAGCGTGTCTCGAAAGCGGTCAAGTTGATGACGGCCGGGTCAACCTCGACCTGCCCGAAGTCCGGGTTCGCCGTTGCGTCCAGCGTGAGGTTGGGGCCGAGACGATACTTGAGATCGACCCCGCTGCGGCCGAAGTAGTCGGAACCCGACCGATAGGGATTGGCGAACGTCACTTGCGGACTCGGTTCCTGCCGGATGTACTCTGCGCTCATGCCGACGTAGGGAAGTATCTCCAGCCTTCGCCCAGCACCGATACCGCGAATCCCCGTAAGGTGTCCATATCGTGCCACTCCGCCCCGCTCCAGCTTGGGCGTGAAGGAAAACATCGCCGTCTCCTCGAGCCGCCGAATGGTTCTCTCCACTTGGATACCCCACAACATCTCCTCCTGGGGCGTGAACCGGAGTTGGCTGAAGGGGATGCGCATTTCTGTGAACCATCCCTCGTCCGTGATCGTCGATGCCACGTCCCATACCGGATCCCACGAGGAGTCCCCACTGACCTGGTCCCGCTTCAACCCCGAAGGGTTGGTTGTGAATCGATAGGAGCTTTGATGATCGTGGTAGCTGTCGATGGAAACGGTGAAGAGGTCCGAGTCCGAGACGCCTGCGTCCCGACGGGCCAAGCGGGTCATTATGGGGCCGGAGTCGTAGAGTCGTGCTCCGATGTAGAGGGCTTCGTCGTCGAAGAGAAAGTGAACCTCCGTGGGTTGGCTGATTGGTTGGCCCTCGAACGGGTCGATCTGAGTGAAGATCGTCATGGGCATCGCCGCCGCCCAAGCCGCCTCATCGGGCATGCCGTCGATCTGGATGCTCGAGGAGGCCCGGACGGCACCGACCACCGGAGCTTCGGTGTGCGGGAGCAGCACCAAGCTCGAATCGGAACCGAGGCGACCGGCCTCCTGAGCGGAGACAGATGGGGCCCACAGGAGCAGGCTTCCCACCGCGATGGCTGAGCAGCGGGTGAGGGTGCGAGTCGTAGACAGGAGTTTACCCATATGTTCGAGGACAATCACCGACGGGCGACCGTTGAGTTCGTGTGAGCCGCCATATGAGCGCAGCAGGTGATGAGGGGGCTACTCAGGGAATGACCCCATCACAGCGGGCAGCGAATCGTTCTTGCTCCACTCGTTCCAGGAGCCGTCGTAGAGCCGCGCGTCATACCCGAGATGCTTGGCGACGAGATACGTATAACTGGCACGCATTCCTACGTAGCAGTAGTTGACCACGGGGCCTCCGTAATCTGCGCCCGCTTCCAGGAACCGGAGTTGGACATCGGTGACATCACGCAGGACCGGGTTGTCCGGGGCCACGAGAAGATCTTCCCAATAGAGATTGCGAGCGCCAGGGATGTGGCCTGCCCGTGCCCCGATCCGAGTCGGGACACTGCCGTCGTACTCCCCCTCGGGCCGTGAGTCGATGAGCGCGACAATGGGGTCGTACAGGCGTTCCTCGATCCACTTGGCCGAAACCAGCACATCGTCCCGGACGATCGGGGTAAACAGACCCCGAGGGCCCTGTGTCGGGATCGGTACGACCGGGTGCTCGGCGGCCTTCCAGGCCTCCAAGCCGCCGTCCAACACCGCCGTCTGCCCGCCAAGTCCGAGATAGTCGAGTGTCACGTACGCGCGCGCTGGGAGGTGTGCCGGGTTGCCGTAAAGGATGATCGACGCTCCGTCCGAGACTCCAGCTGCCTCGAGGGGCTCGATCAACTCGTCGACGGTGGGCATCTCCACAATCAGGCTGTCTCGCACCTGCACGATCTCCTGATAATTTAGGAACCGGGCGCCCGGGATGAACTCGCCGGAGGAACGCGCGGTGGGCATACCGACGTGAAGCACAACGATCGAAGAATCCTGGAGGTGCTCGGCGAGCCAGTCGACGGAGACCAGGGGCCCCGGGGCGCCCTCGTCGGGTGTGGTTAGCTGCACCGCAGTCAAACCCCACGCTGGCGGTGGGGCCAGCATCACACAGGCCATCACTGCCAGCCTCGACCACGCAGTGAGGTGGTACGTCTGTCGTGTTACGGGCGTCATCTTCCGAGCTTCATTTTCCGTGTTCAATCTCGATTTGCCGTCCACTGTTCGTCCGGACCGGTCACCGTCCGTATACGATACATGTGCCTGACCGGGCCGCAGAAGTATCATAGGGTGCGCTCCCTTCGGCAAACGCAGTCGCGGCGGCCGAAGGAATAGCACTCCAGTACAGTTCACGAAACCTCGGCCTGACCGCGTTAAGAGCTTCCACGAATGTTCGATTTCACGTTGCACGCTGAAGACGGTGCCGCCCGCACCGGCACTTTCACGACGCCCCATGGCGAAGTAGAGACCCCCGTCTTCATGCCCGTGGGAACCAGCGGCTCGGTCAAGGGCGTCTCGCCCGAGGAGGTAAAGGCTACCGGGGCATCCATGATTCTCGCCAACACGTATCACCTTTACCTGCGTCCGGGGCACGAGGTGGTCGGGGAGTTGGGGGGAGTTCACGACTTCATGCGCTGGGACGGACCCATCCTCACCGACTCGGGCGGTTACCAGGTCTTCTCGCTCGCGGGTAGCAACAAGATCCGAGACGACGGCGTGGTCTTCCAGAGCCACATCGACGGGTCCAGCCACCTCTTCACGCCCGAGGGGGTGATCGACATACAGCGGACGCTGGGAGCCGATGTCGTAATGGCGTTCGACGAGTGCCCCCCCGGGGGGGTCAGCCGGGAGGAGGCCGAGACCGCGAATCGGCGTACGCTGGAGTGGTTGTCGCGCTGCCGAGATCGATTCCAGATGCTGGATGACGAAGGCGTGGGTGGAGCCCAGTGCCTCTTCCCGATCCTCCAGGGCAACGTCTACGAGGACCTTCGGCTCGAGCACCTCAGGTCGTTCCTCAATCTCGGGGATTGGGATGGGATGGGGATCGGAGGCCTCAGCGTTGGCGAAGCGAAGGATGACATGTGGCGGGTTCTCGAGGCGCTCCACACAGAGATTCCGAAGGGACTCCCACGCTACCTCATGGGTGTGGGTTACCCCGACGATCTTCTCGAGTCCGTGGCCCGTGGATGCGACATGTTCGATTGCGTGGCGCCGACCCGGAACGCCCGCCATGGGACTGCGTGGACGTCGATCGAGGGTCAGATCAACCTCAAGTCGGCCCGCTTCATCTGCGACCGGGAACCGATCGATCCCGGCTGTGACTGTTACGCGTGCCGGGCGTATGATCGTGCGTATATCAGGCACCTTTGCGTGTCGAGCGAGTTGTTCGGTGCCCGGCTCGTTTCGATCCACAACATTCGATTTCTGGTTCGGCTTGCCGAGGAGTCCCGGCAGCGCATCGCGAGTGGTACCTTCCAGTCCTGGTCCCGGGACTGGCTCGAGCGGTACCGGGATTCGAAAGAAGGAGCACACTCGTGAGGCAAAACAAAGCGGAGATCGGTTGTGGTTGAAGCCCTACTGGCAGTTGTGATGGCCCCCCGGCAGGGGGCGAATGGTACGTTCGTGTTCTTCCTGAACATGTCGGCCGTGGTCCTCATTTTCTATTTCTTGCTCATTCGACCGCAGCGGAAGGAGAGGGACCGGCAGAAACAGATGATCGCGTCGATCGGGAGGGGTGATGAGATCGTTACCAGCGGCGGGATCGTCGGCACTGTAATCCGTGCGGAGGACGACCGCCTGATCATCAAGACCGGCGGCGAGACGAAGATCACCATCGAGCGGAGCCGAATCTCCCACAAGGTCTCGGCGGACCGGCCAGACGCCGTGGAGAAGTAAGGAGTAGCAATGGCGGTTCGCAGGATCGCGTTGCTCGGCGAAGAAGTTCTCCGCGAAAAAGGTGTGGAGGTGGAGGCGTTCGACGATGAACTGCGCAGGTTGGTCACAGACATGCTCGAGACGATGTACTTCGCCGAAGGGATTGGCCTGGCGGCTCCGCAGATCAGTGTCTCCCAGCGTGTGTGTGTGCTCGACCTATGCGACGAAGACGACCCCGAGGCCGGACGCTGGGTCTTCGTCAATCCCGTGATCGTCGAGTCTAGCGACGAGGAGGACAAGAAACCCGAGGGATGCCTGAGCATCCCCGAGATGGAGGACGTCGTCACGCGGCCGGCGCGTGTCACAGTCCGGGGCTTCGACGTCGAGGGACAGGCCATCGACGTCGAGGCGGAGGGATTGTTGGCCCGGGCGCTCCAACACGAGATCGACCACCTGGACGGAATCCTTTTCATAGACCGACTGAGTGCCTTCAAGCGCCGCGCGTTGCTCAAGAAGTGGAAGAAGAGCCAGCAGGAGGGAGCGAAGGGGTGAAGATCCTCTTCTGGGGCACGCCGGAGTTCGCTATCCCCTCTCTTCGGGCGCTCGGCGAGGAGGGCCACGACATCGTGGGTGTCGTGACCCAGCCGGATCGTCCGGCGGGGAGGGGTAGGGAGCTTCAGGCGTCGGCCGTCAAAGTGGAGGCCGTCGACCAGAGCTACAGAGTCCTCGAGCCGGAATCCGCACGCTCCGAAGACTTTATCCAGGAGATTGCCGGCCTCGGGGCGGACTTGTCCGTGGTCGTGGCGTATGGCCAGATTCTGTCCGTCGAAGTCATCAACGTTCCCGCTATGGGGTCGGTGAATCTGCATGCTTCGCTTCTACCGTCGTTGCGCGGGGCGGCGCCTATCAACTGGTCCATCGTCAGAGGCGACGTGATCACGGGTGTCACGGTCATGCGGATTGTCGAGCAGATGGACGCCGGACCGATCCTCTTCCGGGTGGAGGAGCCGATTGGCCCGGAAGAGACGGCCAGCGACCTGACAATGCGCCTTTCCGAGGTCGGGGCGGAGGCCCTGGTGGAGGGGCTCGTGCTTCTGGAGGCGGGCCTGATCGAGGAGCAGGAACAGGACGAATCGCGGGCCACCTACGCGCCCAAAATCGATCGCGCCACGGCCCGGATCGACTGGGCCCGTGAATCGGTGGCGGTGAGCAATTTCATTCGAGGGATGGACGCGGTGCCGGGTGCGTGGTCGGAACTCGAGGACCAACCGATCAAGCTCTTTCGGCCGGTTGCGGATCCGGATGTCATCCCCGAGGCTCGACCTGGAACCATCGTGGAGGCCGACCGGGAGACGGGGCTGCTGGTGGCAGCTGAGAAAGGGGCAGTGCACATCGGCGAAGTCCAACCACAGGGAAGGCGACGGATGGACGCGAGCGAATGGATCCTGGGGCGGGGCGCGACCGCTAGTCAACGCTTCGAGTGATTCCGAAGTTACACGTCGTCACCGACGACGAGATCCTGGCCCGGCCCGACTTCGAGGCCCGAGCTCGCGAGGTGTTCGAAGTATTCGAGGCGTGTGAGCCGGCCGATAAGGGTGTCGTGGGTGGCTCGGTTGCGCTCCATATCCGGGGGGCCCGCACGACGGGTCGAAGACTCACTCGATTGGCGAGGATTCTGTGCGAGCGAGCCGCCGCTTCGGGGGTTCTGCTCGTCGTGAACGATCGTCTGGACGTGGCCTTGGCTGTCGGGGCGGCGGGGGTCCACCTGGGTGCCCGTTCCCTGCCGCCGGCTGAGGCACGACGTCTACTGGGAGCGAGTCGGCTCTTGGGTGTATCGGTGCACAGCGCGAGCGAGGCGGTGGAGGTGGCGGAGTCGGGAGCGGACTATCTGTTCCTGGGCACGCTGTTCGCGACTCCCTCGCACCCTGAAGCCGTGGCCAGGGGACCTGAATTCTTGGGCCTGGTGGCGTCGCGGGTCGACCTCCCCCTAGTCGGAATTGGTGGAGTGACCCCGGAGCGGGCGGTCACGGTGCTCAGATCCGGCGGCCACGGAGTGGCGGCCATAAGAGGCATCTGGGACGCCCCCTCTCCGCCGGATGCCGCCAAGGCTTATCTTGATGCCGTGGAAGCGGGAAATTTAGGAGATACGAGCGGTCCGTAAAGCGTGATAGGAGCCATCTGGAACGCATGATAAGAGCCGTCGAGAATGAGTGATCCAGGCAACATTCAGGTACAGGTGAACGGGAAGGAGCGGGAAGTCCAATCCGGGCTCTCGGTCCATCAACTCGTGGAGTTCTTCGACCTCAATCCCCTGCTCATCGTGGTCGAGCTCAATCGGGAAATTCTCAGCCGTGACCAGTTCAAGGACGTCCAGGTCTCGGAGGGAGACGCGGTCGAACTGGTCCACTTCGTTGGAGGAGGATGACATGGGAAGTAGCGAAGTGGCAGTCGGGAGCGTCGTGAACGTGGAGGTCGCCGAGCGCTTGCGCATCGCCGACCGTGAGTTCGATTCTCGCCTCTTTGTAGGGACGGGTAAATATCCCGATAACGAGACGATGGTGGAGGCGATCCGGGCTTCCGGCACGGCGATGGTCACACTGGCGGTTCGCAGGGTCGACTTGGACCGCACGCAGAGCGAGGGCATCCTCTTCCACCTGGACCCCGAAGAGTTCTTCCTGCTTCCCAACACCGCCGGGTGTTACACGGCCGAAGACGCGATCCGTTACGCACGCTTGGCCCGCGCCGCTGGCTTCAACGAGTGGCTCAAGCTCGAGGTCATTGGCGACGAGACCACGTTGGTACCCGACACGCAGGCCACCCTTGAAGCTGCCGAGACGTTGGTGGCCGAGGGCTTCAACGTGATGGCGTACACGAATGATGATCTCGTGACCGCCCTCCGCCTGGAGGACGCCGGCTGTGTTGCGGTCATGCCGCTCGCGAGCCCGATTGGCAGTGGGCTCGGAATCGTCAACCCGTACTTCATCCGGGAGATCAAGCGTCGGTGTGAGGTTCCAATCATCGTGGACGCGGGTGTCGGGACGGCCTCCGATGCGTGTGTTGCGATGGAACAGGGTGTGGACGGGGTGCTCATGAACACGGCCATTGCGACCGCAGCCGATCCGGTGGCGATGGCGCACGCCATGCGCCTCGCGACCCAGTCCGGACGGCTCGCGTATTTGGCGGGCCGCATGGAGGCACGGGAGATCGGGATTCCTTCGTCGCCCACGCGAGGGATGTTGGACTGAGCACGGCGTCCGCCACAGAGGGCCGCCTCGCCGCTTCGGATATTCTCGCGGCGGTTACCCGGGGACGGAGGCTCGACCGGGCCTTCGCGGCCGCTACACGTTCTCTCGATGCCCGCGATCGCGCATGGTGCCGAGAGTTGGTATTCGGCATTCAGCGGCTCCGAGGCCGGCTGGATTATTTGCTGGATCGAAAAGTGAAACGTGGCCTCGAAAGCGTCCAAGCCGGCGTGAGGGACTCACTTCGGATCGGTCTGTACGAGGTTCTCTATATGGGCGGCGTGCCTGAGTACGCGGCAGTATCCCAGGCGGTCGATCTCGCACAGTCCAAAGGCGGACGGGGCGCTGCCGGATTGGTGAACGCTGTACTGCGAGGCATTGTGCGGGACGGCGGTGGCCCGGAGAACTTCCCCGACCCCGAAACCCATCCCGTGGAGTTCTTGTCCACATGGGGTTCGCATCCCCGGTGGCTGATAGAGCGCTGGCTCGCTCGATGGTCCACAGCGGATGTACGGAAGCTGGTGGAGGAGAACAACGGCGTGCCGCCCCTATCTCTTCGCTGCCTCTGGGACTCGCCGGAAGAGGCCGTGGAGGCGTTGGAAGCCGAACAGATTACCGTCGCCGCAGTCGGTTCTGGCACGGGATGTGTAGTGATTTCTGGGAATGCGTCCCTGGAAGAAGCGATGAACGTGGTTCCGGTGGTCGTGCAGGACCCCGCGGCTGCCTTGGTGGTCTCGTATGCGGATCCTAGTGCGGATACCCGCATCGCGGACTTTTGCGCTGCGCCGGGTGGCAAGACGTTGACGCTCGCGGCGCGCGGCAATGTGGTCGTGGCGGCCGATCGGTCGCTCGAGCGGTTGAGGCTCGTTCGGGAGAACGTCGACAGAGTGGGACAGCAAGGCCGACATCGCGTTCGCGTAAACCTGGTGCAGGCGGATGCGCTCGCGCCTCCGGTTAGCCGGACGGATATGTTGTTGTTGGACGTTCCCTGTACGGGAACGGGGACGCTGAGACGCAATCCGGATATACGCTGGAGCCTGACCCCGGATCGGCTGAATGAGATGGCGGCCTTGCAGAGCCGCATCCTGGATGCTTGCGCGGACGTGGTACCTAGTGGAGGTGTGTTAGTGTATGCAACGTGCAGCCTGGAACCCGAAGAAAACGAGAAACAGATCGAATCCTTCATCGCTCGCCGGCCGGAATTCCAGATGGATCCCGGCGAAGGCGTGAATGGAAAATTCTTGAACAATCAGGGATACCTCTATGTTGTTCCGCAAGCGTTCGGCTTCGACGGAGCGTTCGCTGCCCGCTTGCGTAAGATGTAGCGGTGTTGTTCCGACTAAGAGAAACTAGCCGAGAGATGTCCGTATGAAACTAGGAAGCTCCATCCGGAGGCGGCAGTTCCGCAGCGACGAACGTTTCCAGTGGCCGGAGTCCAAGAAATGGCTGCATCTCGGCAAGCTCAAGCTCTCCCGGAACAGCGGTCTCGTGGCGGGCTCGGTTGTGGTCCTCGGCTTGGTGTTCGGTTACGTGTTGAGCACCAGTCTGCTTTTCCCGATGCCCGCACCTCCGGGAGATCTCTTCGAGGTCCCCGATGTGCGAGGACTCGACCGTGTCGTGGCGCTGGAAATGATAAAGCGCGCCGGGGTTGTCGGCGTCGTGGCGGATTCGTTTCGGCACCCAATGGCGTTGAGGGGCGAAGTCTTGGGTCAGACCCCCCTTGCGGGGCAACTTTCGACGGCGACCAACACGGTTGCACTGACTGTGAGCCTGGGCCCGGTGCGGAGGCCTGTGCCGGATGTGGTCCGGCTCGGCTTGAACTCGGCCAGGACGGTCCTTGAGGCGAGTGGCTTCATCGTTGTCGCGGACAGCCTCCTAGCTGAGCTACCGGCAGGCCAGGTGGTGGAGGTCCTTCCGGAGGCTGGTACCGAAGTGGATCTTCCTATGGAGGTCATAGTTTTGGTCAGCACCGGTCCTCCGTTGATCCCCATGCCGCTCCTTCTCGGGATCGAACAGGCGGCGGCCGAAGTTATGCTCGACTCCCTCGGCTTCGAACTGACGGAGATCGAGGGCCGGTTCAGGTTCGGGCGGGATCAGGGCAGGGTCGTTGAGCAGTTTCCGCCGCCCGACAGCCTCGTCGGCCCCGGTAGTAGTGTCAGGTTGGTTGTCGGTAGCCGATCCTCTGCCCAACGCGGCGGCAGAAACTAGGTGATTTCCAGGATGCGGGCGTTAAATTGAAGTCTGGCTTCTTTTTTTGGAGGCTCTTTTTCCACCGAGGCTTTTTGACCCATGACGGTTGAACCGGCACCGAGCACCGGATATTCCAATCGACCCTACGCCTACGCGTTGGTCGGGGTCGTTCTGCTGATCGTCGTCGCTTGGCTGAACCAGGATCGCATTCAGCCGGTGACCGCTGGAACCGTCGCGCCAGAATTCGAGGTCAACGATCTCAAGGGTGGTCGCGCGCGCCTCAGCGACCACAGCGGTGAGGTGGTTTTGGTAAATATCTGGGCCACATGGTGCCTCCCCTGCCGGATCGAAATGCCCTCCATGGAGCGTCTCTATCAGGAAATCGGAGAGGACGGGTTCGAGATCATGGCGGTCAGCATCGATGCCGCGCTTGGCCAGTTCGACCAGGCAGGCAGGCCTGGAGGCGACATTGAGGTCTTCGCCGACTCCCTTGGGCTGACGTTTCCCATGCTCCACGATCCCTCAGGGGGTATCGAGCGTCTGTACCGCACGACGGGTGTGCCGGAGACGTTCTTGATCGGTAGGGACGGAATCATCTACAAGAAAGTGGCGGGCGGGACCGAGTGGGACGCGCCCCAGCACAAGGAGCTGATCCAGCGTCTACTGGTTGTTCCCAAGTGATTCCAGCTTCCCTTCGTAAGACGGGCTAGAGTATGTCCGGCCGGCCTTTCTTGGGCGTGCTGGCCCGTAACGGTCGTCTCAAAGCGGCGGCCTTTGGCCTGGCTTTCTTCCTCTGGGCCCTGGTCCGCGTGGGAGCCCCTGGTCAGCGTGATCTACTGGTTCCGGTCGATATCCGGCTGGACGACCCGGGCTGGATGGTGTTGGGGGATCCGGTTCCATCGGTGGTGTTGGTCCGCTTCAGTGGTCCTCAAACCGAGATGTTCCGTCTCAATGGATTCGAAGGCATGTCGGTGGCCGTTCCCATCACGGACGTCGCGGACGCAGAGATGGTGATCCCGCTCCAGCCGGGGTGGGTGGCGGTGGACGGATACCGGGGAGTGCAAGTGGAGGACATCGTTCCCAGCGCGATCAACGTTCAACTCGATCGGCTGGCCACGAGGACTGTTCCGGTTCGCGTAAGCACCCGCGGAAGCTTACCGGAGGATCTGGCCCTGACGCGCCCACTTTCGTTGACGCCCAACCTTGTTCGGGTGAGAGGACCGGCGAGTCTTGTGGAGCGGCTCGATACGTTGGACATCGCGCCTGTGGACTTGAGCGATGTCGTTGAGCAGGTGACGCTGGAGACCGTTGTCGATACGGCGGGTATGGGCCGAGTGACGGTCGTACCCTACGCCCTGACACTGAGGGTTCCTGCGGAGGAGTCCATCGAGCGAGTGATAGAGGGAGTTCCGGTCATCGTGGATCCGGTCGTTGAAAGTGGGCGGTTCGAGGTGTCTCCCGAGGCTGTACAGGTCACGGTGAGGGGCGCGCGCAGCCGTGTGTCGGGGATGGAGGCGGAGTTTCTGCGGGCCGTCGTGCCGTCCTATGCGATTGGCGATTTGGGCGTAGTCGAAGAGCGCCTGGTTCCGGTCGTCGTGGAGGGCATTCCCTCGTATGTCCTTGTGATGCCGGGAGCCGACTCGGTTGCCGTTCGCCGGCGGATCCAGCCGTGAGCGGTCCGCTTATTCTGGGTCTAGAGACGAGTTGCGACGAAACCTCCGCGGCGCTGTTGAGCGCTCCGGATACGCTCGAGGGCCATGTGATCTACTCCCAGGACGAGCATATCCTGTATGGAGGAGTCGTTCCGGAGATCGCTGCACGCACCCATGTCCAGCGTATTGACGAAGTGGTCGACCGCGCGTTGGCCGAGGCGGGTTGCGTGCTGAGCGACATCGACGCTGTGGCGGTCACCGCAGGCCCTGGCCTCATCGGGGCGCTCTTGGTGGGTGTTTGCTGGGCGAAAGCCGCCGCTTTCGGTCTCGGGAAACCACTCGTGGCCGTCCATCACATGGAGGCCCATCTCTTCGCCCCGTCGCTCGAAGACCCCCGAGCGGAGCCACCGTTCGTGGCGTTGTTGGTATCGGGTGGCCACACGCTTCTCCTCTACGTGGAGGAGTGGGGCACTTACCAGTTGTTGGGGCAGACGCGGGATGACGCGGCCGGGGAGGCTTTCGACAAGGTCGCGAGGCTCCTCGGCATGCCCTACCCAGGGGGCCCAGCTATCGAAGCGGCGGCAGCGGTGGGTGACGACGCACGCTACAAGTTTCCCAGACCGATGCTACGACGCAATCAGCACCCCGGCGACGGCGATTTCTACGATTTCTCGTTCAGCGGGTTGAAGACGGCGGTCGTAACCCTTGTTCGTGAAATCGAGGCGGATGGGTCGTTCGAGGCGGAGCGGGACAATGTCGCCGCCTCATTCCAGGCTGCGGCGGTAGATGCGCTGGCCGCGAAGACTATGCGTGCGGTGAAAGAAACGGACTGCCCACGTGTGCTTCTGGGAGGTGGGGTATCGGCCAACGGGAGGCTGCGTGAAGCTTTGGCTGAGCACCTCGAGCCAGATGGCCTGCTCCTCCATGCGTCTCCACGGCTCTCGCTGGACAATGGCGCCATGGTGGCTCGGGCAGGGGCGTTTCGCTTGGAGCGAGGAGAGGTAGCATCGCTGAACGCCTCGGCAGACCCTAACTTGCCCTTTCCCGGACTGATGAAAGTTTCCGCGTGAGCGTCCCCCGAAACCGGTACCCCGACCCGGAAAGCTAGAGCATGTACCCGATCTTCTTCCGTCTCCCGAACTGGCTGCCCTTCATGGGTGGGGCACCGATCACTTCCTTCGGCGTGTTCATGTTCCTTTCCTTCCTGACGGGGGGGATCTTGCTGCGCTCCGAAATGGAGCGAAAGGGCCATGATCCGGAGCGGGCGTGGGATCTTGTGTTCATGGCGGTACTGGGAGGCGTCATTGGGGCCAAGGCCTACTACGTGCTCCTGAACTACGAGTCGCTTTTGGCCGACCCGGTGTCGGCCGTTTTTTCACGGGGCGGAATGGTTTGGTACGGTGGTTTCGCGGGGGCACTACTTCTCATCGTCTTCGAGATCAGGCGTAGAGCCTTGCCACTCGGAGAGATCGCGGATCTCTGCTCTCCGACACTCGCGATCGGGTACGCCGTGGGCCGGATGGGATGTTTCCTAGTGGGCGACGACTATGGGCGTCCCACGGACTCCTGGGTGGGCATCTCGTTTCCACGCGGCACCCCCCCCACGCGCGTGGACGTCTTTGAGAGCTATTTCAACGCTGAGGTTGATCCGGCCATCATCGAGCGCTTCGGCCAGGTCGTGCCCGTTCACCCGACGCAGCTCTACGAGATTGCGATGGCCTCCATCATCTTTCTCGTTCTCTGGAAACTCCGGGTCCACAAGCACGGGGCGGGCTGGCTTTGGTGGATTTGCCTGACGTTGCTCAGCGCCGAGCGGTTCTTAGTGGAGTTCGTTCGGGTCAAGGACGACCGTTTTTTGGGCCCCCTCACGCTTGCTCAGGGCATTGCTGTCTCTCTCGTGCTGGTCGGTGTTTGGGGGATGCGCCGGGCCTGGTCCGCGGGAGGGGAGTCAGAAGGAGAAACAGCCTGACACATCGGGCAGGATGACGTGACAATGCTGACGATCCTACATGGGTCGGACGTACACTTTGGCAAACCCCATCGGCCGAACGTATCCGCCGCCTTTCTCGACCTAGCCCGAAAGGTGACGCCCGATGTCATCGTCTTGGCCGGAGATTTCACGCAACGGGCCAAGGTACGACAGTATGAGCAGGCCCGGGCGTTCCTCCGCCAACTTCAAGATGTGCCCGTCGTTGTCACTCCGGGGAACCACGACATCCCGCTCTACAGGGTCCATGAGCGGCTGTTCATGCCTTTTCGGAACTATCGCGCGTTCATTTCGCAAGAAATGGACACCGTAACCCGGGTTGGCGGGGCGGTGTTCGTGGCGTTGAACTCGGCAGACCCTCACCGCTCGATCGTCAACGGACGCATTGCGGATCATCAACTTCGCTTTCTGGCACGCGTCTTCCAGGAAACATTTGACGCGGATGTCCGTATCCTAGTGACGCACCATGCGTTGGCTCCTCCCCCTGATGGTGGGTCTGACGCGACCATCCCGGGGAGCGGGGCGCTCCTGGACCGATTCGGGGAATTGGGAGTGGATTTGGTTCTCAGTGGGCATCTGCATCGGGGCTTCGTCACGCGCTCGTCCGAAGTGAGGCCGGACCATCGGGACCATGGCGATATCGCCATCGTCCATAGCGGGACAGCGGCATCTAGCCGGGGCCGAGAGGCAGAAAGAGGGGAAAACAGTGTGAACGTGTTGAGAGTCGGCGCGCGAGAAATCGAAGTCATTCCTCACTGGTTCGAGAACGACGGAGTTGGGTTCGTGGGGCGCGACCCCATCACGATCCAGCGAGACTCATGACCGGATTCTACGTACGGAGGGAGGCGAGAACCCGCGAAACAGTGGGTGCCGTGGTTCTCGCCGTGAGCATCGGCGGCTTGTCTTTCTATCTGGCCCGGATGCTTCTGGCTCGCGATCACATGGAGTCCAAAGCTCCACCCCGCGAGCCCGGACGTATCCAGCGGGCTGAGAGCGAGGGGGCGAAGTAATAGGCCGCATGCGGATCTCCTCGACCCTCGTCCTGCCGATCCTGCTGGTGGCGCAGGCACCGCTCTTCGGCCAAGTGCCCTCCGTCGAGGTCTTGAGCATTGAGTTTCAGGGGAACGAGGCCTTTCCGGATGATTCGCTCTCTCGCACGATCGTCAATCGTGAGACGAGATGTCGGTCGTTCGGGCTCGGCGGCCTCTGTCCTTTGGGTGTCCTGCACGAAGATCTGAACGATCGCGAGTTGTCACGGGATGTCATACGGCTCACGAACTTCTACAACGTCCGCGGTTATCGGGATGCCCGGGTCGACACGGTAATCGCGCGCCCTTCAGAGGACGCGGTGGAGTTGTCGTTTCGGATCGAAGAGGGGTCGCCCGTACGGGTTGCGAGCCTCGCGGTGGAGGGGGCTGACGCCTTCGAGGACTTCGATCCTACGGCTGATTTGCCCATCCAAGTGGGTGGCCTACTGAATGGGATTGATCTCGCCGCGACCCGAGACACGCTGATCCAACGGTTCCGAAATCGCGGATATCCCCGTGCGGACGTATCGCGTTCGTGGCGCTTGCCCACGGCGAGCCCCTACCAGGCGGAGGTCACCTTCGAGGTCGAGAGAGGGCCGCATGCTGTTTTCGGGCCGATCACGCTCGTCGGCAACGAAGAGCTCGACGATGGCGTGATCCGGCGATTGCTCCCCTTCGAGGAAGGAGAGGAATATTCTGAGGCACGTACGGTCGAGGCGCAGCGCAATCTGTTCTCTGTCGAGATCATCCAGCGCGCCTCGATTGTCGAGGCGGTGGATCCGGCGGGCCTCGTGCCCGACAGTGTTGTTGCGCTCCAGGTACGAATCACCGAGTCGGACGTTCACCGGATGCGTCTCGGTGGGGGGTGGAGCACTTCGGACTGCGTGAACGCCGAAACACGATGGACGAGCCGAAATTTCTACGGTGGAGCGAGACGACTCGATCTCCGGGTGCGTGGGTCCAACTGGTTCGCCCAGCAACTCAGAGACGGCGTCTGCGGCCAGGCCGCCATCGATGAATTCGGGGGGACGAACTGGCTGTTTTCTGCGGAGTTTACGCAGCCCTTGTTTCGTCAGAGCCTGACCTTCGGATCCAACGTGTTCTTCGAGCGCCAGAGTCTGCAGGATGTGTTCGTTCGTAAGTCCGTGGGTGTGGACCTCAGCTTGTCTCAGACGCTGGGCGCATACACGTCCTTTACCTTTGCATACCGACCGGAACTCACCGAGTTGGCAGCGGCGGAGGTATTCTTTTGCACGTCGTTCCTGGTTTGCAGGCCCGAGGACGTGTCGGCCCTCCAGGAACGGAACTGGTTGGCCCCGATCTCAGTGAGCATAGTACGGGCAGTTACGAACAACGTTCTGAACCCGACAAGCGGATACCAGATCGTGCTCAACCTCGAGCACGCATCCGCTGTAACCGGTTCCGAGTTCCAGTACGATCGGGCGTTGAGCGAAGCGACTGCCTACGTCGAGACGGTACCTGGCCAGGTGTTGGCGGCTCGTGTCCAATGGGGATGGGTCGGCTCCGGCTCATTCGCGCTCTTCTCGGAAGGGACTGACATCATCCATCCCCAGAAACGGTTCTTCTCAGGAGGCGCGAATAGCGTCCGGGGGTTTGCACAGAACCAACTCGGTCCACGTGTACTCACCGTAGATCCCTCCAGCCTTCTAATCCCTGCCCGCAGCACGCAGATAGCGCTCTGTACCCCCACCGAGATCATGAACCTCACATGTAACGCCAACGGGCTGAGGTCCCGGGAGTTCGGAACACCGCGCCCCACTGGTGGCAGCATGATATTCGAGGGTGGCATCGAGTACCGGATGATGATGGGACGCCGTGTGGAGGCTGCTCTTTTCGCCGACTTCGGCCGGATCTGGACGGAACGAGCATCCAGTGCCGTGAGTAGACTCGAGATCAGTCCAGGGTTGGGGATTCGGTACTTGAGTCCCGTCGGTCCGATCCGGTTGGACGTGGGCTACCAGTTCCGCAGCCAGCAGAATCTGCAGGTCATCACCGCCCAGGTCCGTCCTTTTGACCTGGGTGATAATCCTGCGGACAGGATACGCGCCATCGTAAGCGGCAACGAAGAAGTGATCGATTACGTGCGCGCTGAGGAACTCGCGCTGCTCGATCCACGCGTCTCCTTTGGTCCATCGGGTGGTTTTTCCTTGAGTCGCCTTCAGCTCCATATCGGCATCGGACAGGCGTTCTAGGATGAGTATGCCTAGGGTTCGGAAAGCGTTGAAGGTAGGGGCCGGCGTCCTCCTGGTTCTCGTTTTGGGAGCGATCGTCGGTGTTGTTGTCCTCACCCGATCGAGCATCGGTCAGGCGTGGGTGGTGGAGCAGGTTCTCCGGCGCATCGAGGGGAGTCTCAACGGCGAGATCGTGGTTTCTGGGTTGCGTTCTCCGGGACTCCACAGAGGAGCCCGACTGCTTGGGGTCCAGGTCACTGCGGCGGACGGGGGTCCGATATTGGCAGTCGATTCAGTTCAGGCCGAGTACTCCGTTCGCACGATGCTCAGCGGTGATGTCGCCCTTACAGGCCTCACGCTCTGGAGGCCTAGACTGACCATCACGAGGGAGGCGCCGGACCAACCGTTCAATCTTGTGGCCCTTCTCGACGGCACCGAGTCATTGGCGGTGGAGCTTGCTGATGTAAGCGAACTCACTGAGGCTGGTGTGCGTTTCGTGTTCGACGAGGTCGACATCCGGGACGGGAGCGTCGACGTGCGGTACCCGTTGACGTCCACGGCTGATCCGGACTCCCGGTTCCTGAGCGAGCCCGGACCTGATGGACGGGGCGTCATGCGGGTTTTTGGGTTCCATGGCATCGAGGGACACCTCGACGGAGTGGTCGCAGCGGATCCGGCTGTGGACGGACTCACGATGAACGTGATGGGTCTCTCCCTGGAGGGCAGAGTCTTTGAAGAACCGGTCCAGGTCCAGAGTCTCGTTGGGAGAGTCGTGTGGTCGGGGGATCGAGTCTTGATCGACCTGGAGACGGCGAACCTGCTGGGGGGCGCCGCCGCCGGGTCGGCGGCGGTTGAGTTGGTTGAAGGAAGCGTACCCAACCTTACTCTCGACGCCGTCGTAGAGAGCCTGAACGTTGGCGAGTTGCGGTGGCTTGAACCCCGTCTGTCCGATGCGCGCGTGAGTGGCCGTGTCGGAGTCGACTTCGGATCGGAGGGACTCCGCGGAAGTTGGTCCAATGGAAGCTTGACGATCGACAGTGGGGAAATCGAGAGCGAGGGCACCTTTAGGCGTTTTCCCAATGGAGAAGCCGCCGTTCAAGACGTCACGCTGGACGTTTCAGCCATACCGGTGACCGTCTTACAGGAATTCGTCTCAATGAGGCTACCGTTGGAGGGACGGGTGTCCGGAAACGTCGGTCTTGCGGGCACGATGGACTCCTTGAGGGTGACGGGCCGGCTGGATCTTCTGGAACCCGGTGCCGGCCCGACGGGCGGCGAGATCAATGGCATCCTCCATCTGCGGAGCCCCCTGGGCGTAACTGGGTTGACGGCTCGCGTGACCGAGCTCGACTTGGCCCTGGTCAATCGGGTCGCGGAGGGATTGTTACTGGAGGGCAATGTAAGCCTTGATGTCCAGGCGGATGGCTCGCTCGATACCGGTATCCGTGTGGTCGCCGAAGGCACCCGTCCCGACTTGATCTCGGAGGCGTCGCGTGTATCGCTCCAGGGAATCGTTCAGGAGGTCGATGGGGAGATTCGAGTTTCGCTCGACGGCGAACTGAACCCTCTTTCGATGCCGGGGATCTTCGGGGAAGAGTCTCCACTCTCACGGCTCGGCGTTGCTCGCGGAACGGTGCATGCCGAGGGGCCGTTGTCGGCGCTTGTCCTCCGGAGCGATCTGATGACCGAGGGCGGCCGGCTCACGTTGGAAAGCCGTTTCGCCGTCCGGTCCCCCTTGGCGTCCTACCGGATCCAAGGAAAGGCCGTCGACTACGATGCCGCAGAACTCGTCCCCCGGCTCCCCCAGGGCACGATACTTTCTGGGTCCTTTGATCTGGTCTCGGAGGGTGGGGACCTGAGATCGACGGAGTTGGCCGGAGTCGTGGGTCTGAGTGCCTCCCGGTTCGCCGACCTGATCATCGACACCGTGTCGGTCGACGTGCGCATCTCGAACGGCTTGGTCACGATGGACAACGTTCAGGGTCGTATCGGGGGCGTGACGGTGGAGGGGGCGGGACGGCTCGCGACGTCGGGTGTCGGATCCCCCGAAGAATTTCGAGTGAGCTTCGAGACGGAGAACCTGGAAGGCCTTCGTCCGCTACTGCTCGGTGCCAACGTGATCGCGGGCGACACGCTCTCGGTCCTCGAGCGCCAGATCCTAGAGTTTGAGGGTATCAATCCGGATACGCTCCCCACCCTCTCAGAAGTGCTGGTGTCCGGGAGGATGGCCGGGGGGTTGGTGGTCGGTGGGTCGTTTGAGAATCTGTCCGCCAGGGGCAGGGCCGAAATCGAAAACGGCTCTTACGGGGGCAACCGCGTTGAGCAAGCCGAGGTCTCCCTGTCGGCGACGGGCCTGTTCTCTCCGGAGCGGGAGTTGTCCGTTCAACTCGATGCGGGTGCGATACGCGTCTTCGAGAGAGAGTTCGATTCGCTTTCGGCAAATTTCGACTATGGCGAACCGACCGGAAACGCGGAAATCCTCTTGGTTCGATCTCCGGAAGAAAGCTATCTGGGCCGCCTTGCTTTCGAGGAGGAGAATGACGTACGCACCCTCCATCTCGACGAATTGGTCCTCCGTTTCCCGGATGAGCGCTGGAATCTCGGTGGACCCGGCACGATTTCCTGGGACGCGGACGGGCTCACCTTTAGGGACTTCCGCTTGAGGAGCCCCGGATTGGGCGGCATGCGGCTCCAGGCCCAAGGTCGTTTTCCGTTCGATGGGGAGGCCGATTTCAGGCTGGAGGCCGATGGACTCGATATCCGCCGGATTGCGCAGGTACTTCAGCTGGAGGAAGTGCTCGAGGGTGTGGTCGATCTTGATCTCCTCCTTACCGGAACCGATGCGGAGCCCCTGATAGATCTAGCCCTTCTGGCCGATGGCTTTCGTTTTCGTGCCTATGTGCTAGACGAGCTCGAAGTGGAGTTGAATTACGCAGACCGGAGGGTCGCTGGTGATGTGGCCGTGAGGAGCGATTCGCTCCAGGTACTCACGATGGCCGGGGAACTTCCGCTGAATCTGTCGTTCAACCCCGTGGAGGAACGCCTTCCGGAGGAAGTGATCGATTTGGTGGTTGTGTCGGACCTGCTCCCGCTTTCACTGCTCATGGCGCCGTACCCGGACTTCCAACAGGTGGTCGGGACGATGTCCGGGCGAGTCGATGTAAGGGGCACGTCGAGAAGCCTCGCTCCCACAGGCCGGATTACTTTGGATGGGGGAGGCGCCTTTCTGAGCGGTCTCGGCGTGCGGCACGAGGACGTCACCGGCACGTTGGACTGGTTCCCCGACGGGCGGCTGGAGGTGGACGCAGGCGCCCGAGCGCTGGGAACAGCCACGGTCGAGGGCACGGTGACACTGACCACGGCGTTGGACCCAGGACTCGATCTGGATGTCCGTTTCGACGGGTTCCAGGCCCTGGACCGGCGTGATGCGACAGGCCGATTGAGCGGTGATGTTCGCCTAGAGGGGTCTTACTCGAGGCCCGTGATCTCCGGCGATCTCTTTGTCGATGACGGAACCCTCTTTTGGGAGGAGTTCGAGCGCGCAGCCGACGTTTCCGATCTCTTCTTCGAGCGCTCGGCGGGGCTGGCCGCATCGTCCGTGGTCGATACGACCGCGGCGGGTTTTCGGCCGTTCATCGCCGGAGAGAATCCTTTCCTGCAAAACATTCGCATGGAAAACACATCATTGACGGTCCGACGGGACAATTGGATTCGCAGCGAGGTAATGGATGTGGAACTCGACGGCGAACTCGATGTGCTTTACGATCGGCAGAACCAGGATCTGGCCCTAGTCGGTTCCTTGGAAGCCGTGCGCGGATCGTATGCGGTCGGGTACAGTGCTTTCAGCCGACGGTTTCAGGTGGATGGAGGAACGGTGCGATTTCTGGGGACCCCGGGGATCGACCCCGACCTCGATCTCACGGCCACCCATGACGTCAGGACGCCCGAGGGTGATCGGTTGACCATCATCGCGGGCGTCACCGGAACGCTCGTCTCACCCCGGGTGGCGCTCAGCAGCGAAGAACCCGGGTTCAACGAAGATGATTTGCTGAGCTACCTCATGTTCGGCCGCCCGACCTACGCCCTGACTTCTGGCCAGAGCCAAGCGTTGGGAACAACCGCGATCGGAGCGCTCGGCACCCTGGGGCTCAGCAGTTTCAGTAACCAACTCGGCGCGGTCATGACCCAGGGGCTAGGGCTGGACTACCTGTCCATTACACAGCAGAACATAGGCACTTTCGGGGCGAGCAACCTCGGTGGAGCCCTCAGCACCACAATCGTTCAAACGGGGTTTTACCTGGCTGACGATATGTTCTTGACCGTGCTGTTCCGGCCCCCGTCGGCTGAGGTGGTCGGCGTGGACCGCTTGCCCGGACTCCGCTTCGAATGGGTGCCGTCCGAATCCTACACGATCGAAACCTACTTCGAGGACCGGTTCTTCAGGGGTCGTGCCGCAGGCTTCGGTGAGCTCGGAGTCCAGAGAAAGGGGCTGGGACTCTCGCTATTCCGGGAATGGGCCTACTGATCCGGTATCTTTCCTAGGGAGGCAGGCGCACCCCCCCCCTTTGAAGCAAGACCACGTCTTTGATATTCTACAGGGCTATGGCCCAAGAATTTCTCGTCGTGCGCGGTGCTCGGGAGCACAACCTCCGGAACATCGATGTAGAGTTGCCCCGGGGGGGCTTGATCGTGATTACGGGACTCTCCGGATCCGGTAAGTCCTCCCTTGCGTTCGACACGATCTACGCTGAGGGTCAACGCCGCTACGTGGAATCTCTGTCGGCGTATGCCCGCCAGTTCCTGGGGCTCATGGAGAAGCCCGACGTCGACTCGATCGAGGGCCTCTCCCCGGCGATCTCCATCGAGCAGAAGACCGTAAGCAGAAATCCACGGTCGACGGTGGGGACCGTGACGGAGGTCTACGACTACCTACGACTCCTTTGGGCTCGCGTCGGCGTCCCGCACTGCACCGAGTGCGGAAGGCCGGTTCTTCGGCAGTCGGCGTCCCAGATCGTGGAGCGGCTGTTGCTGCTGGATGAGGGAGCCAAGGTCCAGGTGTTGGCCCCGCTGGTTCGAGGTAGGAAGGGCGAGTTTCGCGACCTCTTCGAGAAAGCTCGGAAAGAGGGTTTCGTACGGGCCGTCGTCAACGGAGAGTTGATCGATCTGTCCTCCCCGCCCGCGCTCAACCGATACGAAAACCATGACATTGCGATCGTAGTCGACCGGCTGGTCATACGGCCGGAGGATCGGGAGCGGCTTGCCGACTCGGTGGAGACCGCGTTACGGGCAGCCGAGGGCACGGTGGAGGTTGTGGAGGGGAAAGGGCGTTCACAGGTGTCACATCTCTTCAGCGAGTTCTACGCTTGCGCTCAATGCGGCACCAGCTCGCCGGAAATCGAACCTCGGCAATTCTCCTTCAACTCGCCCTACGGGGCTTGCCAGGAGTGCGGTGGGCTCGGCACCAGCAAGCACGTCAATCCGGACCTGCTTCTGGCGGACGGGAGCATCTCCCTTCTCGAAGGGGTCGTCCTGCCGTGGGGTGAGCCCTCGGGACACCTCCGCGATTCGGTGATAGCCGGCCTTGCGGAGGCCTACGAGTTCGACCCTCGCAGGCCCTGGAACAAGCTTCCCGAGGAGGCGCGCCACGCCATCATGCACGGTTCGGGCCGGATGAAGATCCGTTTCCCGTACCGCGCCGGGTCCGGAAAGGCTCGTGGCCACTATGAGGATCATTGGGCTGGCGTGATCCAAAATGTGGAGAGCCGCTATCAGGAGACCAAGTCTGATGCGGTGCGCACGCAACTCCACGACTACATGTCGACGCTCACCTGCACCGCGTGTGGTGGGAGCCGGCTGAGGGCGGAATCCTTGGCTGTGACCATCGCGGGGCGATCCCTGGGCAAGGTGGTCGAGTTGTCCATCTCCCAGGCGCTCGAGTTCTTTCGAACCCTACCCGTGGATGAGCCGATAGGCTCGGGGGCGGACCGGCATGCTCTGAACGGGGAGATCGCGACGCCGATCCTGAAGGAGCTCAAGGAGAGGCTCGGTTTTCTCAACGCCGTGGGTTTGAACTATCTGACGCTCGGCCGTTCCGCGGACTCGCTCTCCGGTGGCGAGTCTCAGCGCATTCGCCTGGCCACACAGATCGGGAGCCGTCTGGTGGGCGTGCTCTACATTTTGGACGAACCCTCCGTCGGACTCCATCAGAAGGATAACCAACGCCTTCTGGAGACCCTTCAGGCGCTTCGCGACCTGGGCAACACGGTGATTGTGGTCGAGCACGACGAAGAGACGATCCGGGTTGCCGATCACATCGTGGACTTGGGACCCGGGGCCGGACGCGCAGGTGGAGAGGTCGTGGTTCAGGGGTCGCTGGCCGATGTGCTCGCCGAAGAAGCATCTCTCACGGGAGCGTATCTGCAGGGTCGGCGGCGGATTCCGGCGCCGGATCGGCGCAGGGAGGGAAATGGGGATCGAGCGCTCCACCTGCGAGGCGCGAACGAGCACAACTTGTGTGATCTCGACGTGACCATCCCCCTCGGCTGCTTCGTTGCGGTGACAGGCGTGAGCGGATCGGGCAAGTCTACGCTCATCAACCAGACACTGTATCGGGCACTGGCCCGACACCTGTACCGGAGCAAAGTGGTCCCAGGCCGCCACGATGGAATCGATGGGATCGAATCGATCGACAAGGTGATCGAAGTGGATCAGTCGCCGATCGGCCGGACACCCCGGTCGAACCCGGCGACCTATACGGGCCTGTTTACGCCGATCAGAGAGCTCTTTTCCAGCCTTCCCGAATCACAGATGAGGGGGTACGGACCCGGCCGTTTCTCCTTCAATGTGAAAGGGGGCCGCTGCGAGGCTTGTCACGGCGATGGGCTGGTGAAGATCGAGATGCACTTTCTGCCCGACGTCTACGTTCCGTGCGACGTATGCCGTGGAAGGCGCTATAACCGGGAGACCCTGGACGTCTTCTACAAAGGGAAGAACATCGCCGACGTTCTGGACATGACGGTCGACGAGGCGCTCGGTTTCTTCGACGCCGTGCCACGGTTGAGGGATAAGCTCGGAACGCTTTCGGATGTGGGATTGGGCTACATTCACCTCGGGCAGTCCGCGACGACGCTTTCCGGTGGGGAGGCGCAGCGCGTGAAGCTTTCCAGCGAACTGTCGAAGCGGGCCACTGGAAATACGCTCTACATTCTCGACGAGCCGACGACCGGCCTCCACTTCGAGGACATCCGGGTCTTGCTGGAGGTACTCCACAGACTCGTGGACAAGGGCAACACCGTACTCGTGATTGAGCACAATCTTGAGGTCATCAAGACGGCGGACTGGGTCATCGACCTCGGCCCCGAGGGAGGGGGAGCGGGCGGAAGGATTGTGGCTGAAGGGACACCCGAGATGGTTGCGGCGGCGCCGAATTCCCATACGGGCCGATATCTCGGCCCGCTTCTGGGCGTGCTCGCAGAGGTTGGCGATAGGCTGAAAGGGTGATCGGAAAGAGGGGTGGGCCGCATTGTGGAGTCGCGGGGGGCTGGCGGTTCATGTTAGAATTAGGTCTGAGTCGAGAGGATCCCGGTGCGCTTCAGGGCGGTGCGGAAACCGTGTCCACTCGTCGTCCGTGGGGAAGGGGGCCCCTCTGGAATAGGGCCCTGTCGATGAACTGTCTGGCCGCGGCCTCGGTGAGGGACCGCATAGAGTAACGGAGTAGATCATGGTAACTCGGGACGATCTCGAGAGTTTCCTCATCCGGATGGACTTGGACTGGAATGAGGTGGATGAGGGGATGTTTCTGGTGCAGAGCCCGAGCGGCGGTGTGGTCGTTCACCTCTCCGACCCCGTGCTGCTAGTGCGCCTTAAGGTGATGGACCTTCCGAACGGAGAGTCGGACTTGGGTGAGCTCTACCGGGCCCTGCTCGAGTTGAACGCCACCGACATCGTACATGGGGCGTACGGTATCGAAGACGGAGAGCTGATTCTGACGGACACCTTGGAATTGCAGACTCTCGATTTTGAAGAGTTACAGGCGTCGGTGGAGAGCCTCCAGTTTGCCGCGTCAAGTCACCTCGGGCGAATCAAGGTGCTCGCCGGGGCTGACGGCGGCGGTTCGGAAGGAGAGGATTCAGGCGAATGAGCATCTTTACGAAGCTGTCTACGGTCATCAAGTCGAATATCAACGATCTCATCTCCCGGGCGGAAAATCCGGAGAAGATGTTGAACCAGATCATTCTGGACATGCGGGATCAGCTCGCGAAGGCCAAGCGGGAAGTCGCAGCGGCTATCGCGGATGAACGGAAGCTCCGTGCTTCGCTTGACACCGAAGTCAAGCAGATGCATCAGTGGGAGCACCGCGCCATGCTGGCCGTGAAGGAGGGCAAGGACGACCTGGCAAAGCAGGCCCTGATGAGGCAGCAGGAACACGCGGAGCGCGCCAGTTCGCTCGACGGGACGTGGAAAGCGCAGGCTGCGGAGACGGAAAAGCTCAAGGGGTCACTTCGGCAGTTGAACGACAAGATCGAAGAGGCCAAGCGGAAGAGGAATCTTCTCGTGGCGAAGCAGCGTCGGGCGCAAGCACAGCGTCAGATCCACGAAACCATGTCGGGACTCTCTGACGCGTCGGCGTTCGACGCATTCAACCGTATGGCTGACAAGATCGAGGACCAAGAGCGCCAGAGCCTGGCCCAACAGGAGGTCACAGAGGCGCTCGGCCTCGGGACCCTCGAAGAGGACTTCAAGGCGCTGGAGAGCGGTTCTGAGGGAGTCGACGTAGAGGATCGTCTTCTGGCCTTGAAGCAGGGGATGGGCTTGATCGCGGCGCCCGAGGCGGAGGCGCCCAGGCAACTCGAGTCAGGCGACGACGACGAAGTCGGAGACGCGGAGGAGGTCGGCGAAGGCGCAGATGGCCTCGCCGATGTCGCCGCGCCCGCTACATCCTCGAAACCCGAGGAGCCGGTCGTTCACGAAGCCCAGCTCATCGAAGAATTCGACAAGCTCGAAAAGAGCGACTAGAGACCCTTCTAGAACCCGATCGAGACGGAGAGTGAGAGCACCGGATAATACTTCAGAAACTCTGGGATGTCCGCCTGGATATCGGCCACTTCTTGCTGGAGTTCGGCATTGAGAGTCGAGCCTGGAAGGTCGGTGAGCGGGCCCGTGGCGGTCAAAGTGACGATGGGGGTCGAACCGAACCCGACGCCAGCATCGAAGTTGATGCCGATCCTCTTCCCGATGGGATTGCCGATCCCGATTCCCAAGTAAGGCTGGAAGCGCTTCAGTGAGAAGCTTCCAATCATTTCATCGAGGGGTCCGCCGGTAAACGTCGTCGTACCGAGAACCACCGACCTCCCGTCGAATGTCCCCACGACGTCGAGGCCCCCGTCGTCATTGGTGATCAGCAGCCCGCCGCCGCTCAGGTGAAAACCACCAAAGGCGAACAGGTCCACCGTCGTGAGCAGGAACGACGGGAGGCTAAGTGAAAAATCGATGTCATCGATGGTAAAGGGGGGATCCCCCGGAATGAACCCGTACACGGCCCGTACGTTCAACCGAGACGTCAAGCCCAGCACCACACCGCCACCCACGCCTGTCGTACCGGCCTGTGCGGCAACCGCAAAGCCTTGAGCTTGCACAGGGGTGGTACCGGCGAAGGATGCGGACACGGCAAAAACGATCGCCCCGAGGGCGCGAGAGAGACTCGACATGCTTTTGGAATTCCTCGGATCCGGCATGGAAGCGTGTAGTATGCCCTTTAAAAGAGCAGGGTGAGGAAGCCCTGGGAACCCCCCCCGGCGATGCGCCTACTTCTTCAAAACGGCGAGGCCTCTCGTGCCGCCAAAGTGGCTCGACAGCGGTGTCGCGACTCCTGCAAGGCCTGGCGGAGCCGAGGCGACGACCCGAACTTTCCGAAGTACGAATCCGAAGCACCAAGACTCTTCCTGAGACCTCTGGATGCGATGAGCACGGTATACCTGAACGGCGAGTACATCCCGAAGGATCGGGCGACCATATCGGTGGACGACCGGGGGTTTCTGTTGTCGGACGGCATTTACGAGGTGACGCCCGCCTATCAGGGGCGTCTCTTCCGCATGGAACGGCACCTACGCCGGCTGCAACACGGCCTCGACGCTCTGCGCATTGAATACGATTCTGCAGGGTTGCCAGACATGCACGCACGCCTGATCGCCGAAAACAGCCTCGATTCGGAAGACATCGCGATCGTCTATTTGCAGATCACCCGAGGGGTGGCGCCGAGAACCCACCACTTTCCACCGGACCGGACTGCACCGACTGTGTACGCCTTCGCCCAAGCGTTCCACCGGCCGGAATCGGCCCGCTGGAAGCGGGGCTACGAGGCCATCACGGTTCCCGACCATCGCTGGGACCGGGTCGACATCAAATCGATCGGCCTCTTGCCGAACGTGCTGGCACAGCAGGCTGCAGTGGAAGCGGGGGTGGAGGATGCCCTTTTGGTGAACGACGGTGTCGCGCTCGAGGGGTCCCACAACAACGTCTTCGCGGTCCTCGATGGCGTGGTGACGACGCACCCGGCCACGCATCGAATCTTACACGGAGTCGCTCGTGAATACGTGATCGAGCTGGCGCACTCTCAGGGGATTCCGGTAGAAGAGAGGCCCGTGCTCCTGGAGGAGATGCGGGGGGCGGACGAGATCTTCTTTACCGGCACGACCACCGAAGTACGGCCCACTGTACGCCTCGACGGTGAGTCGGTCGGAAACGGTAAAGTGGGCCCGGTCACGCAAGAGCTCTACGAGGCCTTCATAGCCGGGACTCAGGTGGAGGCTTCGGTAGCATAAATGGGGTCACCCTTGGGGCAATTGGTGATTCCTCAGCGTTCTCCGGAAGAAGCTCAGGGATAGATCAGGTACTGTTCGCGGACGCGCTTGAACGCCTCCAGTTCGTCCTGCCATCCATTTCGGATCTCGTCCAACGCCGCTCCGGCGTCGATCGCCTGCCGCAAACGATCGGTCCCCGCCAGGCGATCGAAATGGGCCTGGAACCATCCCCACTGCGGACCCGACATGCGACGTGTCTCCACCAGGAGCGCGACCGCCGTGTGGGTCGGGTCGTACTCGGGCGACGTGGCCACCAGGCGGACGCCCTCCACCTCGACCCCATCGAACTTCCCGTCGGAGGGCGCGCTCGGGGCGAACCTGACCGGCTCGAAGCGAACGCCGGGCAGACCGTGGCCGTTCATGGCGTCGGCCAGGGCCTCACCATCCAACCATGGAGCGCCGATTTGCTGGAAGGGTGCCTCGGTCCCCCTCGCGACTGATAGAACAGTGCCCTCGAAGAGGCATGTGCCGGGGTAGTGAGTCGCACTTTCGACGTCCGGCATATTGGGGGAGGGTCGGATCCAAGGCAGTGCGGTCTCGGCGTAGGGCATGTCGCGGCGCCATCCGTCCACCGGTGCCACGTGAAGCTCCACTCCGATTCCTATCTCGCCTTGGTAGTATCGGGCGAGCTCTCCCAACGTCATGCCGTGGCGCATGGCCACAGGATACCGACCCACAAAGGTGCCGTACGCTGGATCGAGGACGTTGCCCTGCACGGCGCCGCCAATCGGATTCGGCCGGTCGAGTACGACCACTGAAATCTCTTGTTCGGCGGCCGCTTCCATGGCTAGCGTCATCGTGGATACGTACGTCCAGTAGCGGGCGCCGACGTCCTGGAAGTCGATCAAGAGGACGTCGATTCCGTCGAGCATTTCCAGCGTGGGGCTGAGCACCGCGCCGTACAACGAAAAGATCGGCAATCCCGTCTCGACGTCGACGTCGTCCTCAATCGTCTCTCCCCCTTGGGTCGTGCCTCTGATTCCGTGCTCGGGTGCGAAAAGCGCCACGAGGTCCACGGCCGGATGTTCGTGGATCCGATCGATCGAGGAGCGCCCGGAGGCGTCCACCCCGGTTTGATTGGTGATCAGCCCGACCCGGCGCCTCTCCACGAGATGGAGAGAATCTTCCAGCAGGACCTCTATACCAGGCCGAATCGGGCCGAACCCGTCGCCGTTATCCTGGTATAATGAAGGATCGAGTTGGACCTCCGGAGGGGAGCAGGAGAGGAGAAGCAAGATGAAACAGGATTGTGGCCCCCCCCACAACTTCGTAACTTGCTTACTGAAAGACACTTGGGCTGTTCTCCCTATTATCGAAGGGGTTCTTGAGTTCACTCGATGACAACCCAGAGCATTCCCCGACTCTCCAAGAGTAACCCTTTGGGAAGCTTCTGGATCCTGGCGTTTCTGCTTTCGGCGTGCTCCCAGCAGGCCCCGGGGCCTGCGTCGACCCCTCCATCGGCTCCTCCCTTGGACTCTCCGGTGGAGATCGTTCAGGCAGAGGGTGAGGCAGCGGCGACCATCATGCCGGACCCGGAACTCGCGGCGACTCCCCCGTCCACTGCGGCGTCGACACGGCCCCCGCCGCTGACGTGGGCGCAAAGAACGCTTGCCCGCATGACGCTCCGAGAAAAGGTCGGGCAATTGATGATGCCCTTCGTGCTGGGGAATTTCGCGCCCGAGGGCAGTGAGACGCACAACCGTATCGTCAGCGTCATCGAGCAGGAAAGCGTCGGTGGCCTGGTCATGTCGGTCGGGTCACCCAGCGAGGTGGCCGTCAAGCTCAACGACCTTCAGCGGCATTCCAAGTACCCGCTTTTGGTGGCTGCGGACTTGGAGACGGGGGCGGGTTTCCGCTTTACGGGAGCCGTTCATATCCCGACCAACATCGCGCTCGGTGGGGCGACCGCGTTCCCTTCGCTGATGGCGTTCGGCGCCACGGGCGATCCGCGTCACGCCTACCAATTGGGAAGAATCACGGCGTTGGAGGCCCGCGCCGTGGGCGTCCACGTGCCGTTCGCTCCAGTCTTGGACGTCAACAACAACCCCGACAACCCGATCATCAACATTCGCTCCTTCGGGGAAGACCCGAATGCTGTTGCGGACCTGGGCGTGGCCCTGATTCGTGGTCTTCGGGACTATGGTGGCTTCGCGACCGGTAAGCATTTCCCCGGACACGGAGATACCGGGACCGACTCACACCTCGATATGCCCGTAATTCAGGTCGGGCGTGAGCGGCTCGATGCCGTCGAGTTGGTGCCCTTCAAGGCGGCCATCGAGGCCGGCATGCAAGGCATCATGACGGCGCATATCGCGGTGCCGGAAATCAGCGGGGAGACGATTCCGGCGACCGTGTCTCACAAGGTGCTCACCGGCCTCCTTCGAGCCGACCTGGGCTTCGATGGGATCGTCTTTACCGATGCGATGGACATGGCCGCGGTAAACCGGCTTTATCCCGGGGGTGAAGCCGCGGTCCGTGCCTTGATGGCAGGAGCGGACGTTATTCTCATGCCGCGAGATGTGAAGCAGGCCATCGACGCGATCATTGAAGCCCTCGATGAGGGGCGACTGACCGAGCCTCGCATCGATGAGTCGGTTGGCAGGCTGTTACGCCTCAAGGAGGACTTGGGTCTCGCTGAGGAACGCTCAGTTCCCCTCGAGATGGTTCCACAACTAGTTGGGGTACCCGAGCATGTGGAAATGGCGCGTGAGGTTGCCGAGCGGTCGATCACGTTGATCCGGAACGGGCGCAACCTGTTACCTCTCCTGGGGACGCGCAGGGCCCGCGTAACTTCTGTGAGCTTCCGCAATCCCCGGGACGTTCTGTCGGGGCGTTATTTCGACGCACGGCTGCGCGAGACGTATCCCAGGCTCGTGGCCACATCGGTGGATGTGAGCACGAATTCAGAAGCTTATGGGTCCCTCCTGAATCGGGCGGGGCAATCGGATCTGGTGGTGGTGTCGGTCTATTCGAACTACGCCGGCCGGGTCGAGCTTCCCGACGCCACCATGGAGTTCGTGAAAGAACTCTCACGAAGGAGAATCACCCACGTCGTGATTTCGTTCGGCAATCCTTATTTGATCTCTCTGTTTCCCGATGCTCAGGCGTATCTCCTGGCGTGGAGTTCGGCACAGGTCAGTCAGCAGGCGGCGGCGGACGCGCTGTTTGGGGGGATCGCGATCACCGGCCGCAGCCCCACCGGAATGGAGCCCTACTTTTCGGTGGGTGACGGCATCCAGCTACCCCTGAAGGTGAGTGGCAGTGGGCGGTAGGACGTTCGCTTGCGCGGCGGTCCTGATAGTTATCTGGTCGAGTGGCTGTGGTGGGGTGGGTGCGGGGAACTTGAGTGGCCCTTCGTCCGCGAATCTCCGGACAGACGGATCCCCATCGATCGGTAGCGCCGGTTCGGTAACTCCCGGGAGAGCCGCACTCGGGGCAGACGCCCGTCAGTGGATCGATGAGACCCTGGCTTCGCTGACGCTCCGCCAACAAGTCGCTCAACTCGTAATCCAATGGCTGCCCGGATCGTATGCGTCGACCAGTAGCCCCGAGTTTCAGGAATGGGCGGCTTGGGTAGAGGACGACGAGATCGGCGGAATCTACCTGTCGATCGGCCTTCCCCATTCGTACGCGGCCAAGATTAACGAGCTACAGGCTCGGTCCCCGATCCCGCTGTTGGTGACCTCCGATTTCGAGAACGGTGGGCCCGGTATGCGGATCAACCATTCGTATGCTCTGCCATCGCTCCTCCCTCAGGGTGGCGGAACGAGCTTCCCGCCCACGATGGCGTTTGGGGCCATCGGGGATGAACGCTTCGCTCGGGAGTACGGAAGGATTACGGCGGTGGAGGCGAAGGCGGTGGGGCTGCATCTCAATTTTGCTCCGGTGTTGGACGTGAACTCGAATTCCGAAAATCCGGTGATCAACACGCGTTCCTTCGGCGAGGACCCGGAGACGGTGGCGCGTCTCGGGGTCGCTTTCATCGAGGGCTCTCACGAGGGTGGGATTCTGACGACTGCGAAACACTTCCCCGGACACGGTGACACCCAAACGGATTCTCATGTGGCGCTCCCGGTGGTACCGGCGGATTTGGATCGGCTCAACTCGCTAGAACTCGTGCCTTTCCGGAGGGCCGTCGACCGGGGTGTGGACGCGGTCATGACCGCCCACGTCGTCGTGTCGGGAGTGCAAGGATTAGAGGGAGCGCCCGCCACCTTCGATGCGCGATTCATGACCGACCTACTGCGGGACGACATGGGTTTCGAGGGCCTCCTTTTCACGGATGCGCTCGTCATGGGCGCGCTCTCGGAGCGGTACGGCACGGGAGAAGTGTCGGTAATGGCTCTCGAGGCCGGCAGTGATGTGCTTTTGATGCCGAGCGATGTGACGGAGGCTATCGATGCTGTGATGGCTGCGCTGGACGAAGGACGGCTCACACCGGCCCAGATCCGTACGTCCGTGCGGCGGGTCCTGGAGACCAAGGCTCGGGCCGGGCTGCACCTCGGCCGGATGGTCGATTTGAATGCCGTGGACGACGTGGTGGGAGCGGCAGAACACATGGCCTTCGCGGACACGGTCGCGACGCGGTCCATCACGCTTCTCCGGGACCGGGACACCGTTTTGCCCGTGGATTCGCTCTGGGCGAGGAGGGTCCTCAGCCTCACGTACGCCCGCACGGACAATCTGACTGCCGGCCGTACGTTCGATCCCGCGCTTGCGAGTCGAGTCGAGATGGTGAAGCGAGTCCGGATCGGACCTGAGACTCCGACTGAGGTCTATGACTCGCTCAAGGCTTCAGCGGCGGAGAGCGACCTTGTCATCGTGAGTGTGTATGTGCCCCCGAGGTCAGGGACGGATGAGGTCTCTGTACCGGAAGACATGGCGGACTTCATCGCGACGATGGCCCCCCAGCGCCCGATGATGGTGATCTCTTTCGGCAATCCCTATTTGTTGGCCGCTCTGCCGGAGTCGCCCGGGTACCTGATTGCCTGGGGATCGCACGAGGGTTCGCAGAACGCGGCGGTGAGGGCGCTCTTCGGCGAGGCGGCTATCAGCGGGCGCTTGCCCGTGTCTATCCCGCCTTTCCACGTGATCGGTGACGGACTCACGCGCTCGGCGCTGCCAGATCCGGTCAACGCAACTCAGTCCTCGGCCGAGGTCGATCCGGAAACTGTCGGCATGGACGCAGGCCGCCTTGCGGAACTCGACGCCCTCGTGGCCGATGCGCTGGCCGACTCCGTGTCACCCGGTGTAGTCCTGGCGGTCGCGCGGCACGGACGCTTCGTGCGTCTGCGTGGCTACGGGAAGCTGGACTGGTCCGGATCCGCTGGCTCCGCCGACGCCCGCTCGATCTACGATCTCGCATCCCTCACCAAGGTCGTGGGAACCACCACGGCAGCCATGATATTGGTGGAGGAAGGGCGTGTGAATTTGGACTTGCCGGTGGCCGACTACCTTCCGTGGTGGACGGCGGGGGATGCCACCAAAGAGGAAGTGACTGTCCGTCATCTCCTCCTTCACCGGGCCGGTCTGCCCCCGTTCCGGCCGTTCTATCTCGAGATGGAAGGCAGAGACGCTTACCGGACCGCCATCAGTCAAGTAGCGTTGGATTACGAGCCGGGTACCCAGACCGTTTATTCCGACATCGGAGCGATGACCGTGGCTTTCATCATCGAGCAGGTGAGCGGTCAGGGGCTCGATGAGTTTCTCACCGAGCGCGTGTGGGACCCCCTCGGAATGCGCGACACGCGTTTCCGTCCCGCAGATGACCTCAAGGATCGGATTGCGCCGACGGAGGTCGACACGCTCTTCCGAAACACGCATGTCCATGGTGTCGTCCACGATGAAAATGCCTACGCGATTGGTGGAGTCGCTGGGCATGCGGGCCTCTTCTCCACCGCCGCCGACCTGGCCGTCCTGGCGCAGACCCTGCTCGACGGGGGACGCGTGGCCGGATGTGACCGGGAACACTCGGATGATGACGGAGCGGATTCGGATGGCCCCGTCCCCGAGGATGCCGATGCTTCCAAGAGCATTTGCGCTGCCGGCGTTGCCGGCTCAGTGCGATTGGTGTCCGAGGAGACCGTGGACGCGTTTACGAGGCGATTCGATTCCCGGGCCTCACGCGCCCTGGGCTGGGACACACCAAGCGGTCAGTCCTCAGCGGGCGACTATTTTACTCCGAGCGCGTTCGGGCACACCGGCTTCACGGGGACGTCGATCTGGATCGATCCCGAACTCGATATGTTCGTTGTCCTACTGACCAACCGGGTAAATCCCACACGGAACAATACGAAACACGTACCCCTTCGCCGCGCGGTCCACGATCTGGCGGCGCTGGCCATCAAGGATCAGGTGGTTCCGCTCCGTGGAGGCTGAGTTGGCCGGACACTCGGCGGCCGGACACCTCGACTCGCCAGCCCCCCGGGGGCACGCCTGAACGCGTTCACGCCGCTCGACTTTGGCGTACTCCTGGTCTATCTCGCTGGGGTCACGGCGTGGGGGGCATGGTTGGGACGTGGCCAGACCGGCGGGCAGGACTACTTCCTGGGGAATCGAGACCTTCCGTGGGGGGCGGTGATGCTGTCGGTGGTTGCCACTGAGACGAGTACTCTCACGTTTTTGAGCATCCCCGGTGTTTCGTATCTCGGTACGCTCGGGTTTCTCCAACTGACTTTTGGGTATTTGGCGGGTCGCGTGGTCGTGTCGGTGTTCCTGCTTCCGGCCTATTACCGTGGCGAGTTGAGTACGGCCTACGCGCTTCTCGAGAAGCGGTTCGGACAAGGGGCCCGCAGGTTCGCCTCGGCAGTCTTCATGGTCACTCGGCTGCTGGCCGACTCCGTGAGGCTTTTCGCCACCGCCATCCCGCTGGCGCTGGTCACCGGGTGGGATTATCCGGTGTCGATCGTGGTGATCGGGGCGCTGACCCTGGTCTATACGTATCTCGGGGGAATCAAGGCGGTCGTCTGGGTGGATGCCGTGCAGATGGGACTCTACCTCCTGGGCGCCCTCGTAGCGATGGCCGCGCTACAGGTGCTCACGCCGGACGGATGGGCGGGCATTCTGAGCAGCGCGGGTGAGGCAGGTAAGTTGGCGTTCCTGGACTTGTCGCTCGACTTCGCTGTGCCGTATACGCTTTGGGCTGGAGTTCTCGGGGGTGCCTTCCTCACGATGGCTTCGCACGGGACTGATCAACTCATCGTGCAACGGCTGCTCACTTGTCGGGACGTCGCGTCCAGCAAGAAAGCGCTCGTAGGGAGCGGCGTCGTCGTGATCGGCCAGTTTCTGATTTTCCTGCTCGTGGGCCTCGGCCTGTGGGCGTTCTACGAGGGCAAAACCTTCGGCACCAGCGACGAAATCTTTGCCCGGTTTGTGGTAGAGGAACTCCCGCGTGGGATCAGCGGGCTTCTGGTCGCGGGGGTCTTCGCTGCGGCGATGTCGTCTCTCTCGTCTTCCATCAACTCGCTCGCATCGGCAACGGCGTACGATTTTTGGGCTCCCTTGACCGGGGCCGAGGGCGATGAAGCCCGTACGCTTCGAGCCGGGAAGCTGTTCACCCTCGTGTGGGCCACACTTCTCGTGGGCGGCGGCGTGTTATTCATCCCGCTCAGTGAGGGGAACGCCGCCGTGGAGGTGGCGCTTGCCATCGCCTCCATGGTTTACGGAGGCCTTCTGGGGACCTTCATTCTGGCCGTTCGTTCACGAAGGGCCGACCAACGTAGCGCCATCATCGGGATGGTTGCGGGCATCGGAGTGGTCACGGCGATCTGGGTGTTTGCCCGTGCGGACATCGCCTGGCCCTGGTTCGTACCGATCGGCACGGCTGTCACCGCCGCCGTGGGATGGGTGCTGGGGCGGGGCGATAGGGCAGCGGCGTGAATTTCTTCCTGGGTGTCGACGGGGGAGGTACTCGCACCCGTGTGGCGATGGTCGACGGGACGGGCCGTGAAAACGCCCGGGCCGAGGGTCCACCGACTCTGGTAGATCCTGCGAACCCGAGTGCGACCATCGGTGTGATCGCGGACCTTTGCCGTGAGGTCGCGTCGAAAGGCGGCGCGGATCTGCCGGTGGCCAGCCTGTGGGCCGGAATCGCGGGCGCGGGCATCGAGCCCACGAGGGGTCTAGTGGAAGCAGCGCTTCTGGAGGAAGGGCTGTCCCTGCGGACGGCGGTCGGCGCCGACGCGGAGGCGACCTTTCACGACGCGTTCCCGTCC
>Ga0315336_1001103_pt1 | contig 58143 bp, 40 predicted proteins | sample ASW5metaG_FD_204512 | JGI IMG/M metagenome (GOLD analysis project Ga0315336, IMG submission 204512) | Ammonia-oxidizing marine archaeal communities from Monterey Bay, California, United States - ASW #5 | ecosystem: Environmental > Aquatic > Marine > Intertidal zone | place: USA: California...
CCATCGTGGGTAACACCGCCGTGATGGCGGCCGAGATCAACCCAATCCGACGATCGAATAATTCTGTTCCCAGCAGAGCGACTAAGCCGCATGCTAAGGTTCCCACAATTGCCAACATCAGCCGGGCAACGAGATAGCTCTGTCCACCAATGCCGAACCACTGCGACGTCTTGATGGCCAACGCGAGCATCGCGGGGAATCCGGGCATTCTGAGAATACGCCGGGGAGGCTCATAAATGGCATAATCCCGTCCCGCGGCAATCTTCTCGCCGAGGTCCCAGTAGCCGTTGGCATCGCCTTCAATCAGAAAATGGCGGCCGGGAAGTCCGTCCAAATGATGCTGTAACGCCACGCCGGCCGAGGCGCGCAAGGCGAACGCCCCTAAGAGAATAAAAAGCAATGGCTTGCGACGAACGATCGTCCACATAACAGACCCTGGCCAGTCCTGCGAAAAAGGCCGGGAATGGTACGCCTGGGCCACTCAGATGGTCAAGACCGGCTCAACCAACGCCGCCGGAGCCGTCGCGGCTTCTACGAGCGGCCGGCCCGTTGTCAATACGAGGGAGAAAACGCGTCAAGAACCGCAGCGCGTCTAAGAACGATGGGGCTTCACGAAGACTGCGCGGGATGCGGCAAGTGCGCGGTCGTAACCCGCGCCAAGCCGATCGATCGCTTCGACCGGCGATCAATGTTACTTTCGGGAGTTTCGCAGCTAGATCGTAACTACTCCACCGGGCCTTCAACACCTCCGGTGTAGTGCTCGCCTTCAGGCGGGGCTCCATGCAAGACTTCAACCTGATACCCACCCTTGGCGCGGTAGTAGAGGGCGAGAATCAAGAATCCGACCGCCATGGCGAGCGGGACGACGGCCGTCCATTTCAGCGCCATGCGGCCTCCGTAGATTGTAGCCTCTTTAATCGGCCCTTTATCCGCTTGTTCCGTTGGCGTCAATTCACCGTTGTTGGCGATCTTGTCCTCCAGGTCGCCGACCTTTTTTCCATCGAGCCCGGAAATTTTTGGAAACATCAGAAATCCGTATTCTTTTTCCGATCGGTATCGCTCGTAGGTCTCCGAGTTGTTCTCGGTCAGATACTCAGTGGCGTAGTAATCCTGCTTGTAACCGATGCCCGGGCCGCCCAGCAGGCCCGCCGAGAGCATTCCGATGCCGCCCATCATTCCCATCGTGATGGCGCCACCTTTGGGAAATTGTTCGCCGACAACTCCGAGCATCGTGGGCCAGAAAAACGTCTTGCCGATGCCGTATACGGTTCCCGCCAAAAAGATCGCCATGCCGGTCATGCCGGAACCGAGCCAATACAGGCCTCCCGCGGCCAGTAGCGCGCTGGCCAGCAACAGGCCGACGGGGTTGATCTTTTCGACAATCGGTCCGGCAAAGAATCGCAATATGAACATTAGCCCCGACGTATAAATGAACAACAGAATGGCCTTGCCGGAGATCACGTTGTTCATGATGTTCGTGATCCAGCTATCGGTTCCCAGTTCCACGTAGCCGACCATCGCGTGCAACAACAGCAGAAACAGGAGGATCGGTGAAGCGAATTGCACGAGCATCTGTCCCATGTCGACACCGGCCGCGCGGGCTTCCGAAACGGGGAACTTGTGCTTGAACATGATCGCGCCGTAGACAAGTACCGGAACCAGGAAAAACAACATCGGAATTTCCCACCTCAACTGCGTGATCATCGCGTTTCTTCCCGCGAAGCCAAAGGCAAGCAGCCCGCCAACGATCAGGCCTCCCGGCCAGCCTGCATGCAGGATATTCAGGTAATGCGTTTTCTGTTTCGGGTACAAGGTTGCTGTTAACGGGTTGATGACCGCTTCGCACAATCCATTCGCCACGGCGAACATAAACATGCCCCAGAACAGACACGCGTAAGCCGCATCTTTCCCCATTGATTCGAAAATCGGCGTCGCGGCGATCGTGACGAGTGCCGAGAAAATGTGCAGGACAAACGCGAGAACCATCAACGGCTTGTAGCCGACGCGATCAGCGAAGAAGCTGCCAATGATGATGATGATTCCGAAACCGGTCAGACCGCCTCCTGTGATCTGACCGAGTTCTCCTTTGGTGAAGCCAAATTGCGCGCTCCAGTCGCCCAGAATCTGACCACGCACGGCAAACCCGATACCGGCGGCAATCAATGTCATGAAACTGGCAAAGAAAACTGACGACCGGCCGCTCGTGGAACCCGCGTTGTTGGCCTCACTCATCGAAGTGCGTCTCCTGTTGTGTCCCGGGAACATTCTAGTGCGATTTGTGTGCAAACGTCGCATCCTACACCGAACCCGGCACCATTTCCACGAACGGAAGCGGTTTTCGCACAAACCGTTACATCCGCTGCTTGCCGCACCGGAACAACCTCACGACTCTCAGCAGTACATTCACCCACAGCAATTTCTGCCGTGTTGAGAGCAGACGATCCGGCTTTCATTCGCCCTAACGGCCTTATGGCGTGTTGGTATTGCCGCCACTCTGGCAATCACAGAGAATCGAATGTGTAACGGCGGTCGTAGCGACGCGTCGGTCGGTGCTTGGCGGGTGGGACCACACGCGATGTGACGGGGGCGAACCGGAACATAAACAACGACAACCGGCAATGGTCCATGTTGCAGCGAGACGTTTCCAACTCGCAACGTGCCGCGTCGGTTTGTCAAACAATAGAGGGCCAGTTCCAATGCCGCCTCAAAAAAAGGAAGTTCTCGAAATCTACGCCTTCGGGCGGCTGACCGTGGTCGGGTTCGGAGGTTATGACTCGCTCGACCACGTGAACGTCATCGCCCTCCGCGACGAAGTGACACATCTGATCGAACAACACAACGTCGAAGTGCTGGCCTTCGATCTGACCGGCGTCACGCTTGTTCCCAGCGGAATGCTAGGGCTGATCGCGTCGCTCAAGGAGTTGAACATCCAGGTGCAACTCTTTAACCCGTCACCGGACATCCGCGAAGTGCTCCAGATCACCAAGCTCGATCAGATTATAGATGTCCACGATCTTGATCTCTAGAGCTGTCCCAAAACCCGCTTGAAGTGAAATCAGACACTATGAACAAAGGGCACCTGTTGCCCATCGGAGGATTTGGAGACCAGGCCTAGAGCAGCGCGTGTCGGTTGTGCTTTCGGACGCGAACGTGCATAGTTTTGAGAGCCGCGTCCGGCATCCACTGTTTGATACCCGTTCGATACCCGGTTCTTCATGTTGACGTTTGATTCACCCGAGGCGGTTGGGCTCGATATCGATCGCTGGGAAGCCGCCTGCCGACTCGCGCGGGATTGGTGCCAGCGCGACGTGATCCCCTCGCTGGCGTTAATTGTCGGCCGCGGCGACATAGCGACGAAGCCTCGCTTCTTCGGTCGTCAGCGACTCGACGTCGACTCGGCGCCACTGGGCGATGACGCGATCTTTCTCATCGCCTCGATCACCAAGCCGATTGTTGCCACCGGGGCCATGTTGCTCATCGAACGGGGTTTGCTGACGCTCGGCGACCGCGTGCACGAAGTCATTCCCGAGTTCGCAGGCAAGGGACGCTACGCGATCACCATTCGTCACTTGCTGACGCACACTTCGGGGCTTCCCGACATGCTGCCTAACAACGTGCCGCTGCGCGAGGCCCATGCCCCGCTGTCCGAGTTCGTCGCGGGAACATGCGGCGTACAGCCCAGCTTCCGCGCGGGCCGAAGCGTCCAATATCAGAGCATGGGTTTCGCCGTGCTCGGAGAGATCGTCGCGCGCATTTCGGGCGTGAGCTGCGCCGAGTTCCTGCAGCGAGAAATTTTCGGTCCGCTGGAAATGAACGACATGGCTCTCGGCGCACCGTCCGACTGGTTCTCCGGGGCCGAGCCAAGAATTTCTCGCGTGCCCGAAATTCGCCCCCCAGCCGGACAAGACCCGAATTCTGACTGGGGCTGGAATAGCCCCTACTGGCAACGATTGGGGGCTCCCTGGGGCGGATTGCTGACGACGCCAGCTGATTTGGCCAGGTTCGCACAGATGATGCTCAACAACGGCAAGGTTGGAACCACCACACAATTGTTGGGGCGTGCGACCGTTCGCGCGGCCACAAGAAATCAACTTTGTGAAATGGCCGACGTTCCGGAAGTCGATCGCCGCTGCAAGCCCTGGGGGCTCGGGTGGCGGCTCCATTGGCCAACTCACTCCGCAAACTTTGGCGATTTGCTGGGCCCGCGCACCTATGGGCACTGGGGGGCGACGGGAACAGTTCTGTGGATTGACCCGGAACTTGACGCGTTCGCGATTATCCTTTCCACGCAGCCACAGGAACCACACGGCAAACAGTTGGCCCGCCTATCAAACGCCCTCGCTTCGGCGATCCGATAGAGCGAAAGAATGAATCTCGCTTGCCATTTTTTCGGTTTGACTATTGATAGATCACGGCACATGACGAACCCCAGCCCACGCCAGCGTGTCACAGATCCTAGCTCGCCGAGTCGTTGTGTCCATGCTGTTGGAGTGCTGCGGTCGCTTGAGGACTTCGCATTGTGTCACGAAGACTCTTCGGCCCCCAATCGAATTTGAGTCGCTTGAAGGGTCAATGGCGATTGCTATACTGAGGTCTCGCGACGAGCGGTGCGGCGGGATTTGCCGCAACAAGAACTGCTCGTGTCCTCAGAGACGGCGGTTCCTCGCGGACGTCCGTGTGTGTTGACAGCCTGCGAATTGGCGGATGTGGCGGAATTGGCAGACGCGCTAGGTTCAGGACCTAGTGTCCTTTTTGGACGTGGAGGTTCGAGTCCTCTCATCCGCACTTGTGAGCAAGGGACTTGGGGCACGTGGCTCTGAGTCCTTTTTTCGTTCCCTCATTGCTTTGGAGGCAAATTGGGGGCAGACGTTGAGGTTACGTTACGTCTGCTTCGATTGTCTTTCAAAAGACAGTGGCTTCGGGAGGAACGTGAGTGGTTTGATTGGAAAAGCGTGGCAACAACCTTCATCTCGAATTTCGCTCTGGTACCGCCCGCTTCAACGGTTGCCATGTATGGTTCACCCGGTAATATAGGCATCGATGGCCGCTTCGGGGCGCTGGTGGACAACGACGAATTACCACGCTGAAACGAGCCAAGTTGAAACAAGTACGTATGTCGTTTGAGTTGCCGCCGTGAAACAAGGAGAACAACCGTGACGGAACGTGTGGTCATTATCGGGTCGGGCCCGGCGGGCTGGGCGGCGGCGATTTACACATCTCGTGCCGAACTGAAGCCTCTCGTCATCGAAGGCGCCCTGACGGAAGAGAACCGCCAGATGGGGACGCTTCCATTGGGTCAGCTCGCGCTCACGACCGAGGTCGAAAACTACCCGGGGTTTCCTACCGGCAACATGGAAGGCTATCTCGACGATTCCATCGACGAGAAAAAGCGGAAATACATGGCGCCGCACCAGAAAGAGGGCGTGAGCGGGCCCGAACTGATGGAGTTGATGCGTCAACAGTCGATCAACTTTGGAACACGCGTTAAGACGGACGATGTGGTCGAAGTCGATCTGGCGAAGCATCCATTCGTTTTGAAGACGCTCGGCGGCGAACAGATCGAAACACTCTCGTTGATCATCGCCACCGGCGCCCGAGCCAACTATCTGGGTCTGGAATCGGAAGATCGCTTTAAGAACATGGGCGTCTCGGCTTGCGCGGTATGCGACGGCGCGTTGCCTCGCTTCCGCGATAAGCCTTTGGTTGTTGTGGGAGGCGGTGACAGCGCGATGGAGGAGAGCACGTTTCTTACGAAGTTTGCTTCCAAGGTCTACATCGTCCATCGTCGCGATGAATTCCGGGCAAGCAAGATCATGGCGGAGCGCGCCATTGCCGATGAGAAAATCGACGTCAAATGGAATTCCGTCGTGGAAGAAGTGTTGGGAAACGAGCAAGACGGCGTCACCGGTGTTCGCATTCGTAGCACAGTCGACGAGAAACCCGAAGAACTCGACGCGACGGGTTATTTCGCTGCGATCGGCCACACACCCAACACGGATTTTTTGAACGGACAGGTCGAGATGACCGAAAAGAGCTATATTCGCTGGACAACACCCGCGCGGACGTACACGAGCGTCGAGGGCGTGTTTGCAGCCGGAGACGTCGCCGACGACTACTATCGGCAAGCAATCACCGCCGCCGGAACCGGCTGCATGGCCGCGCTCGATGCCGAGCGGTGGTTGGCGGACAAAGGGTTCGAGTGAGCCGAACGACCCGGTCGACATCAACTGTTGGTCGGGTAGTCGAACCGATATTTCCCGAACGTTCGTCTGTCACTCGCCGGGGATCAACAGCGCGACTTCATTAAGGCACTTCTTCGCCATAGATTGCCATGAGAGGCAAGAGAATTCGCTGAGAAAGGCAAAAGGCATGCTCACTCAGGAAGGCTGTCAGGCTCGTCGCACGCGTCTGTGGGACACGATACCGGCAAACGTCGAATGGTTGCTGATTGCCGACCCTCGTCACGTGCATTACTTGTCGAACTTCTGGATCGAGCCGATGAGTTTTTCGTTTGGCGAACGGGGTTGGCTGTTGTTGGAACGAAACGGCGATGCGCTGCTGTTGGGCGACAATTTCTCGCTGCGCTCGGCGACCGGGACGCCGTACATCGATCGGGAGGTTGTCGAAACGTGGTACGATCACCGGCACTCGGTCGTCAATCGAGATCACGCTCTGTTGAGTGCGTTGGCGTCGATTTCGGAGACGCTGTTCGGACGTGTCGGTGCCGTCGAGGCCGAATGGCTGCCGACCGGTGCTTTCGAAATATTGGGCCTCGATCAAGAATCGCATTCCGTCACACGCGAGGCCCGCGATACCGGCGATGTCGGCGATCGGCCGGTCGATTTGGGAACGGCGCTTCGAAAACTGAGGCGTCAGAAAGAAGCCGACGAGATCGAGTTGATGAAGCGATGCATGCGAGCCACCCAGGCGGGACACGCCCGCGCGCGCGAGGTGGTTGCTGTGGGCAAGAGCGAACTCGACGTGTTCCGCGAGGTGCAGTCCGCCGTGCAAGAGGCGGCCGGCCGCCCGGCGCTGATCTACGGCGATTTTCGGGGCGTCAACGCCGCGTCGCCTAAAGCGGGTGGACTGCCAACCGATTACACACTTGTTGCCGGCGACTTGTTTATTCTCGATTATTCAGTCGTCATCGACGGTTATCGTAGTGATTTCACGAACACCATGGCCGCGGGCGAGCCAACCGCCGATCAACAGAAACTGTTCTCATTGTGCGAGGCGGCGATGCAGGCAGGCGAGGCATCACTTAGAGCGGGTGCCGAGGCCCGCGACGTTTACACCGCCACCTCCAGGGTCTTGGATGAGGGAGGATACGGAGCTCTTCCCCATCACGCGGGACACGGAATCGGGTTGGCCCACCCCGAACCGCCGATATTGGTTCCCGATAGCGACGACGTGCTGCTCGCCGGTGACGTGGTCACGCTCGAACCAGGATTGTACGTGGAAGGTATCGGCGGAATGCGGATTGAGAATAACTACCTGATCACCGAATCCGGTTCAGAAAAACTGAGCCACCATGTGATCTCCTTGACGTGAACCGAATTTCACCGTCATGGAACCGTTGCCGTTGTGGTTGCATCGAATCCGAAGGCTGCCTGGTACTCCTCTGATGCATGATCCTCTTTCCTGGATCTCCGACGAGCTGAGCGTTTTGGACGAACGCGGACTCGCGCGAACGCGCCGCAGTGTGACGCCGCTCGCAGACGCCTGGTGTGAATTAAGCGGAAAACGGCTCCGCAACTTCGCGACGAATGATTACCTAAACCTCGCTCACGACCCTCGGCTTATCAAGGCGGATCGGTCGGTCGCGGCGTCCGCCGGATGTGGAGCCCGTGCCAGTGCGCTGGTTGCCGGACGCACCGGCTGGCATACACGACTGGAAACGAAGTTGGCTCAGTTCGAACACCAGGAAGCGGCCATCTTGTTTCCGACCGGCTACGCGGCCAACTCGGGAACGATATCTGCGATCGTGAGCCGAGGCGACGTCGTCTTCAGTGATCGCTTGAACCACGCGAGCTTGATCGACGGTTGCCGGCTCTCACGTGCCGAAACGCGCGTCTACCCGCACGGCGATCTTGCGGCTCTGCAGCGTGAGCTAAAAGCCGCCAGCCAAGCCCGCCGGCGGTTGATCGTCACCGACGCAGTTTTCAGCATGGATGCCGACTTGGCGCCGCTTGTGGAACTCTGCGATCTGGCGGAACGTCATGAGTCGATGCTGTTAATCGACGAGGCCCACGCAACAGGCGTGTTCGGCGAAAAGGGTCGCGGCGTAGCAGAGCTCAAAGGCATCGAGGAGCGAGGGGCGATCCGAGTTGGCACACTGAGCAAGGCTGTCGGCGCAATGGGAGGTTTTGTCGCCGGTCCACAAAAACTCATTGATTGGTTGTGGAACCGCGCTCGGACACAGATGTTCTCAACGGCGCTCCCTCCAGCGGTCTGTGCGGCGGCGGCCGAAGGAATTGAAATTATCCAACGCGAACCGTGGCGCCGCGAGCGGCTGCTGACGCTTTCCGATCGGTTGCGTTCACAGTTGCAAGACAGAGGCGTTGAATCGGTACCCCAGAGTGTCGGGCCGATCGTGCCGGTGGTTCTCAATAGCGCCCGCGCGGCCATTGCCACCGCCGAATGCCTCGAGCGGGCCGGCTTTCTCGTCGGCGCGATTCGCCCGCCCACCGTTCCAGAGGGGACGTCACGACTCCGGATCACGCTCACATGCGGGCATCGCGAGGAAGACGTCGACGAGTTGGCAGGGGCACTGGCAGCCGCACTGCGCAAAGCCGGATGACATTCTGTGGGAGCACGATCGGACGCGGTAGATTCGTTTGTTACTACCGCCCTGCGCCGGACCTGACGTCGGTCAGACTCGTCTCAGTTGTCAGGCGCAAGAGCCTTCGTCGCTGCGACATGGCAAAGTAAACTGCTCCTAATCGAACTGCTGTTCGAGCAGCCAGTCTTCAAGAATGACGTGCTCGACGAACGGTGCGCGGAGCAGCGTCGCGTCGGACGAGATGAGCCTCGTCAACCACGGCCGGCGGACCAGCCTGGAAACGGCTCTAAGACCGATGCTGGCCAACGACGTGCCGTTGAGTTGAGCCTCGATGTTGTTGCTCAACCGCGAAAATGTGGCGGGAAAGATGTTCGGTTCCGGGCCCACGTGAATCACGGTTTCGACACCGCAGGCAAGAATCTTGTCCACGACGTTCCACAACAACTGGGGGTGATCGGACCAGCGCGACAGTAAGTCGCGGCTGTTGAGATCGTTGTAGCTTGTGTCTCCCGTGACGCAGGAGAGAATGGGCGGGTCGGGTGCGCTGAAACCGCCCGGCGTTTTCTCCATGATGACGGCCGCGCGGTTGGGAATGCTCTTTTGCCGGCTGATCGGCGTATGCATGGGGGGCCAGCGGTGTGGATTCTTTCGCAGATGGCATTCTTTGGGCAACGTCTCGTGCATGATCTCCTTGAAGCGTTCAATCGTATTGCCCTGACCGACAATCAAAAACGTGTTCGGAGACAGGTAGGTGGAGATTCCAATGGTGCCTTGCGCCTCGCTTGTGATTCGCAGGCACAGACGTTTCACCTCGGCGAAATCGATCTCGGGACCACGGGAGAACACAACTCCCATCTTCGCGTCGTGCGCGAGCGCGGCAATGTCATCGGCCAGCGTGAGGATCGGCATTAACATGGCTTCCATGTTGAACACGTCACCCGCGATGAGCGCCGAGATCTCGCCCAGACTATACCCGGCGGTGACTTGTGCGTCTTCGTAGCGAATGCCGAAGAACTCTTCGAGCATCAACAGATGACCCAATTCGACGGCGACGATCATCGAAATGTCTTCAGCGTACGTGTCGAGCGATGTCGGCCTGCGTGACCGTACGCATTCGACGAGATCGACTGCTTTTCCAGTTGCGTCCGCGCAGATTTCACCCGCCTGCTTGAGAAAGCCTTCAAGAATCGATCCGTATGCAGGATGGGCGAGCAGTTCCGGCGACTTGCCATGATTGGTCACGTTGTACCCACGGAACGCGAACGCAGCACTCGAAATCTTGTTGGACAGCGAATTTTCCATTGGCTTACAACACGAACACGATCAGGTTGATATCGGTCGCCGGTTCGCCGGTCACGGCGTAATGCCGCTCCCCGAAGCAATTCAAAAAGCGGCGATGCCACGCGAGACGTCGTCCTAAAACCCTCTGATGGGTGAGGTCCATCCCAAATTTGCAGAGCGAAAAACCACTACGGCCGGGTCTTGGAATCGCCTCTGATTCGAATCGACGGGCGGCAACTACGACGCGACATCTTAACGAAATAACCGGATGGCCGACAGACGAGCTGCGGGGACTATTTCTCGGCGGTTTCGGTGCGTGCCATGTCGCGGAATTGCTTCCAGGTGATAATCTCGATGCCTAGCTGATCGATCTCAGCCTTGACGGCCGGGTCGGCAAAGATGCGGCGGTCGTCGTCGCGGCGACTGCTGCTCGAGGTGATCCCCTCGAGTTCCGAGTTGTTGACGCCGCAATGTATGATGATTTCCGAAACGCCGGGACGCAAATTGCGGAGCACGTTTAAGTACCAGGCCTTGCGTCTGTCGTAGTCGGGTTCGCCGTAGTTTTGATGTACGGCATCGAGAATGGGAAACCCGCGTTGCTCGATGTTTTCCCGCAGTTGATCCAGATTGCCCTTGAGCCCAGGGTAGGCGGCAATGTGCGCATCGGTAATGTCGCGCACGAATAGAACAGGCAGATCGTATTCGATTCCCAGGTTGACGTACGTCTCGACAAGATCGGGCCTCATCAACAGTGCACCCATGTGCGTGTCGAGATGACTGAGCGGAACACCAAACTTCAGCGCGCGATCGATCTGCGCTTTGAGTTCCGCTTCGACCTCGGAGGCTTTGACGTTGCCGGCAACCAGTTGATTGTTGTTCCAAAGGTATCCGTCTTTGTCGACCAAGCTGGTGACTTGGCTGCGCGGTAGCACCGGCCCCCAACGGTAGTGTTTCCATTCGGACGTGAGATCGAGATGGATTCCGTAATCCTTGTCGGGATTCTTGCGAGCGTAGGCCGCAAACTCCGAAAACCAGGGGCACGGCACCATGATGCTGGCCGACGATACGACGCCCTTTTCCATTGCCTCTATGGTCCCAATGTTCACTGAATGCGACATCCCGGCGTCATCCGCGTGAATGATGACGTACCGCTTCGAAGTCATTTTGCGGAATCGCTTCCAGTCGATCACCTCGATTCCCAATTTTTCGATTTCAGCGATCACTTCGGCATCCATGAAGATCCGTCGATCGGTATCGCGAATGTGGTGACTCGACGTAATGCCCTTCAGTTCAGGGTTGTCGATTCCGCAATGAATGATGATCTGAGTCACGCCCGGCTTGAGGTTCCGCAGGACATTTAGGTAATACTCCTTTCGTTCGTCGTAGGTGCCGTCCTTGTAATACTGGACGATGTGATCCAACACCGGCAATTGCCGCTGATCGAGTTGTTTCAGAAGCTCTGCGCCGCGCTCGCGTAATGCCGGATAGACGATGGCAACCTGTGGGCTGCCGGCCGCCCGAAAGAAGAGAACCGGAAGGTTGTATTCGAGGCCCAACTTGACGTAGATCTCGAGCAAATCGGGGCGGCTGATGACCGCACCCATGTGTGTGTCGAGGTGACTCAACGGTACGCCGAATTCGCGGGCGCGGTCGATCTGCGCCCGCAATTCGATTTCCGCCTCGCTGGCTTTAACGTTTGCTTTGACCTGGTCAACGTTGTCCCACAAGTAGCCGTCTTCGTCGATCAAGCTGGGAACCCGCTCACGCGGGGCGACCGGTCCCCATCTGTAATGTTTCCATTCCGAGTTGAGCGTCAGGTGAATTCCGTAGTCACCCTCGGGGTGAGCGGCAGCATGAGCGGCGTATTCGCTGAACCAGGGGCAGGGAACCATGATACTGGCCGACGAGACAATACCTTTCTCCATCGACTCGATCGTGCCTAGATTGACCGTGTGCGACATGCCAGCGTCATCGGCATGGATGATCACGTACCGCTTCTCATCGGCCGCTTCGTCGGCGCGGAGATTCGCTCCCCAGGACATACACGCGAAGAGCACAAGCAGACAAAGTGAAGTGATTCTCATCATCGGTTGACATTCCCAGCGTTCTCAGTGTGAATGATCGATTCGAATATCAGACTGCGAATCTAAAATTCGTTGTACAACACAATCGACGAGTCCCAAGCAACATACCGCAATCGCTGACCTTCTGCCGTCAATCGTACAAGGCCGCGAGCTGCAATTCGTACTTGTCAACAATGTTCCGTCGGCGGACCTTCAGAGTCGCCGTCAGTTCGTCATCTTCCATCTTAAAGGGCGCAGAAAGCAACAGAAACTTTTTCACGCGTTCGGGTTGGCTTACCGACTGCGAGACGGTTGATATGCGTTCGTCGAAAAAGGCGTGAAGTTTCTCGTCAGAGAGAAAAGGTCCGTCCTGTTCCAATGCGATTCCCAATTCGCCCAGCTCTTCTTCGAGGTTGGGAAAATTGGGTACGACCAGCGCACTGATGAACTGCCGGCCGTCGCCGTAAACGACGGCCTGGTCGATGTATTCGTCGCTGACGAGTAGCCGCTCGATCTCGCTGGGGGCAATGTTCTTCCCCCCAGAAGTCACGATCAAGTCCTTTTTCCGGTCGGTGATTTTCAAGTAGCCGTCTGCATCAAGTTCGCCGACGTCGCCCGTAGCGAACCACCCGTCTGCCATGACCTCCGCCGTCGCTTCGGGGTTTTTCCAATATCCCTGCATGATGTTCGGGCCGCGCGTGAGGATTTCGCCGTCATCGGCGATTTTCACGTCGACGTCGGGAATGGTTCGTCCTACGGTGCCGACGCGAATATCGTCGACGCTGTTGAAGCTGACGACGGGCGAAGTTTCGGTCAACCCGTAACCCTCCAATAGCGGAATTCCTGCCTCGATGAATCCTTCGCAGACATGGTCGGGCAGCGGCGCTCCCCCCGAGGACAGATACCGAACGCGTGGGCCGAAAATTGCGTGCAACTGAGCCTTGCGCTCCGCAGGAGCAAGCTGCTCGACGCTCATCCAGACCTTTTCATAAAACCGGGGGACGGCGGTCATCCAGTTGGGAGTCGTCATTTTCAGGTCGACAATCAGCGAGTCGATCGACTCAGCGAGTGCCACCGTGAGGCCGGCCACGGTCGTCACGTAATGATCGACGGTCCGCGCGTAGATGTGGCTGTAGGGCAACCAACTCAGCAACGTATCCGAAGGAAAAACCTCAGAGACCGCCAACATTCCCTCTGCGTTCGAAAGCAAATTGCCGTGCGTGAGCATGACGCCTTTGGGGTTTCCCGTGGTGCCGCTGGTGTAGATGATCGTCGCCAGGTCATCGGCAGATCGCTCTGCCTCGCGCCGCCAAATCTCGGCAACGCCCTCACGACCGGTGAGCATTCCTCGATGTTTGAGCCCTTCCCACGCCATGGAGGGCAGCGACTTAGGGGTGTCGATCGAGTCGAAGGAGACGATGAATTCGAGCTCGGGCAGCGAATCGAGCATCGAAAGCACTTTGTCGGCTTGTGCCTGATTGCTAACGATGACGCCTCGCGCCTCGCTGTGGCTGATCTGGTACTGAGCCTGCTCTGCCGTCAGCGGCGCATGCAGCGGAACGGTGATGGCCCCCGCACTGAGCATCGCGTGATCGGCAACAAACCACTCGTGACGGTTTTCCGAAAACAACGCGACGCGGTCGCCGGGTCCGACGCCCAGCTGAATCAACCCAGCGGCGGCCATGTCGGCTCGGCGGCGATAGGTGCTCCAGCTGATGTCGTGAAACAATCCGTGCTGTTTGTACCGTAGAGCGGTACGCGACCCGAGTCGCCGACAACTCGCCCGATGCATGACCGAGAGATTGGCGTACTTCATGTCAAACTCCGCCGGTCTTCCATCCGAATACTCCGCCGCGGCTGTGAGTCGTTCGACTTCAGCCATTCGTTACGCGCAGGTTTCAAAAATCGTGGCGACTCCCTGTCCTTGTCCGACACACATCGTCGCGAGGCCGTATTTTGCATTCGTGTCTTTCATCCGGTGCACGAGAGTGGTGGCGATTCTCGCGCCACTCGCTCCCAGTGGGTGACCGATGGCGATGGCCCCGCCGCGGCAGTTGACCTTTTCGGAATCGATGCCCAACAACTTCATCACCGAGATCGCCTGCACCGCAAACGCTTCGTTGAGTTCGATACAGTCGATCTCTTCCAACTTCAGGCCCGCCCGAGCGAGCGCTTTGTGAACCGCGGGGACAGGACCAATGCCCATCTCACACGGATCGACGCCGGCAACCGCCATGGCTTTCACCCTGGCCAACGGCTTGAGGCCCAATTCGCCAGCCTTGTCTTCAGACATGACGAGCATCGCCGTCGCTCCGACGTTGACCGGAGAACTATTGCCCGCCGTCACCGAACCACCAGCCGGATTGAAGACGGGCCGTAACGACGAAAGGGCATCGAGCGACGAGTCGGCTCGGATACACTGGTCGCGGGTCATGAGGACCTTGCGGTCCTCTTCGTCGTGGCCCCAGGTGGGAACGATCTCCGCGTCAAACTCGCCGTTGTCCGTCGCTTTCGCTGCCAACTGATGACTTCTCAACGCGAACTCGTCCTGTTCCTCACGACCTACGCGATACTTGCCCGCTAAGTATTCGGCGGTGAGCCCCATGTTCATGATGGCTTCGCTATGCTTATGGAACAGGCCCGGTGGAGGGTCGTAACCCTTGTTCATCGGGACGTGATCCATGTGCTCGACGCCACCGGCGATCTGAACGTCTTCACAGTTGGCGGCGACGCTTTTGACCGTGTCGTTGAGCGCGGTCAAGCTCGATGCGCAATTGCGGTTGATCGTGACGCCACCCGTTTCGATCGGCAAATCGGCCATTAAGAGCGCTGTACGGGCCACGTCGAAGCCTTGTTCTCCCTGTTGCTGCACGCAACCCCAACGAACATCTTCGATGAGCGCCGGGTCGATTCCCGTTCGCTCGACGAGCGTGCGCATGACGTGGGCGGAGAGGTCCTCGGCCCGCTGTTCGCGAAAGATGCCGTTGTCCGAAGAGGCCTTCCCGATGGGCGTTCGAAGTGCGTCGATGACAACTGCGTGTCTCATGAGAATTCTCCAACTGCGATATCCACCCGAAACAGACGCGTCGAATGTCTGCAAACTGGCGTTATGAGTTCCGTTTGATGATCTCCAAGCCGTCTCCGAAGGCGGATGCGGCAATGATTGGCTCTGCGAAAATCGCGAACACGTTTTCTATCAGCAATCGTGTACTGTGAGGGGGTCATGGGACCACTTTCCACGTGTCGCCCCGTCTTGTCTGTATGTCCTCGTACGTTTGAACTGCAAAGCCGCCCGCCGATTCTGCTACATCTTTGGTGGCGGATAAAACTTCTTGCCGGAATCCGCCATGTCGACCAGGAGCTGCGGCGGCTCAAATCGTTTGCCCAAATGCGTGAATTTCGAAGCGCGTTCCACGAGATTGGCCGCGCCTTCGCTGTCACACCATCGCAGAATCCCCCCACGAAACGGTGGAAAACCGATGCCCAGAATCAGGCCCATGTCGACATGCGACGGCTGGCGGACGATACCCTCTTCCAATGAGCGAACGGCTTCCATCAGCATCGGCAGGAACAGTCGATCGGCGATTTCCTCTCTCGACAGTTCGCGCTTGTCGGTCCGAAATTTTTCGAGCAGCGGCTCGAAGTCCGGATCGTGAACGGGGCGCCCCTTTCGACCCTGGAATTTCCGAAAACCGGCTCCCGATTTCTTCCCTAAGCGGCCGGCGCCAACCATCGCTTCCATGATTGGCAGATCGACGGCCCGGTCGCTGTATCCGGCTGACATGACCTTGCCCGCATAGCAAGAGGTGTCGATGCCGACCATGTCGTGCAGCGCCATCGGCCCCATCGGCATGCCAAGTTTCTCGGCCGTTTTGTCGACGGCGTCCATCGAAGCGCCTTCGAGCGTCATCACGATCGCTTCGGCCATGTACGGCAGGAGAATCCGATTCACCAGGAAGCCGGGACAGTCGTTAACGACGATCGGTGTTTTGCGAATGTCCTTGGCCAGTTTCACGATCGTGGCGACCGTTTCGTCGCTCGTTTTTTCGCCGCGAATGACTTCCACTAGCTGCATTCGATCAACCGGCAGGAAGAAATGCATGCCGACAAATCGTTCTGGGTTCGGCGCCGCTTTCGCCATGCGGGTGATCGAGATCGTCGAGGTGTTGCTGGCGAGAATCGCATCGTCGGACATGACCTCGGCCAGCTGCCCGTATATCTTGGTTTTGAGTTCCTCGTTTTCAGTCACCGCTTCGACAACCAGGTCACAGCCAGAAAACGCGGACTGCGACGTGGACGTGTTCAACAGGCTGAGCAGGTTTTGCATGTCACGCGGAGTCGCGCGGCCGATCTTGATGCGACCACCGACAACGTCGGCAGCCCGTCGCATGCCGTCGGCGATTCTCTCGTCGTCGATGTCGACCATCTGCGTCGGGAAGCCGCTGCGCGCGTGGGCGGTCGCGATGCCGGAACCCATCAGGCCCGAGCCAAGCACTCCCACGCGGCCAATGTCTCGCGGCTTGACGGACGAATCGTCAACGCCGGTATCGCGCGCGAGCTGGTTTTGCATGAAGAACACGCCGATGAGGCTTGCCGACGTCGGTGTGCCGGCGACTTCCATGGTAACTTCCTGCTCGACCTTGAGGGCATCATCCAGCGGCAAATTGATACCCGTCCGCATCGCCTTCAGCGCGGCCAGCGGGGCGGGGTACTGCCCTTTGGTCTTTCCGAACACGAACCCTTCGGCAACCGTGAAGGCGAACGTCAGTTGGTCTTCGCTGAGCCCCAGCGGCTGGCTGCGCCGTTCGCGTTCTGTTTTCCATTCGCCGCTCTCTTGCGCATGCTCGATGAGCCGACAGCCTTCTTCGACGAGCTTGTCGGGCGCAACCGCGTCAAAAACCAAGCCCAGCGAAGCGGCCTTGTCTGCCGAAACGGGATCGCCCGACGTGATGACTTGGATGGCGTTCTGCACGCCGATGAGTCGCGGGAGTCGCTGCGTTCCCCCCCAACCGGGGATGATGCCGACTTTGACTTCCGGCAAGCCGATTTTCGTCTTCGGACTGTCAGAGGCAATGCGGTAATCCATCGCCAGCGAGATTTCTGTACCGCCGCCCATGCACTGGCCGTCGATCAGCGCAACCGTTGGAAACGGGAGAGCGCTAATTCGGCTAAACAGTGCATGTCCCACGGCCAGACCTTGGGCGATCTGTTCCTTGGTGGCGTAGATCAGTGCGCCGAGTTCCTTGAGATCGGCTCCAGCGATGAACTGCCCCCACTGGGCCTTTCCGCTGGCTAACAACAGCCCGCGTAGATCACTACGGCCTTCGAGGTCGGCCACCAATTTGGCGAGTTCAGCCATAACCGGCTGCGAAAAGGTGTTCACCTTCTGACCGGCGACGTCAAACGTGACCAAGCCAATTTTGCCATCCAATTCTTCGAAACGAAATGCGTCGCCCATGGCATTCTCCAAACGCCTAATTTCCAACAAGATGTCTGATGTTCGGATCGATCGAGGGTCAAGCCGATCCGTACCCAACCGACGCCCGGCGCTGGAAGATAAACCGGGATCGGGGCGATTCGGGCTTGATGCCGCGGAAACTTATTGTTCGTACGGCATCAGGATTTCAGCGGGCTCAATGCCCGCGATGGATTCGAATTCGCCGTTGGCAATTTGCTTACCCAGTTTTGTCGCCGCCCGAAATTCGGCGTCGGTTGGCCGACTGCCGGTCAAACCCCGCTTCAGGTCGTTGCAGACGACCTCGGCGGCAGCATGCACGATCGGGTCATCTTGTTGGCTCGCCCACATGCAGGTCGCGAAGATGACGATCATGTCCTGCACACGTTTCGAGACGTCGGCCATCGCACATTGACGATCGGCAAACTTCAGTTGATGCTTGACCATCAGGCCGTTGATCTCGAACCGGCACTTTTGGAGCGCCCCGGCAGCGAACCGCGCGTGGTCAGCCAAGGCCGGAGGCAGGGAACCAAGCTGCGGCTTTTGCGCTCCGCTGACCTTTTGGCCGGCCCACCATTTCATCATCGGCATGGCGGCTGGGGCCAATTTCAGCATGTGCGCCGGGTTGGCCATGTTCGGATTGCGGATGCCGGAGGCCACTAACGTCTTGGCGAACGGTTCGAAGTATTCCTTCCCGTGCTCTTTAATGAGCGACTTGAAGAACCCGAGACCCAGGATTTCCCCTTCGCCTTCGTAAATGCAAGGAGCCAAATATTCGTGGATGTGATCACCAAGCATGTGCCCGTGCAAAAACGCGCGGCCGCCGTGTGTCTTCATATACAGCTCGATGGCCGCTTCTTTCTGAGACTCGCTTCCGAAGATTTTGGCGATGATGCATTCCATCTCGCCGCGATACCCTTCGTCGAGCAGCCAGGCGCACCAATCAGTCAACGCGTCGCAGGCGACGATCAACCCGGCAAGCCGTCCGATGCGTCGCTGGATCAACTCGCGGCCATCGATCGATTGTCCATACGTCTTGCGATAACGCGCCCAAGGCAGCATGTCAGCGAGCATCACCCGCATGCTTCCGGCGGCCCCGGCGCACAGCGCGACACGGCCGCGATTTAAGCCGTGGTAAGCGATCGTCAATCCATCGCCGCGGGCCGGCTTGAGCAGGTTCTCCTTCGGAACGCGAAAGTCCTTGAAGCGAAGCCCTTTGTTGTGCGAGTGCTTTAACGCGTACAAGCCGTAATGCACAATCTGAAAATGCTCATCTTCCGTATTCGGCAGGTCCGTGATCAACACGGCCGGCTTTTCGTCGACGAGACAGACGAGCCCCACCGTGCGACCGGGAACCGCGTTGGTGATGAACAGCTTTTCACCGTTGACGATGTAATCATCGCCGTCGAGAACGGCTTTTGTTTTGAGAGCCGTCAAGTCGGAGCCGGCACCGGGTTCGGTCAGCGCGAATGCCGAAAGGCGTTCGCCGCTGGCGAGCTTCGGTAGATATTCTTCTTTTTGCTGGGCGTTTCCAAAGCCTCGCAGCGGGTCGACCGCACCGATACAACCATGCACCGACGCCAGCCCGGAAATCGTTGCATCGATCGTCGACATCTGCGTGAGAAACCGTGCGAAGGCGGTAAACGGAACCCCGCAGCCGCCGTATTGTTCGTCGACCAACAGCCCCCAATAGCCGACTTGTGCGAGTTCGTTGAGCGTTTCTTCGGTGAGCTTTTTGTTCTCATCGAACAGCTGGTTGTCGGCTTTTCGGCGCTTAACGATCTCGAGCGAATCGTTCATGATCTTTTGCGCGGCGGGCGAAGCCTCGCGTTGTTTTGGCCGGTACAAGTCGACGGGAAACTCGCCGTCCCAGACGGAACGGTGTGCCGGGCTTCCGGACGTCTGGTATTTCGGCGCGAACAGGTCTTCCACCTGTTCGTCGGCACGGTCCACAGCGCCGGTCGTTCGCGCTTCTTCATCGCTTTTCCCGCCAAGCTTTAAGGCGGTTTCTACGAACGTTTCGTTTTCCGTTTCAGGCACTTGTGCTGACATACTTCACCCAAACCCTTTCGATTGTCAGAGCACCATTATCGATACTCAGAAGGCCGTCCCGATCTGCAGAGCGCCGCACAGTCGCTAAAGCTCAGCGTCGGCTTGGTTCTCTACACCAGATGACAGGACGGATGCCGACCGCAAGCGGCTGCCAACACTCAACTTCCGAGTGCACAGTCACATTGCCCAGCTCGGCAATCGGTTCCTGCTACGGCCGATTTACGCATATTTCGTTACTATACCCAGCAGATTCAGACGCGGTTTCTGTCAATTGACGTCATAGCGGCCCGGCTCAGATTGGCGACGACATGGTTGAGCTGGGCGAAACGCTGGTCCCGCGTCAGGCCTTTAGCGTACCGAAAATAAATCTGCTGAACAATCACGGCCAGCTTGAACAGCCCGAAACAGTAGAAAAAAAGTATCTGGGAGAGATCGCGGCCCGTTTTTTGGGCATAACGGTCCATGAATTCCTGTCGCGTCAAATTGCCCGGCAGATCCGTCGGTCCCCAGTTGAACAGATTTCGCGTATCGTCGTCGGCCTGAACCCAATACGCCAACGCACAGCCCAGGTCCAATAGCGGATCGCCCAGTGTACACATTTCCCAGTCGAGAACCGCCAAGATCTGCGTCGGGTCATTCGCGTCGAGTACGATGTTGTCGTATTTGTAGTCGTTGTGGATCAACGCCGCGTCGCTCTGGGTCGGCCTGTTTTGGGCAAGCCAGTCGGCAACACTGAGCATGTCGGCGATTTCGTCCGTGGCCGCGCGTTCGTATCGTTTCGTCCACCCCGACACTTGCCGCTCGACAAACCCGTCTGGTTTACCAAGTTTGCCCAATCCAACAGCCTCATAATCGATTGCGTGCAGACGAGCGAGATTGTCGACGAATGACTCGCTCAACTGCCTCATCGTGTTGGGCGAGAGATCGAGCCCCTCAGGCACTCGCTTTCTTAGGATGATGCCGTGCCGGCGCTCCATCACATAGAACGGCGCACCCAACACGCTGTCATCTTCGCAGTAGGCCAAGGGGCGCGGTGCAAGGCTATAGACTTCGCACAGCTTTGAGAGCACCCGATGCTCGCGGCTCATGTCGTGGGCCGACTTCACCTCGTTTCCAAACGGAGGCCGCCGGAGCACCATTTCCAGCGACCCCATTTTCAGCAGGTAGGTGAGGTTCGAATAGCCCTGAGGAAACTGCTGGACGGTCAATTCGCCCGAAGCCTCTGGAATGGCTCGCGCCAGGAAGCCTTGAAGCTTGCCCAGGTCAAGTTCTTCGCCCTCACGGACTGCCGCGGGCTCATCAACGAAACCGTTCATCAATACCTCGATTGTCAGCCAATTCGCCGAGGACTACAGACGAGAAGTCATCGCCCCAACCCATACGACTTGAGCGCACGTCGGGCGACGACCGACTTATGCACTTCATCCGGCCCGTCGTAGATGCGGGCGCCGCGTTCGAACCGATACAGATAGCTGAGGATCGTATCGTCGGTGACGCCGAGAGCACCGTTGACTTGAATCGCCCGGTCGATCACGTTCATCATGACATTCGCCGCGTAGAACTTGATGACCGAGATCTCTTCGCGGGCCTCCTTCGCTCCGACGGCATCGATCTTCCATGCCGCTTGAAGGACCATCAGCCGTGTGGCATTAATCTCCGCGCGACTGTCTGCAATGAAGTTTTGCACCGATTGCCTCGATCCGAGCATGTCGCCGGGAGCGAGTTCCCGCGTCGCGGCACGCTTGCACATCACGTCAAAAGCGCGTTCGCAGATTCCAATCCAACGCATACAGTGATGAATACGTCCCGGACCGAGCCTCGCTTGAGCGATGGCGAAACCCGTTCCTTCTTCGCCCAGCAGGTTTTCCTTAGGGACGCGCACGTTTTCGTATCTAAGTTCTGCATGGCTGAGCCAATTGTCGCCGGCGTGACCCATGACGGGAGTATTTCGTACGAATATGAACCCCGGTGTATCGGTGGGGACAAGGATTTGGCTGGCGCGCTTGTGAGGTTCGGCATCGGGATTGGTGACCGTCATCACGACCGCGAAGTTGGCACCGTCAGCCGATGACGAAAACCATTTGTGGCCATTGATCACGTATTCATCACCGTCGAGAACGGCCGTGGTGTCCATCCAAACCGGGTTTGAGCCGGCATGTTCAGGCTCCGTCATGGAGAAACAGCTTCGCCACGCGCCCTTGGACAACGGTTCCAAAAACTGCTTCTTCTGGCGATCGGTGCCGAATTCGAGCAAGATTTCCATGTTGCCCGCGTCGGGAGCCTGGCAGTTGAAAACGTAATGTCCCAACGGGCTGCGTCCCAGCTCCTCAGTGAGCATCGCGTGTTCCATGAAGCCCAGGCCCATGCCACCGTATTCGGTTGGCAGTTGCGGCGCCCAATAGCCCATCTGACGGACTTTGTTTCGCTTTTCTTCCAACGTGGGCATCAGTTCGTGAAACGGACCTGTCTGGAGCCGTTCCTCGAGCGGATACAGCTCTTCAGCCAGGAACTCGCGCACGCGGCTGAGCATCGTCTGCATTTTTTCAGGTATGGAAAATTCCAATTGTCGACTCCCATGTTGAAGGATCAACGGTAGGTAATGAGTTTCGGATCGTCCAGATGGTCAAGGCTGTTGAATGCGTCCAGCGTAATCCGTTCGTCGTTGAATACCAACCGATTGAGTGAGCAGTTCCTCAGCCGCCATCCCAACTCGACGGCACGGTCGTTGGGCGTTCCCATCGTCAGTTGCAAAAGAGTCGACATCGGCCCAACCGAACTGAACGCGAGAATACGACTGCCGCGAGGCTGACCGTGAGTCATCGTTTCCAGGCTGTCTCGAACACGCTGCTGAAATAAACCAAACGGCTCGACGCGCGGAGAGGAAATCGAGTCGTTGATCCACAGGTGGACGATCGCCTCGAACAACTGCTGGAAACACCTTTGAATGTCGTTTTGCTCAGTTGCCGTCCGATAACTCGCAAATAAGTCTTGCAAATGTGTGTGGGACTGCGCCAAATCTCCGCCTTCATCGTGCAGCAGTTCGTCGGCGGTGTGTTCATTCAAACCATCGAGCACGCGGGGTTCGTTCCAGGCCACTCCCGCGCTCTTGAGTCGTTCGCCGACGATTTCGGCGGTATGACGGTGCCGCTTGGCCGGACCGGTGTAAACAGCATCGAAGCTCTCACCTCGGCCGGCGAGGTAGTCGCCCAATTTGGCAGCCTGCGATTCGCCCAACGGTGAAAGCTGATCGTAGTCGTCCTCGAAAAACGATGCCTGAGCATGTCGAATGAGATACAGAACACTCAACGCCGGCGACCCCACCTATGATTTTCGTGACGCTAACTCGACTGCTGCCGAGTCGAAAAATCTCTTCACAGCGTTCGACGCACTTAATTGGACCGGTCGTGGATTGATCGAATTGCTCCGCCCGGCATGTCAGAAGAACGATTTCCTATTCCGCTGCGTCGCCTGCGACGACCCAGGCTTCATTGAACGCGGCATGCTTCATTGTCTTGCCCTTTCGCTCGGGGTCGCCACTGAAATAGCTATAAACGCTGTGGATGGTTCCGTCACGGCCTTGGATAACGCAGGGATAGTGGTACGATCCCCGCTTATGTTTTTCCAGGTGCCGGGTCCACTTCCAAGTTCGGCCTTCATCATCTGAGATGGAGACCGCCAGGCTGTTGCGACCGCGTTTCTGATCGTTGTAAACCAGCAGCCAGTGGCCGTTGGCGAGCCTTACGCCGTCGACACCCGCGCCTGGGTTGGGCAGTTCGGAGACTCCAACCGGTCCCCAGGTGATGCCGTCATCTTTGGATTCGCAAACGCGAATGTGGCCCTTGGGGCCGTTTTCACGCATGTAGGCCACTAATGTTCCGTCGTCCCGCCGAAGAACACTCGCCTGAATGGCTCCGACACCCATCAGCGGCTTACTCGCGTACCAATTCAGCCCACCATCGTCACTGATCGCCATCAAGCAGATGGAAAACGTGTCCGAATACAGCGGAAGCAGTATACGCCCGCTGGGCAACACCGTGGGTTTGCAGCGCGGCTGCCAGCCAAGCCTTTGATATAATTTCTCGCTCGACCGGCGATCGAGTTCGTCGTACAAGCGTTTGGCACGCCCCTCACTGATTGTGTCCCATTCGCTGAACTCGTCCTTGATGTTCTGCATCAGCGATTCTTTGAAGTCGTCCGGCTTAAGAAAGATGACGCCGCGATGATCCCATTTCGGTGACCCTTTGGCGGCGTAATTCTGAGAAACCAGAAAATTCGTCAGACACGATTCCCAGTTGTTGTCGATAATGATCGGCCAGAACAGCCAAAGCCGTTGTTTGGCGTCGATCATCATGCAGGTGTTGCAGTCAGGGAAGCCGGGGTGATCGGCCATTAGGAACGCGTTGCTCCAGTTGCTGGCACCGGCTCGTCTGCGGGCACCGTAAACGGCGACGTCGTCTGAACGCCGCTCTCCCGAGCCTCGGTACCAACTCACCAACAGATCACCGTTGCTGCTCTCGACAATGCCGGGCGCGTGGTTGTGTTTCGGGTGCAGCGGGAAGATGAACTCCGCTTCGTGCCTCGGCTCGTCGGCAGCCAACGGCGTGAGTCCGAGGTAGACGATGTACATAAGAAACGCCGAAAGCCGAACAGGCAACTGTATAAGACCGATGAATGGAATGTGTTGCATGATCGTAGCCGAGTCTTTCAAAAGTTGTCTAAACAATGTGTGATCGAGTATGTCGCGGCGAGCGCGTCGTGGTCGGGTATTACCAATCCGCGGTGCAACCTATTCGACGAACGTCTTCCTGTGAAAATCATTGCTGAGTGTCAGGAATCATCGGCGCCAACTCCAAGCCGACAGATCGCGTGATCTCACCTCCGGCTGCCCCCGGTCCGGTTCTCTCCTCGTAGCCGCCGGCCCGAAAATCATAGCTGGGAACCATGTACCCCAACTCGCCGTTGGCCAGTCCGATAATTGCACGCACGCGTCCGGTCATGTTTGCTTCGATTTCGAAACCGACTTCGGGCAACAATTCACCGGGCACAGTGATGAACTGAGCATCACCAATCCACAACGCGTTCATTTCTGAGCGAATGCGTCCCTGATGCAATTCCGTGGGTTCCGGCGAATTCTTCAAGAATTGCAAACTGGCCTTGGCAGTGATCGGGTACTCAATCGGTCGCTCGTGCATCCACAGATCGTAAGTGCTACTCGGCTGCGATTGATGGGCCGCCTGAATTACGTAACTCGAAAGTGTGCTCCCCATTTCCTCAGCAGCGGCTTGTGTGCGAAATCGCGATTCCGGTGTCAGCATGCCGCCGAGCGCACCGTTTAAGAAGACCGACTGACCTCCGAGAACACGGGCAACGTCGTCGCAGAGCCGGCCGACGAAGTCAGGGCTCAGCCCTCCCGTGTTCTTGAGTCGAATCACCTCGGGGTGGCAGGCCAGATGGATCACGTTTGCAATCGGCTCTCCGTCGCTTCCGATTGCCTGCACAAGCGAAACGGTCGGATTCACGATCCCGGGGTCCCGGCCGTTGCGAATCAGGTCGACCACGCGCCCACCGTCGAGAGGCATTTCGACCGAACCGACCCGCAGCGAATCGATCGGCCCGAGCTTCTCAGCTGCGTCGAGAACGGCTTGCTTGGTTTGCTTTATGACATGTTTGGCGTAATCGCGGGGGTAATGACCGTAAAACCCGATCGTGTCGACGTTTGCGTGAGTGTGAGACATCGCGAAGACCACGTTCTCGAAACCTTCTTCGGCGAGCGACTTCTTAAGGTGAGCGACGTCCCAAGTTCCCATGCCGAATACGTCGACGCCGATCAACGCGATGCGAGTTTGGCCGCGCTCGAAGATGACGGCACGAGCATATAGTTCTTCTGCCAAGTGTGGTTTACGTTTCCTGTCACCGGTCAGATCCTTGAACGTTTCCGGTGTGATACTGACTTGCGCCGCTCCGACGCGAAAGTCGGGTGGGACGCTGCCCGGAGGCAACTGGGGCAAGTCGCGGCGTAGATCGATGCGGGATGCCGGGTGCCCCCGGTGAATACGGCGGCGTACGGGCGAAAAATACAGCGAGCCCGTCGTCCGGCCTGACAAATCACAGATAAAGCGTAAACCCTGTTCGCTGTAGTCGAGAAACTCTTGCGTGTTGAACCAAATGCGCGATTCGGGTTCACCGAGCGCGTCGAAGATCTTTTCTTCGGTCAGATATCGACGATCGGGCGAAGCCGACGTCACCAGCGCCAACCTATCGCCCCGAAAGTAAAAGTGGTCGTTCAAGGCGGCATTACCGTCGGACGGGTAACGCAGGTCTTTACCGCCTTCTGTTTTGAGTGGATGGGCCGACATCGCCGTCCGCACGTCGTCGATGTTCGCGGTTCCCGGCTGAAGACGCTTATACGCGTTGGCCGTTTCCGGGGCGCCTTCAACGTTCATGCGCAGCAAAACGGCACCGAGAACACCGATTGCCATCGTCACGAACACCGCCCGGATCGGCTTACGCATTGCTGAGTCCCCTGGTGGTTTCATGAAAACGACGCCTTTACGTTTAAGCCATCTCGTTGCCCGGCTGCGGTGGTCTGTGACGCTGCGAACGGGACGCACGCGTCAAATGCCGGATCGCCTTGAGATTGCTTGAAAAAAAACCGCCGCGACGGTCCACTCACGAACCAACGGATGACATCCTGCTAAGCCGTCGGTTGCCCCGTGAAGTAGGCAGGTTCGCTGCCTGTGATCCACTTGATGTTGCAGCCGATGCTTGGTTTCTGATCGCTGGTCGGCTGTTGCCCGGCGAGAACGGCGTCGCAAGCAACACGCAAATCGGCACCGGTCACTGGAATACCGCTTTCGGGGCGGCTGTCGTCGAACTGGCCGCGATAGACGAGCGCCTTCTGGCCGTCGAACAGAAAAAAGTCCGGAGTGCATGCAGCGCTATACGCTCTAGCGGCCGCCTGCGATTCGTCATACAGGTAAGGAAAATCATACCCGGCCGACGCCGCCTCTTCGGCCATTTTTTCGGGACTGTCGTCCGGATGCGTCGAGACGTCATTCGAGCTGATTCCGACAATCCCCAGTCCTTTCTCCTGGTATTCTGCCGCGAACTTTGCCAAGTCGCTGCGCAGATGAACGACGAACGGACAATGATTGCACATGAATATGACCAACAGGCCTTTCTTGCCCTCGAAGTCCGCAAGCGATACCGTGCTTCCGTCGACGTTCGGCAGGGAAAAGTCGGGCGCTGTCGTGCCCAAAGGCAACATTGTCGAAGCAGTTTTCACCATCGTTCATCTCTCCTTTGAATTCGCGTCAAGCGGTCTTTGGTCTCGATAGAAAACCCGTAGCGGGCACATGGGGCGGGAAAAGCGTCGTCTGGCCGGTCCGTTCGCGCAACGGGCTCACGTAGAAATACAAGTAAAACGATTTTCGCCGGCATCTGCAAGCAGCCCAACAGAAGCGGCTTTGACACGCTCACGACCATGAGCCGGTCGCGTAATTCAGGTGTGTTTCTGGCCGTCGACCGTGCTTTGAGGCAAGCTTGGTGGACCGGGCCGCGCCGCAACCCGGTAAGCGGTACCCTGCTTCTGCGCGGCTTGGTTGACGCTACCGCTTGCTGAGCGCACCCGTATAATGGAGATGACGGACGACAATTTTCCGACGTGGGGAGGCTGCGAGCGTGCATGTTTACTGTTTTTTAACCTGCTATGTCGTAGCGATGGCATTGGAGTGGAGCCGACTCCATCGTCCGTCGAATGTCAAGCGGGTTGCAACGCTCCTGGCAATGACCGTCGGCTTCGTGGCGCAGACGATCTACTTGTTCGATCGGGCGCGTGTGGTCGATCTGCCGCCGCTGTTGAACTCGACGCATGATTGGCTGCTTGTTCTGGGATGGATGGTGGTCCTGCTGTTTCTGTTTCTGTCGGTTCTCGACCGCCGACTGGGGATCGGACTGTTTCTCATTCCGCTCGTGTTGATTCTGGTGAGCGCTTCGGCCTTTGTGACCGACCTTCCCAGTCGGCTCGCGACGAATCAAGATCGTGAAGTCGCCATCTACAACTGGGCCATGCTTCACGTTTCACTGTTGGCGTTCGGCTTCATCGCGGCGGTAGTCGGGTTGATGGTCGGTTTGATGTATCTGGTGCAACACCGCCGCCTCAAGCATAGGCAAGCTGAGCGAGCCGGCCTGTCGCTGCCGAGTCTCGAAAAACTGGAGCGAATGAATTGGCTGACGGTCATGATCTCGATACCGCTGTTGATGCTGGGCATGCTGATCGGCATCGGGTTGGGCTGGTATTCGAAGACCACGCCAACGCCGTTTGATTTTGGGGAGCCGATGGTCATCGTCATCGGGTCGTTGTGGGTTGTGTTGGCCGTGTTCTTCTGCTGGCTGCGATGGACGCGGCGGCCGGCGGCGAAGCAGGTCGCTTGGCTGACCATTTGGGCGTTCGGTTTCCTACTGGTCACGTTGCTTGGCTTGCTGGTGTTGACCGGTGGTCATTCAAACGTCCAGCAATCCGCGGACGTCACTCACGTGCTCAACGTCGATTTCTACATCGTGTAAGGGAAAACAAGGCTGCTGATGATTGTCCAAGTTGTCTACTGCAACCACAGCACGGCAAATCTGACCGTGAGGGAACGCTTGGCGTTTTCCTCGGCTGAACAGATGAGGCGCGCGTATGGCTCGATGCAGAAGATCTTTCCCCATTCCGAATTCGTCTTCCTGTCGACGTGCAATCGCGTCGAGTTGTACTCGGCTCAAGAAAACCCGCAGACGCACCCCACTCGCAAGACCATCGCCCAGTTCCTTTCAGATTTCCACGACATTCCGCTGGACCAGTTCGTTGATGACTTGCTCTGCGAGTCCGGTCCAGAGGCCGTGCGGCACCTGTTCGAAGTCGCCTCCAGTCTCGACAGCATGGTGCTCGGCGAGCCGCAGATTGTGAGTCAGGTCAAGGAAGCCTACCGCCTCGCGCAGGAAAACGACACCTGCGGGCCGTTGACGCACGTGTTGTTTCAAGACGCGATTCGCGTCTCGGCGCGCGTCAGAAGCGAAACGCGGCTGTCCGCAGGACGCGTGTCGATCGCCAGTGTGGCAATCGGAGATTTTGCCAAGAGCATTTTCGATCAATTTAGCGACAAGACCGCGCTGGTCATCGGTGCTGGAGAGATGGCCGAAGAGACGCTCCGCTATATCAAGGACGTCGGCGTCGAACAAGTCATTGTGATCAACCGTAGCCGGGAGCGGGCGGAAAAACTGGCGGCCGAATGGGGGGGCACCGTCAAACCGTTCGACGAACTCGACGAGTGGATGGCGCGGGCCGACCTCATCGTCAGCGCGACGGGAGCGGAACGACCGATTGTCGACGCGGCTCGGTTTCGCGAGGTCCGCCGGCAATCAAAAGAGAAGCCTGTGTTTGTTCTCGACTTAGGGGCGCCGCGCGATTTCGACCCGGAAGTCGGCAACATCGATGACGGCGTTTTCCTGTACGATATCGATGATCTCGAAGCGACGTGCGACAAAAACCGTCAATTGCGCACTGAGGAAATCGCCCGAGCGAGCAAAATCATCCGTCAGGAAACCGACCGCTTCATACACGACTTCTACCACCGCGCCACGGGGCCGATTATCAAACGGCTCCGGGAAGAGTGGCACGAGGTTCGGCAGGACGAAGTCGCACGTCTCATCTCAAAGCTCGGCCACCTCGACGAAGGCGACCACAAAGAGATCGAAAAAACATTCGAACGCGTCATCAACAAGTTGTTACACCCGCCGCTGGAAGCGCTGCGCGACGAAGCCAAAGCGGGCACCCCGCATGGACTGGTCGACGCGCTAAGACGGCTGTTCCATCTGCGCGAATGACGATGCGCTGACGTCTGCATCGGAAGCCATCCCAAAGCCCGGCGCGGCGGCCATCGTCGCGGCGGATAATGGGTCCCTGTTGCCCATCAGAGCGTTTTGGGACTGATTCGAAAGAAGCGCAATTTCGCTACGCTATCCTGCGTCGCCCGCTCGTCGGGAATGGCACAACATGACAGCCGCGACCAAGCACAGTCCAACGTCAAATAAGTTGACATACTTCGACGCTTCGTGATAGCTGCGAAACGACGAGGGAAGGGCATCGGCGGAGACGACCATCTCATACAGGGGCGAGTAGATGAAGGCATAGTCGGCCACCATCGTCGCGAGCGCCACAGCGGTGAATGCCGCCGCAATCACCATTCGCCTTCGGCTCACGGCAGCATGATTGCTCGCCGCAATCGTCGTCACGAGTCCGGTGATCACACACGAAAACCCGAACGCGTAATACGCCGGGAACCGGATCACGATCAATTGACCTCTCATGATCGAGTCAAGTTCCATGAAATGGTTCACGCGGACAACGACCACAACGAACAGGGTTGCCGCCCCCACCCAGAAAGTCAGCACCAACCGGGCGACGGTAAGACACCAATTCTGCATCGACGAGATCCTTGTGAGATTGTTTCTGGGGTTTGCCGGGCTGATCCGGACGACGGTCAAATTCATGGTTCGACCACTCACGGTATGCACCGAATTCACCGCCACAGGTCAGGCTAAACGCTGTGAGCCGCGTTGTTTGAACACCGATGAGCCTTGAAAGGTGTTGACACATCGGCGACAACAGTTGCATGGGACGAAGATCGGTCATTATAGCCGTCGGCTCGATTCATCGACGCAGATTGACCAACTTTGCGTAAAAAAATGTGAGAACTCACATCCGCTGGCTTGTGTTGAATAACCGCGGATATGTTTTGTCGTTGTTGAATCCAAGGCCGAAACACATCTCGTGTGAAACGGCGGATGCTTCTCATCGGGAGGTGGAGGGAATGCGGTTTGATTTCAGCCGACCAACGTACAATCAATGTGCTCGGCACCTCGACTACCGACACGTTGTCACAATCACGATCTTGCTCTGCATGCTTTTCTTGCCGACATTTGTCGCGCACTTGCAAGCCGAGCCAACGCAGAAACCGGCAAACGATCTAAAGAGTCCGCTGTCGGCTGAGGAGTCGCTGAAGCATTTTCGGCTTCATCCGGCTCTGTCGATCGAGATCGTCGCTAGCGAGCCTCAAGTCATCGACCCTGTGGCGGTCCGTTTTGACGAATCGGGCCGCATGTGGGTTGTCGAAATGAGCGACTATCCCAACGGTCCGGCCGAAGGAGAAGAACCGAAATCCCGCATCCGCATTCTGGAAGACCGCGACCAAGACGGCCGGTATGAGACTTCGACGGTGTTCGCCGATAAACTGCTGTTCGCGACCGGACTGCAACCGTGGAAGGGAGGCGTCATCGTGACGATGGCGGGGCGTGTTGCCTTTCTTCGCGACGACGACGGTGACAATCGCGCCGACTCCGAAGAGACGTGGTTCACCGGGTTCGCAGAGAGGAACCCGCAATTGCGAGCGAATCACCCCAGCTTCGCGCTCGACAACCACATCTACGTGGCCAACGGGTTAAGGGGCGGTGACGTCATCGCCCGCCGAAAGGAGTGGAGCGAGGGGGCAAAGCCGGCGGCCATTAGTGGAATGGATTTTCGCTTCGATCCGCATACCGGTGTGTACGAAGCGGTCTCCGGTGTCGGGCAGTTTGGAATGACGTTCGACGATTTCGGCAATCGGTTCGTTTGCAGCAACCGCAACCCCTCGATCCACATCGTCCTTGAAGACCGGTACGTCAAGCGAAATCCTTTCTTGTCGATCAGCAGCGTGCGGCACGACGTTTCGCCTGCCGGCGAGCAATCTCGCGTCTTTCCCATCAGCCGATCGTGGACGACGTCCACGCTACACGCCGGACAGATCACCGCCGCCTGCGGCGTGACCATTTACCGTGGTGATCTGTTGCCCGACGAGTTTCACGGCAACAGCTTCACGTGCGAACCGACGGGAAACCTCGTGCATCGCGACGTGCTCGCGCCCGACGGGGCAACCTTCAAATCGAAACCGGGCCGCGAAGGGATCGAATTTTTGGCGACGAAGGACGAGTGGTTTCGGCCTGCCAATCAGGTTGTCGGTCCCGACGGCGCCCTCTATATCGTCGATATCTACCGGGCTGTCATCGAACACCCGCAATGGGTACCCGACGAACTCAAAAATCGCCCCGACAACTACTACGGGAACGACCGAGGCCGAATCTATCGGATCGTCCCCAAACGACCTGTGAACCCAGAGCAGCCGAAACAGACAACGGCTCCTACGAAACGTGGATCGCGTACTGGCACACGGCATCCCCGCACGTTGAGCGGTCTTTCAACGGGTGAACTCGCCGCTCTCCTCGGGCATCCGAATTCGTGGCAACGCGAAATGGCGGCTCGATTGTTGAATGAGCGACAGGACAAGTCCGCTGCCTCTTCACTGGAACGCATAATCCAATCGGGGAAGACGCCTCAAGCGAGAGCTCTTGCGTTATGGGCGCTCGAAGGAATCGACGAACTTCGCGACAAACATTTGCTCGCCGCCCTGAACGACCCGCATCTCCGGGTCGTCGAACAAGCCGTGCGTCTCGCAGAAAGTCGCCTCGCTGATCATCCGCGCTTAGGAGCGCAACTCGTGGATTTGCATCCAGGGACGAACGATGCCAGGCTCGCGTTTCAGATCGCGTTGAGCCTCGGCCAGATAGCGCCGAATGCGAAGACCCGAGCCCGGTTAAGCCGAATCGCGGTTGGGTTCGCCCATGATCCGTGGGTGCGTCGAGCTGTCGCAACAAGCGTCGGAGAAGACGCTTCGGGGTTTTTTGAGGATGTGTTGACGAAAGTCGTGAAACAGAAGAGCGGCAGCCGTCGGGGTATCGATCAACTCGTCGCCGAGACAGCCACGCTCGTAGGCTCGCGTTTAAAGGCAGAAGAGATCGTCAACTCGTTGGAAACTCTCGGCCAGGGGTTGAACGATGCTGTTGACGATTCCGACACTCTGAGAATACGGTTCATTGCCCTGGAAAATTTGGCGACGGGGATCAGCCGGCGCGGCAAGGCGCTTTCCACCTACGTCGAACAACTCTCGCCCGAGCCAAATGCTCGCATCAAAACATTGTTTGACGTCGCCGTCCGCAGCGCCGGCGATGGCAAGTTGGACGTGCGGTCTCGCCATTCGGCACTGCGTCTGCTGAAATACGCCGGCTTCGACACGACCGGGGACGCCCTGTTGGCTCTCGCGCGAGATGAACAGGACCGGTCGATTCGCCTAGCAGCGATTGGCACGCTAGCAGCGTTCGAGGCACCAACGATTGCCGATACAATTCTGGAAGACTACCCGGCACAGACGCCCGCCATCCGCCGCGCCGTTCTCGACGTGTTGTTGGCCAGCACGAGCCGAACGAAGAGACTGCTCGACGAAATCGCGGCGAAACATATTGCCGTGAGCGAACTCGATCCGTCGCGCGTCAAGCAGTTGGTCGAACATAAAAACGCCGACATCAAGAAGCGCGCCAAGGAGCTATTGGCAAGCGCAGTGCCGGCCGACCGCAAACAGGTTCTGACCGACTACCAGGCGGCGCTCAAGTTGAAATCGGACGCCGGCCGTGGGCGAGAGGTCTTCAAGAAGAACTGCACGGCCTGCCATCGAATCGGCGGCATGGGAGTCAACGTCGCTCCGGATATCGGCGATTCACGCGTGCGAACGCCGGCTTCGCTGTTGACCGATATACTCGACCCCAATCGCGCCATCGATAGCAACTACTTTAGCTACACGGTGATGACGACCGACGGCAAGGTGCATACGGGTGTCATCTCGTCAGAAACGGCTTCGTCGATCACTCTGCGGCAACAGGAGAACAAGACCGTCGAGCTTCTCCGCCAAGACATCGATGAGATGCGTTCGAACGGAGTTTCGCTGATGCCCGTTGGCCTGGAAAAGAACGTGACCGTCGAACAAATGGCCGATCTGATCTCGTTCATCAAAAACTGGCGCTATCTGGACGGGCGCGTGCCGATCAAGATCGGAGAATGAACCGATTTATCGTCGAGTGAGCGTTGCCTATCCGTGGGTGTTGGGACGACATCTAAAAGTCGAACCACAGCCCGAGTCCGATGAGCCGTTCGTCCCTGTTGAAGAACGCGTACTGGCTCGACTTGCCGTAGAAATATTGTAGGCCGAGCCGCAACTGCCGACCCGACGTGCCGCTGCGCCATTGCCAGCCCGCCATGACATTCACGTTGCCTTCGAAGTCATATTCCTCAAACGATTGTCGGTTCATCGCAAAGAACGGCGTACCACATCGGCCGCAGTCGAACAGCGGAATCTGTGGATTGTATTCGTAGCCGAACTGGAACTCCCAAGGCTCAGCAACGTCGGCCTTGAAGCCCCACGCCGCCTCGGCATAAATTCGAACGTTGGGCGTCGCATGGTACGCATCGCCCAGCACGAACGAATCGCGCACGTAGTTAAATCGTTGCACTCCGGGATTCCGCAATAAGTATTCATCACCCAGATGCGCGCTGATGTGGTAGTAGGCCAGCTTGATGTCGAAGCGACCCGACGTCCATGTCATCGGCACGCCGAACCGATAGTCGGTGGACATCATTTCGTCTTCGTGCTCATTCTCGAGTCGAGGGAAGGCGGCTCCCTCGATGTCAAGCTGCCACCCGCGCGGATTGACGGCATCAGGCGTTCCATACCGCAGAATTCCCGCGCGGCCGCCCAGGCTGATGTCCCACACCCATCCCGCGTCGCGCTCATGCAGCCACGCAATTCCAAACCGTGATTCTTTCGGCCCCGCCAGATACGACTTGTAGATCAATCCATCCGGCAGCCATTGCCGAACATAGCGTTGCTCTGCGGGATACTCGCAACCCGGTTCGACGCACCCCGTTTGAAACTCAGGATACGGCTGAGCGATGACCGGCTCAGGCAAGTACTCCGTGTGCGCTGCCGGCTCAGCCACGAAACGCGTGTGCTCTGCCGGTACCGTCACTGTGTACAAGGACGTGTTCTTGACCGGATTCTGCTGGGCGACCTGATGCTGCACGGCACGCTCGTCGGTCGATACTCCGGCCGACGGACGCCATCCCGACGACCGCCCGCTTCGAGTCGGCGCCCACTGACCGCTGTCTGACGATGCCGTCGCAGATGGATTGCTGCGAGGGAGCCATTGGGCAAAGGCATGCTCCACGGTCGCGACGGACAGCACGACGGTCAACACGATCAGAATCGGCGCAAGGCGCCGCGCCGCGAAGGGGCGAATCGCGTTTGGACGTCGTCTCACAATTCCGTCGTGTTTCACCATGATTCTACGAATCTGTCTTTTCGACGGCACGTCATGGAGCAGAATGTTTTCGGGGCTGGCGTCATTACCATTCATCGCTGGACATCGGGTGAAGTCGCGCGAAACTCGCCTGACTCATCGAGTTCCAGAATCTGCGGCTCGGCGTTCTGTTGGCGTTTTTTCGAGGCGTGTTTCGCCTGCCGAACCGAACGAGAACCCGCTTTTTCGGTCAACGTTTTCCACTCGACCGCGTTGATCACCAACGGCGCGCGCTTGGACGTCTTTTGTGCGGTTGGTTGCTCCGAACGCGCGACCGGCGACTTTCCCGTGCGAGCGTCGGCGGGTGTCTTGGCCTTCAACTTACGCCCGCCTTCCGAACGAAACACATTTGGCTTGGATGTGTCGTCACGTTGCGGCTCATGTTCGGTTCCGCCGACGAGACGGATGCGCGACCGGCCGCTCTTGCGTCCATTCGATTTCAGCGGCGTCGCCGGAGATGGGGCGATCTTGTGCGGCTCTCGTTTGACGTTGTCACGCGACGCGCTTTTGAACACGTTTTCGCTCGCATTGCCGGACGCGGCGTATCGCCCTGGTTCCGTCTCGAAGAATGGGTTGTCACCGCTGATGTACCGATCGTCGTCTGCGAACGTTGGATCATTAGTCGATGCTTCCGGAAAGAACGGACTCTCCTCATGAGTGGTTCGTTGACGGCGTGAGGAAGTGTCTCTGGCAAGCCGTTCACCGACCGGTTGTTTGATGCGAACTGGTTTACTCTCGGGAAAGAAGAGTCTGTCTTCGCCGATCGCATCCTGCTCGAGCGATACTTCCGGAAAGAACTCCGGTGCTTCGCGTATCTTGCGTTGATTAGATTTGGTGGGAAGGGGGCTCGGTTTTTCCTCGCCCCACAATTCTTCCGCCACGCCGTCGTCTGACGACGCACTGGCTTTGATGATTGTCTGCTCAGCACCAGGTATTTCGAGTCGACCGGGGAAGAAGCCACGGTCTTCATCGACCACGTGATTGTTCAGCGAGGTATCTGGGAAGAAGGCCGGGTCTTCAAAGCGGAAATCTTCTTCGTGGATTGCCCGAGGGTCACGTTCACCGACGGTTGAAATCATCTGACTATCGCCAGGCTTCTCCATTTTCGTGGCGAAGTGCTGGAGTAAAACTTCCTCAGCGTGGGCCTCGGGTGCCACAAATTCCCGGGGCTCGGTGTGCAGAAGCGGGTTGTCATGCCCATGACTCCGCGCCCAGGCGCGGCGAAGTGCTTCGTCGTAGGCTTCGGGATCCCACATTCCCTCGGCAAGATGAACGTTGTTTTCTTCCAGCAACGTCCCTTTTTGGTAGTGCAACTGTGTAATCGCCCGGTTGTAGGCGGTGATACTGGAGTAAAAAGCTGTTTCTGCTTGAGCCAACGCGATCTGGGCTCTGAGGACGAGGTCAATCGTCGTGCCTCCGGTGTCGAATTCGGCGCGACTAGCCGCGACGCGTTGTTCAGCTGCGCGGCGGCTACCAGAGTTCGATCGGGCTGTCACGTACGTTCGGTCGAGTTGTTGAAACGCGATGGAGAGTTGTTGGCTGATATCACGTTCTTGCTGCGTCAAGCGGGCGCGCTCTCTCGCCAGTTGCAATTCGAGGTTCCTCACCTGTGTTCGAACCGCCCGGAATCCCAGTGGCATGCTGAACTGAAAGCCAAACTCCCAGGCAGTCTGTCGTTGTTGTGCCATTGTTTCGTAAAAGCTGCTTAAACCCTGAGGCGTTGTGCCGTCATTATCGTTCTTGCTAAAAAGGTGATCGCCGAAGGCGTTGATTTGCGTCGACGCTACGGCGTCGAAGCTCGGTCTCGTCAGGCTTCTGGCCGCTTTGAGTCGTAATTCGAGGCTCTTAATGCTCCATTTCGCACGTCGCAATTCGGGCCTTCTGGTGAGCGCTTCGGCGAGACACATGTGCCAATCAGGAATAAAATCGGCGACGACGGGCTCATCGGAAGGAACGATCACGCGTTGGTCGTTGACGGGTAAGCCGAGTTGACGACGCAAGCGTGTCTCAGTTTCGTAGATATCTGCCAGCGCGTTCTCGGCGCGGGCGATCGCGTCGTACACGCTTTGTTCGGCTTGGGCAACGTCGGCAGTGCCCAACAATTTCGATTCGAATTTCGCATGCGCTTCGCGCCACGTCTGAATTGCGCTGTTTCGTGCCACGACTTCGGCGTGGTACGTTCGATACGCCAGGGAGAGTTCCCAATACAGGTCTTCGGCGTCTTTGAGCATGTCACGAACGGACGCCTCGAAGTCGGTGATCGCGATGTCGTTGTTGATCCTCGCGATGACGACACCCTGCGCGACTCCCGATAGGCCGGTCTGGCCACGGTTGTTCGGCCCCGCAATGCGGTTGAACTCGGTTCCCGAACCCGCTAGCAGTGGATGACGATATTCGCCTCGTATGTTGCCGTTGTAGACGGATCCGAAGAGTCGGCTGGGCGCGTTGTTGAGCGAATAGTCGACATTGTGTGAAACAGCGAACAGACCGCCGTGGGCGAACTGCTTTTGCAACTGCGACGTGAACGTGGCCGTCTCGTCGACCAAAGTGCCGCCAGGGGGAATTCCCCCTGATGTGAACAGGTTGTTCTGCACCTGCTCGGAGCGACCCCAGCGCATATTTGTGGCGAATTGTCCGTCAAAATCAGACAGTGCCGCCTCCACCCCTCGCTGTCCGAATACGACGCCTGTTTCTTGAATGGCAATATCTTGGATCGAAGCCGCGGTCGCCAGCGACGCCGGCCCCGTCTGTGCGAATTGGCTGCGCGTGCGAATGATCTCCGTGTTGGCGAGCGCCGTATGGAGCGCCTCGACAAGCGGCATTTCCCAAGGCTCGTCCTTGATCCGGCTGCGAATTGTTCGAGGGGGCTCAGTGAATAGGGCCGTTTCATCGTGCGCGGGCGATTCGCTGAGATAGTCGACCTGTGTCGCGGCATCTTTGTAGTACGACAGATCTTTATCGCCCAAGTAGTGCACGGGCCTCGACTGCGTACAGCCGACGATCACGAGCGCAGCGGTCAGGCAGCCGGCCGTGCGTAGTGCGCGCCAGATACCCGCTTGGAGGTGGCTATTCAAAGAATTCAGCAACTCAGGCTACCATTTATTGGGTGAATCAAGTGTTATTCTGCGTTCGTCGTTTGGATCAGGATTGGATAAAAAGTTGGCCCGTGAATGCGTAGGTACGCGTGAAGATTGTTATGGATCTCCGCGCTTAGACAAATGCTGCCCCGCTGACGCATAATCGGTCGACGAGCGGCCATCGACGTGTCGGCGATAATGTAACCTGTTGTTATTCAGACTGTTAAACCAATGTGAGCTAAGTACGTCGCCGTCCGAATTCAGCAAATTCGAAGGTACCTATCCCGCAAAACGCGTACGATCCCTACAATCGTTAAACTCAGTATCGACGTAATCCCGTTGCGGCTTGACTTTTCCCGCGAGAAGAAATGTACAAAACTCCACTCACTTGGCGGATCAATCGCAGCCCGTCGGCGCTGAGCATGGTCGTGCTCTGTTCCGCGAGCCTGCTTGTGCTGGCGGCAACGGGATGTTCAGGCACGGGCGGTCAGCCGACCGAAGCCGAACTGCAGGCAATCACGGCGATCAGGCAAGCGGGCGGGCGGGTCGCCATGAAGAAGGGACGCGTGCATCGAATCGACCTCTCTGGCAGAGTCGTCGAAGCCGCTGTCTTCCAGCTCGTCAAAGAATGCGCCGCCGCCGAAATGCTGTTGCTGCGTGGAGCAACGTTCGACGAATCCGACCTCGCCGCGCTAGTTGGTCTCGAAGACCTTATGCGCCTCAGTTTGAAACAGACTGAGCTGACAGACGCGAGTCTAGAGTTCATCGGCAAGTTGACGAAGCTCGAGGAGCTCGACCTCGAATTGACGCAAGTGTCCGACGCGGGGCTGAAAAAACTTTCCGGGCTGAAGAAACTGAAGAAGCTGTACCTAAGCGGTACGGAGGCGACGTTCACCGGTGCGGCGGAACTGAAGACACAACTTCCGCGTCTCAAAGTCTTTGGTACGTAGCGGAGGTGAAATGTGTGGGCCATGCCGTCGGTTGAGGGCAGTTAGGGCACGATTGGCGGCATGGCGGCGACTAAAATGCTCGTATTTCAGCTTCAATCGCGTCCGCAACCGCTACGGTAAAACTAGACTTGGTCTAACCAGTTTCCGGTAGAAAACTGGGCATGTTGACGCCTCGGAATGGCTGAAACTCGCCGCGTACCTGGCAGAAATGCATTTCGCAATTCCGTGCGCCCCAGTCATACATCTGCCGGACGAGCTTTTCTTTCTCCATCGGTACGAGAAAAACGGGCGCCCGGCCGGTGTTTTGATTGAGAGCCCAAAGGATCAGCGCGGCCGCGTCATCTTCCTCCCGCGTGACACAGGGGCCGAGCAGATTGCTGGCTGGATGCGCCGATGAAAGCATGTATCCGTCAAGACCCCCGCGCGGGTTCTCAACAACAGCGCAATTCCAAAAACATCCCCGGTTTTCAATGCAGTAGCGATAGTCGATCTCGCGTGTGATTCCGCTCACTTCCCGCTCCAAGTCGGCCATCGCCGAAACATCATCGAGTGAAGCCGGACGAACCCGATCATCGCCGCGGGTCGTCTGAGGCATTCCACTTTCGGGCACCTGGATGAACATGTCTTGATACGAGTAACGTGGGACGAAGCCTGCTTTGTTGTAAAGCGAAAACGAATCAACGTTGACCGCACTCTGCGTGAGTCGAAGCGCCCTAAAGCCATGTTCGTCGGTGTAGTCGATGATGTGCCTGAGAAGCGCGCCACCCACGCCACAGCCGAAATAATTGGGATGCACGTTCATGATGCCCAGGCTCACGTGATGTTCACGTGGATGATAGAAGCACGACCCCATCAGGCGGCCGGTCTGTTCATTCACAGCAACGACGTTACAGCCGGGCGAAAGATCGTTGTAGACGTCGTAGTACACTTCGGTGACGCGAGGCCCGCCTTGAAATATGCGAGGATGCCCGTGCGTCTGATACCAGACGTTGATCGAAACGTAAATCAACTCGGCGACCTCGCTACGGTCAGCCTCACTCATTGTTCGCAGGGTCATATGATCCATGTGTAAAATCCTGCAACGTCTATTCACCAGACCGCCGCGACCGAACCGTGATCACGAACCGGTCATCATTTTTTCGATGGTCGGCAACATGCGTCGCGCGGCGACCCGCCCCGCTTCGACCAGTTTTTCTGACGCCGAGAAGTCGAACCATTCGACGTCGGACACTTCCGGACAGATGACGACGTCGGCCGCTTCTCGAACCTGCTTGCGGAACAGGGCTTCCCCGACTTCGTCCATCCGCATCAGAACGTCGAGAGCCGTGTCGCAGTGCGGCATGCGTTTGAGATCGGAGCTGACGTCGACGGCCGCCAGACAGCCAGACGTGTACGAACGGGCGACCGTCGTCGGCAACGAGTAGAGCACACCCACGTCGCATAACAACATTTCGTCGATTTCCACCGGTGGAAATATGCCCGGCAGCGCCGACGAAGCCCGCACCGTGTCGCGTATCGAACCTTTTTCAAACACGACTTTGTGTCCGGTAATCAGGTCGACGGCAACAATGCTCAACGGAATCTGCGTATCCGAAATGTCCGCATCGGGCAACAGGTAATCGACGACGTCGTGCAGCACGACTCCCGGAAGAAGGGCGAGCGAATTGACCACGCGGTAAAACCGATGCTTGGCCTTGAGGTAGTCCTTGATGCGGTCATACCAGGTGAAAACTCCACCGGTGGTCGCTTCGCCGGCTTGCGGAGAAGCGCCGAACAGGATCTGCTGATGCTTTTGAAATTGATCGGACGTCAAGTAGTCGATCGTCCGCCGTTGAACACGCTGGATATCAGTCTCAGTGGCATACAGCGCTCCGGCGAGGCTGCCGATGCTCACACCGACAATGCGTTCGATTTCGAAGCCCGCTTCGAGCAGCACTTCGATCACACCCAAGTGGGCAACACCCCGCGCGCCGCCACCTCCCAATGCCAGCGTGATTTGACGACCGTTCATTCTGTGCCTATCGCAACAGTTCCCGGAGCAGCGAACGAATAGACTCGATCGAACGAACTCTGCTCGATCGTGCACTACGGCTCGCCTTCAAATTCTTACAAACACCTTGCGCCGATACATCCAGAAGCAAATGAGCCAAAGGATTGCCAACGTGAATACGTTGGTCGTGATCGCGGCCCAAGCCTCGCAGTGCGACTCGACCGCAGTCGGATCGTTACAGAAGATCTGAAAAATTTCCGCTCCGAAGTGCGTCTTCGTCGTCTGCCGTATCCAAGGTCGGATTGTTTGATACAGGAAATACATCGCGATGGAGTTCATACCCACCACGACGCCCGGAAACGCCCAGAAGCGAACCTTCCACATGTCGATGATCATGTAGCACGCCGCGAGAATGAGTAACGTCCATCCCGTGCTATAGATTGCCCAGCTTGGTGTCCAGATGCGTTTGACGATTGGACAGATGCCCGTCTGACCCAAAGCCCAACCGGCAGCCAAACAGAAAATGCCACAATAGACCAGAACCAAAAACTTTCGCGTGCCCCGCATCTCGCCGCGCAGCAGACCCCCAGCCATCAAGCCGAATATCATCGTTGCCAAACTCGGGATGAAGCTCAGCGTTTGGTAGCCGCCCCCGTTGAATTGGTAAGCCTCGGTTCTGGAGAACAGGTTAAGAAACCAGACGTCAAACGCGTTCGCCGGGTTGAAATTTTTGTTCCAATGAGCGGCGAACCCGGTCAAAGCATGTTCCTGCTGCCATTCGGTGGTGATTCCGATTGACGCGTAGTCGAAATCTGCACTCGGCGTCGGCCAGGCGGCAAACAATCCCCAGTAGCCGACGAGCAATAGGATCGCAGCAGCGAGTTGGATTTTTGCGCTGCGCCCCCAGAGAAGGAACAAGAAAATGTATCCCATGCCAATCTGCGAAAGCACGTCTTCGAACGTCCACTGTGTCGCCGGCCGGCCGTTCGAACGCAGAAATACGCCCAGGGCAACCAACACCAACGCACGCCGCGCAGCGTGTACGAGCATTCTGAAGTACGATTGTCCTTTTCCCGCTCGACCCGCGTACGAGTAGGCCATCGAAACGCCGACCATGAACATGAACGACGGTTGAATGAGATCCCACAACGAACAACCCACCCACTCGACGTGGCTGAATTGATACTTCACCGTCTGCCACGTCTGGTCTTCGGGGAATTGTCTCGCGGCGGTTGCCAGTCCGAAACCGCCGGACGCCATCGCCAGCATCGTGAACCCGCGATAGGCATCCAGCGACTTGAGCCGCTCGGGTTGTAGCGAAGCGATTTCCGACGTCGTTCGTGTGTCTGCCATGGACTTCCGACTCCCGGTTTGTGATCCCAGCGCGCGGGCCGATCACTCCGCCGAATGGACGGCTCCCTTTAGCGCCCGTTCGCGCAACTCCCGCCATTCTTCAGAACCGTCGTTCGCCACGTGCTCCAATTGCACGCCGCGAGGAAAAAATGGCAATCGTCCTCTGTGCCAATCGTCCCAGAATTGTTGCGTATGCGCGTAATACGTCGTTGTCCCCGCCGGCCAGCGAATTGCCACTAGCAGATCGGGGTGCGGATAAGGTTTGGGCTTCGATTCAGAGCGAAACTGCTCGATCGCTTGATCATCGAGCGTGAGGCCCAACCCCGGCCCGTCGGGAACGAGTGCCAAGCCGTTGGAAACAGGCAACTCCGTTTCGATGCAGTCGCGTTCGAACAACTGATGACAGTTCACCGCCGGCCAACGTGCGTTCTCGAGAACGGCTCCCAGGTGCAGACCGAACGCCGCGGCGATTTTCGTCCCGACGACTTGCAGAAAGAAAGACTTATTGAACGTATGGCAAACATTGGCTTCGCGTTGAATCTTCGCAGCCCCCCCGGTTAGCACGAAGCCGTCGCACATTTCTTCACGGATCGCCGTCTCCAGCGACGGCTCACCGAAGTGCGTCGCAGTGTGCATTGAAATGGGCACATGCGTGTGGTCACGTAAGAAGCGATAGCCGGCCACGTCGTTGTGCGGAATCGGGCTTTCGTACATCACGACGTTGTGAAACTGTTCGAGGTCCTTGAGCAGCCGCGTGCAGTGAGCGGTATCGATGCCAAAACCATTAAAGTCGAGATCGACCTCGAAATGCTCGGGCAACGACTCGCACAACTGACGGGTTTGCTCGATGAGATCCCACCACGGACGGGCTTTCGATTTGAAGCTGGTGTACCCCTGACTGGCCGCCAGGTGACATTCGCTGATCCAGTCCTCCGCGGGCAGGTCGATGTCCCACCAACTGATGTGACACCGGTCGCGGACCTGGTCGCCCAACATGCGGTGCAGGGGAACGTCGAGCACCTTCGCGGCGGCGTCGAACAGAGCGATTTGAAGCCCCGCACCGAGTGAATCGTCCCACATCGTGTCGGCCGGGTGCCGCCCCACGACGCGGTTCCGCGCTTCATCCGAAACCGTTTCCGGACCCCAAGTGTAATACACCATTGTCTCGCCGAACCCGACGATCCCCGAATCGAGCGTCACCTTGCAAATTTCGAACAGCGTCCAATGAGGAATCTCGCGGACCATGTTCTTCGCGGGAATCTCCCTCAGCGGCAGATCGACCCAAAAGGTTTCGACGTTGGCAACGTTGTGGGACATAGGCGAGGTTCACAGGAGTGTAGGAAATCGTGGGACGCCTTCATCACCATCTGGTTGCGACGCGAAACAAGAAGCCGTCCCAAAACCGGTGATGTTTGTTGTTGACTCGACAAGTAAGGAATGAGCGCAAACCTGTGAACGTTTTACAGTGACGTTCAGAGTGTCTGCGCGAGATAGTTTGTTAGCCAAACAATGATCCCCACCAGCACCCAAGCTGCCGCAAACCCTCCCATTCCGACCCAGGTCGGCATCGGCAGTTCAATGTCCTTAAATGGCAAGAGCTTTTTGCCTTGCGGCGCCGGATCATCGGGCAGCGTACACGGCTGTTCGACGTGTTCATCCGGCTTGATGGGCGTGTGAAGCAAGCTGAAGAAGTGGTCGAGCTTCTCTTCCGACATTCGCGGTGTGATCAGGCTGACAATCACACCTGAACCCACTCCGGCCGACAGGTAGCAGCACATCTGCCAGGCATCCATCATCTTAATCTTGCCGTCGGTCTTGAAGGCGAATTCGAGAAAACCAAACCACTCGAGTATCACATCGGGATAATAGGCGGTCAGCGCCCAGACGCTGACCGAAACGATCGTCGAAATCCAGACCGCCCACGAAGTCCAACGCCGCCAGACGATTCCAAACCACAGGCTGATGCCGATTGCGGCCGGCGTCTTGATGATGACCTTCAGCGCGTCGATCACGTCGACAAACGTGCTTTGAAGAATGAGCGCGAACAATACGACGATCAGCCCCGCGATACGGCCCACCCACAAGTAGTGCCGCTGCGACTGCTTGCGAACCAAGAATCGCCGATAGATGTTCTCCGTAAACAGACCGCTCGAAACAATCATCTGCGCATCGCTGGTGCTCATTACGGCGGCCAACAGCGATGCCAGCAACAGCCCGATTAAGCCATGTGAGATGGTCGGGAGAATGTCATACGCGGCTCGGCCGAACAGTTCGTCGGCGAAATTCTTTTCGACGGTGTCAAGCCGCTCTCGTTCTTCCTCCGGAAGTTGACTGAACCCTGCATCGGTCCGTTCGACAAGATCGCGGTAAATCGCCCGCTCGGCCGGGTCGGCAGAATTCTTCAGCGGGCTGTCGGCACCCATGTACCAGACAATGCACGCCAGGCCAGTAAACGTCCAAGCCACCGTGCAAAATCGCTTCAGGAAATTGCCCACGGTAAATCCGAAGCGGCCTTCGAATTCAGTTTTTCCCGCGCCACAGACGCCCATAATGTGCGGTTGAACGACGATACCGGCTAGAGCGGTCACGGAGAGCATGAAGATGTAGAATATGGTGATCGGCTCCTTGCCCAGCGCTTCGGCGATCTCTCGGCTGGCGACGAGATCGAGCATGCCCGGCTTAACACCCGCCTGCCCGCTTAGCGAGCCGAATCCCCCGATCATCCCGAACACAAACGGCAACAGCAGAAATGAAAATGTGATCGTTAGCACACCTTGGATGAAGTCGGTAATGATGGCCGCCCCCAGGCCTCCCGCCATGCCATAGGTAACAAAAAGCACGGTCATCGCCAAAATGGCGAACTCGTAACCTTCGACTCGCCGGGTTCCCGATTCGAACGACTTTGATTCGTCGTTCCACGTCATCGACGGCACCTGGATGTTGACTTGCTGCGCGACGTTGTCCAATTCGCCACCGGTCAGGGCGTTAACCATTTTCCCGCTGCTGTATAAGCCACCGGCGATGAACACGATCGACATGATGATGCCGTAGATGGAGTACAGCGTCGCCGTCGACGTGTTGAACCGCGCCTGGAAGAAGTCAGCCGTGGTAAGTGCCCGCATGCGACGCATGACGGGGGCGACGATCCAGTAAAACGGCGTCGCCCACAGCCACAAGAACTGCCACCAGATGCCTGCCAAGCCGACCCGCCACGTTCCCGCGACAACGCTGATCGCCTGTTCGCTGCTCGTACCGGCACCGAAGGCGAAAAACATCATGAAAATCTTGCCGAACCGGCGGCCGCCCATGAAGTAATCGGCCATGTCCTTCACACGGGCGATCGACCGTATGCCGATGAACAAAATGACGGCGAAATAACAGGCTAACACGGTCCAGTCGAGCCAGTGCATGCCCAACCAGCTTGTCTCTTGGGGATCCATCAACTTCCCTCTCTCGATTTAACGTGTGTCTTCACAATGAAAGACTCTACCGGCGGCCTGCCCGTGTTGCAATTGCCAGCGCCGCAGCGCGCCGCTGTCCGGCGGCCGGCCATCCGGGACGTGTCACTTTTTCGCGAGACTCCCACGCGACAACGAAACTGCGGCGGAACCGGAAAAGTCGACCGGTTTTCTCTTTTCGTTTGGCTTCCGGCGTGGTATTCCAACGGAATGGATCTCTGCTGCCCAATTATGGAGTTCAAGGAAAAGCGGGTCACCGTGATGGGGCTGGGCCGTTTCGGTGGTGGCGCCGGCGCCGTACGGTTTCTCGCCGACCGCGGCGCGCGCGTGACCGTGACCGATCTGCAGTCCGAAGAAGAATTGGCTGACTCACTCGTTCAACTTGACGGCTTGCCGCTTGAGGCCGTGCATCTGGGTGGACATGTCGAACACGATTTCCTGCACACTGATTTGGTCGTCGCGAACCCCGCCGTACCTCGCCGCAATAAGTTTCTTGAAACGGCGAGCCGCGCCGGTATTCCCATCACGAGCGAAATGAATCTGTTTTGGCTGTTCAATCGCGGGCAAGTGATCGGTGTCACCGGGAGCAACGGAAAGTCAACGACCGCCGGGCTCGTTCATTCGATCCTGAAATCGGCCGACGTGAAGTGCCGATTGGGCGGGAACATCGGTACGAGTCTGTTACCGGATGTCGACGACATCGAGCCGGACGAATGGGTTGTGCTTGAACTGAGCAGCTTTCAACTCGATGACTTGGACCGTCTCCCGTCGAGTCCTCACGTTGCCGTCGTAACAAACTTCAGTCCGAATCACATCGACTGGCATGGGTCGCTAGCTGAGTACCGCCGGGCAAAGCAGTCCATCGTGCGCTGGCAGACGCCCGATTGTGCCGCCGTGCTCAACCAGGATGACCCCGACGTCGCCGGCTGGCCGACGTTTGGCCGCTGCTACTGGTTTGGGGAAACCGACCTGGGCCGGGAGGGAATATTCGCCGACGGCGACGATTTCGTCCTCCGCTATTCCGACGTGACGGCGGAGTTCCCGCTCGCCCGTTGGCTCAAGCTGCCCGGGCGGCACAACGTTCAGAACGCAATGGCGGCCGTCTGCGCGGCGCTGGCAGCGGGCGTCCGACCTTCCGATGTGCAGGCCGGGCTGGAGGCGTTCTGTCCGTTGCCTCATCGACTCGAATTTGTCGCCGAAGTCGCCGGCCGGACGTTTTTTAATGATTCGTTGGCGACAACACCCGAGTCGACGATCGCGGCCTTGGATGCGTTCGATGCGCCCGTCGTGCTGCTGGCCGGCGGCTACGACAAGCAGATCGATTTGACGCTGATGGCCGAGTGCATTTCCCGCCGGGCCAAAGCGGTCGCGCTGATGGGGCAGACGGCCGAGCACCTCGAGTCGCTCATTGAATTCTGTTCCGACGAGAATGCGGCCACCGCGCGGGTGTGCGAATCATTCGACGATGCTTTCGGCTGGGCTTGTCAACAGGCAAATTCCGGCGACGTCGTTCTGCTTTCTCCCGGCTGCGCCAGTTACGATTGGTTTCGCGATTTTCGGCAACGCGGCGACCGATTCACCGAACTCGTTCGAGAAAGTGGCAAACACCGAACGTAAAGGCGAAAAGAGAACGTCGGAGCGAAGAACGTACGTCCCTATTTTATTGTGCAGGCGACACTGATGGATGAGCTGTACATCGAACTTTCTGTCGGTGAGGTCGCGTTGGCGACAGTGCTAATCCTCGTAAACGGGGCGATTTCCCTCACGCTCCGCTTGAAGCTCGAACGATTATTGCTACTGGCTTCGCTTCGCACCGTGATTCAACTGTGGCTGATCGGAATTGTGTTGGAGTCGGTCTTTTCCGTCGATCGATGGCAGGTCGTGTTGGCATTGGTACTCGTTATGACCCTCGTCGCCGGTATCGCAGCCGTTCGGCAAACCCCCAGGCGCTATCCCGGCATTTTCTTCAACAGTATTGTTTCCGTCTGGTGCAGTTCATGGTTGATTCTTGCCTTCGCGATGGGGACCGTTCTCGGGCAAGTAAGCCCCTGGTACCATCCGCAGTACCTGATACCGATTGCCGGCATGATCCTGGGAAACTCCATGAATGGAATCTCGCTCGGCTTAAGTCGATTCGGGGATGAGCTCGTAACGCACCGTGATCAAGTCGAACTGTTGCTCTCCCTGGGCGCGACGCGTTGGGAGGCGGCCCGCGCATCGGTTCGAAAAGCCGTGCACACGGGCATGATTCCGATCATCAACTCAATGATGGTCGTTGGAATTGTCAGTCTTCCCGGCATGATGACAGGGCAACTCTTAGCTGGTATCGAACCGGGACAGGCCGTGCGGTATCAGATTATCATCATGTTCCTGATTGCCTCCGGCACAGCGCTCGGTACCGTTAGTGTCGTGCTGCTCAGCTTTCGGCGACTGTTCAATTCGCGGCACCAATTCTGTCACGACCGGCTCGTCGACCGAAAGGCACGTTGACGGCGACTCTTTCCCGCAGGTCGATCTTGGCATCCGATTGCGGCAATGCGATCGCCAAATCTCCACTGACGCGTCAACACAGCGATGCGCCGCGCGCCGTGCTCGAGGCATGCCGGACCAATCGTTAGGTTCGTTTTGACCGTTCTGCCTCATGGTTTTACAGGCGAGCGAGCGAGGCGTGACCTATATTTGTGCGGATTGAGGCATTTCCGGCCCGCGAATCAGGTTGTCGAACCTTGAGCAGCGCACGCCACAATGCCAATGAAAGTAGCATGTTACAACGTATCGATCCGGCCCGCCGGTCGAGCTGGTTCGTCGTCTTGGAGTCGTGATTGACATGTCACCGACGGGGACGAAGTCCGCGCAGCACGCGCCCCGGGGCCGAACCAACAGTCCCGATACTCGGCTCACGATCCGTCGAAGGACATCGCCCGTCAGCACCAAGCGAATGGCTGACCGCGCGGCGTTTGTCTGCCTGTTGTTGACTACGATTACTCTGTTACTGCGTCCGACCGATTGGTTCTCGCAACCTGTCAATTGGCCGTTGTACGAAGGTTTGATCCTCGCGGCGGTTGTTCTTGCAGCCGTTTCGCTCAAACGCCATTACACTCTGCATTCGCTCAAACGGCAGCCAATTTCGCTGTGCATGCTTGGTCTATTGGCAGCGGCGATGCTCTCACATCTGTCGCATTCCTACCTACATGGCGCCGCCGAAGCGGGAATGACGATTGCAAAGGTACTCGTTTACTACTCGTTGATCGTCTGCCTTGTTGACACACCCAGGCGGTTTCACCAATTCCTAACCGTCACGGCAGCTTCGAGCGGGCTGATGGTGTCGCTGTGTGTGGTCGACTACCTGGGACTCATCGACTTAGGATTTATCAATCACCTCAACGCGCGGGAGGGGATTGACGTTGCCGGAAACGGCCTGCGTGTGATGCGGTTGCTCGGCACGGGCATCTTTCACGATCCCAACGACATGGCGATGCTCATCGTCGCCACCGGTGTAATGTGTTGGTGTCTACTGACGCGTCGCCGGTCGGGCGCGATCCGGTGGGCTTGGCTGGTGCCGCTTGCGTTTTTGGCCGTCGGCCTCGTTTTGACTCGATCGCGCGGCGGCCTGCTGGCGGGATTCGTCGCCGTGTTGACCGTCGTCACGCTGCAATACGGCAAGAAGGCGGCCGTGCTGGGCATGATCGCGGGCGGAGTGGCCTTACCGCTGTTGGCTGGCCGGCAAGGTGAAATCGATCTGGGTGGCGGGACCGGACACGAACGGATTTTGTTGTGGCGTGAAGGGCTGACCGCGATGTGTTCATCCGACGCACTATTTGGAATCGGTCAAGGAACGTACAACGATCTCGCAGGTCTCGTCGCACACAACTCGTTCGTGCATACGTTCGTCGAGTTGGGACTCTTCGGCGGCACCTTGTTCTTTGGCTGTTTCTTTTTCGCGGCCCTCGGGCTGCACCGCATGGCGAGCCCTCGTGTGTGTACTGAACATTCGGAATTAGCGCGCCTGCGCCCCTACATGGCGGGAATCTTGACTGGATGGTGCGTGAGCATGCTGTCGCTGTCACGGTGTTATGTTCCGCCCACCTACATGGTGGTTGGAATGTCGGCCGCCTATTTGAATCTCGTTAATCGTAGCGCCATCGCGTCACAACCTCTCCTTCGTTTCGACCGTAAGCACGTCATCTTACTCGCCACAAGTAGCATGCTTCTTCTGGCGTCGCTGTTTGTCGTTGTGAAGATGTTCGCCCGTTGACGATTGCGCCGACCCAGTGACATGGCTGGCTTTCGCCGATACTAGCTGACTTCAAAATCGCCGCTGTGAATAGATCGCCATTGAGAATAGATCGCTGTTGTGAAATGCGAAAGCCACAGACCAATTCGCTGAAGATCAGCCTGGGGGCGACTTGGGTCGATCATGCCGTCCGCACGCTGATCGGCATTTTTCTCATGCCGTTCGTGCTGGGAAGCCTCGGTGAGTCGCATTACGGAACCTGGATCTTCTTGAATTCTGCCGCCGGCTACTCGGGGCTGCTGTATCTCGGCTTCGGGCAAACGAGCTGCCGCTACTTCTCAGCCTGTCACGCACGGGGCGACTGGGGGGGACTGAACCAGGTTTTCAACGTCATCCTGGCGGTGTTTATCTCGATGGGCGCACTGGTGATGATGATTGCCGGGTGCCTCGCCTGGCTCGCGCCGTGGCTGTGTGATTGGGGCGGCGTGTCGCTGGCTGAGATTCGCATCGCGATATTGCTTTTGGGCGCGAATTTTGGCGTGGGGTTGGCAGGCAGCGTTTTCGGTGGCCTGTTGACGGGCATTCAGCGTTTCGACATCGAGCGTGGAATCTGCACATTCTCAGCAATCGTGCGGGTTGTGCTCACCGTTGTCTTGCTACAGGTGGAGTGGGGACTCGTCATCCTCTCCGCGATTTTTCTGGTCGTAACGTGCGTCGAAGTGATCGGCCACATGGTCTTTGCATTTTGGAAAGTGGAAACGCTCTCGCTGGGCGTTCGCCATTTTCGATGGCCCGTACTCAAGGAGTGCGCCCATTTCAGTTCCTACGCGTTTCTCGACGTGATATCGCATCAGGTGATGCGTCTGACGGACACCGTGATCATCGGTTTGGCATTTGGTGCCCGGGCGACCGTTGGGTATTACATCGCGTTGAGACTTTCTCAGTTCATCGCTCATCCGATTCAGCAGATTGGGCATGTGCTGATGCCACGCGCCGGTGAATTGAACGAGAACGCTCGGCCGGAACAAATTCGGCAGGAGGTGAGTCGAGCAACGGGACTCGCGTTCTTATTGGTGGCCGCCTCATTTGTTGGAGCCGGCTTTTTCGGCCGCGACCTCGTGACAACGTGGATTGGCGGCGGCTACGAACAGAGCCAACTGTTGTTGATGATTTTGCTGTCCGCACAACTCGTCGCGACCCCCGTGATGGTGATCCGCTCTGCGTTGCTCGGCATGGGTCACGTGCGGGCGCCGGCATTGATCATTTTCGTAGAGACAATTGCGAACGTCGCTTTGTCACTGGTCTTGATGCAGTATTTTGGCTTAATCGGAGTGGCATTGGGCACGCTCATTCCGGTCGTGATCGTCGAACTGGGCATCCTGCTGCCGTATGCCTTCCGAACACTGCAAATGTCGTGGACCAGTTTCGTTCGCGATGTGCTCGGACCGCAGTGCATTCCGCTGCTGGCTGTATTGGCTTATTCGGGATTCGTCTCGGCCAACTTCACATCGACGACAGGTTGGGGACCGCTGTTAGGGGTAGCATTGGGCGGCGGCGCTGTGCTTGCCGCCGGTTGGTTTGCCAGCCAGCACGCGGTACGAGTCGCGCGAACGTGGCGAACGACCGCCTCACAGGTCGGGACTCGCTGAAAGAAATCTGCCTTTTTCCGGATCAACAATGATCGTTCAAGAATCCGTATTACCCAACAGCGCGGCGGAGGCGAACGCGGTCGCTGCGAAACCGATTCGCATCTGCCACGTGAGTCTAACGCTCTGCACCGGGGGCCTTGAACGTCTGCTCGTCGACTTTGCACGCATGCACAATCGACGGCGCTATGAAATGGAGTTCATGGTCTTCCGGGAAATCGGGGCCTTCGCCAATCAGATTCACGACGCAGGCTGCCCGGTTCACCAACTGACTGAGCGCGGACGAATGCGGGGAGTGATCGAATTGGCGCAGTTCTTACGAAAACACGAATTCGACGTTGTGCATACTCACAACACACATCCCCATATTTACGGAACATTGGCAGCGCGGCTGGCGGGCGTCCCGGTCGTCATCAACACGCGTCACGGTCAGCGTGTCGAGCGGAATTGGAAATCGAGATGGCCTTATCGATTCGCGGCCATGCTCGCCGACAGAATGATCGCCGTTTCAGACGATGCCGCCCGAATGAGCGTTCGAGAGGCGGGTGTGCCCGAGAAGAAGGTCGCCAGAATCTGGAACGGGATTGACGTCGAACAGTTCGCGTGGCGTGGACCTGTGTCCGAACCTGTGGGGATCGCCGTCGCGCGGTTGTCTCCTGAAAAGGATATTCCGACGTTACTTCATGCAGTACACGCGGCAGTCGAGCGTGTGCCGGAATTTCGACTCATCATTGTTGGTGACGGGCCGGAACGACGTCGCATCGAGTCGTTACGGGCCGAATTGGAACTGGAAACCAACGTGCAGATTCTGGGTGAGCGAGGCGACGTACCCCAGTGGCTCGCTCGAGCGGGCTTCTTCATCTCGTCTTCGTTCAGCGAAGGTATCTCGCTCACGCTGCTCGAGGCAATGGCCGTCGGGCTGCCGGTGATTGCCACCGACGTCGGAGGCAACCCGGAGATTGTCGAGAATGGCGTCTGCGGTGAAGTAGTTCCGTCTGGCGACGCGGACGCGATGGCTGACGCAATCATTGGCTTCTGCCAAAAACGCGAGACATGGGTCGACATGGGGCAACGTGGGCGGCAACGCGTGAAGGAACATTTCGAAATCGGGCGGATGATCGACGAGTACGAATCGCTCTACGACGAGTTGTTGACACATTCACCGCGACGTTCAAACGTCGCCGTCGGCTAAGACGACGCGTTACACACCAACTCAGCCTTGCAAGTAAACTCATTTCGTCACTCGCCGTCCGAACGGAACCGCCAAAAAGTTCTTGGAGAATCTCGTGTACGGAAAGCTGTATCGTCATGTGTTAATGCCGCTGTATGAAGGCGGAATCCGCAGACGGCGGACGCTCCGATATTGGGCAGATGCCCAGAGCAGCCAGTGGTGGGCGCGCGAGAAGCTCGAAGCAAAACAACTCGAGTCGCTGAAACGGCTACTGCGCCACGCGTACGACACATGTCCCTTCTACAGCGAACAGTGGCGAGCGAATGATCTCAACCCGGAAACGATCAGTTCGCTTGAAGATTTCACGCGCTGGCCGCTGGTCTCGCGAGAAGAAGTTCGCGCTCAACGCGCGTCGATTGGCTCATCAGCTCCTGAAGAATCGATCGAAAAGTCAACCGGGGGATCCACTGGCGAACAGGTCACGTTTGACGTCTCGCGTGACAGCCTCGAACGACGTACGGCGATGACGTACCGCGGATACGGATTCGCCGGCGGAGCACCCGGAAGCCGGCAACTTCACATCTGGGTCCATCCGCTCGATCGGCTGTCACGTAGGCATCGCTGGAAGCGGACTGCCCACATTCGCATTCAAAACCAACTGTTCATGGACTGCCTTACGTTTTCTCCCGATCGCATGCGCGAGCATTTCCGCGTGATGAATCGGTATCGTCCCGAGGTGATCGTCGCCTATACGAATCCGATCTACGAATTTGCCCGCTACTTGGATGAACACAAACTCAAGCCGTTCTCTCCTCGTTCGATTATCGTCGGTGCAGAAAAGTTGCACGATTTTCAGAGAGAGATGATCGAGACGGTTTTCGGCGCCCCCGTGTTCGAGACCTACGGTTCACGTGAATTCATGCTCATTGGGGCAGAGTGCGAGCACCACGGAGGGCTCCACTTGAGCATGGAAAACTTGCTCGTCGAGGTCGTCAACGATGACGGGCGGCCAACACCGCCGGGCGAAGAAGGAAACGTCGTCGTCACCGATCTCTACAACTACGCAATGCCGTTTGTGCGATACATGATCGGCGACCGCGCCATCGCCGGCTGGGAAATGTGTCCGTGCAGACGTGGTTTGCCGCTGTTGAAGAAAGTGGTCGGCCGCAGGCTCGATACGCTGCGCACACCGGACGGCCGAATTCTCTCCGGTGAATTATTTCCCGTCCTGATCAACAACTTCCCCAGCGTTCGCCGATTCCAGGTCGTGCAGACAACCGTCGAGCGTATCGAGGTGCGGCTTGTTCTCGATGGAGCGTTTGGCGACACCGAACAAGCGATACTGCTGGCCGATATCCACGAACGTGTCGGAATGGAGGTCGAGGTCGATCTCAAAGTCGTTGACGAGATTCCTCTAACGAGTGCAGGTAAACGACGTGTTGTCGTACGTTCCGGCTGCTGATACGTGGTCGGCGCCACCCGTTGTCTTCGAGGTTTTCGTCCTCTGCCAATCGTCTCACGGCTCACAGAACTCACCGAGTTCGGAAAACCGCAGAATCGATTTCCCACTGAACACGAACGAAAAACTCAACGATGCGATTGCTTTTCTTTTCTAACATTTTCCCAAGTCCGATTGAGCCGGTGAAAGGAACGTTCAACCGGTCACTCGTTCGCGCGCTTTCGAATGACCATGCCGTGCGCGTGGTCTCGCCCGTCGCGTGGACTCATGAACTGGCCGCGCGCTGGAAGCGAAGGCCGGCCATCGATCGATCGCAGGCACACGAAGTCGGCGGTGTGTTGACCGAGTATCCCCGCTTCATCTATCCACCCAAGCTGTTCCGCAGACACTACGGTGAGTTTCTCTGGCGGTCGGTCGGCCGGCAACTCTTGGCCACATTGAAGGACTTTCGCCCAGATGCCGTTGTCGCGTATTGGACGCACCCCGATGGAGAGGTCGCCGTTCGAGCGGCTCAGCAATCGGGTATTCCATCCGTCGTCATGACCGGTGGCAGCGACGTCTTGTTGCTGGCGAAGCAGCGCAGCCGGCGATCGCAGATTCTCGACGTTCTGCATCGCGCCGATGCTGTTGTCGCCGTCAGTGCGCACATCGCGGCTTCGCTAGTCGACGCGGGGATTTCGCCACAGAAGATTCACGTCGTCTACCGAGGAGTCGATCGGGAGTGTTTTTGTCCCGGTTCGCAAACGTCGGCCCGCGAACGATTGGGAATCGACGTTCGTCGAAAGGTGCTCGTCTCGGTCGGCCGGCTCGTTCCCGTCAAAGGCTTTCCGACATTTTTACATGCTTGCCAGTTGTTGAAATCCAAGCAAGAGCGTTTCTCAGCCTACATTGTGGGCCATGGCCCGCGAGAAAGATCGCTCAAGCGACAGATTGGCGCATTACGACTCGACGAAATGGTCCACCTCGCAGGCGCTCGCGAACCAAGCGAACTGGCCGACTGGTATCGCGCCGCCGATCTCGTCGTGTTGCCGAGTTACTCCGAGGGCATTCCCAATGTCTTGTTGGAAGCGATTTGCTGCGGATCATCATTCGTCGCCAGCGACGTGGGCGGCGTCTCTGAAATCGCCGATCCGATGATGGATCGTTTAGTTGAGCCGAACGATCCGATGGAGTTAGCCGATGCAATTGCCAAACGTCTGGCATGCCCTGAGGTCAACGGCCCGCGAACGTTCGAACCATCCTCGTGGAAAGAATCCGCCCGCGCCCTGGTTTCGGTCGTCCAATCGACGCTGCACGGAGGCCAGTTCGCGCTGATTCCCGTGCCGCGGCCGGCGACGCTGACCAGGAAAAGCTAGCGCGACAGAAATGACATTTCGATTTCGCCTGGAAATCCACCGTTCATGACACAACTTCTCGAATCAACAACAATCTCGGAACTACCTCTGCGCCAGCATATGCTTCGGCAGAATCTGCGCAGGTGTATGGGGACGCTATTGCCGCGACGTCGCTTCATGATCGACGGCCCGCCGGGAGCGAACGCCTCCTGCCTGACGTTTGACGATGGGCCGCACCCCGAATACACGCCCGAATTGCTCGACGTGCTCGCGCTCTTGGACGTCAAGGCGACGTTCTTCGTGGTAGGAAAACACGTCGAGAGTCATCCGGACATCGTTCAGCGCATGCACAGCGAAGGACACACGATCGGCCACCATACGTATTCACATTCCGATCCGAGGCGGACAACCTCGGACGCCCTGCTGCAAGAACTGCAGCGAACGGATCGCCTGCTGGACGACATTGTGCAAATCACACCGACGATTTTTCGACCACCAATGGGCAAACTCAGCATCGGCAAACTCTGGGCACTCGCTCGGGTGGGGCAGACCATTGTTTTGTGGAATAACGATCCGAAAGACTTCGCGCGCCCCAACGTCAACGAACTGCGAGCGCGTCTGCGGCGACGTCCGATCGAGCCGCGCGACATCGTTCTCATGCACGACAACCGGCCGCTTGCGGCCATGGCGTTGCCGGAAATCATCGACCGAGCGCGTGCGGACGGAATCGCATTCGAGACGGTCTCCAACTGGGCGGTTTAGAATTTCGAGCACGTTGGCAACGGGTGTTCGTCCCAATGGGTTTGGATTCAAAAGCGATGAATCGGCGAGTTCTATTAGTTTCCTGTTTCTTTCCGCCCGCCGGAGGGGCGGGGGTGCAGCGGGCTGTGAAGTTCGCCAAGTACCTTCCGGAGCACGGCTGGGACGTTTCGGTGCTGACGACGAGCAATCCATCCGTTCCGGTACTCGACCCAAGCATGCTTTCAGACGTTCCCCCGGCCACAATCGTTCGCCGCGCGCGAACGCTCGAGCCGGCGTATGCGGTCAAATCATTTGTCACGTCGGGGAGCGCGACTGTCAAACGTCAGAACACGTTCGGGCAAATTATCAAAGGGGCCGCCCGCTGGTGCGCGAAGACGCTGTTGCAACCCGACCCGCAGATTCTGTGGATGCCGGGAGCCGTCCGCGCCGGAAGGCAATTGCTCGCCGATGCGCCGCACGACGCCGTCATGGTGACGGGGCCGCCATTTTCGGCTTTCCTGATCGGTCGGCGTTTGGCACGGGAAACCGGTTTGCCTCTGGTGCTCGACTACCGCGATGAATGGAGTCTCAGCAATTTGGTTTGGGAGAATCGTCGCATCGGGCGGGTATCTGCTCTTTTGCAACGCCGCATGCAAGAAAAGGTCCTTCGAAGCGCTGATGCACTCATCGCCACCACTGGGGCCAGTGCCGAAGCACTCGAAGACATCTCTAAGCCGTCAGCCAGCGGGGCCGTCGTTTCGACGGTTTACAACGGCTTCGACCCGGACGACTTTCCCACAACACAAAACGAATCCACCACGCAGGTCGACCCGCCGCGGCGACACTCCAAATACCGCCTCGCGTATGTCGGAACACTCTGGAATTTGACATCGATCGAACCTTTGGTGCAGGCCATTCACGAATTGTGCCGTAGCGATCCCGAGTTGGGAGAGAGGCTCGAGCTGGTGCTAGCCGGGCGGCGTACCAGCGAACAGGATGAACGGCTCCTAGCGCTCGAGGGTTTGCCGTGTCAGGTAAGTTGCCGGCCGTATGTCGAGCATCAAGAGGCTGTCGAAATCATGCGGGCGGCTGACGGATTGTGCCTGCTGTTGAGCGACGTCGAATCCGCGGGCCGAGTCGTTCCGGCGAAGTTGTTCGAGTACATGGCCGCGCGGCGGTGGATCCTTTCGGTTACCCCACGTGGAGAAGTGTGGGACTTGCTTCGCGACCATCCCGCTGCCGAATGCCGCGAGCCGAAAGATATCGAAGGAATCGCTGATGTCCTCGCATCGGAGATCCGCCGGCACGTCGACGGTATTCGCGGGCACCATTTTGACGATGATTTCCGCCAATATGATCGCCGCAATCAGGCTCGCCAATTGGCCACGCTTCTCGATGGACTTCAATCTGATGAGATCGCTGTTGCTGAGATCGATGCTGACGGCTCTCCCATCGAGTCAGACGCAGAAGCGGCGTTTGCTCATCAGGTTCACTGACGTCCTTCCGAGCAACATCCGGCCTCTTGTTCACGTCAATCACAGGTCGCAATCAAGAACAATTACGCATCACCACAGCACGTATCAATTAGGACAGGTAGAAGAAAATGCCACTCGATAAAATTGCATTTTGGACGTGCATCGGCTTAGTCGCGTACACGTACATCGTGTATCCGGTATCAATCTGGTTGATGGCCAAGTTATTCGCAAAGGCTTCGTGGGAGAACGACGACTCAGCCGGTGACCGGCGCGAACCGCCGATGGTGTCGATGATTATCGCCGCCCACAAGGAAGAGAAGGTCATTCTCGATCGGCTCAACAACGCCGGGTTGATGGATTATCC
>Ga0315336_1001104_pt1 | contig 58137 bp, 54 predicted proteins | sample ASW5metaG_FD_204512 | JGI IMG/M metagenome (GOLD analysis project Ga0315336, IMG submission 204512) | Ammonia-oxidizing marine archaeal communities from Monterey Bay, California, United States - ASW #5 | ecosystem: Environmental > Aquatic > Marine > Intertidal zone | place: USA: California...
TAAAGCTATCCAAACCAGCCGAAACAATCCCTGAATTCGTAGAATAGCAAACAAGGCTTTCTGTCGGTTTTGAAAAGGTAGCTGTGCCTAAAGATCCATTACTCACGACCACATAGGTAAGAGCATCCCCCTCTTCATCGGTAGCAGATAAAGTACCGCATTTAGTAGAAATATCCTTCGGCATCAAGTCCTGCTCGAACTTAGCGTCTTTAGCAACAGGTGTGATCGAAGTTTTAAATTCATAAGATATAGAGTCGCTGTTGTAGTAACTATCTCCAGGGTTAGTCGCCGTGATCACCACCATTCCTGAAGAAACAAAACTCACTACACCTGTTTCAATATCCACGGCACTGATATTGGCGTCGCTCGACTTAAATGTTGTATTTCCAGCACCCCTGGCACCAGAAAGCGTATTTCCGGAATATATTCCACCAACTGTGAACGCACTCGAAGCACTATCCATAGCAAAAACAAGTGCCTGGCTTGCCTTGCGGACCGTAAAGGCATAAAAAGCGGATCCAGAATGATGTTGCGCATCCCCGGAATTCCAGGCTGTAATAGTTACAGTACCCGGATTCAAAAAAGTAACCACTCCCGTCGCCTCATTAACCGAAGCTACAGTTACATCGCTAGAGCTATATGTCGTAAGGCCTGATCCAGATACGCCGCTTAGGGGGTTCTCAGAATAAATACCATCCCCTGGGGCCCAGACAACACTGACCGACGATTCCAAAAAATTTAGCAGCTGGTTAGCTTTTCCAGGCCCACCGCCTCCACCGCCGCACGATGAAAGAAGGATCGCAAACCCTATCCACACTGCGTACTTTTCCATGTGCAATCGCACGACTTCTAAGTTTTCTTCCTTGGAATGTTGCCCTATTCAGCTGGCTCCATTCGAACAATCTCCGTCAGTTCGCTACCCCTGTCATCGACTGCCAGATAGATATAACCTTCTGGGCCTTGCCGTATATCCCGAATCCGCAACCTACCTAGCAACAAGGCCTCTCGGGTCATGACGCGCGTATCATCTAAACTTAATCTAGATAAACGCCGATGTGTTGCGGCAAGGCCGCCTGCAAAAATACTTCCTTTCCACATTGGAAAGGCATCTCCGTCATACATCATAAGCCCTGATGCGCCGATCGACGGAACCCAGTGAACTACGGGCTGCTCCATTCCAGATCGCTCAGTACTTTTATGGATCGACAGGCCAGTTCGGTAATTCACCCCATAACCAATTACCGGCCAACCATAGTTTCTCCCAGGCAATATCAGATTCAGCTCATCTCCACCCTGGGGCCCATGTTCGGTCGCCCAAACATCGCCAGTTTCAGGATTGACAGCCAAACCTTGCGGATTTCTATGCCCATAACTCCAAATCTCGGGTAACGCTACCGGATGCTCGATAAACGGATTATCAGCGGGAACTCTGCCATCATCATGTAGCCGATTAATCGTGCCAAAATGACTTGAAAAATCCTGAGCTGGGTGACTTTCCAGGTCACCTCTTGGAGGAGACTGACGATCCCCGACTGTAACAAATAGATATTCACCACCAAATGCAAGCTTAGCCCCATGGTGCCCCCGCCCTTCCGTCCAAGCAGAAGCTTCAAAAATCTCCTCGATATCCTCCAATTGGTCATTCTCAAGGCGCCCACGCACCACAACTGTTGTACCCTCAGAACCATCATTATTTGCTTTGGCGTAGCTTAGATAAAGAAGGTGATTAGAAGTAAAATTCGGATGGGGAAGCACCTCCTGAAGCCCACCCTGACCCCCAATCCGAACCTCCGGAAGACCTCCTACTGGCTCCGCTAAGAGACTTCCATCCCTTATGATTCGCAACCTTCCGGGCCTCTCCGTGACGAGCAGGTCTCCATTATCAAGGAATGCCATACTCCACGGGTGTGAAAGGCCTGTAGCTACACTTACCAGCTTAAAGTTATGATGCTGGGACTCAAAAATACCTGACTCCTGGCTCAAGATTGGTGCTGAAAAAACCAAGGCCAACCCAATCCAAGGCCATCTTTTTCTCAAAAATACATTGAAAATTCTATCAGAACCTTTGTCCAGCATTCTTTGACTCCTCCTTGTTGCATTACATTTGCGGTAGCCTAAACAACACGGCTATCCACGAGTAACATTTAGCTCAGCGTAGTTACTTTATTTGGTTTCCTTTTCTTTGGAAATTTTAGCCAGATCACCCAAGCTCTCAACGTACACAAGTCCGGCTTCTTTTAGCGGCTCCCGCATTTTATAAATATCAAGTGTTTTCTCTCCGCCTTTCAATCGCTCGCGTTTTTCGTGCTCATTAGCCTCGCGGGCCTTTCCCGCCTTAACCACCTCTTCTGCATGTGCTAACGGAACGACTACTACGCCATCATCGTCAGCGATTACCACATCACCTGGTTTTACGTTGAGCCCTCCACACACAATAGGCACATTTACAGAACCCGGGGTTGCTTTAACGGTTCCCTTTGCTGAGATAGCTCGACTCCAGACTGGAAACTTCATTTGGGTTAGATCCGCAACATCACGACAACCATTATCAATGATCAGGCCACGAACCCCGAGAGCAAGACAAGAAGTAGCAAGTAGGTCACCAAACATACCATCAGTATTGTAGCTACTGGTCCCAACTACGAGGATATCACCCTCACGACACAAATCGATTCCAACATGCAGCATCCAGTTATCCCCAGGATGGGTTAGCACTGTAACCGCACTGCCGGCAATACGGGCACCAGGGTAAATTGGACGCATATAAGGCCCCATCAAACCGTGTCTTCCCTGCGCTTCATGCACAGTTGCAACACCCAGTTGGCCTAGAGCATCGATGGCTGTTGAGTCTGCTCGCTCAATGTTACGCACCGCGATACTATTCATATGTCTATCACTCATTCTTCTATGATTATCCCCTTAAAAGAGTACACGAGCGCCGCAGACCTGTCATTGTGTCGTTCGCCTATCCGCGTTAGAGTCGCGCCCAATTCAATCAAGCTGAAGGAGGTTAACTTTGGATAAATACTCCCCACTCAGGGGTATTCAGGTACTGGAAATGACCGAGGCTTTAGCTGGTCCTTATTGCGCGATGATGCTTGGTGATCTTGGTGCCGATGTTATCAAAATTGAAAGGCCTGACATTGGCGACCAATCCCGAAAGTGGGGTCCCCCTTTCGTTAGTGGTGAAAGTCCCTATTTTTTATCAGTGAACCGCAATAAACGTAGCCTAGAGCTAAATATCAAGGACGAAAGCCATTTGGATATTTTTTGGAAGCTAGTTGCCCAATCTGATGTATTTATAACCAATATTCCTAGAATGAGTTCGTTGAAATCGGTCAAAATCGATCCCGACGCACTGGCTACTATTAATCCTAGGCTAGTGTATTCAGCCATCAGCGGCTACGGCCATACCGGCCCCAAAGCAAGCCGCGGTGGATACGACATAGTGGCTCAGGGAGAATCCGGATTAATGGCATTGACCGGTGAGTTAGGTGGTCCTCCGGTTCGCTTTCCTACCCCAATGTCTGATATCACCGCCGGTATATATTCCCTGATTGGGATTCTTTCAGCCTTATATTCTCGGGATAAATTACCCAACGGAACAGGAAAAGGTCAGTTTATTGATGTTGCACTTGTTGACTCTCAGGCCACATTTTTAGCAAATTTAGGAGGAAGCTTCCTTCTGACCGGCGAACGACCAGAGCGTATGGGTAATATGCATCCCACTATTACACCCTATCAGCCGATTAAGGCGAAAGATAAAGCAATGATCGTCGCTGTTGGGACAGAAAGACTATGGAAACGATTTTGCAAGGTCCTTGGTGTGGAAAAAAGTTTAATGATTGATACGCGCTTCGTTAGCAACCCTGATCGCAATAAAAATAGAAATAAACTTGTGCCCCTACTGGAAGATATACTTAGAAAAAAAGACGCGAAGGAATGGATAAACGAGTTTGTGGAAAATGGCATCCCCGCTGGGCCAATAAATTTTCCAGACGAAACACTGACAGATGACCACCTAATAGAACGCGGAATGGTTGTTGAGCTTGAGCACCCCTTACTAGGAGTTATTAAAACCATTGGTAGCCCGATTAACATGTCAGGAGGTGGGCCAAGTTATCGTCGGTATCCACCACGTCTTGGGGAGCATAATGAGGAAATTGCGCTAGAATTAGCCAACAACTTAGGGTTAAAAAAATGAATAATAGAAATAGGTTAAGACGCAGATTCCTTCAATTTCTGGCCTCGAGTCCCGCACTTTATTACAACCCATACACCCTCAGTCAGACCCTTACGGACCCCTATGCGCCTGAAACTCTTTCTAGTGCAGATGATGCAATAAATGTATTTGATTTTCATGAAACAGCAAAGCGCTCGCTAATGCCGGGGCACTATACCTATATGGCCCTAGGAACTGACGATGGCGGAACTCTTAGTGCTAACAGGGAAGGGTTCAAGCGATTCCAATTGCGTATGCGCCGTCTAGTCGATGTTTCTAATATTGACACCTCTATTGAGCTTTTTGGCAGAAAGTACCCTATGCCGATAATTCTTGCGCCATGTGGTAGCAATAAAGCTTTCCATCCAGAGGGTGAATTAGCTGTAGCTCGAGCAGCAAAGACGAAGGACGTCGAGCAAATCCTATCTACAGTAACGTCTACTGGCGTAGAGCAGGTCAATGAAGCGCGGGGCAGGCCTGTCTGGTACCAATTATATCCAAGTCGGGAATGGGCTATAACTGAAGCCCTAGTAAAGCGTGCGGAGGCATCTGGTTGCCCAGTAGTTGCCCTCACGGTGGACCTACCAGCCAGTAATCGGGAAGTATTAAATCGTCACCGACGGGCCACTAACTCAGACTGCCAAGTGTGTCATTCTCCACAAGCCAATGTAATACCACAAAAACCTATGTACCAAAACATTGAACTATCAGGCGGTAGAAGCCCTGACGGTTCTTTTATGGACTGGGACTTTGTAGATAGACTGAGAGATTCCACCTCAATGAAGTTACTACTAAAGGGAATCGTCACTGCTGAAGATGCAGCCTTGGCGGTAGATCACGGCGTTGAGGGTATTATCGTCTCTAATCATGGTGGGCGAGCGGAGGATAGCGGGAGAAGCACTATTGAGTGCCTGCCTGAAATTGTGCATTCGGTGAATCAACGAATTCCAATAATTATTGATAGTGGATTTAGGCGAGGTACTGACATCTTCAAGGCTCTAGCTCTAGGCGCTGATGCAATTGCAATAGGCCGACCCTACCTTTGGGGACTAGGGTCATTTGGCCAAGAAGGTGTAGAAGCAGTATTGGATATTTTAAAAAAAGAGCTTGAGATCGTCATGAAGCAGGCAAGAGCGATCCATATAGCCGCTATCGATCAGCGCTTTATTGCTTAGCAGTATGATTTTAAAAAAATAGGGTCGCTAAGTAATGCATACTCGTATCCTAGACAATACTTCAATTAATACATTTTCTTAGTTAATTCCTTCAAATATTCCCGAAATCTTCCTCCCACCTCTTCGCTGTGAAGGCCGTATTCGACTGTTGCTTTTAGGTAGCCTAACCTACTCCCGCAATCGTAACGAGTTCCTTCAAACAATAGCGCGCGCACTGACTCATGCCCCAAAATACCTGCGATTCCATCTGTTAACTGAATCTCACCACCCGCTCCTGGGTCCCTTCCTTCAAGCTGCTCAAAAATAGCTGGCGTGAGCAAATAGCGCCCCACTACTGCTAGATTTGAAGGTGCCTCCTCAGGCTTGGGTTTTTCTATAATCTTGTCAATCCTTTGAGCGCCAGAAGGTTCTTTTTTAACAGATACAATGCCATAGCTTGCTGTTTGATCACTAGGCACTGCCTCAACAGCTAGGACGCTAGAATGGTATCGAGCGTAATGTTGCCGCATTTGCTCAAGACAAGGTGTGTCGCTGCGTATTAGGTCGTCAGCTAAATGAACGAAGAAGGGCACTTCACCTACCGCTGCTCGTGCACATAACACCGCGTGGCCAAGGCCCAATGGCGCTCCCTGTTGAACAAATACACACTCAACGCTAGACGGAATGATATTTTGCACAAGTGCCAACATCTTTTTGTTACCAGAATTGCTTAATACGCTCTCCAACTCTACGTTGGTCTGGAAATGCTGCTCGATTGCGCGTTTCGATGGGCTAGTTACAAAAATTAACCTTTCCGCTCCAGCAGATAGGGCCTCCTCTACGGCATACTGAATCAAAGGCTTATTTACGATTGGAAGCATCTCTTTAGGAGAGGCCTTAGTCGCAGGAAGGAAACGTGTACCTAATCCAGCAACTGGAAAAACTGCTGATTGGATTCTAAAGCTCATTTATTTTTACCTTTCGCTCTTTTTCTGGAGTCACAGAGTCTCCTTCACGACATTGAGACATCAAGCTGAAAAGACCGAAGTGGGCGTACTGTTTCCCACCCTTTGCAGCTGGGGCAGTGCCAAATGAAACTTTGGCTGCTATAGCCACAATTTGTACATAGGTAGCGAGCACTATTCACTGAAAGGTCTCTCAGAGCGTCTGCGATTCGGCCAGTGTGTTCATGCCGAATTTTTGGATCTTCAGACATAATAGCCTTAACATCCACAAGACTTTTGAGTAAATCATTACTTAAAATAAAATTCTCCATGCAACGGGTTACGATATCTGGCTCCGCAAAATCTCCAATTACTGCTGCATACGCAATATCTTGCTGCAAAGAAGGTTCGTGCCTCAATAATTGTTCTAAATATTTTTCTAATTCTTTTGTTGAGTTATTTTTTTTATGACATTCAAGGAGCGAGCCTAAAACTTCAGCCATAAATCTATAATCCCTTTCAATAATCTGCTCATATAGCCTTAATGCCTCAGGATAGTCACCTTGATCCTTCGCGATGGCAGCCCTAATAAGGATACCCCTAAGGGCCCCTGATCCACCTCGAATAGAATTCTTAAGATGCTGACGGGCAAGTTCGAAGTTACCTTGAACGCGCGCTAATTCAGCTAATTCACAATAATACTGACCGCCACGACTAGATTTTTCCCCATTCAGTACTTCCAGTTTTCTATGAGCCTCTATAGCTTGCATCCACTCACTTTCTCGCTCATAAATATTAATCAAATTTTCCAGCGCCCTTGTGGCAATAGTGGGGCTTTCGGTTAGCTGCAAGAAAAGTCTCTCTGCCCGATCATAAAGCCCAGCACCCAGATAATCCTCTGCCAACGAAAATAGTGCCTGATGCCGCTGAGTTTCATTTAAATTGGGGCGGGCTAGAAGATTTTGATGAACGCGGATAGCCCGATCCACCTCACCTCGCCGCCTAAATAAATGACCAAGAGCAAAATGTGTTTCAAGCGTATCACTATCCACCTTGGCCATTCGCACAAACAGCTCTAAGGCCTCGTCTGTCTGTCGATCTAGGACTAAATTCAACCCCCGCAAATAATCAGCGCTAATGGGAGCCTTTATCTCTTCTCTTTCGCGAGATCCTCCGAAGCGTGCAAACGCCCAACCGGCTGCTGCGGCCACAACGAAAAGTCCAGCAAGGATAAATGTAGCGTCAGTTGGCATCTTGCAGCGGTAGGCTGCGAAGACTGCTGATCTCAGTTTCAGCTAACCTTAGCTTGCGGCGCAATCGTCGCCTGTCACCAGCCATTTGCAATAACATTAAGCCCACGCAGATTAATCCAAAAAGCCATCCGAGCGTAAAGCATACGAGAAATGCAATTGGAATAGGAATATCTTCCAGGAGAGCAAATCCAACATCTAGGGTCATTAGGCCCGAATTATTCACTGAGAAAAAAAATGAAAGTAGTACTATAAAAAATAGCAGGCCAAAAAGTACAATCTTTCGAAAAGTGTTCAAGGCTAAATCTCCGGCCTAGGTAGTCTGATAAAACTACATTGAACAGACCAGGCGACCTAACTGCTAAATGGTAACCGACGAACCCTATTTACCCTCTCTCTAAGGTCCTTCCCAGGCTTAAAATGCGGGACGTGCTTACCAGTCAGATGGACAGTCTGCCCAGTCTTTGGGTTCCTACCCATACGAGGAGGTCGATAATGAAGGCTAAAACTCCCAAAACCACGGATCTCTATCCTTCCACCATCCGCTAGAGTTTCACTCATGAGTTCTAGCATGTGCTTCACAGCAAGCTCCACATCCTTAGCTGGTAGATGGCGCTGCTTCCTAGTTATCGCTTCAATTAATTCAGACTTTGTCATCGTTACGCACCAAGCCCTTAAGTTATATATCCAGAAAGAAACCTCACTCCGAGGTCATTTTTTCTTTAAGTAAGTCCCCCAGCGTTGTACCCGCAGCAGATTTGCCTGCTTCGGTCTTATAACTCTCGATCGCAGCAGCCTCTTCGTGAGCTTCCTTTGCCTTGATCGATAGCGAAACCACCCGATTTTTTCTATCAATATTCGTGAATTTAGCCTCTACCTCATCTCCAACTTTGAATGCCATGCGCGCATCTTCTACCTTATCTTGCGAAATTTCTGAGGCTCGTAAATGTCCCACTACACCACCCTCAAGATCGATTATTGCCATCTTTTCATCGAGCTCCCTAACCACGCCAGTCACTATACTGCCCTTAGCATTCTCAGAAGCAAATATTGATACAGGATCTTGGTCAAGCTGTTTCACGCCCAGCGAAATCCGTTCTCGTTCCGAATCTATTACTAGTATCACGGTTTCCAGCTCTTCTCCTTTTTTATAATTCCTGACCGCCTCTTCCCCAGGGGCCTCCCAAGAGAGATCTGACAAATGAACTAGGCCATCGATTCCCCCAGGTAGTCCAATGAAAATACCAAAGTCAGTAATGGATTTTATTTGGCCGGAAACCTTATCGCCTTTTTTGAAATTGTTTCCGAACTCAGCCCAGGGATTTGGTTGGCACTGCTTCAGGCCTAAAGAGATTCTCCTGCGCTCTTCATCGATATCTAAGACCATTACCTCAACTTCGTCCCCGATCTGGACAACCTTGCTGGGACTCACATTCTTGTTTGTCCAATCCATTTCTGAAACATGAACCAAGCCCTCTACGCCTTCTTCAATCTCTACAAAACAACCATAATCAGCAATATTTGTAACCTTACCAAACAAACGACTCTGGTCAGGATAGCGTCGTGATAAATCCATCCAGGGATCTGAACCAAGTTGCTTGAGACCAAGAGAAACTCGATTACGTTCCCGGTCAAATCTAAGAACTTTAACCTCTATCTCATCGCCGACATTAATTACTTCTGATGGATGCTTTACTCTTTTCCACGCCATATCCGTAATATGCAGCAATCCATCAATGCCACCTAAATCCACAAATGCACCATAATCGGTGAGATTCTTCACCACACCTTTAATTACGACGCCCTCTTCAAGATTCTTTAGAAGTTCCTGACGCTCCGCGCTGTACTCATCCTCTACGACCGCCCGGCGTGAAACAACAATATTATTACGCTTATGGTCAAGCTTAATAACCTTAAACTCTAGCGTACTTCCCTCCAAGCCCGCTGGATCTCTAACCGGTCGCACATCAACTAAAGAGCCTGGCAGAAAAGCTTTCACCAAACTAATGTCGACGGTGAATCCACCCCTAACACGTCCACTGATAGTCCCGGTTACAAGCTTATTTTCCTCAAAAGCCTCCTCCAAGTCGCTCCATGTTCGCGTTCTTTTAGCTTTCTCGCGAGAAAGCCGCGTCTCACCAAAACCATCCTCAACCGCATCCAGCGCCACCTCAACGTCATCACCAACTTCTACCTCAACTTCACCTTTTTCATTTCGAAATTGTACGATTGGTATGATCGCTTCTGACTTCAATCCCGCATGAACAATAACCACATCGGAATTCACGCCAATCACCTTGCCTGTAAGAATAGCGCCCGGCTTGATCTGCCGATCAGAAAAACTTTCTTCTAATAACTCCGCGAAAGATTCACTCATTCCATTTTCCTTGCCTGAGCTAACCGTCACTCACCTTTACTAGCGAGCAACCTGTACCTAGTAGCCACCCAAAAACACACCCAACTACCTCATTCGCATCCAGTTCAGTTGAGTCCAAAACACGAGCATCCCGAGCTGGCCGGAGCGGCGCGACATTTCTCTCTACATCACGCCTATCCCGCTTATAAACATGCCGGGAGAGGGCGGCCAAGTTAACATCAATACCCTTGTCTTTCAACTGGTTATATCGCCTCAATGCCCTTTCCTCCGGACTTGCAGTGAGAAATACCTTAAGTATTGCGTCAGGAAAAACTATTGTACCCATGTCACGACCATCAGCTACTAACCCAGGAGCTTGCGCAAACCTCCGTTGGCGAGCTACTACAGCATTCCGAATAGCAGGCTGTAGCGCGATTTTAGATGCATTAGTACCGCACGTTTCAGTTCGCATAGCTTCACTTACCTCTTTACCCTCAAGAAACACCTGCTCCAAATCACTCGCGGGTGCAAAGCTAATATTCATATTGCTCGCAATACGAGAGAGCCCTTCCGAATCATCCAAAGATAATTTACCTTCTACTGCTGCTAGTGCTACTAATCGATAGAGCGCTCCACTATCAAGAAGATGCCACCCGAGCCTCCGTGCAAGCTTCCGGCTAACTGTGCCCTTTCCGGAGCCACTTGGTCCGTCAATAGCCAACACAGGAACATAATCAGTCAACAGTTGCCCCCTCGCTCGACTCTACCTTTAATCCAGCCTGAGCAGCAGTAACTAAAAAATTTGGGAAGGACGTTGCTACTTCACTAGCGCCAAGAATTTCTATTGGCCCTTTTGCTGCCACGCTTGCCAATGTAAAAGCCATAGCAACTCGATGATCATTATAGCTGTCTACCGTTCCGCCACCGAGACCACCGCCACTTATAGTAAGCCCATCTGGTTGCTCGCTGACCTCTATTCCTAGCATTCTAAGACCCTCTGCCATTACCCTCAGACGATCACTTTCCTTGTAACGCAATTCCTTCGCACCGCTTACTACAGTCGTACCATCAGCGCATGCAGCTGCTATAAACAAGGCTGGAAATTCATCGATGGTTTGTGGGACTAATTCCTGTGGCACCTCAATTCCGTGTAATGTGCTTTTTTTGACCTCTATGTCAGCTATTGGCTCCAGGCTATAGTCACGATTATGTTTTACCTCGATCTGGGCACCCATTGCTCTCAAAATGGTAAGCAACCCAGTCCGTGAGGGGTTCACTCCAACATTTTTTATTAACAGTCCAGACTCGCTGGCTAGACACCCCGCTACAACAAAAAAAGCTGCCGAGGAAAAATCACCGGGAACCACAATCCTAATACCCCTTGGTTGTGCCGGCCCCTCAAGACTAACCTTGTAACTGTCGCCCGCAACCACTTTGACTCCCATTCCTAAAAGCATTCTCTCAGTATGATCTCTAGTTATGCCTGGGCACTGTATAGTTGTAACTCCTCTTGCAGAAAGGCCCGCAAAGAGAAGTGCTGACTTCACTTGGGCGCTGGCTATCTTCAATCTATGCGACACGCCGATTAAGCTCTCAGCGCATTGGATTAGAACGGGTGGATACCCATCTTCCGTTTCAATTTTTGCTCCCATGGCTTGAAGAGGCTCAACTACTCTTGTCATTGGACGCCCTCTCAAAGACTGATCGCCCGTTAATGTAGCTTCAAAAGACTGTGAGGCTAGAAGTCCGGTTAACAGCCGCATTGCTGTACCAGAATTACCAAGATCTAGGGAAGTAAGCGGGGCCCTGAGACCTTGTAGTCCTACGCCCCTGATAACTACTGTACTGTCAGGGCCGCGATTAATGCTCACGCCCATTTTTTTTAACGCAATCCAAGTCGCAATACAGTCTTCTCCCTCTAGAATACCCTCAATTTGAGTGATTCCCTCTGCCACAGCACCTAACATAAGGGCTCTGTGAGAAATTGATTTGTCACCTGGAACTGAAATTACCCCACCAACACTATCTACTGGATGGGCGAAATAGGACAGGTAAGGCTCAACCACAACAAGCAGTCTCCCGGTACGCGCTCATAAAACCGCTTTAGGATAGGCTCCTAGAATTCGAAATAAGTTTGAATTCGACTCCATTTCACCAAAAGCCTTAGCAATGGGCTCGTCTTCTACATGGCCATCCACATCCACAAAAAACACATAGTCCCACTTCTCCCGCCTTGATGGCCTCGATTCTATCCGAGACATGTTGACACCATACCGAGCTAAAGGATCTAACAAATGACTCAGAACTCCTGGGCCCTTAGCTCCACCAGCAGAGATCAACAAAGAAGTTTTGTCAGCCCCGCTTGGAGGAAACAGTTGGCGACCAATAACGAGAAATCGAGTTGTGTTATCAGCCTGATCCTCGATGTCCTCAAACAAAATCTGAAGATCATAAACCTCAGCAGCCGCATCACCAGCTATTGCAGCTGTACCGTCCTCGTCGCGCGCCCGGCGTGCTGCTTCGGCATTGCTTGCCACCGGTACTTGCTCAGTTTTTGGCAAATATTCAGCAAGCCAACCACGACACTGGGCCATTGATTGGGGGTGCGAACAAACGCGAAGAATCTGGCTTATTTTGGACATTCGGCCCATTAGGTGTTGGCGAATCCGTAATTCCACCTCACCGCAGATCTTTAAAGGGGAAACGATAAACATATCAAGCGTATTATTTACCGCTCCTTCGATTGAATTTTCTACTGGAACCACACCAAAATCTGCGGCACCAGATTCCACCTCATGAAATACTTCATCTATGCTTGTCAGCGATAGAGCACGAACAGAATGACCAAAATGCTTTAGAACAGCTGTCTGCGTAAACGTGCCTTCCGGCCCGAGATAACCAACTTTTAATGGCTCTTCCGTAGCCAAGCAAGCGGACATGAGTTCCCTAAAGAGCCGCACCATTTCATCGTCTCTCAATGGGCCATTATTGCGTTTAACCACCTCACGCAGCACCTGAGCCTCGCGCTCTGGCCGATAATGCTCTGAGGTCTTACTCAAGCCTTTCTCCGCACCTATGGCCTGGGCAATCTCGGCCCGCTCGGCGATGAGTTGCTGAATCTCGACATCAATTCCATCAATGCGTTGTCGAAGCTTACCTAGGGACCCTGTTTCTTTCTTATTTTTTTGTCTCTTCATTACTCAGGACTCAAAAATGGGTAAAACTCTCGCACACAGTATGCCATTGATTGAGAGAATTCGTTTGAGCGTCTCAGCACCAACTGGCCCATCGAGATCTACAATAGTATGCGCTACTGCCCCTTTAGAGACATTCAGGAGATCAGCGATGTTGATATCCTCCTGGGCCAGACAGGTGGAAACTTGTCCTACCATATTTGGTACATTAGTGTTCGCAATTGCAATCCTGTGCGGTCGTGTTCTTCTTAGTAGCGCATCTGGAAAATTTACTGAGTGACGGATATTGCCGTTCTCAAGAAAGTCCTGCAGATTATTGGTGACCATGACGGCACAATTTTCCTCCGCCTCCAAAGTTGATGCCCCCAAATGCGGCAAACAGATGACGCCTTTCTTTCCTATCAAATCCCGGGTGGGAAAGTCGGTTACATAACCTGACAGAGGTCCCCCTGCCAAACTTTGTAAAACAGCCTTATTCTCATATATTCCGTGGCGTGCAAAGTTAAGCGCTACAGCACCTTTTGGCATAATGGACAACTGACTCTGGCCAATCAGGCCTCGCGTATCATCATTCAGTGGTACGTGAACCGTAACAATATTTGCTCGATTAAAAACATCATTCATGCTCGGAGCCTGCTCCACGCCTGCGGACAGCTGCCAAGCTCGATCAACAGTTATCTTGGGATCGTACCCAACAACATTCATGCCCAACTCAAGTGCTGCATTCGCAACTTCAACGCCGATAGCGCCCAATCCAACTATACCGAGTGTTTTGCCGGGAAGCTCGAAACCAACAAAACGCCTCTTTCCAGATTCAACAGCCTCAGCTAATTCTTTTTCTGACCCTTCAAGCCTGCGAACATAATCCCATGCTGGTATAACGCTGCGAGCTGCCAAAAAAAGACCCGTCAGGACTAGTTCCTTCACCGCATTAGCATTTGCACCGGGTGCATTAAAAACCGGAATGCCAAGTGTGGTTAGTTTTTCAACGGGAACATTATTTACTCCAGCGCCTGCACGCGCCACTGCAAGCAGCGATTTTGAAATCTCCATCTCATGAATATCCTGAGAGCGCAGAAGCACAGCATCTGGATCTGCAATCTCGGATGCAATTTCATAGCGTTCCGCTGGAAGTTGCCCTTGCCCCTGAAGGGCAACATTGTTCAGGGCTAAAATTTTGAATTCCTGTTTCATCATCATCTATTCCTTAGCCGTAACGAGCCACAAAATCCGCCATAAAACCGAGTAACGCATCTACACCCTTCTCCGGCATCGCGTTATAAAGACTTGCTCGCATTCCTCCGACGGATCGATGCCCCCTAATGTTTGTGATCCCAGCCCGGCTAGCTCCTTCAATAAAAATTGCATCTAACCTTGGATCCGCTAGCGTGAATGGAACATTCATTCGTGAGCGGCAAGCAGGATCTACTGCATTACTATAGAAATCCGATGCATCAATAGCCGCATAGAGCTTTGATGATTTGCGTTTATTTAAATCAGCTATTGCAGAAAGGCCTCCCTGCTTTTGTAGCCACTGAAAAACCAATCCCGACATGTACCAAGCAAAAGTAGCTGGGGTATTTGACATAGAGCCGCTATCTGCCATCACCTGATAATTGACCACCGACGGCGTCTCGAGGCGGGCGCGCCCAACAAGATCTTCCCTCACTATTACAATAGTGATGCCAGCTGGACCTATGTTCTTTTGTGCGCCTGCATAGATCAACCCGAAACGAGCGACGTCTATGGGTTGCGATAAAATCGTAGAGGACATATCTACAATTAAAGGTGAATCAGAGACCTCGGGGGTGAAGTGAAACTCGACACCGTGGATAGTCTCATTTGGCGTGTAATGTAAATAGGCTGCATCCGAAGAGACTTTCCATGTAGCAGGATCTGGAATGCAAGTGTATTGATTGTTCGCGCTGTCAGCTACGATATTTGCGTGCGCGTACCGTGTCGCCTCGGCCTGAGCTTTCTTCCCCCAGCTGCCTGTAATTGCATAATCAACGATTGATTCTTTTTTTGCAAGATTGAGCGGAACCGCCGCAAACTGCAGAGTCGCACCGCCTTGCAAAAATAGTATGGTGTAGTTTTCTGGAACCTTTAGGAGCTTACGGAGATCGTCTTCCGCACGATCAGCGATTACTGAAAACTCCGGGCTACGATGGCTTACCTCAACAACCGATGCCCCTGTGCCTTCCCAGTTTAGCAACTCTGACCGAGCTTGCTCCAAAACCGGTTCAGGGAGAACGGCTGGTCCCGCGCTGAAATTATATACGCGCTCCTGAAACATACTCTTGCCCCTAACCTGGTTATTGCTCCTGTAAAATTTCGACACGCTCAAGGCCAACCAAACGATCGCCTTCATCTAAACGAATTAATGTAACGCCCTGCGTATTGCGACCCATTACCGAGATATCCGCAACAGGAGTCCGTACGAGGGTTCCGGAAGAACTTATCAGCATAACCTCATTGTCCTCAGAAACTTGCAACGCCCCAATTAATTGACCATTTCGCTCCGATGTCTGTATCGCGATAACGCCTTTACCGCCCCGGCCCTGCGAATGAAAATCTTCAATTGGGGTTCTCTTTCCGTAACCATTTTCAGTAGCTGTAAGAATTAGTCCTTCCCCAAGAATCCCAAGCGCAATTACCGCATCATGTTCTCCCGCTAAGCGTAACCCACGTACCCCAGTAGCTGTCCGGCCCATGGGACGCACATCTGATTCAGAAAACCGAATGGCCTTGCCTGAGCTTGCAAATAACATAATATCGCGCTCCCCATCTGTAATAGCCGCTCCAATTAAACGATCATCGGCTCGCAAATCTACGGCAATAATTCCGTTGCTCCGTGGGCGCGAAAAAGCATGAAGTGGTGTTTTCTTGACAGTTCCTTGACTCGTAGCAAACATTACAAACCTTTCCTCATCAAAATCCCGTACTGGCACTACCGCATTAATTCGCTCCTCATCCTCGAGTGACAACATATTCACAATAGGGCGGCCTTTAGCACCAGGGCTTGCTCGAGGCACCTGGTACACTTTAAGCCAATAAACTTTTCCTAAACTTGAAAAACATAACAGCGTGTCATGAGAATTTGCGATGAACAATTGATCGATAAAATCTTCGCCTGCCACCTGTGCTGCTGCCCGTCCTCGCCCACCGCGACGTTGAGCCCGGTACGTCTCGACTGGCTGAGCCTTTGCATAGCCCCCATGGGAAATCGTGACAATGACGTCCTCTTCGGGGATTAAATCCTCATTCGTTAGTTCAGTATAGTCTTCGACAATCTCCGTACAACGATTGTCTGCATAAGCTTCCCGAATCTCGGTAAGCTCGCCCCTAATAACAAGTGTCAGCTCTTCTGGGTTAGATAGGATCTGAAGGTATCTTTTGATATTTTCAATTAAACCCTCATATGCATTTAATATTTTTTCCTGCTCTAAGGCAGTCAACCGATGCAGCCTCAAGTCGAGAATAGCTCGGGCCTGTGTTTCAGAGAAGCAATATCCGGATTTGGTTAAACCGAGCGACGCTGGTATATCCTCCGGGCGGATACCCTCTGACCCACTTCTATCAACCATTTTTACAGCAACACCAGGCGGCCATGCCTGCCCCATGAGGGATGCTCTCGCTTCCGCCGGCGAGGCTGACTTTTTGATGAGAGCAATAAGATCGTCAATATTTTCGAGTGCTACCATCTGTCCCTCTAGGATATGCGCCTGCTCCCTTGCCTTCCGAAGATCATAAAGCGTGCGCCGAGTTACAATTTCGCGACGATGACGCAAGAAAGCCTCGAGAAGTTCTTTAAGGCCCAATAATCGAGGCTGGCCATCCACAAGTCCCACCATATTGATCCCAAATACACTCTGTAGAGACGTCTGCTTGTACAAATTGTTCAATACAACTTCTGAAATCTCTCCCTTGCGAAGCTCAATAACAACACGCATACCATCTTTGTCAGACTCATCTCTCAATCCCGTTATTCCCTCAAGGCGCTTTTTATGGACGAGTTCCGCTATCTTCTCGACAAGGCGGGCCTTGTTAACCTGATAAGGAAGTTCGGTAACCACAATAGCTTCCTTGCCGCTCTTATCGATAGGCTCGAGATGCGTCCTGGCTCTAACGTATATCCGGCCTCGGCCAGTATTGTAGGCGTCAACGATTCCCTGGACCCCATGAATAAGGCCTGCTGTGGGAAAGTCGGGGCCTGGCAAAGATTCAAGTAATTGACTAACGGTAGCATCGGGATTTTCAAGCAACATCAAGCACGCATCAATTACCTCTCCCAAATTATGTGGTGGAATATTGGTGGCCATTCCCACGGCAATACCGGATGAGCCATTGACGAGAAGGTTAGGGGTCCGTGTCGGCAATACTGATGGTTCATATTCGCTTTCATCGTAATTAGGGGTAAAGTCAACAGTCTCTTTTTCAATATCCGCTAACAGCTCATGCGCCATGCGAGTCATGCGTATTTCTGTGTAACGCATAGCAGCTGGCGCATCTCCATCTACGGACCCAAAGTTGCCCTGGCCATCTACTAGCGTATAACGCATGGAAAATCCTTGAGCCATGCGAACAATAGTGTCGTAAACAGCCGCATCCCCATGGGGGTGATACTTACCAATTACATCCCCCACAACACGGGCCGACTTCTTATAAGGACGATTGTGGTCGTTGCCAAGCTCCCGCATGGCAAAAAGAACTCTTCGATGTACAGGCTTTAGCCCATCACGCACATCAGGCAATGCCCGCCCCACAATGACGCTCATAGCGTAATCAAGATACGACCGCTTCATCTCGTCTTCGAGATTTATGGGTAGAACTTCTTTAGCAACACCGACCATGCGATTTCCTGTAAATATCTACCCTCTCAAGTATACCGATCGTACCCGAGGGAGCCTTATTGAATTACGTGATTATTGGCTCTTCAGACCAGCACAGCATGTGCCGCATAGTCCCTACAGGGGCTCAACAAAAGAGGTTCCAATAGTTGAAATACATCCTGAATTTTATCACATTGGTAAGCACCTCCGTAGTCAAAAAACAGAGCCCTCAGGCTTATCGAGCAAGATATAATTACCTTGGGGAATGAGTTACCAATTGATAGCGAAAAAATTGGCTTCAAGCATTGATGGGCAAGCTTTCCCCTAGATGTTAGCTATGTGATTATCTGTGATATCTTCAAAAAAACGCCACGCATCCCAAAGCTGTCCATGGACTCTTCTCATTCTTGTGAGAAAGAGAAAATCTACTGAAAACATGCGTAAAATCTGTAAAGAGCAATCACTTTATAGGTAGGCCCCCAAATGAGCCAAACTACACATAATCTTGACCCCATCGAATTGGCTAAATTTGAGTTGCATGCTGATGAGTGGTGGAATCCGAATGGACCATTTCAAACCCTCCATGAGATCAACCCATTGCGGCTAAATTACATTGAAAAGTATTTTCCTTTGAATGGACAGTCTGTACTTGATATTGGTTGCGGTGGTGGCATTTTAGCTGAAGGGATGGCACGAAGAGGTGCCAATGTAATCGGCATTGATCTCGCAGAATCAAGCATAGAGAAAGCCCGCCAACACGCAGTACAAGCCAATGTGACTGCTGTGGAGTATTTCTGCAGGGACGCAGAATCAATGGCCAATGAAAATCCTGGTGCCTTCGATGCAATCACATGCCTTGAGCTGTTAGAGCATGTGCCCTATCCGCAGGAATTAGTTAGTGCCTGCAGCAGAGCACTCGCCCCTGGTGGATCTGCTTTTTTCTCCACGATCAATAGGAACATTAAGAGCTTCCTGTTTGCCATAGTTGGCGCCGAATATATCCTTAAGATGATACCCAAGGGGACCCATGAATACGTGAAGCTGATAAAGCCAGCTGAACTTGCAGGCTGGTGTCGCGCGAATAACTTGGAGATGCAGGATCTTACGGGTCTACACTTTAACCCATTAACCCAGCGCTACCGACTTGGCGGAAGGGTCGACGTAAATTATTTTTGCTGGTTTATCAAAAAATGATCCTTGTGCAACTAAAGGCAGTTTTGCTGGATTTGGACGGGACATTAGTAGATACCGCGCCAGATCTGGTGGCAGTTCTAAATGCAATACTTAAGGAAAACGGCCAAAGTACAGTCCCATACGCAATTGCTCGCAATGTCGTTTCAGAAGGGGCCCTTGGCTTACTTCGGTTAGGCTTTGGGTCTAATCTAAGCACAACCGAAGAAAAGGCGCTCCGCAGTCGATTTCTGGACCTATATCTAAAGCATAAACCTATTAATTCAATTTTATTTAATGGTTTATATAATATTCTTAATGTTCTATATGAGAATAAGATTGCCTGGGGAATTGTTACTAATAAACCAGAAAATATGACATTTCCGTTACTCAAATCCCTTGGAATTTACGAGCGGGCCACTTCAATCGTAAGTGGTGACCGCCTATCTGAGCGAAAACCACACCCCGCCCCCTTGCTCCTTGCAGCCAAAGAAGCTGGGGTTAAACCCAGTCAATGTGTCTATGTAGGGGATGCCCGTCGGGATATTGTAGCTGGTCAAGCTGCCGGTATGCATACAATAACTGCGGCTTACGGGTACATATCGCCCTCTGAGGATACAAGCAGTTGGGGAGCAGATTACATTATTAGAAGACCCACAGATCTTACGCAAGCCCTTCGAGAACTGGATTCTAGCAATAGATATCCTTAGTGCTACAGAAAACGTTAGACTTTATCTTGATACCCCAGAGCTACACCAGATGACTAAAGATTCCTTACTACAGCATGATGTATTAACGCACGCTAAGACCAACGCTTTTGTGTAACGTCTGAATTTCTTTTAATGCAAGCCTACGAGAGCCACCGCGCCGAAGATCTCCTAATAAAATTGGGCCATAACGAATCCGAATTAAACGACTGACTTGAAAATTAAGGGCTTTAAATATCCGCCTAATTTCTCGATAACGACCTCCCCCCAGACTTACCCGATACCATTGGTTTTTCCCGGAACCCCCGCTATAAGTAATTTCCTGAAACCGGGCAATACCATCCTCAAGCTTCACCCCTCGCTTTAGCAAACTACAGTGGGTGTCTGACAGCTTTCCTAGCAACCGCACCGAATATTCCCGTTGGATTCCATAGCTAGGATGCATCAACCTATGAGCTAGCTCTCCATTCGTTGTTAGCAATAAGAGTCCTGAAGTATTTATATCTAAGCGACCTACGCTAACCCAGCGTTTTTGGCTTGGATCTTTAATGGCCTCAAATACAGTGGCTCGTCCTTCGGGATCATTTCTTGTGCATACTTCCCCAGTCGGCTTGTAATAAGCAATAAATTGTTCGCTTTTTAGCTGGCGGTTCTTTCCAAGATTGATTGTGTGACCGTCTACCCTAACGCTTTCTTTTCCACTAAGCACTTCCCCAAGCTGAGCTGGCCTACCATTAACGAAAACACGCCCCTGCTCTATCCAACGCTCTATAGTTCGACGAGAGCCAACGCCATAACTTGCCAGTACTTTTTGTATTCGATCTGCCACCAAGTTCCAAGACTGTACTATCTAGACACAGATGCCCAGTGCGGGCCTTTGTCTCTTCTTCAGTTGGGCTCCAAATTAGTCAATGGAATCACGGTGTCTGAAGACTGGTCAGGATTATTTTGCTCTACAGCATCATCTGTCAATGACTCGGGCTCTTTATTACCTTGCTTCAGTGAATCAATTAAATCAGACTGTGGACCCACCTGTGGTAACCCCAATCCAGCCTCATCGACTACTAACTCTTTGATTTCTGAAAGTGGGGGCAAATCATCTAATTTCTTCATACCAAAGTAATCAAGAAATTCCGATGTGGTAGCAAACATAGCGGGCCTACCCGGCACATCACGATGTCCAACTACCCTTACCCATCCCCTTTCCAGCAAAGTCCGAATGATGTTGGTAGTTACTGCAACTCCACGCACATCCTCAATTTCCCCTCTCGTAATGGGCTGTCGATAAGCAATTAAAGACAAAGTCTCAAGTAGTGCGCGGCTATATCTTGGCGCTCTTTCTTCCCATAATGGTACGAGCCAATCTGCCATAGAGCTCTTAATTTGTATACGAAAACCGCTTGCTACCTCCTTAAGCTCAATGCCACGATCCTCGTAATCCCTAGCAAGTTCGTCCAGAGCCTCTCTAAGGATCTTCCGATCCGGCCCTGATCGTTTACCAAAGAGCTCGGATATCTTATCTAGAGATAGAGGGCATCCAGCGGCTAACAGAGCCGCTTCTACAATTTTTTTAATCTCAGTATGTTCCATCTTTTCTAACTAAGCAGGTTCTGTTTTAGTTATATTTTGTTTAAGCTTTGAGTTGCGCGAAACTCTCACATGAATAGGATCGTAGGGATCCTGCTGCACTACTTCAATCAATGCCTCCCTGAGCAGCTCTAAAATCGCAAGGAAACTCACAGTGACGCCCATTCTGCCTTCTTTGGGGTCAAACAGATCCATAAAATCGGCAAAAGCCTTGCTCTCTAATTTCACTAAAATCTCTGACATGCGTTCTCGGACGGACAGAGGCTCTCTCTCGAAATGCAAGTTGGCAAACTGCTCTGAACGAGCAATAACGTCCTTAAAGGAAAGCATTAATTCCTTAAGCGTGAGATCCGGCAGTCTGGTGACAACTTTTCGCTCTAAAACCTCCGCTTTGACCTGAACAACATCTCTCTCTAAGCGTTCAAGAGCATTTATTTCATCAGATACCACCTTAAAGCGTTCATACTCTTGAAGTCTCCGAACCAACTCAGCCCTAGGATCCTCTTCCTCATCCTCCATTTCTTCTGGCCGCGGCAATAGCATCCTTGATTTGATCTCTGCCAACGTCGCAGCCATCACAAGATATTCGCCTGCTAGTTCAAATTGTATCTCGCTCATTAGCTCTATGTACTCAACATACTGTCGCGTAATCTCAGCAATTGGGATATCCAGAATATCGAGATTTTGACGCCGAATCAGATATAACAATAAATCTAATGGTCCTTCGAAAGCCTCTAGAAATACCTCAAGCGCATGAGGTGGAATGTAAAGATCGCGTGGCAATTCCGTAATCGGCTCACCCTCTACAACAGCAAAAGGCATTTCACCCTGCGAAGGTGCACTCCCCTCACCGCTTACCAAGGGAGGGCCGGGTGACACAAGTCTAAGCTCCGCCTTATCAGACTGATTTGAGTCGATAGTCATTTATGCCACGCCTGCAACCGAAAAGAAAAAATCAAGGAAGAAAAATCTAAACGGATCAATAAATGTCCACAGCAGCCCGGTAAACATAAGACCAATAACAATCATGAAGCCGAATGGCTCGATTCTATGCAGTAAGAGTGCGTTTCTTGGGGGCAACAGTCCCGCAAGAACCCGGCCACCATCCAAAGGGGGGATAGGCAGCATATTAAATATGGCTAAAATGACATTTATGTGAATTCCAAATAAGCACATCCCTGTTATCCAGTCTGAAAGCCCACCAGTAGTGATAGACAACGACAACAATAAGCCGCTAATAAAAGCCCAGCCCAGCGCCATGAGTAAATTGGCTACTGGTCCAGCGACTGCCACTAAAACCATATCCCTCCTAGGCTGACGTAAGTTATGAAATGCCACTGGAACCGGTTTCGCCCACCCAAAAATGAATGGGGTAAATAACGCAAGGACCATCGGGACAACAACCGTACCCATAGGATCCACGTGCTTGATTGGATTAACAGTGAGTCTTCCTGCCATCTCTGCTGTTCGATCACCCAGTTTCATGGCTACCCACCCATGAGCGACCTCATGCAGGGTTACTGCGAACAGCACAGGAATTATGGCCACAGACAGAATCCCTAAAAAGCCCGCTATATCGATGCCTGGCATCTGGATATTATACTCACTTCGAATACGGTTCTCACTGGTCAGTACCTGGTACTCGACTATTTTGCCAGGGACCCTTTGCCCTCAACCTTCAACCCCAGTTACCTTGCCCCTAAACCCACCTAATCTGGTAATCTCAGGCTTTCCATATTGGGTTAGGCTTTTTTTACAGCTACAAGCATTATGAAGTTACTGTTAGATTTTTTTCCCGTCGTTGCGTTTTTTGTCGCATACCAGATTGCCGATATCTATGTCGCAACAGCCACGATAATGGTGGCAATGGTTTTTCAGATTCTTATCCTATGGCTGTGGAAGCGTTCAATAGGTCGTATGATGCTGCTATCCACCCTTTTGGTCCTAATATTTGGCTCAATAACTCTGTGGCTTCGGGATGGAATTTTCATACAATGGAAGCCCACAGTAATCTATACACTTCTAGCATTAGGTTTTTTAGGGACTCAGCTACTAACAAAGTCAACCCCAATGGAACGACTCATGGGCGAAACCATTACTATAAATAGCACTATCTGGAAAAAAATCAATGTTATGTGGATAGGTGTCTTTTTGTTTTTGGCTGCAGCTAACTTGTTTGTAGTCTATAACTTCAGTGAGTCCATTTGGGTCAATTTTAAGCTATTTGGAGTTCTTGGAATAACGCTGGTAGCGACAATTATTCAGGTCATCTGGATTACGCGCCATACAAGTACAGACAAAAACCCCAGTAGTACAGTATCTTAATTTAAGATACAGCCTACTTATTAGAATAGTGAATAACAAAACTACCAAAAAAGATTGTGTTGCCCGCATTCGCTCCTGCCTTGAGGTAGCATTTCAACCGGAGACCCTAGAGATTACCGACGATACTGCATCGCATGAGGGTCACGTGGGGGCGCAAGAAGGAAAAGGGCACTACAAGATCCGAATAATTTCTGGATCTTTCTCGGGCATGCGCCCAATTGACCGCCATCGATTGGTTTTTGACGCCCTCGGTGAGATGATGGAGACAGATATCCACGCAGTCAGCATTACTGCATTACCAATAATAAGCACTATTTATTAAAGAGATGACAAAGGAATTCTTATGACTTCAGCACGATCAAAACTATTATCTATATCTATCTTAAGCCTTACACTTGGCTGCAGTGAGAACGAATTAGATGCTGAGAGCAGTAACAGTCCACCAATTGCGGCCAGAGTTAACGACTCATCCATCTTGCTTTCAGCCCTTGATCTATACGCACGAAGTCGTATTCAAAAAAATGCTGAGGACCTCACAAGCTCTGAACGAGAAACTATGTTGGACGAACTAATAAGAATCCGATTGTTAGCGGACGCAGCAAAAACCGCAGAATTGGCCAATGATCCACAAACAACTGCAGAGCTTGATATCCAAAGAGATCAAATTTTGGCTCGCCGCATGGCATCAGATTATCTTGAACGAAACCCTGTCTCTGAAGCTGAACTCCGATTAGCGTACGACAAAAATATAGATCAGCTTTCGGGGCCCCAATACAAAGCTCGACATATTCTTCTGAACAGTCAAGAAGAGGCTCTTGCAGTCATTGAGGAACTCAATCGTGGTCAAAATTTTGAGCAACTCGCCATTGAGCGTTCCACCGGGCCAAGCGGCCCCAATGGTGGAGACTTGGGTTGGTTTGCAGCAGAAACCATGGTTGCACCATTTGCAGCCGCAGTACGTACCATGGAAGCAGGAAGGCACTCACCGGAGCCAGTGGAAACCCAGTTTGGGTTTCATGTAATTTTACTGGAAGATAAACGGGACCAAGCTGCACCAGGACTCGATCCAGTGAGGGCAGAGTTAACTCAGTTTGTGCGCCAGGAAAAAATCGAAGCTTACGTGAGTTCTCTTCGTGCGGCCGCCGAAATTGTGGTAGATCCCTCAGAGCTATAATCTAGCTCTGCTGATAATTGCTAAAAAATCGGTTTCTGAGATAATCTCAACGCCTAATTCTTTGGCTCGGGCGGCCTTTGATCCTGGTTTTTCCCCAACAACGACAAAGTCAGTATTTTTTGACACACTAGCCCTCACCTTTGCCCCGAGGGTAGCTAATTGAGTTTTTGCTTCTTCCCTACTAAGACCAGATAAAGAACCAGTGAGTACTACCGCTTTTCCCTTTAGGGGTGAGGGTGAAGCGACAGGCATGACCTCATTTGGCCACTGAATACCCTCTTCTCTCAACCTTTTCACGACTTCCAAATTGAACTTCTCTTGAAAAAAAGCACTGATGTGAGTAGCCACTATCGGGCCAACATCTTGTATCCCGAGGAGTCGCTCCCGGGAAGCTGCCATAAGCTCCTCTAGGGAAGAAAAATTTCTGGCAAGCTCTGCTGCCGTTGCCTCACCTACACCACGAATACCCAATGCGAACAAAAATCGTCCGAAAGTAGTTGACTTGCTTTCAGATAATGCATCAAGAATATTGGCAGCGGATTTTTCTCCCATTCTTTCGAATCCTGCTAATTGATCAAGAGAAAGATCGTATAGATCTGCGGGACTTTTAACGGCCCCTGATGATACTAGTTGCTGAACTAACTTTATCCCCAATCCATCAATATCCATTGCCCTGCGTGAGGCAAAATGCCGGATTGTTTCTTTCAATTGAGCCGAACAAATAAGCCCACCGCCACAACGCACAACGGTTTCGCCCTCTGCGCGAATCGTATCTGAGCCGCAAATAGGGCAGCTCCTCGGCGCGTCTACTATGCTCGCGTTCTTGGGCCTCCTTTCCTTCAAAACCTTAACAATTTTTGGAATTACATCACCAGCCCGACTAATAATTACGCTGTCCCCTACCCTAATATCGATACGCTTGATCTCATCCACGTTATGTAGGGTAGCGTTACTTACCATTACACCTCCCACAAATACCGGGTGCAAACGAGCAACGGGCGTGAGGGCTCCAGTCCGCCCTATCTGGAATTCAATACTTTTGACTATAGTTATCTCCTCTTGGGGAGGAAACTTGTGAGCAACTGCCCAGTTAGGGTGCCTTCGACTTAAACCCAGCTCGCTTTGTATCCTCAGGCTGTCAACCTTATATACGACACCATCTATTTCGTAAGGCAAATCATCTCTTTTCTCACTTATTTTAAAATAATAGTCCAAACAACCCTTAAGACCTCTAACGGCCTTTGAGTCGCGGCATGTTTTTAAGCCAAAATCACGTAGCTTCTTTAATAGCTCACCGTGGCTATCCGGAGTATTCCAGCCTACGACATCCCCAATTCCATAGAAAAATATATCCAAAGGACGTTGTGCCGTAAACCTTGGATTTAGTTGACGAAGACTGCCTGCTGCTGCATTACGTGGGTTAACAAAAAGCTTTTTATCTTTCTCAAGAGCCTGCGCGTTGTACTCTAAAAAATCGGCTTTAGGCATAAATACTTCTCCCCTAACTTCCAGTACCGGTGGAGGGCGCTTTCCTTTAAGCCTAAGCGGTATGGCCCGAATAGTTCTTATGTTGTGGGTGATATCTTCGCCAATATTTCCATCCCCCCGGGTGCAGCCAAGAACTAGTGACCCTTTCTCATAGCGAACACTGACAGCAGCCCCATCAAGCTTGGGTTCGGCAACAAAATCGATGTCGATCCCATCCATTCTTGCTGCTTGAAGGGGTTTCCTAACTCTACGATCCAGCCAATTAGCAAGCTCAGTCTCACTCAGAGCATTCTCAAGAGACAACATGGGCAAACCATGCCTAACTTTCTTAAATTCGCTGATCGGGCGAGCCCCAACCCGCTGACTAGGTGAATTAATCACCAAAAAATTAGGGTATTTTTCCTCAAGGGCCCCCAATCGCCGCATCAAGCGATCATATTCCGAATCAGAAGTAACTGGATCGTCCAATACGTAATAGGCAAAATTACATTGCTCTATAGTTTCCCGTAGCTTCTCTAACTCACAAAAAACTACTTTTTCGTTCTTAGGAGTCACTTCAAAAGCCGTTAGGGCGTATTAAACTGTTGGCAGTACTCAATAACTTCTTCTCTAAGGTAGCGCTCTCTCTGGATACTCCACGAACTACCCCTTTCGTCCAGCAAATCAGCGTCAAGTTGCCCTGCTATCCATCTAGCAGTTTCAACCATTCTGTCAAATCTGCCTAATGGATCCGCGGGACCAGGAAGCATAAGAAAAAAACTTAATCCTGGAACTTTTTCTTTCTTTAAATTAGTGAGGTCAAAAACACCTGGCTCTCTCAAATTTGCAACAGAAAAAAGAACCTCTCCTAACAAGGACTCGTGAAAAAAATGGAAAATATTATATTTACCCTGCTTTAGACCCGCCTCATGCAACGCTAAAACGACGCGCTCCATGGTAAATTCTCCATCTCTCGGCGCAACTCTAATTACGAGTGGTTTTTCTTCCGCTCCACCTTTTGACTCTGCCTTTTCTGCAGCTAGTTCCCTTTGATGTTCCTTGATGGCATTGATCGGCTCTTTCGTTGGTTTTGATCGATCAGAAAACTTGTCAAATTGCCGGTGTTTTAACGAAAACCTAAAACCACTGCGTCCGGAAAAATACAAGTAGGCCACAAAAAGCAATCCTAAGCTTAGCAATATCAAACGCATTTCTGTCATCATCCACCCGCCTAGACCGCCACCATCTTTACAGCCTCATCTATATCTACAGCGACAAGTCTAGAAACGCCTGGCTCATTCATGGTCACACCAGTCAACTGATGCATAATTTCCATTGTGGCTTTGTTGTGGGTGATGATAATGAATTGGATATGTTGCGACATCTCTTTTACTATTTCTGAGAAGCGACCGATATTCGTATCATCCAATGGCGCATCGACCTCATCAAGCAAGCAGAATGGGGCTGGGTTTAGTCCGAATATCGAAAAAACTAGAGCGACAGCCGTCAAGGCTTTTTCGCCGCCAGATAATAAGTGAATAGTGCTAATACGCTTCCCAGGAGGTCGAGCCATAACCTTTACCCCTGAGTTCAATAAATCCTCCCCATCAAGCTCCAAATGGGCTTGCCCACCCCCGAACAGCCTGGGAAATAAATTATTTAGCCCTCTATTTGTCTCATCAAATGTCTCCTTGAACCGGCCGCGCGTCTCCCTATCAATTTTACGTATAGAGTCCGCCAACGTTTCCAAGGCATCATTTAAATCTTCATACTGAGCATCAAGGTATTGCTTGCGCTCGGATTGTTCTTCGTATTCACTGATTGCCGCAAGATTAATTGCGCCCAGACGCTGGATACGTCGCTCGATGTTCTCCAGTGAGCTTTCCCAAGTTTCAGCAGTTGCGTCCTTTGGCAACTCCACCTCTAGTATTTTTAGCTCAAAACCAGTTTCCGTAAGTTGCTCAGTAAGTGTCTCCGCCCGCACCTGTATCTCGCGCACTATAAGGGCCACTTTCTCCACTTCAGCGCGAGCAGCACTAACCACCTGTTCTCGACTGACAATTTCTTGTTGTTTCTCGCGTAGCCTGTCATCCGTTTCAGCCATCTGCTCCCGGACCTCAGTAAGTCGCGCCTCGGAATCCAAACGCTCATTGAGTTTAGTCTCTAGATCTCCGCCTTCGTCACCGATTGGTTCCTTAGATGTATCAAACTCATCATTAAGTTCTTTTTGACGATTTAGCAATAGGTCTCTTTGTGCATACACCCTCTGAAGTGCCGCAGTCGCCGATTCTTTTGAGCTACGGCAGGACTCAACTTTGATTTCAAGTTCTTGCGCAGAATTCCTTTTCTGGTCAAGTTCCTTACGGGCTCCATCCAGCTTACCTTTAAATTCGTCGCCCATGCTCTCAAGATCCGACTGCTGTTCCTCAAGGCTACTTTGCCTATCCTGGGCAACCGTAAGTCTTTGTCTGGCCTCACTCAGTCCCTCGTTTAGAGAATCAATCTCCTCGGCGCGCGCTAGAACACCAACTTGAGGGTCGTCGTCCCGATTGATTCTCAACCAGTTTGAGCTTAACCAAAACCCATCTCGTGTAATAACTGACTCATCAATTTTAAGATCTCTGCGTATCTCGATTGCTTCAGCTAGAGAATCTGCTACATGCACATTTTTCAATAATTGTGTCACACCTGCAGGCGCCTCAACATGATCCAGAAGTTTCCCGTCCATTGGGTCTTTGGTCCTTACGGAATCACCTTGCTCTATAAGCATAAGTCCACCCTGAGGCAATTTTGCGAGGCTTCCGGCGACCTTATCAAGCTCATCGACACATACCGCCTGAAGGTAACTTCCCAATACTGTTTCTACTGCACGCTCCCAGCCGGGCTTAACGGTCAAGCTTTGCCCTAAGCGCGGTTTACCGATCAAGTCATGAGTTTCTAGCCAGACGTTTACCCCCGGCATTGTTTTTCCCAGTGCAACTTCCTGCAACGCCTCTAGCGAGGCTAATCGGCCCAAATCAGTCTGCATTTCTCCCCGAATACTATCTAAGTCGTCAGCATTTTCAGCCAGTTGCCTTGCTAGCTCATCGCGCTTCTGCCGCCAAAGTTCCATGGCCTGCTCTGTTTCAGCTAGATCGCGTGAAGATGACTCTCGATCAGTGCGCGCACGCTCTAGATCAGGCCCAAGCTCCTGTTTCAATAATTGCTCAATCTCTTTAATCTCCGAAAGATCCCCGGTGATTTGCCCGTCAATCTCATCCAAATGCCTAGCTGTAGTCGCTAGCTCTTCAGATTGGCGCTGGCTTAATTCCTGACGGTGCTGAAGGGACTGCTCTAACCTAGCTACTTCAGCGCCTATCCTGTAATAATCACCCTGAAACACAGAAAAGCGATCATTTTGTTCACTCAACTCAGCACGTACTCGCTCGACATCGCTCTCCAAGGCCCGTTGCTGAGCTAAAGCTGCCTCTAAAGCCGTCTGCTTGCCTGCTAGCTCCGCTTCCTGTGTGCCTACCCCTTCCTTTAGGCTAGCCAAACGGAGCACTAGAAGCTCGGCGCCAGCTCGCCGCTGCTCAGCTTTCAGCTTCTTATACCGCTCAGCCGCACGGGCTTGGCGTTGTAGACGGTCAATTTGCTTCCCAATCTCCTCACGCAAGTCAACAAGCCGCTCAAGATTTTCGCGTGTATGGCGTATGCGATTCTCTGTTTCTCGTCGCCGCTCTTTGTACTTAGAAATCCCGGCAGCCTCCTCCAGAAAAGCCCTCAAATCCTCCGGCTTCGCTTCGACCAAACGGGATATCATCCCTTGCTCAATGATTGAATAACCATTGGATCCCAACCCAGTGCCTAACAAAAGTTGAGTAATATCTTTCCGGCGGCATCTACCATTATTCAGGTAATACTGGGACGCGCCATCCCGGCTAACGGTGCGCCTTACAGCAAGATCCGAATACCCAGCGTATGCACCCCCTAACCCACCATCGGAATTATCAAAAATTAACTCTATACTGGCCTGCCCAACAGGTTTGCGTCCATCTGAACCGTTAAAAATAACATCGGCCATAGAATCACCCCGAAGAGTTTTAGCGGAACCCTCGCCTAAAACCCATCGGATCGCATCTATAACATTAGATTTTCCACACCCATTCGGTCCAACAATCGCGATAAGATTGCTAGGAAAGCTAATGGTCGTAGGGTCGACAAACGACTTAAAGCCCGAGAGCTTAATTTTGGTCAGGCGCATGGCGTCTTCTGTTGATATTGGTCGAGCACAAACTAAGCCGCAATAGCTGCTTCGACGGTACTAGTGTAAAGTAAAATGATCTACAAAACGACGTCCCCACGGATTATTCTCTGGTCTAATTTTTACCAATGGCAAACTCCCCCAAAGTAGGCAACCTAGGCAACAAAAAGAACGTCCTGGAAACCTTTGAAAACCCTCATCCGAGCAGGGATTACACGATTCGGATACGCATACCAGAATTCACCTGCCTTTGCCCAAAAACTGGCCAGCCGGACTTTGCAACTTTACGCCTAGAATATATACCAGATGATCTCTGCGTAGAGCTTAAGTCCCTAAAAGGGTATATCTCCGGCTACAGGAATATTGGAACCTACCATGAAGCTGTCACTAATAAGATATTGAGTGACCTTGAGGACGCCTTGCATCCTAGGTTTATTCGATTAACCGCAAAATTCAATGTCAGGGGTGGTATACATACGACAGTGATTGCTGAAGAAATTCGAGTCAACTCAAACACCTCGGGCTTGGCTGATACAATATAAAATACCAGCGGTTTATGGCGTCTAGTACTTCCCCTCTGCCTCTCTATCTGTATAATCCCCGCCTCTTGATTTTTCTGTAATGCGTAAATATGGCAACTAAGAAAATAACTACAAAAAAGAGAAGCAAGAAAGCGGGCCGTGCCACGAGAAAAAAGGCTACAAAAAAAACTACTCCCAAAAATTCTGCCCGGAAAAAACCAGCAAAAAAGCCTCTTAAGCGCAAAAGTAGTGCTAAGAAATCGCACAAAAAAACAGCTAAATCAAAAAAATCATCAAAAAAGAGAACGACTAAGAAAAAAATCGGCGCAAAAAAGAAAGTAGTAAGAAAAAAGAGTGTAACTCCGACCAGTCGGGTAACACGCGCACCAAACCTGTTAAATGGCCCACTTAGAGGGTTTAAACCTTATCGCCCAAAACGCGGCGAAAGCTATATGAGTGAGGGGCAACTGGAGCACTTTACTGAGATTCTCTCGGCCTGGAAACGCGAACTCATGGAGGAAGTCGATAGAACCATGCTTCATATGAAAGATGAGGCTTCCAATTTTCCTGATCCGAATGACCGTGCCACCCAAGAGTCTGAGTTCGGTCTTGAACTCCGAACCCGTGACCGGGAAAGAAAGTTATTAAAAAAAATCAATTCTGCCCTTTTGAGAATAGAGGAAAAGGTTTACGGCTACTGCGAGGAAACTGGAGAGGAAATTGGATTGAGGCGCCTGGAAGCCAGGCCTGTAGCAACTTTATGTCTCGAAGCCCAAGAAAGGAGGGAGCTGGCTGAACGCCAGTTCCGTGATCGGGAAGACTACTACCGCTAAAAAATAGAAACCATGAAAATGGCCAGTTAGCCCTCCTCCTCTGGCGCTGCCCCAGGGGCTTCTTCCAAAGCTTTCATGCTCAGGCGAACACGGCCTTGCCTGTCTACCTCTAGCACTTTTACTTTGACTTCGTCCCCCTCAGCAAGCTTGTCACTCACCCTCTCGACCCGCTCGTGGGATATCTGAGAAATGTGCACCAAGCCATCCTTGCCCGGCAAAATAGAGACAAAAGCACCAAAATCCATAATCTTAACGACCCTTCCTGTGTAGATTTTTCCTACTTCGATGTCTGCAGTAATGTCCTTTATTCGGTCCTGTGCATCCTGTCCCGAAGCAGCGTTTACGGATGCGATTCGAATTGTGCCATCGTTTGAGTCGTCAATATCTATTGTCGCACCAGTTTCTTCGGTGAGTGCCCTAATCACCGCACCACCTTTCCCTATTACGTCTCTTATTTTCTCTGGATTTATCTTTAATGTAATAATGCTGGGGGCCCACTCTGACATCTCTTCCCGAGATTCAGATATTGCTTTACTCATCTCGCTTAGAATATGGAGCCTGCCCGTGCGCGCCTGCTCCAAAGCGTTTTCCATTATTTCACGGGTAATACCATCGATCTTGATATCCATCTGCAGAGCAGTAATTCCTTCCAAGGTGCCGGCAACCTTGAAATCCATGTCACCCAGATGATCTTCGTCTCCTAGAATGTCTGTAAGTACCACGTAGTCATCGCCTTCCTTTATTAAGCCCATTGCTACACCTGCCACAGGTGCTGAAATTGGAATACCAGCATCCATTAAAGACAAGCTTGTGCCACAAACGGTTGCCATGGAACTGGAACCATTAGATTCGGTTACCTCTGATACTACCCGAATGACATAAGGAAACTCTTCCATATCTGGCATAACTGCCTCTACACCACGGCGGGCTAGCCGTCCGTGCCCAATTTCACGGCGCTTTGGGCCACTCATAAAGCCAGTTTCTCCTACGCAGTAGGGAGGAAAATTGTAATGAAGCATAAAGGGGTCCTTTCTTTCTCCCTCCAGCGCATCAATAATTTGAGCATCCCTGCCTGTCCCTAGCGTGCTTACTACGAGTGCCTGGGTTTCACCTCTAGTGAATAAAGCCGACCCGTGAGCTCTAGGAAGAATCCCGACTTCTGCTTGAATAGGTCTTACTGTACTCGCATCACGCCCATCAATACGCCGCTCTCCAGCTAACACACGAGCGCGCACTGTTGATTTTTCTAACTTCCCAAATTGTTTCTCAATCTGATCAATACTCCAGCCATCTGATTCTTTGGCTCCCAATGTATCTGTTAACTCACTCCTAAGGTCTCTTAGGGTTGCTAGACGCTCCTGCTTGTCGGCAATTGAATATGCCTTATCCACACTTGTTCCTACTGCCTCTTTAACAGATTTAGCTAGGGATTCATCTTCTAGCGGCGCCTGCCACTCAACAGGCGCTCTTCCTGCTTCGCCTGACAGATCCCTTATGCAATTAATCGCTGTCTGCATAGCTTCATGGCCAAACATTACCGCACCCAGCATAGTACTCTCTGCTAAACACTCCGCCTCAGATTCAACCATGAGAACAGCGCTTTCTGTGCCAGCAACTACCAGATCAAGTTCGGAATTTTTAAGATCTGCCTTGGATGGGTTCAGGAGAAACTCTCCATCTGTGTAACCAACCCGAACAGCAGCAATTGGTCCCTGAAAGGGCAATCCGGACAGAGCAAGGGAAGCAGACGCTCCTAGTAATGAGGGAATATCTGGGTCAATTTCTGGATCGATTGAAACAACCGTAGCTATAACCTGAACGTTATTCATGTAGCCCTTTGGGAAAAGGGGTCTAACGGGGCGATCAATGAGCCTTGAGGTAAGAGTTTCTTTTTCGCTCGGCCGGCCTTCGCGCTTAAAAAACCCGCCGGGTATTCGGCCAGCAGCATATGTTTTTTCCTGGTAATTCACGGTGAGAGGAAAAAACGACCTAGCTTCACCCTGTCCCTTCTCACCAACAGCAGTAACCAGTACCACCGTATCGCCCATGCTAACAAGAACTGCTCCATCGGCCTGTCGTGCAATCTCTCCGGTTTCGATGGTTACATCGTGGGCCCCATATTTAAATGTTCTACTGACTTTCACTCTGTCCGTTTCCTTTAATAAAATCCGGTCCTGCGGGAGAACCCCCCGCCGAATCAAAGCCATCCAATCCGGAGGCAATCATCCGGTCATAAATAGATAAAACTTGAAACTCAACGTCTCAGCCCAAGTCGGGCAATTAAATCCTCGTAGCGACTTTGATCGCGTCCTTTTAGGTAGTTTAATAACTTGCGCCGCTGGTTAACTATTTTGAGTAACCCACGTCGAGAATGATGATCTTTTTTATGGGCATCTAAATGCCCCGAAAGCTCATTAATCCTTGCTGACAAAAGTGCTACTTGTACCTCAGGTGACCCCGTATCAGAAGAGCTACGCTGGTACTCTGCAATGATATCGGACTTCTGTCCAGAATTTTGTGTCATGCCAAACTACTCCATACCACCCCTATGGTGGTAGATTTCTTCTTTGCTGTGCCTTTGACGTCGGCGCTATTGTACTCGCCCAATTCTTTTAATTCCAAGAGGTTGGGTCTGTCATCATTTTTCGAGGAACAAGCTTACCCTCTACTAAAACCTCACCCACACCGAACAACCCCTCATATGAGGAATAAAGTCTCACCTGGCTTCTTGGCCACTGAGGTTCGGCCTCAACGGCCTGACCAAGAAGCAATTTAGTCTTTTTAGTGTCACTTATTAGTATTCGTGGCCAATAAGCAATTGCCTCGTCTGGTGGCAAAATGAGCTCATCCAGCTTATCAAATCCTTCTTCCGCAAAGCTACGAAAAACAGGCATATCTAACATTTGTTCCTCTCTGAATGGCTGTACCGCATTCCGATGCAAAGAACGAACATGAGCACAAGTCCCGAGCCGGCTAGCGATATCCTGAACAAGCGTACGTACATAGGTTCCCTTGGAACAAGATACAGTGAAAACAAACTCGGGCCAATGGTACCTAACAAGCGATATCGACGAGATATAAACCTTACGTGCCTTTCTTTCTATATTGATACCTTGGCGAGCAAAATCGTAAAGACGCCTGCCCTTATGCTTCAACGCGGAGTACATTGGTGGAATTTGTTCTGTATGGCCCAAAAATAATTCAAGGGTTGACGCGATTTTTTCTGGGCCTGCATTTAACTTTCGATCCTCGCAAATCACCTTGCCTTCGGCATCCCCAGTATCCGTAGCAATTCCTAGCTCGCCACAAACCGTGTAGGACTTCCCTGAACTAAACAAATATGATGACAATCTGGTAGCAAATCCAAAACAGATAGGCAACATCCCCGTGGCAAGAGGGTCTAAGCTTCCCGCATGCCCAGCCTTCGCTGCTACAAATAGTTTCTTTATTTTCTGAAGAGCCTGGTTTGATGTCATACCAAGTGGCTTATTGAGCAATACAATTCCATTTATTTCTCGGACCTTTCTAGATCTTTTTGTTACCACTTGTGATTCCCCTAGTCTTAAGTATTACTCAGGGGGAGTATCTGGTCCTTGCTTAGGGGAAACTTCCTCGATAAGCCTAGTAAGCTTGAGTCCAAGCTTTGCACTATTGTCGTAATGAAATCTCAGTTCTGGTACGCGGTGTATGCGTAACATTTCACCAGCGCGCGTGCGTAAAAATCCAGCTGCCTTAACTAGAGCAGTCTCTGCTGGAACGGGGCTTTCATCGGGCTCAAAAGTACTAAAAAAAACCTTTGCAACACCTAAATCACCGCTAAGATTAACCGTCGTTACTCGAATCCCTTCTAAGCGTGGATCTTTCACCGAACCGCAGAGAAGGTCATTCAGGATACGTTTAAGCTGGGATTCTACGCGTAGCTTTCTAGGATACTCACGGGGCATCAGGCTGTTTGGGCGATTTCTTTGCGCTCATAGCATTCAATCTGGTCGCCCACTTTTACATCATTATAATTTTTTACACCAATTCCACATTCAGTTCCAGCACGAACATCTGTCACATCATCTTTAAAGCGACGCAGCGACTCAAGCTCGCCCTCGTAAATAACTACATTGTCCCTCAAAACACGAATTGGGTTACTACGCTTTACGAAACCATCCACCACCATACAACCAGCTACTTTACCAAGGCTCGGAGAACGAAATACGTCTCGAACCTCCGCAAGCCCGAGAATTTCTTCACGAATTTCCGGGGTCAACAACCCATTGACCGCCCCTTTAACGTCATCAATAGCTTCATAGACAATGCTGTAATATCGTACATCGACACCTGTTTCCTTTATTGCTTTGCGGGCAGCTCCGTCGGCACGCACATTGAAGCCAACAACCACGGCATTTGAAGCAGCAGCTAACTGAATATCAGATTCCGTTATACCTCCAACACCACTAGCAACCGCTATTACCCCAACTTCCTCATTGGAGAGATTTACAAGCGCATCTTTGAGGGCTTCGGAACTACCATGGACATCTGCCTTTATGACAATCGGCAAACTTTTAGAAAGCCCCCCTTCCATTTGACTGAAAACATCTTCTGGGCTAGCCGATAGCTGCCGAGCTAACTTGATGTCACGCTCTTTAACATGACGAAACTCAGCCACCTCTCGCGCTTTACGCTCATCAGTTACAACTAACATTTCATCGCCCGCCGCCGGCAACCCCGACAAGCCAAGTACTGCTACAGGCTTTGATGGGCCAGCTTGCTCTATTGCAGCCCCGCCTTCGTCGGTCATTGCTCGAATCCGGCCATACTCCTGCCCAGCTAATAGAATATCCCCTAGCTGCAAAGATCCCTTGCTCACTAATACAGTTGCTACTGCACCACGGCCCCTTTCTAAGCTTGATTCTAAAACGACGCCAGCTGCAGGACCCTTGCCAGTCGCCTTAAGATCAAGCACCTCAGCCTGAAGAAGAATTGTCTCAAGTAATTGATTAATCCCTTCGCCTGACTTGGCAGAAACATTCACGAAGAGACTTTCCCCGCCCCATTCCTCTGGGATTACCTCATGCTGCGAAAGCTCATTACGAACTCGATCGAGATCAGTAGAGTCGAGGTCAATTTTATTGACGGCAACAACGAGTGGAACTTTTGCTGCCTTTGCATGTTGTATAGCCTCTATAGTCTGCGGCATCACACCATCATCCGCTGCTACCACTAGAACTACTACATCAGTGACTTGTGCGCCCCTAGCGCGCATTGCCGTAAAAGCAGCGTGACCGGGAGTATCAAGAAACGTGATGGGTCCTTTTTCTGTCTTAACATTGTAGGCCCCTATGTGCTGGGTTATACCTCCTGCCTCACTCGCAGCAACCTGAGTTCGCCGAATGTAATCAAGCAACGAAGTCTTTCCATGATCCACATGCCCCATCACCGTCACGACTGGAGCGCGGGTTTCGAAATCAGCCTCATCAACCCCTTTATCATGTGACTCAAGAAGCTGTGCCTCAATTCCCTCGTCCCTAAGTGGTTTCGCAGTATGGCCCATCTCTTCCACTACTAGCACTGCGGTATCCTGATCAATCACCTGATTGATGGTGACCATCATTCCCATTTCCATGAGAACTTTAATCACATCGTTAGCCTTCACAGCCATACGTTGGGCAATTTCACTTACTGCGATAGTTTCTGGGACCTCCACCTCTCGCACCACGGGCTCAGTAGGTCGCTCAAACCCGTGCTGGGCATCTACGCTAACGTGAGCTGTGCGCCGACGAGGTCGACGCTTTCGACGCCGAGCGCTAGCGCCCTCAGCAACATGCAACGTCCGATCTGGCCCAGTGGGATCTCTTACATCGACCCCTCGCTGACGCTTCTGTCTTTCTTTTTCTAGACGCCGCTTTCCGGCCTTTTCTTTTGCTTCTTCTTCAGCAATCCGCCTTTTTTCTTCGGCTTCGCGACGGACCCCTTCCTGGGCTGCTTTGCGCTGACTACTTTCTTCCTCTTGGCGCTTAGCCTCTTTCTCCCGCTCCTTAGCCTCTGCTTCTTTGCGTTGTTTCTCGCTTTCCTTCTGTTTTTCTTCCTGCTCTATCTGTGCCTTGGCGGCCCGCTCCAACTCAGCTTGTGCCTCTTCCTTTAAGCGAAGTTCTTGATCCAAGACCTCTTGTTGTTCGCGCGCCTGCTCCTCAAGAATATTCCGTTTTATGTAAGTTCGCTTACTTCTTACCTCCACATTCACCGTACGCGCTTGCCCCTTACCGCTAGCCAACCTTATCTCACTCTGAGATTTGCGGTTAAGAGTTATTTTTCCAGGAGAAGCTGTCCCAGGATCTCTGCGACCGTGGGATTTACGAAGATGTGTCAAGAGTTCAAGTTTCGCGTCCTCGCTAATAGTGTCATCGCTGTCAGACACCTCAATACCTGCCTCCTTCAGCTGGGCTAGTAACCGCTCGAGAGGTACCTTCAAAATGTCCGCAAACTCGGTGACTTTTATCTCTGGCATAAGTTACTCCCGAGCCCCTTCTTCGTCAGCGCCCTCAAACCAGTGAGCCCTTGCAGCCATAATTAGAGTAGCTGCTCTTTCTGGATCTAAACTCTCAATATCCTCTAGATCATCAACTGCCTGCTCAGCTAGATCCTCACGAGTCACAATTCCACGACTAGCTAGCTCGAAAGCAAGTTCTTTATCCATCCCCTCAAGGGCAAGCAGATCAGCTGCTGGCTCTGACTGATCAATAACCTCTTCGCTGACTATTGCCTTTGTGATTAATACATCTCGAGCTCGGGCCCTCAGCTCACTTACGATACCTTCGTTAAATTCCTGAATAGCTAAAAGCTCCTTCTCTGGTACATATGCAATTTCTTCAAGAGAAGAGAAGCCTTCCTGGACTAGGATCACAGCTACATCTTCATCAACATCAAGCTCTCCCATGAATACCTGCAACATTTCCCGAGATTCCTGCTCAGTTTTCTCCTCTGCATCAGATTCGGTCATAACATTTAGTTCCCAAGCAGTTAGCTCGCTGGCCAATCTAATATTCTGGCCTCCCCGCCCAATGGCTTGTGAAAGCTTCTCTTCATCAACCGCAAGATCCATACTGTGATTCTCTTCATCTACAACAATTGATGTTACGTCGGCTGGGGACATAGCGTTAATTACAAATTGGGCTGGATTTTCATCGTACAAAATAATATCAACGCGCTCGCCTGCCAACTCATTAGAAACGGCTTGTACCCGCGAGCCACGCATACCGACACAAGCCCCCACTGGATCAATACGTTTATCATTACTTTTTACCGCAATCTTTGCTCGTAGACCTGGGTCTCTAGCCGCACCCAAAATTTCGATAAGGCCCTGACCCACCTCAGGCACCTCAAGCTTAAAAAGCTCAATTAAAAAATCTGGCGAACTACGGGTTAAAAAAAGCTGGGGCCCCCTTGATTCGGCACTAATTTCCCTCAAAAGTCCCTTAACTCGATCCTGGGGCTTAACTGGCTCTCGAGGAATGAGATCCTCGCGCCTAACAAAACCTTCAGCATTACCTCCTAAATCAATATAGGTACCACTTCGATCGACCCGCTTAACAATTCCGCTAACAAGTTCGCCTTCGCGTCCCTCATACTCCTCAACCACCTGCTCACGCTCGGCTTCACGAACTTTCTGCACAATCACTTGTTTGGCAGCCTGCGCCTCTATTCGACCAAAACTTACGGAATCCATAGGCTCTTCCACAAAACCACCGGGCTCAGCCAAGGTATCTAGGTCAATTGCATCTTCCAGGCGCAATTCATGCGCAGGTTCTTCTAGCTCGTCTGACTCATCGGCAAAAACTGCCCAACGACGAAACGTGTCATACTCACCCGTCGCTCGGTCAATCGAGACTCTTACATCGATATCCTCGCTGGAACGTTTTTTTGTTGCTGAAGCGAGTGCCGCCTCAATAGCCTCAAAAATTACTTCTTTTTCGACCCCCTTCTCGTTGGAAACGGCGTCGACAACCATTAATATTTCTCTACTCATCTTTACTAAACTTATACCCTATGCGTTAAAACTGTGGCACTAAACGTGCGGTATGAATATCGGACAGATGCAGACTGACAAGATCTCCGTCCAACTCTAGCAGGATCTGCTCCCCCTTCACTCCAATAAGCGCTCCTTTTAAACGCTTATGCCCATTGCGCATCCTGCTTAGCTCAATCCTTACCTCCTGCCCCTTAAATTGCTGAAAATGCTCTAATGTTCTCAGTTTACGATCAATCCCTGGCGAAGAAACCTCCAGGGTATAACTCCCGGAAAGCGGCTCCTCAACATCAAGAAATGCGCTCAATTGATGACTCAAAAACTCACAATCTGAGAGCGTTACCCCTTGTTCTCTATCTATATACGCTCGAATCATCCCACGCCCCCCGGTACGAACATCTAGATCGACTAACTCATAGCCCAGCGCAGTAACTACGGGTTCCAGCAAATTAATCAAACTACCCTTATCAAGCATCGGCCCACATTTACTAGTCACCAGAACAAAAAATGGGCCATTGGCCCATTTCCTACCTCATGCTCTCCCTCTAAGTCCGTACGGTGCCACGCACAGCCCCAATAAAAAGCCCCGTACGGGGCATTTTATACCTAATCCTCTTATGCAGATCTAAATTTTAACCTACTGATAACTATTAAATAATATCAGAGATTCTTCTACTAAAAATGCACAATAATCGAGGGGCATTGTACCGAAAACCAACTCCTTGGCATAGAATCTGACACTTAAAATATATTAAAAGCCAAAATACTCACGTAATCCTGAGTCACACCCAAAAAATCTGTTTTAACTTGCTGTCTAAATCGTGTTTTTGCAAGAAATTGGGCTTGGTCACTCGAGAAACAAAATCTTAAAAAACAATGCTACCATCAAGAACGTCTTTTAAGGGTACGAAACTAGTGCAAAAAATCATCACACTCGGGCTCCTTCTAGCTTTCTCCAACAATTCATTCACACAAGATCTTATGATCATAAATGGGCGAATCATTGATGGAAACGGTGGATTTATTGAGCGAGGAGCGATCGCTATCAGTGATGGGCGGATCATTTCTGTATCTGCCAGCCCCCAAAACATTACTAATCCAGTACTGATAGATGCTGAAGGCATGACAGTGATGCCCGGGCTTATCGACGCCCATCGTCATGTGATACAAGCAGAAAACCCTAACGAGTGGCTTGATGAAGAAGCTGCGAATCGAATGGCAGAGTTTCTAAATGCAGGCTTCACTACTGTTTTGTCTGCTGGGGACCCCCTTGAAGCAATACTAGAGTTGCGCCGGAGATTGGAGGAGAATGAAATCAATGGACCTCGTCTACTTGTTTCTGGACGGGTACCTTTATCAGCAACTCCCTCAGGCTTCTCACCCGGCGTTGATCCTGCGCGTGTCGATATATCTAGGCCGCCAGACCGTCCGCAAAACCGTGGAATAGCAATTCCCGAAAAAGAAACACGCGCCGCAGTTAGAACATTGGTTAGTGCCGGAGTCGACGCCATCAAAACAGTGATTATCGTGACGCCCGATGGCCCTGAACAGCAGACACTCGCAGTCGTTGCAAGCGAAGCTAGAGATCTTGGAGTTCTCTCCATCACACACGCTGTTACCGTTCAGGACACTGTAGCAGCTGTGGAAGCCGAAACCTCAGTACTTGTACACACGCCTCACATTGGCCAGCTAGACCAAAATTCAGCTCAGATGATTGCGCGGGCAGGAATCCCCATGATGTCTACCCTCGGCATCTTTGTTCCAACATTTGCCGCGGAAAACCAGCGAATAAGAACTAGGACGGGCAGTGATAATGTTGCCCGCTTCCGGGATCTTGAGCCGTTTCCGATGAATACACTTTCGAGTGCCGGACAAGGGCCAGTTAACGCACGATTTCTTTGGGAAGCGGGTATTACCTACGGCTACGGCAGTGACACCACGTTCCTACCGAAAGACTCTCTTGCTCATGAGCTAAAGCCCCTGCGGCTTGTCTTTTCGGCTCAGGATATTATTACCATCATGACGCGACATTCAGCTGCCTCAATCGGCCGACTTCATGAACTGGGAACCCTAGAACCCGGTAAGTTCGCCGATATTGTCCTTATAGACGGCAATCCACTGGAAAATACTGCAGATCTACTCAATGTTTCAGTAGTCATAAAGAATGGGGAGGTAGTAGCGGATCACCGCTAGAGGCCTTATTGCTGATTTACCACGCGATGCCGTAGTCCTCCCCGAAATCGCTTGCACCACCCCACATAGTACCGTGGCGCTGATCAAATAAAATTGCCGTGATAGGTCCTGAAGTGAAGGGCTCTATTTCTACGAGATAGCCCATTTCAGTAAGCTCAAAACGTATCCATTCAGGTACATCTTCACGTACAACTATGCGGCCCGGCTGACTTTCATGGGCACCAAAGGAACTCCGCATTTGATAACTATTAATATTGGCCGCCTCGACTGCCTCCTGTACGTTCATACCAAATTCCACCACATTCAAAAAAAACTGCAGCAGATTCTGGTCCTGGGTGTCACCACCTTGAACAGCAAACGACAAATAAGGCTGGTCATTCCGAAAAGCCATCCCTGGTGTAAGAGTGGCCCGTGGACGCTTACCAGCCGCGACAACATTAAATGGATTCATTGAGGCTTCCAGCACAAAGCTCTGCATGCGCTGAGATAAGCCAATTCCAGTACTTCCAGCAATAAACGCCGGAATCCAACCCCCACTAGGGGTAATTGACACCACCCATCCTTCTGCATCTGCTGCCTGAATAGAGGTGGTTCCCGCAGCAAATGCTTCATCGTGGCTCATCAGGCCGGCCTTGGTCGGGCCGCCCCCAGGTTTTCTTGTATTCACTTGGGCTACTGGCCAATCTGCAAGCAGATCTAGGAATGGGTTTTTTTCTCCCTGAAAAGGATAGGGGTCACCGGGCATCACATTGGGATCATTTTTGGCCCAATTAATTTGCTTGTAACGCTCAAGCGCATACTGGCTTGAGAGTAGTCCCTCCATCGGCTCAACGGGCGGAAAATATGGGTCCCCATAGTAAAAATCACGGTCAGCAAAAGCCAAGTTCATTACCTGATATAGCGTGTGAATATATTTGGCACTGTTGTATCCCATAGATTTTAGGTCCGTGTTCTTAAGAATATTCAACGCTTGCAGCATGACAGGGCCTTGCACCCACTGAGCTAACTTATAAACCCTAGTGCCCTTGTAGTCTGTAACAACCGGGTCTTCGATATATACTTTCCATTGGTCCAAGTCTTGCAAAGTAAGTAACCCACCCTCAGCCCGCACCGCTTGGACAAGATCCTGAGCAATATCACCTCTATAAAAACGATCATAGGCAGCGAAAATAGCTTCCCTTCGATTTTTCCCCATTTCTAAGGCTTGGCTCTCAGCCTCAACCAGCTTTCCGAGCGTGGCCAAAAGTTCAGGTTGTCGAAAAATTTCGCCCGGAATTGGCGCTGACCACGCCTCAGGGTTATCAGGATTAAAGTTTGGTAAAAAAATGCGTCTTGAAGCCGGCCATCGCTGGATAATTTTTTTATCCCTCTCGATATTGCTCGACTCAGATTCCTCTATCGGATAGCCACGAGCCATCTCTATGGCAGGCTCAAGAACCTCACGCAGACTTAGAGTCCCAAACTCAGCCAGCATCACCATCAGACCTCCAGGTGTCCCAGGAGTCACTGCCGCAAGTGGGCCAAATTCTGGGGGGAAACTCAGATTTCGATCCCTGAAAAACTCCTGGGTTGCCCCTGTGGGGGCCACACCTAGCGCATTAATACCTTTTACCCGTTGGTTATTTGGGTTGTAAATCAAAGCTTGCGTCTCACCACCCCACGCCAAGCTGTCCCACATCGTTGATACCGCAGCTAGCATTGCACAAGCTGCATCTACGGCATTTCCACCCCGCGCAAAAGTTATTGCCCCCGCGGTTGCTGCCAGCGGCTTGCCAGTAATTGCAATCCAATGCTTCCCATGAAGTACAGGCTTTGTTGTGCGCTGAGCCGAAGTCGATTCGCTGATTGCAAAAGCCAGCACCAGTACCAGGAACAACCCAAATCCTTCTCGAAATTGCATGGATTGCCTCTTGCTAAATTGCAGATTAGTGCCAGTGCCCGTGTTCTTCAGACCACACTCTCCTTGGGCCGGTTTGATCTGAGCTAAAATCGTTCAACGACGTTAACGCAACTACCAAGCCACCCGCCAACATCAAGCCAATAACCGCCCTAATTAAAAGAGCCCTTACTGGTGTATTTTGCTGTTTGTTGGCACAGCAGAGTTTATATTTTTTTCCGCTACCGCACGGGCATGGTGCATTTCTTCCAACTGTAGCCATCTTGCCCCCTCGACGTCCAGTCAAATAAGTGTGCTCAATTCCGCAGCAATGCACAAGAACTGATCGCGTGAAGATTTTTTGATGTCATCTAGTTAAATCCAGTCGTGCGGTCTGAACACCACCAACTCCATCGAGGCCAGTCCATGCAAAAATCAAAGATCTACCACTAGAAACCATCTGAGGAAAATCAAGGGGCCTTGATGTATTTGATCTGGCAACAGTGTGGATTTCACCTGGAACCCCATCCATCGAAACCAGCCTAACAGTCAGTGCAGTTTGATTGTCTTCCCCTCGCCTCAGCCAACTCACCGCCGCAACTCCTCCCTGAAGCAAAGCCACGTCCACGTGCCCAAAGCTACCGGTCGTGTCAATGTCTATTGGATCATGGAAGCTGCGCCCGCCATCAGAGGAACGGACTAGCCTAACTTTTGGTTCATCGTTGGGCGCTGCAAACCAAGCAACTACCACCTCATCGCCATCTGCCGCAATCGCTGGGCCATTGATGGGGCAACCAGGAAAAAACCAACCATCCGGGCCAAGCGTATATGGCTCAGTCCACTTGCCTTGCTCCAAGCGACGAACAACAATGTCTCGAATATCCTCCGGCGTGCGGTCCCGGTATGCCAGCACAACATCTCCATTCGTAACTGCAGTATCTGTCTGGCAGCAATCGCAGACAAGTTGATCAATAACTCCCGACAATTGGCGATCCCCGGTCTCTGAGAATTGCGCATAGCGAAGGCTCATCCCTAGCGGCTCTCCTGTGGCCCCAACAAACGCTGGCTCTCCATCAACTATCATATTTCGACCATCTAGCCAGACCGCACCCACTCCATCATCCCATGGAAAAAGGCTGACAAATCCATGCTCTGTGGGCGTCATGTCCTCGTGTAGCAAAAAAGGTGTCTCCCAATGCTTTCCGCCATCTAGGGAAAATGCGGCAACAGCGTCATACCCATAACCATTGCCTTCCTGTAGCACTAGCCAGTGGGCTACCCAAAGATTCTTCGAGACAGGAACCACCGAAGGGAAATCAGCCCAGTTCGCCATCAAATTGGGTCCATTCCTCACACTGCGCGGAATAGACCACTCATCGCCGGAATAGTTAGCAAACTTTAAAGCATGACCTTCGAGGCTCGGTTCCAGCCAACTGAGGACCGCCGTACCAGTGGGCCCAACCATTAAATGAGGCTCGCCGCTCCCCCCAACATTAGGATAAGTAAGGTCGCTCAATGTAGTGAAGGTAGGCTGCTTAGTGCATGCACTAATGCTGATAATTCCAAGCACTAATAAAAATAATAATCTCACGTTCATACCAAGCGTTTCGTTTTAATGTAAATAGGGCCGGTACCTAAACATTTATATCCTTAGGCTACTGATAATATTCTTTACAGTTGCTCAAACAATCGCTCATCGTATAACGCGCCACTGGTAGGCAGAAGATTCCGTCTCGCGATTCGCATGTGCGAAGAAACTACATGTGCTTGCCATGACTCCTCGTCCTGCCATTCTTCTACCAGCGTCACATGGTTTCCTCGGTTGCTTTGAACTAACGCATAAAATCCTATGTTCCCAGGGTCAGCGCGGCTTGATTTAGCCATTCCCTCAACAAATGCTAACCCTTCGTCCTTACGAGATGGAACGATATCAATATGCGTGACAACAAAAATTTCTCCTGCGGCAGCACCCCTAGCCACTTCCAATCCAAAGTGCCTGCGTTCGTCATATGGGCTCGTCAGATGCGGTGTCAGGGCCGAATGGAGCGCCTGAGTGTAATCTGAAGACGAGTGCGCAACAAAGGACGCTTCGTCTTGCCATTCTTCAACGAATGAAAAATGACCGGGACGATTAATGCGCTGAAGAATCTCAGAACGAAAATTTCCAGAAGCATCCCGAGTGCTCGAGCGGTACTGCTTAAGTAGCTCAGCGACTTCTTCCGCGCTTGTGGGATCAACTTCTAAATAAGCGACTACATACACAAACTCTCCTTCCTGAGAATGCGCCTCTAGCCATAACCCTAAAGAAAAAATAACAGTCAGGGCCATCACAAACCGTCCCGCATAGGACATATTCATTCCTCCTGAATTGATGATAGTCATACCAAAACACCTTCTAGCGAGTGTAGCTGGATACGCAGTGTCGAACCAGTGCCCGAGAAGTACTTACGGCACCTGACTAAGTTTTATTGCAGACTTTAGGTGTGGGGAAATTAATTTTAATGTGGTTTTATCTTCTGGTAATACCAACTTTTACCAGTTTCATCCTTTCTCAAGGTGTCACAAAGGAACTAGAATAAGAAGAAAATCAGTTAATGGATAATGAAAATGATTGTGAATAAAATTAGCCGAAAAAACTTATACCGCCTGATCCTAACGTCAATCATAGCGCTACCTTTTATTCTGGTTTCCAGCGCAACATTCCCGCAAACCGAAGAATCATGCCCTCTAGAGGGCTGGGCCCAAAACATTATTGGAGCATGGAATGAAGGTACCATAATTAATAATATCAATTGCTACCGGGATACTGTTACCTCCATGAATATGGGCCGCAACTTGCGAGATGAAGTAATTGCTCAGTTTGATACGATGTTTCCTCGTGCAGGTTACAAGGTTGTTGGTTTAGATCCTATTAATGCTGCACTGCCCGGTGTGGATCGCCCAATGGTTGGCGCAATGTACGTCAGTATGTTCTTGGCCAACGGTACGACGCTTCCCTTGGATTCAGCTGAAATAATAATTACTGAACCTGATTTCATTGTTAGCGTCTCCGACAGTCAAATTAACACCGCTAAAACAATAGAAGAAGCAATTAAATATATTGATCGTATTTATGCGTTTATTGAAACACTCGCTCCAACGTTTATTAACAGCCCCCCTAACCCGTATTTGATGCAAGCATCCAACCTAATGGCCCGATGGGGAGTTCTTGGAGAAAGTGTAGAAGTGGTGCCGACTGAAGAATTCATCCGAAGCCTTGAGACGATGACCGTTACCTTTCAGGATGGGGATGGAAATGTACTGGCCAAGCAACCTGGGTCCTACTTAGGCAATAATCCATTGAACGGAATCTTAGTAGTTGTTGATGAACTGCAGCGGCGCGGCGAACAACTCCAACCTGGAGACCTGATTAGCTCAGGCTCCTATATGCCACCCATACTGGTCGATAAACCGGCAGAATATGAGGCGATTTATGAGGGAATTGGCGGAAAAAACATTAGCGTATCCACCTCTTTCCGCTAACGAAGGGTAGCGAGTAATGACTAGAGCGCTACTGCAATGAAGGTGACGAGAAAGGATGCAATCAAAGTAAGTGCCGGAGCAAATACCTCCCTGGTCTTTAGTTTGGAAGCCAGCCTTTCCCAGGAAGTTCTGATAGAAAAGAAAATTTTATCTACCAGGGAGACCATACCCGTCATTGGAATTGAGGCGCGAAGCTATCGAGATCGCACAATCCAGCCAGCTTGACGCCGACGGGATATCGCAGACGAGTTGACTTCGAATCAGGGACGGTTATTGTTAGTTGTTTCGCCCGGCAAGAAGGAGCAACAATGAAACGCAGCGGACCAGACTTCATCATAACCACCCTCGTCATGCTGATCCTGCTCGGGCCGTTTGCGCCGAGCGCCTTTGCCGAAATTTTCGTCGTCTATGGTGCGAGTGGCAACGTCGGCAGCTTGATTGTAGAGGAAGCTCTGCGCCGCGGTCACGAGGTCATCGGTGTTTCGCGCAATCCCGAAAGCTTGCAGATTGAGAACACGCATTTCTCTGCTGTACGGGGTGACGTCACCGATCCAGACTCGATCGTCGCGACGATCCAGGGCGCGGATGCTGTAATCATTGCCGTTGGTGGCGTCGGGCCGGGCAACACACCCGAGGAAGCGGTCGCTTTTCGAGGCGTGAATGCCTACATCGAAGTAGCCTCCCGGCTTGGCGATGCGACCCCGTACGTCATACAGGTTGGTAGCGGTACGACGCTTAACACAAATGGCGTGCTCGTGTTCGAGACCCTTGATATTGAGCCCGGCACCCCTATGCACGGCCTGTTCCGAGGCCACTGGCTAGCACTCGAAGCCTACCGGCACTCCACGGGTTTTGATTGGACCGTGATGTCAGCGGCGTACAGGTCCATCATGGGAACGGGCGAGTACACGGGCCGCTATCGGCTCGGGGACCAGGAGACGCTGTTCGATCGAAATGGCTCGAGCTTGCTTTCCAAAGAGGATTACGCGATCGCCGTCATCGACATGGCGGAGAGTCATACGGTGACCGGGAAGCGTGTCGCGGTCGGACCGCCTTACTGAGAAAGCTTTTCTTCTCGCTTACAAAAGACCGTCTATTTATTTAACTTCGCGCTATTCCGGTGCAAAGGACCCAATCAACCCCTCTTTCCTTATCATTAATTTTCATTACCAAGATAAGCGTAACACTCATACTCAAGGATCCGACTATTTTCTTCTTGCCTTCGATATAGGGGCATGCTCATCTTCCAAGGCTCTGTAAATACCTCCGGATCTTCTATAGTCACCTCATACAACATGTGATTTGGTCCTGTTCGGGTATAGCGTTCGACCACATGAAGTGATTCGCTGTGAAAATTTCCAGAGCGATCAAACCAAGTCTGATCCGTAAAATGCACCACATCGACTACCAGGCTATCTCCGTCCCAATATCCACGCGAGTCCCCCAACCACCATTGAATTGGGCCCTCAGGGTGAGCGCTGTTCATAAAAATATTCCGAATTGAATGAACATACTCATACAAAAAAACAATCTGATCCGGTGTTTGAAAAATTTGAAAGGGATACGGCATATAGGTAATGCGAGGAACCCCAACCATTTTGCAGTTTGCCTCTGGATCAGCCATCAACCGGTTTTTGTAATTCTCCTCCCTTTGCTCTGCGGCCCATGCCTGGTATGGAATCTCGCCGTCAATTACAACACCCTGCCCGGCTGGTACGCCTAATGTTGCCGGATGATCTTGGATGTCCCAGACCGCGGTATTTAAAGCCTGCCATATCCCCTGAAGATCCGGCTCACCATGTTCCGTCCTAGGTGGAGAATAATCCTGCCCAACACCAAGCAATGGCAAAAAATAAAATAATACTGCGATTAGCCGAAATCTAGATTGCGATGAACTCATAGCCCTACTACCCCTTAATTTTCGGGCCCGGTCCCAGCAAAAAGTGTTCTGCCATCCGGCAAAGTAACATCCTCAGCCCCTACAACCCTCGAGCCATCCCGGGCCGGTAGCCCGCTAACACTTACCTTTGCGCCCACCGGTAAATCATCTCTCCGCCAACCCCTTCGGTACAATGAATTCGCACTACCGAATTCGATTTGCCAAATCTCCGGTTGACCATCCTTATTGCTCGCTTCAATCTGAAGCCATGCGTGTGGGTTTTGCCACTCCATCTCTAAAATGCGGCCTTCTATCATTATTTCCTTCGTCATATCAAATTGGGCGGCAATTGAATGGTGGGTCTCAGCTGAGCGTAAGATAAAAAAACCTATCACGCCATACAAGACAGGAACAAAAGACTTCTTTGTTTTTAGATTCACCGCTCCCCCTCCTCTAGCTCCCATGCAGCCTTTAATCGTCGTGCCTCATCACCAGTAATACCCGGGTAGATCTTATAGCCCACATCCATGAACATTTCCGCTGATAGATCATTATTTTCAAAGCAGGCCTCTTCCCAAATTTCAAAGTCCTCCACGGTGCTGCGACGATAAGCAAGAGCAATCGTAAAAGGATCGGTATACACATTTGAGTCATCTATGGTTGCCTGCCAATGTATGGTATTTGCATCAATAAGGGTAAAGCGTTCCTCTACCCGTGCTTCGTCAGTATAGAATCGTCCGCGTTGATCTAGCCATGGCTTTGCATTCTGGTTAGCTGTCTCAACGACTAAGGTATTACCTTCCCACCTCCCCATAGAATCCCCATTCCAGAGCTTAAGCCTCTTACCAATGTGGGTCCGATTGCCTAAAGGAACAACACGATACGCATGGGCTTCTTCGCCTTGGACAAGGAAATAACCTGAGCTTTGCATAAATTGATAGGTACCGGTCATATACATTGTTACCGGAAGTCCATCCAGACGACAGATGGCATTATGATGAATATAGGCTAAACGATTGTAACGACGCTGTGCCTCCGCCCAAGGTTGCAAAGGAACTATCCCATCAGACGGATCTACCACGATACTGGTAGCACCAAAATCATCCAGCGTTCGGGGATGTGCCTGAAGGCTCTCATGCGCTGCCGAGCGACGCCTCCAGATGCCACTCAGGTTCGGCTGGCCATCCACAGTGCGAGGTGGTTCAAAAGTTTTAGCAGCCTCAATCGCGCAACTATGAAAGGCAGCATGTGCATCGTCTGAGCAGACAGAATCAGTAACCCATGCCGCAGAACTCACTGCTGGGGTACTATGCCCCCCCACCCGTTCCTGTGCAGGGCCAAATACTGGTAGTAAAAATGTTGCAAGTACAGCTGTTACCACTACCCTGCACAACATAAAGCGCAACTTACCCACTTAATATCCCCCTCAGAAAATGATAAATAGCCAAAAAATATGGTGATAAAACCCTTGCAGCTACCCAATGTAATTGAAAAGAAAGCTTATCGCCAATCAACAAGATCAAGATACTATTATGACGAAGATCAATCAGTGAATACATTTGTTTTGGCGCAAATGTTACCAACTTCACCTTGACAGTAGCTCAGACCCAGCCATAATCCGCGGCTCAATAGGTAGCCATAGGAAATTTATGTCAAGGCGTGGATTTCTAAAAGCTTCAGCTCTCATAAGCTTAAGCGCAACCTCAAAGGGGCTTGGAGTGTCTATCGCAAAAGCACAGGAGGGTATCCCTGTCGGCACAACCAGCAAGCCGATCCGGATCATCATGGGTGGGTACGGGCCACCTACTACCAGTTTTAGTCTGGCTCTAAAAAGAATAGGTGATCGACTTACAAATAAATTTGGAGATATGGTAGACGTAAAGTACGTTTACAACATCCTAGATCTCGGCTATCAGGGGCTTGACATCTTATGGCTCGTTGAAAATGGAATGCTAACCCTTGGCTACCAATCCAGTAGCTATATGACGGAACGCGTCCCCGATTTAGGCCTAATAGATCTTCCTTTTCTTTTTTCTGATAGTTCCTCTGCAAGAGCTGCAATGGACGGTGAACTCGGGAAAATACTAACTGCGCGGATTGAAGGCCAAATGAACTACCGTATTCTGGGATATTTTGAAAACGGATTACGGCATATATCTAACCGCATCAGACCTATACAGACACCTAACGACCTGAAAGGACTGCAAATGCGTGTCCTTCCCAGCAAAGTTCATCTTCGAACATTTGAATTGCTAGGTGCAACCCCTGAAATCCTCGATTTATCTGAAGCGATTGCCCGAATCAAGGCAGGTACTTTAGATGCTCAGGAAAACCCCTTTGCCAATACTGTGACCTACGGTGTGCACAATTTTCATCGGTACCATACGGCGACAAATCACTTCTACATATCCCGACCAATTTTTCTGCACCGCCAATCCTATGATGAGTGGCCGGAAGCGCTCCAGGTAGAAATGAGAGAAGCAATCAAGGATGCGGTTGACTTTCAGCGACAACTAAAGGAAAAAGAAGAATTGGAAGCTGCGGAAGAAATACAAAAAGCGGGTGGTGAAATTCTTGAACTCACACCAGATCAGATGAATGAATTTGTTGAGATGGTCAAGCCTGTATATTCTGAAGCGCGTGCAAAATATAGCAGCGAACTTTTACAATTGGTTGACCTGAGATTTTAGACACACCAAACAATCCAAGTGCCCCCGCAAAATTGGCAACACCCGTTCGTCAAATACGGACTTGTGTATTGGCTATTTTTTTTACTCTCACAATACTGAATACTGGCATCCTGGGGCTAACCGACGCCCAGGCGGAAGACTTAAACCAACCAACATTTGAATTTCGGGATGCCCTCGAAAGAGCTGAAGTCATGCCGCGATTGCACAGTTTACTTATAAACTGGAACGGCCAGCCTGTTCTCGAGCAATACTTTAATGGAACCACGCAAAGACAGTTAGCAAATGTGAAATCTGTCTCAAAAAGCTGGATCTCGGCCCTTATAGGTCTCGCTATCGATCAAGGTCACATTGAGAGCGTACAGCAGCCGATCAGCGACTACTTCGCGGGATCGCTATCTGAAGAGGACGATGCACTCAAGCGCAGAATTACTATTGGGAACCTTTTGACTATGCAGTCCGGCCTGGAAACAACCAGTAATCGCAACTATGGTGCGTGGGTGCAGAGTAGAAATTGGGTCGATTATGCACTTCGCCAGCCCCTGGAATCGCACCCCGGCACTATCATGGAATACAGCACTGGCAACACACATCTGCTCTCAGCGATCCTTACGCTAGCAACTGGTGCCACCACGCTGGAATTTGCACGCCAAGCGCTAACCAAATCCCTAGGCTTTCATCTTGCGCCTTGGCCGCAAGACCCTCAAGGTATTTATTTTGGGGGCAATGATATGGAAATGACCCCCGGGCAAATGATGAAATTTGGAGAGCTATACCGGAACAATGGTCGGATAGATGACCGCCAAATTATTCCAACAGACTGGGTAAATAGGTCGCTCCAAACACATACTGAATCAACACGGGAAAACGGTCGATTCTATGGATACGGTTGGTGGATTCGAGAAATGGGGGGCTTTATTACTCCTTATGCATGGGGCTACGGAGGGCAATTTATTTTGCTCGTTCCTGCCCTGGAACTCACTGTAGTAACCACCTCATCAAGCAACCCCGGAACAGACCGACGAGCACACACACGAAATGTTTACGACCTCGTTGAGTATTCCGTCATCTTGCCTGCCTCTAGAGCCATTGAAAAATGGAAGGAACTTTGATCAACTCCACTGGGCTGCAGTAACGTTGTTTCCGGAGGAATCAATATCCTACCCCTTACCCAAAAAATTGCTATAAAGAAGTATGCCCTGGTCTCTGTCTCCCTAATTGCCCTCTTTCTGGGAAGTAGATACCTGATTCCGGCAAACGGGCAAGTTTCCGATAGCTCCATTGAAAATAGACCAGAGGCTGAATTCTATTTCACCCGCCTGGCATATTCAGATGCTGGGTATCGCCGTCGTGGACGTGGTGCTTGGCTAACGGATTACCCAGAAGCTGAAATACATCTACTCCGGGGACTAAGCCGGCTAACACGACTTGATACAGGAGCGCAGGGTCGTACATTAAGCATAATGGATGCTGAATTAATGGACTACCCATGGTTGTACGCAGTCGAAGTCGGTCAGTGGTATCTAAGCGATGAGGAAGCAGCAAGGCTGCGTGAGTACCTTTTTAGGGGTGGCTTTCTCATGGTAGATGACTTCTGGGGAAGCTATGAATGGGCTGTTTTTGTTCAGTCTATACAGCGTGCCTTTCCAGATCGTCCAATTCTTGAGATTGAGGACGACAATCCTCTTTTGCATGTCCTTTATGACCTTGATCAACGGACCCAAATCCCTGGTCGTGGCGGTCGTTGGCAGGAAGACGGAGATATACCACATTGGCGAGGAATCTATGACGATGAGGGGCGCCTGATGGTAGCTATAAATTTTAATATGGATATGGGTGATGCATGGGAGCATGCTGATGATCCGTGGTACCCAGAACCCATGACGGCGCTTGCTTACCGCTTCGCTGTCAACTACGTAATTTATTCCATGACACACTAATAAAAGTTACTAGATATGCTTGTTTTTTAGTCCGGCCTACTTCTTCTCCACAAATGATCCAGACTCCAAGGTCCTCCACCCGCTGCCGATAAGTACAGGAACACAAAACAGTAGAGCACAGCGGCATCACCACCATTAACAACCGTCCAAAATCCCCCAGAAGAAAAAAACATGAAATAAGCAACTGCCATCATGCCGGACATCAGGAAAGACAGTGGACGCGTAAACAACCCTACTAGAATCAAAGTGCCACCAAAGACCTCCAAGAGACCACCAAACCCAAGAAGTGTAAGTGGATCAAATTCCCCAAAAGCGGCAACCGGAAAGCTAAAAACCTTCTGCGTCCCATGCTGTATAAAAAGAAAGGCAGTAATGATCCTCAAAATACTAAGGAACGCCCCAGACCATCGTGAAAGTAAGAAATCTGCCTGCTCCATAAGTCCATTCATTGGCTTTTCCCTTCCAATATATTACATTAATATAATATTATAACTTATTGTATAATATATTATTTATGGAGAACATAGGCGGGGATCAACGCATGCCTTTTCCGGCTCACAGCCCCAATGAAGAAGTGGGGACTCCGTCCGATGATGCCGATAGACAATATCAAAAGGCTCTTCATAGTAGACCGGGTCGACGTGGGTAATTCGTACTTCTAGCAAATCACCATCTGGGATAAAACGCTCAGTTGTCTTCATTTCATCAGATTGGTAGTACCCAACGAGTACATGGGTTGAAAACACGCCCTCGCCGATATCCATAGTCTCGATCACTAGCTCCTCTCCTTCATATCGACCTACAGAGCGCCCTAAATGCGGATACTCAGGGACACTTAAGGGCGCATTTGGAAGATCAAGGGCTGCATCCAAGGGAATCCGCCTCTTCACGTCCATGAACTCATAATTGATTTCTACATAAGTTTCATGTTGCCTGATTTCAAAAAGAGGTGAAGGTGTGAGCATCACCCGGCTAATACTTGGTGGAATGCATCGCATAAGTGGATCATCTTGAAGGAAATCATAGGCTGCATTTTTTTCAACCCCCTCCCGCGTCATTATGATAGGTGGCGAACCATTGAGAACTGAATCACGAGCTGATTCATAAACAAGATTCCATACACCATCCAAATCTGAGCGTTCTCCAGCGTTAACCATACTCGCGAAAATCAAACAACCGGAGAGATTTCCAACTAAGATTAATATTTTATAGAAATTCACTGGGACTCCATTACTAATAAACATTATTAACCTAACTGATAAAAACCTTAGCACCAAAACAGAACCTTGGCACTATAAAAGATCTATCAGACCAAGAAGTTCGTTGCCGTACTTAGTACGTGCTTCCAAGTATATAGGCTCCGCGCGTTGAGCAAACTCAGCGCGCACCTCAGGCGTAAGCTGATGAATCACTCCTCCTGCTGTCTCAATAATTTTAGAGGCTGCGCGCTCCTCCTCATCGTGCAACTCCCGTTGAAACATGACCGCATCCTTGGTGGCTTTCTCAATTTCCACCCGCAATACCTCAGGCCATGCCTCAAATGAAGGGAGGTGAACAAAAATAGGGCGAGATAGGTATGAGTGACTCGTTAGTGTATGAAAGCGCTGATATGGATATAGGCCATATGTCACTGTATTAGCAAGTGGATTCTCCTGGCCATCAATCGCTCCCTCCTTGATCGCATCAATCGCGGCCAGCAAACTGATTGCACATGGGGTCGCACCCAAGGCCTCAAAAATTCTAGCCTGCACAGGAAGGATCCGAATTGTTAGGCCCCTCAGGTCGTCCGGTTTCTGGATGGGCCTAACATTGTTCGACACGTGACGAAAACCATTTTCAAAATAACCAAGAACCCTGTAGGGGCCTGCTGCTTCAATCCTCAAAGTGGCGGCAGACCCAAGCTTCCCGTCCATCGCCGCCCGAGCAGTAGCACTGTCTGGAAAAAGAAAAGGTAAGGCTGCCAACTCTAGTTCTGGTACTCCATCGGCCATAGTTAGGTAGCCCAGTGTCAGAATACCTGCTTCAACTAACCACTTAAGATCACTGCCTCCACTAAAACCGACATCCATGACGTTATAGACGTATCTAATATTTACAGCATCACCAAATTTTTCTTCAAGTCTATCGCCAATCCGCTTCAGGCCAAGACTGAAACTCGTACTGGGAGGACCGTATCCACCCATCACAATAGAAATAGGCTCACTCTCAAAAAGAGACTTCTGTTGTCCAATTGCCGAAGTCGAGCCAAGCACAAGACCCGTCACCAAAATAGCAACCAACGCATCGAAGACCACGAAATCTCGGCCCAAAATAACCCCTCCGGTATCACCCGATTATCTAATTACACGCCTACTAACTAAATACTGTTGCACAAAACAGTGCGTGTATTTATATATCCAGCAACTATTCTGCTTATTGCAGCGGCAGCGCTGCTAATTGCTGAAGAAGCTCCCCCCTAGGACTATCAGTAGGCACAAAGCGCTGGACACGCTCACCAGCAAATACCTCACCAGTATAGATATTGCCCTGCGAGTCCACAGCAATCATGTGCAAACCGAAGAACTGACCCCCGTTTTCACCCATGTGGCCCATTTCGTGCACGATACTGCCGTCATCACGGTTGAGGAACCAGATCCTGTTATTCGTCAGACTTGAGATAATGAGATATTTCTGCTCAGGGTCGGACGAAAACGCTACACCCCCCGTTGAACCACCAACGCCCGTGCCTGGCGCTACAACAAACTCCTTCAAGAAATCGCCTTCCTTCGTTGTGACGTGGATGCGGTTTGCATTGCGGTCCGCCGCGTAAACGAGACCGTCGTTTGAAACGTTCAACGTCAGGTGGCCGGCAAAATCAGGTGGCATCGGGCCGTTCGGTGTGTAGGCGTGATCAGCTTCGTCAACACTGATTTCTGACAACGGTTTACCGTAGGCTCCCCAGCCCCGCTTGAACGCTAGTGTCTCGAGATCGAACACGAGCACGCGCCCATGAACGTAGTTGTCCGCAACATACATCTCGTTGTCTTCGGTAACGATCCTGATCTCCTCGAGGCCGCCGACAATCATCGGGGTCTCCGGCGGATATTTCGCCCGGAAAGCAGCTCTGGCAGCTTCCGCTGCTGCGACTTCTTCAGGGCTCGGAGGCGGCCGCCCCAAAAAACCTGCAACGGGGCCCCTTCCGCCCTGGCCTGGTTGGCGAGTCATTGGTGGCGGGAGTCCAACACGTCCACCGCCCTCTCGCTCCGGTGTGCGCGCGATTTCTGCAACAACTTCACCGGTAGATGGATCGTACTTGCGAACTGTGTCCTGGCCGAGATAGACGAAACCATCGTCATCGACATCCATGCCGTGCCCTTGCTGCGCATCAAACCAGCCGATAACGTTGCCTTCACGATCGAAGTGAATCATCGACGGTGGCCGCACACAGCACTCCGCAACCGGCGGCGTCAATTCAGCGTGAAGCTCAATCGAAGTGAGATCATTCGGCCGGTTGTAAGCCCAGACATTGTCGTTACTATCGACTGCCAGGCCCGTTATTCCGCCTATCTTCCAGTTGTTAGGCAGATCTTTCGGCCAAGTGGGATCAAAACTATAACTCGGCTGAGCCTGAGCTTCCTCGTCACTCACCGTGCATGAAGATAGCACTGGTGCACAGACTACCAAAACCGCTAAAACTAGGATATTTATATTGTTTTTCATTATCTAACACCTCTGTATGCATTAGCCTCTAATGGCAGTCTAGTCCTCTAACTCAAGAATGGTCAATAAAGGTTTTTTTTTTGCTGAATATTTAAGAGCTAGTGCCTACTTAGGCCTTATTTCGTTTAAACCAAAAAATGGCAACAATCGTTACGAAAAAAAATAGATAAATGGCCAAGGAAGACCATGGTCGCCCAAGCGGAGACAAAATCGTGACCGGAACTAATAAAAGAACCATGAGTATCAACAGGCCACCGACAGTCCTGATTAGGCCGAACTGAGACTTCATAGCTCCACCACCGGCAACCTATTGCTCCTGATCCTGAATGACCCTAGGACGCCCGACAC
>Ga0315336_1001105_pt1 | contig 58119 bp, 56 predicted proteins | sample ASW5metaG_FD_204512 | JGI IMG/M metagenome (GOLD analysis project Ga0315336, IMG submission 204512) | Ammonia-oxidizing marine archaeal communities from Monterey Bay, California, United States - ASW #5 | ecosystem: Environmental > Aquatic > Marine > Intertidal zone | place: USA: California...
CCTTGATGCTGGTTTGAATGACGGTCTGGTTTTGGAATTTGGCGTTCGGTTTGGAACCTCGATCCGTCAAATTGCTGCATTGGCGGGACAGGAGGTGCACGGATTCGATAGTTTCGAAGGACTCCCCGAAGCATGGCATAACAACCCCAAAGGCTCCTACAGCACGAAGGGTGTAATTCCATCCGTTCAAGAAAATGTAATTCTTCACAATGGTTGGTTTGAAGATACTCTTCCCGGTTTCGTTGAAAAACATCAGGCACCCGTTCGATTCATAAACATTGATTGTGATATCTACAGCTCGACCAAAACGGTTCTAGATTTTTTTTCCAAGAAAATAATTTCTGGAACGGTGATAGTTTTCGATGAATACATTGGGAATGAGCATTGGCGAGAAGATGAGTTCAAGGCCTTCCAGGAAGCTGTTCGCAAGTACGGGTGGAACTATGACTATCTGTGCTTTAGCTTCATGACAAATCAGGTGGTTGTCCGCATCAATTAAATTTAAATCTTATGGGCAAGGGGAAAGTCTCCCCTCAAAGCTTGCCCAGCTGTTAATTATTCGACAGGAGGCAGGTTATCCAGCCTCCCCGGCCAGTTCGTTCTGGGCTGCCGCGGCAGGTGTAGCCGGAAGAAATTTTCTGTCAGGGTAAATCCATACAAAAAATAGCGAGACTAATCCGATTCCAAAGCTGAATACGAACGCAGGGATGTAGCTCCCAGCCAGGTCGTAGAAAACTCCCCCCAAAATACTGCCCGTTGCCATACCGGCGCTGGCCCCCGATGTGAAGGTCCCGACGAGGAGGCCCACACGCTTGGCGCCGTAAAACTCGCGCGTTACAAGCGGGTACATCGTTCCGTGCCCGCCCATGCCCAGCCCGACGAGCGATGCAACTAGAAAGAGGACTGGAAGCGTCGGCGAGAACAATAGCAAGGGGATGGGAACGGTCTGGGTGGCGAGGGCCGAGAAAAGGGCCCATTTGGGGCCGATGCGGTCTGAAAGTATTCCGCAGGACAGGCGACCGAGAAGGCTCCCCACCCCGAGGGCACTCATCAGCATGGCCGCCTGAAACCGCGGGATGCCGCTCTCAATTGCGAAGGGCACCAAATGAACGATTAGGATAGAGTGGCAGACGCAATCGGTGGTGTGGCTTCCCATTACGGTCCAAAAAGGTTTCCGCCGGAGAATCTGGGACATCCCCTGGGAGGCCTCTGGAAGGGGGGCCACCTCTTGGTGCCTGGGAGCCCCCGGGGGGTGGGTTCCGCCATCGCTCTCTAACTCTGCCGTGGGCCGAAGGTTCCAGACAGCCGGGATTGCGACGACCAGAACAACCGCCCCGATGGCCAAATAGGAGGCTCGCCATCCAAAGGTGGCGATGAAGTAACCGAGCAGAGGAGCCGTTAGAAGTAATCCAAGCCCACTCCCGGCGCCCGCGATGCCCGTGGCCAGCCCCCGATTCCGGGAGAAGGTGCGCTGAATGTAGGCGAGTATTGGAGTGTTGAATGCGCTCCTGCCGATTCCGGCGAAAACCCCGACCAGGAGATAAAATTCCCATATATTTTGGAGCCTTGAGGCAAAAAGCATGGTTCCGGCAATTAGGAGAGCGCCTCCGATGATGACGTTCCGTGCCCCGAAACGGTCCGCCAGCCCACCCGCCAAAATTGCGCACACTGCGCCCACGAGCATAAAAATGGAGAATCCGGCCGAAATGGCCGAGCGTGACCAGGAGAACTCATCGAGCAGCGGTTTAATGAAGATGCCAAAATTGAAATTTATGCTCGATCCAAGTGCCAGAACAATGAAGCAGGAGGCGATGACGGTCCACTGCCGGGGGGAAAAGAGAATGGATGGTCTTTGCATGACAAACCGATCTTAAGCCCACCCGTTCTTTAGTGGAACGGAAAAGCAATGAGCGTGAATGTGTTGCCCAGTTTTCATCATATGGAGGAAAGTGGGTTATAGCAAGGGATGGAAGGGGGGTCTCTTGTTTCCAATTTTTGGGAGTTCGAGCGGAATTTCTTCAAGGTTTTTTAAATGGGGAGGGAGACATGACAGGATCAGTTGATTGTTCTGGCGCATGACGCGCCCGACCAGGGGATGCAAATTTTAGTATGATGTGGTCATGCAGGAGAGCAATGGATGCCTGATCGATTTGTTTCCAGGACCCAATCTTGTACAAATCGCCCGAAATTGGCTGAGGTGCGCACCAAGTCTTGTGGGCCGGCTAATCCGGATAAATTTGGAATGGGTCCTTGAGCGTATTATAGGCAATGACAGCGATAGCGATTACAGCGATGACAATCCAAAAAATAGTTTCCATCTCGGCCACCTTAATCAATGGAGTTCCAAAGCCGGGGGCGGAACGATTGGTCTTCTGAGTCCTTTCAAAGCATCTCGATGGGGTAGCTATGGACCCATCACTGAATCTTTGTGCAACGAGAGTGTCTTCATCGTTGCAAATCACCGGGTAATTCGCAAGCCGTTTGATATATCTTCTGTCCGTTGGGATGGAGGCCCTTGGGCCGGGTTCTGCTGGCGAGTTGCCCCTCAGGGCAGATTTCGTGTAAGTATCGGCTTTCATTGGTTGTTGGGTCCAATCCTTGGGAGTGCAACCTGACGGGCTGGATGACGGTGGATGGAAGAAATGAGCGAGACCCAAAAAAAGAAAAATAAGATAAAGGCCCCGCTGGCCAAGTTGTGGGGAGGGCGCTTTGCGCGGGGAACTGACCGTCGCGTTGAAGCGTTTACTGAGAGCGTATCCTTTGACCGTCGACTCGGAGCCTGCGACGTGCGCGGCTCAATCGCCCATGCTGAAATGTTGGGGGCAAAGGGAATTATTCCCAAAGGAGAGAGCCGAAAAATCGTTTCTGGGCTTAGGGCCATCCTTAGAGAGATCGAGGCGGGAAAGTTCCAATTCGATCCAGCCTTTGAGGATGTTCACATGAACGTCGAAGCCGCCTTAACCCGGCGCATAGGCGAGGCTGGCGGCAGGCTCCACACGGCCCGAAGCCGAAACGATCAGGTGGCAACCGCTATCCGGTTATGGCTCCGGGAAGAGGTCGACCGGATTCAAGAGGGACTTTTAGACATTCGCCGGGCTCTCACCGTACAGGCAGAGGGGTCAGTCGACTATGTGATGCCGGGGTACACACATCTCCAGCGGGCACAGCCGGTCTCGTTTGCGCATCATCTTCTAGCGTATTGCCAGATGTTTCGGCGTGACGGGGAGCGCTTGAGGGATGTCCGGAAGAGGACAAATGTCCTTCCCCTCGGTGCAGGTGCCCTGGCTGGGACGGGGCATGCGATCGACCGGCGTCTGGTGGCAAAAAAGCTCGGCTTCGATTCGGTTGCTCAAAACAGTATGGATGCGGTGAGTGATCGGGATTTCGCCATCGAGTTTGCGGCGGCGGCTGCAATTTCGAGCATGCACCTGAGCCGGTTGGGAGAGGAAATAGTTCTTTGGGCGAGCGGGGAATTTGGTTTTATTGAGATGCCAGATGCCTTCGCGACAGGAAGTTCGCTCATGCCACAGAAAAAAAATCCGGATGTAGCCGAAATCGTTCGGGGAAAAAGTGGGCGCGTGTATGGTGACCTGATGGCTCTTCTGACGATCATGAAGGGTCTCCCGCTCACCTATAATCGGGATATGCAGGAGGACAAAGAACCTCTTTTTGATGCGGCCGATACGCTTCGCTCTTCACTCGAAGTCATGGTGCCACTGGTGGCCTTCATGCGCCCGTGCAAGGAGCGGATGGCCGAAGCCGCCGAGGGAGGATATATGACGGCGACCGACTTGGCGGATGCCATGGTTCGCCGAGGTATTCCTTTCCGGCAGGCGCATCACGCGGCAGGTCGGGCGGTGGGAGTTGCGTCCAAAAAGGGAATTTCTCTTGCCGACCTCACCGGGTCCGATCTGGCTAGAGCCGACAGGAGACTCCAATCCACCGATCTGCGGGCGGCCGATCTTGGACGTGCCCTGACGGCCCGCACGAGCGAGGGCGGCACTTCAAGGCGGAGTATCCTCCGCCAGATACGAGAGGAGAAAAAACGTCTTGGTCTCTAGTTGGGATTCGGTGCGGGCAATCGCTTTGGTTGTATTGGCGTCTTTTTTTCTGGCAGCGCTCGGATGTGGCGCAAAAGGAAAGCCGAGGCCCCCAGAAAAGCCAATTATTAAGGGGTTGTAAAATTATAAGTGGAAGATTTTGTGCGCTCCATTTGGAGGTTTAGATAACGATATGCACCATTTCGAGTACCGGGGCGGGGAGCTCCACGTCGAAGGCGTTTCGGTGGCCCGCTTGGCTGAGGAACTGGGTACGCCATTGTATATCTATAGCCACGAGACACTGGTTCGCCATTTTCGTGTGTTTGACGAGGCGTTCGCGGGGGTGGACCACCTGATTTGCTTTGCCATGAAGAGCAACTCGAATATCGCCATCCTGCGCCTGTTTTCAGAAATGGGTGGGGGGCTTGATATTGTATCGGGAGGAGAGCTTTTCCGCAGTGCCCGGGCAGGTGTGCCCTCCGATCGGGTTGTTTTCGCTGGCGTGGGTAAGTCCGACGATGAAATCGCCTACGCCCTCGAGCAAGGCGTCCTTATGTTCAATGTCGAGAGTGAGGACGAACTCCGCAACATCGATCGAGTAGCCGGCCAAATGGGAAAGCGGGCCGCCGTGGCCGTTCGGGTTAATCCGGATGTGGATCCTGAGACGCATCCCTACATCGCGACTGGAATGAAAAAGAGCAAGTTCGGGATCGATATCTCCCAGGCTCTTGGTCAGTACCGGACCGCCGCGACTCTCCCCAACCTGAACGCTATCGGCTTACATTGTCATATTGGCAGCCAAATCACCCAGACGGGCCCCTTCGCTGAGGCCTCGGTGAAGGTAGCCGAATGTGTCCGCGCCCTTAGAGAGGATGGGCACGACATCCGCTACCTAAATGTGGGCGGCGGATTGGGGATTCCCTATGAAGACGAGACCCCCCCCTCACCGAAAGAGTATGCGGACGCCATCCTGCCTCAGCTTCGAGACCTTGGGTGCTCCCTCGTGTTCGAGCCGGGCCGAGTGATTTCAGGCAACGCGGGGATCATGGCAACTCGTGTGCTATACGGAAAGGAGAACGAGGAGAAACGATTCGTCATCGTTGATGCGGGGATGAATGACCTTATCCGGCCCAGCCTCTACCAGGCCTTTCAGGATATCTGGCCGGTGGAGGAGGCAGTTAAGCTCAGGCCCCAACAAAAGGTGGACCTTGTCGGACCCATATGCGAAAGCGGCGATTATTTGGCAAAAGATAGGGAGCTTCCCGAGCTCAAGCGGGGCGACTTGGTCGCCGTCATGAGTGCAGGTGCCTATGGTTTCGCGATGGCCTCAAATTACAATTCGCGCGGTCGCCCGCCTGAGGTCCTGGTTTCTGGCAATGCGCATTATATCATCCGTGAGCGCGAAAACTACGAGGATCTAGTTCGTGGGGAGCGCATCCCGGCGTTCATCACGGGAAAGTCCGACTGAAGATGGAGCCAAATATCCGATTTACCAAACTCAACGGAAGCGGGAATGATTTTATTTTTATCGACAACCGTGACGGCCGGCACGACGTGGATAGCATGATCGATTTTGTCCGCAATGTCTGTCGGCGCGGAGTCGCCGTGGGCGCTGATGGAGTGATGTTCATAGAACCCAGCGAGCGTGCCGATTTTAAGTGGCGTTTTTTTAATGCGGATGGCAGTGAAGCTGAAATGTGCGGAAACGGGGGTCGCTGCGCTGTCCGATTTGCACGGCATCTGGGGATCGAATCCGATCCAGTCTCCTTCGAAACGATTGCTGGAACCATCGACGGCTCGATTGAAGGCTCAATGGTCAAGCTGCGCATGACGGAGGCCTTCGGTTTCAAGGCGGGTGTGGAGGTGGATATTAACGGACGTCGAGCCACACTCGATTGCTTGAACAGCGGAGTTCCCCATGCCGTTGAATTTGTCGACGACGTCGAAACAGCCGACGTGACCAGGGAAGGCCGCCTGGTCCGGTACCATGAGGGTTTTTCCCCAGCCGGAACGAATGCGAACTTTTGCCAGGTAAGCGGGGTGAATTCTATTATTCTCCGGACCTACGAGCGCGGGGTGGAGGATGAGACACTGGCCTGTGGGACTGGGGCAGTAGCCGCCGCTATCTTGGCCGCGGCACGAGGGTTGGTAGAACCTCCGGTGGCTGTCCAGGTCAGGAGCGGCGAGATTCTGACAATTTATTTCACGGGCCGGGGCACTGACACTTCTGATATCTACATGCAGGGCGAGACACGCCTCGTCTATGACGGGGAGATGACAGAAGAGGCTTTTTTAGAGTAAAGATCCGGTTCTGCGTGGATCGATTTTTGTAAAATAAGGCGAGCTTCTTTAGTGAGAGGCCTGCCTTTTTCTATTTGTTCATGCAAGCTATCGGCTGGGCCCTTCGTGTTCTTTCATTTTGCACTTTAGGCTGCTGGGTCCGCGATGTTTTTTCAATTTGTGCGTCATTCGAACTTTTTGGTGGTTCCTCTTGTGCCGGCGGAGCAGGGCAGTTAAATTTTTCCGTTGCTCGGACGTAAGAACGGTTTTTCCTCTCTCGATAGTGGCGATGCGGTCCAGGGCTAGGTCACCTCGCTTTTGGGCAATGGCCCGGACGTATTTTTCCACTTCCACGAGTTCAACCTTCTCCTTCTTCAAAGCCTTTCGGAGGTCAAAGCGTAAGGTCCGAAGAATCGCTCGCTCGCTGATATTCCTGCGGATAAAATTGTCGCGTAGGCCCCCCATTTTTTTTATCTGGTCTTTGCTGAGCTTCAATTCGTCTCTGAAGCGGAGTGCTAAGGAAATGATCGATCTGTGTTTCCGATGGTGGCGGAACCGCCCCGTTGTCCGCATGTGATGTCCGGAGCGATAGCTCTGCCAATCGCTCCTCCCGCTGCCGTGGGCGGAGGAGATTTTGGCTAAAGAAAGCCCTGCTGCTGCAATCGCGGCGATGGATATAATTTGAATTTTCCAATTCATACCAAACTCCTTTAATCAGTGGCGAAAATAGATTTTTGATTTTTTTTTATCCCACAGTGCTAACTGGACGCTGGGTACTCAAGTATATGGGAATGCTGTCATTTGTCGCAGCCTCCGGAACAGGTCGTTAAATTTGGTGGCGGAATGAGTTTTTGAGTGCCTTATTTCTCAATTGGTCTATGAACGTTCCGTAGCGCCTGCACAAGGGATTATAAGGGAGATGGTTTGGTCAAATGCCAGCATGATGATAAAAAAATGGTTCATGGCTCGCCCAATATGTGAGGAGTGATTTCCGCGCGGCACCCGCCTGCATATAACTATTTACGTCAGCGCCCAATCGGTCCCCCCGAGCCCAGTTATCTTCTTCGGAAAATGCGGCGGTACATTCGCTGCTTTTGTTCTTCGAACTCGCGGATGAGCTGGGCAAATTCGAGTTGCTGGTCTGAATGAAGGAGGGTTCGAATCTCGTTTCTTGCGTCATGAAGAATACGTTCCACTTGGGGATGCATCTCAATTCGAAGCTGCATCATTTTATTGTGCTGTTGTTGGAGGGCGGCCTGTATTTTTTGCATTTGATCCGTTTGCAAATTCAGGTCGCGTTCTAAGCGGCGAATAAAATGGCGCTGCATGCGCCGGTCAGGATGATGGGCGCGAAATTTTGTTTCCTTGGTCGAGAATTTTACGTTTTTATCTTTACGAGCATGCCACCGGCCGGCGAAATAACCTGTTCCGCCCCCTGCAGCGAATACGGCGATTAGCACCAAGGCCACCTTTTCCCGAATCCCTCCAAAATCCCGCCAGTTTAACATTAGCCTTCCTCGTGTTTTCCGTGCTCAGGGAGCTGGGGAAGTGTATGCGATGAATCGAAGCAATTCATCGCCGTTTTTAGATTGAATTGCATCGACCATTTGCTCTTCCTGTAAACGTATCGATGTCTCCGGAAGTTTGGCATGCGCGTGAAGGGCCAACACTTGGGTAGGGGGAGGGGCGGTAGATTGGCTCAGAAATGTAAAAGCCATGATGAGAAATGCACAGGCGGCGCCGAAGGCAAAGCGAGGGCCGGCAGCGGCGAGCGCTGCCCAGATGTTGACGGGGTCACGTGGAGCGCCGCCAAGAGCATGGAGGTCGGGCCGGATGTTTTTCCAAATTCGGTTCCCTTCATCTGGAAAATCCTGCCGTGCAGAGCGAAACATTTTCTTGAGAGCGCGGATATCCGCATCGCTCGGGTCGTCCAGACTGGGAGAGTCCCATTTGTTGGCCTTCTTCAACGCCCGTTGCCATTCTTTCCAGCGAATAATCATGGTGCGTGCCTCATGTTTTCAGCTGCGCGGATGAGATGTGCGCGGGCCCGGTTTAAGCGCGAACGGACCGTGCCGGGCGGAATTCGCAATGCCTGTCCGATTTCTTTGTAACTCATATCCTCAAGTTCCCGCATTACAAGAATGCTCCGGTGTTTTTCTTTTAGCTTGCCAAGAAGCCGCCGCAGTGTCGCGGAGGATTCAGAGCTATTATTTTCTTCCTCATCCTGATGTTCTAAATCGCACGGTTCTAACTCTTCGGAGGTGTGTATTGAAAATTCATCCAGTGGCAGCATGGGTGGCGGCGAGCGGCGGAGGATGTCACAACAATGATTCACCGTGATTCGATAGAGCCAGGTCGAAAATTTCGAATCTCCCCGAAAATCGGGAAGAGCGAGATACGCTTTGACAAATACCTCTTGAACGGCGTCGTCCGCGTCGTTTTGGTTTTCTCGCAAGATTCCCCATACGAGCCGCTGGACCCGCCCGGAAAATTTTCGAACCAATGGGGCAAATGCATCAGGGTCCCCCGCCTTACAGCGGTCTACCCAAATGGTGTCTTCCTCGGTGGTCGGAGCGGGCTCCAAGATGCCTATCCCCAGAGTGGTTGTCGCTTCCAGGTTCGCATCCTCCACTTTCCATCGAATGGGCGGTATGATTCAAGTTGGTCCGGGAGCCATTCCTTGACTGTATATTAAGACGCGGTCAGGTTCCCCGGTTACAGAAGGCATGAACTACTTCAATTCGTGTATCTTAACGGTTGAAATTATTTGACTTTACCTATTTTGAGGGGATAAGGCCGTGGTGACAGGGGTAGTGGTGGCGGGAGCGGGTGGACGGATGGGGAGCCGGATTATCAAACAAATTGTATCGACAGAGGATTTGACCCTGACGGGCGCCCTTGAGCGTGAAGATTTTCCGGATTTGGGCAGTGACGCCGGCCAGAGCGCGGGGGTGGGTCCCCTGGGAGTCGAAATCACTTCAAGTCCTGCGGCAATCGAGGGGGATGTGGTCATCTCATTTGCCATTCCGGAGGCGAGTCTAGCCCATGCTCGCATGGCCGCCGAAAGGAGGATGGCTATCGTGATTGGAACGACTGGCCTTTCGGATACCCAGCGGGGGGAGATCGACAAAATCGGCGGGAAAATTGCCTGTGTCCTCGCGCCCAACATGAGCATTGGCGTGAATGTGGCGTTCCGTCTGATTGAGGAGGCTGCTCGCCTCCTAGGCGATGGATACGATGTTGAGGTTTTGGAAGCGCACCATAATCAGAAGATTGATGCGCCTTCTGGCACGGCGGTCCGAATGGGAGAAATCCTCTCGCAGACTCTGGGAAGGGAGTACCCCGGCGATGCCGTTTTTCACCGAGAGGGGGAGACCGGCAAGCGGCCCGCCGGGGCCATCGGGATGCAGACCCTGCGTGGTGGGGACGTGGCCGGGGAACATACGGTCTACTTTTTTGGGATGGGCGAAAGAATCGAGATCACTCACCGGGCGTCAACACGGGATAATTTCGCTTCGGGTGCAATTCGCGCGGCGAGTTGGGTGGTCGGACAGAATCCCGGGTTGTACGATATGGCCGACGTCCTAGGGCTTTAGAGAAGTCCAAGCCTCTTGAGTCCGAAGAATTGGAGGCGGTATTTATGGATCCCAATGTGATATCGGTTTCCCGGCGGACAGACGTTCCAGCGTTTCATTCTCGTTGGTTCTACCGAAGGCTGGATGCCGGTTTTGCCGAGTATCAAAATCCATTTAACGGAAAAGTGTGCCAGGTGTCATTGGAGCCAGAAGATGTCCGCGCGTTTGTCTTCTGGACGCGGAACGTAGCTCCGATGATGCGCAATTTCGCGCGGCTTGAGGAGCGGCAGATCCCTTTCTACTTCCTCTACACAATAAATGGCTACCCAAAAACCCTGGAGAGCGCGAACCCGCCCCTTGCCCAGGCGGTGCAGGCGTTTCGCCGCCTCTCAAAGCGGATTGGACCTAAGCGTGTGCGCTGGCGGTACGATCCGATCATTCTTGCCCGGGAGACAGGACCCGAATTCCACAAACGAAATTTCGAATGGATCGCTGACCGGCTTGAGGGGGCTACAATGGAGTGCATATTTAGCTTCATGGACCTTTATGGGAAGGTGAGACGGAACATGGCGGCCATGCCAGAGGGGTTTCAACCGGAGGAGACGAATTTGACCCGGCGCCAGGCTCTGGCGTTGAGTTTGGCAAATATTGCCGAGAGACGGGGAATTCGCCTGCTTGCCTGTTGCGAAGACGATATCACCGAGGAGATAGCGAGTGCAGAGCCTGTAGGGAGGATAGGAAAAGCGCGGTGCATAGATTCGGACTTAATTGTCCGCTTGTCAGGGTCGTTGCGAAAAATCCCCCGTAGGCCTACCCGCGCCGAATGCGGCTGCGTCGCCTCCCGCGATATCGGCGGGTACGATACTTGTCCCCATGGGTGTATCTACTGCTACGCTAACGCTAGTCCTGGGGTTGCAGTCCGGCGTTTCCGGCAGTGCAATCCTGCCCTCCCAATGCTTTGAATCGAGGGAAGGTGGCGCTCTGTCGCTAAATCTTTTAAACCCCTTTTGGTTTTGTAGAGTGGGAAGCGCAAAATTCCGAATGACCTGGAATCATCTATAGAATTGAGGAAGGAGAAGTCATGGCCCAAGAGATTCAAACCAAAGGTGTTGAGTACATAAAAGCCGGTGACGGGAGAACAGTTGCGCAGGTGATCCGGCACGACTTCGATGACTATGGTGCGTTCCCACCCCATCTGGATACTGATGAGGAAAAAGCACATCTCGCCGAGGCTTACGGGAATATCGATCCCCAGGCGGAGAGGCAGACGAAGGCCCATATGACGGCAGATAAGCTTCCCCTTCAAATTATTATGCTCAACCGGAATCCAGGGGCGGTGGTGAAGCCTCATTATCATCTCGTGACTGAGCGGCCAACAAACACAACGCGGCACCAGATAATGCTTTGCCGGTCAGGAAAGATGCGAATCAACATTTATTGCAAAGAAGGGGAGCATCTGAAGGATGTGGAGCTTGACCCCGGGGATTTGATTTTGATGTTCGAGGGCCATTCAATCGAGTTTCTGAAGCCGGGAACCAAAGCTATCGAAATCAAGGAGGGACCGTTCCCTGAGACCGATGCTGCGGATAAAATCGATTTTTGATTGGCAATAGGGGGGGCTTCATTCGCGATAAGATGGCTTTGAGCCTCTGGAAAAATTCCCGAACAACAAAAGGTTGTCCGGCAATACTTGGGCAGCCTTTTTGTTAAGCCAGAGGGATTTCTTATTTATGTTAGGCCTAGGCTCTTGGCCATTTTTTTTGTCTCAGATATGTAAATTCTTTGAAGATCGCCAGTGGGCAAAAGAGGTTTTTGATATCTGCCAAGAAATTGATTGCCCTTAGACCAAAATTCCCGAACTTTCAGGGCGGCATCGAGGGTGCCGTTACTTTTATTGTCAATAAAAATGTAATAAAACCGGCTTTCCTGATTTTTGTTGGCGCTGAAGAATATTTCGTCCTTATGGTAAATGTTTTCCCCGAAGGGCGTGGAGGGTACTTGAAGGGTCAGTGTCCGAGGTCCGAATATTGAATCGGAAACTTTTACAAAATAATTTTTTCCTCCAATTTTATGGGCGACGGTGTATTCATTTCTACCAAGTTTTGGTTTTTTATTTTGAATCGCGAATGCGCTAATTTTGGAATACAAAGAGGAATTCACCATTTTGAGGAAATTGTTCGAAATTGCCCAGACAAAAATTAACGCGGCAGCAGCAACCATTCCGATGATAGCTGGGGACCTCTGGGCTTTTTGAGCCGAGTGGTCCATCTGGCGCTGCTCCGCCAAATCCTCTCTCAACTCTGAAAGAGGCTTATACAAATTCTCTGCACTGATTTCAAGAGGACGCAATGGTTCCAGTTTGGGCTCTTCTTTAGGAGCAGACTTGCTTTTCGCCCCTGCGGACGGAGCCCCTGTGAGCGCGGGTTCACCGCCACCAGGGCCACCTGAAGCATAAAACTCTTGGTTTATTTGGACATATTTTGCCCATTTGGATGGCAGGTCGCCCTCGGCAAATATTGCTTCGACCGGACAGGCGGGCACGCAGGCCGCACAGTCGATGCATTCGCCCGGGTCGATATAGAGCATCTCGCTCGATTCATCCGATGCTTGGTGTATACAGTCAACCGGACAAACATCGACGCAGGCTGTATCTTTTGTTTCAATGCAAGGTTCTGCGATGACAAATGTCATCGGATAAATTTCCTCCCATCAAAATTCATTTCTCTGACCCGGGCGGTGCCGTATGAAAATCCCACTGCGGTATGACTTTACAACTACAAAGACGGGACGAATATTACCACAAGGAACATTTCGGTCCACACCTCAGACTCTACGGAGGAAGAATTTTGGATGATAGGGGATGTTGCAAGAGCGCGCCCTATTACCGTGGGTTGGGGTCCGAGCTGTTTTTTCTTGAAGGCCTTGGAACCTTTCTCGTCCTAAAGAAAGTGGGGTTGGAGAATTAAGACTCTCCTGGAAGAGGCTACACCTAAATGTAGGTATCTACAGTGCCGTCGGGAAAAAGGGATTTGCTTGCCGGTAGTTGTCGATGTTCTACTTGAACTCCATTTATTTCCAATAAATAAGCCCTAATCTGTTAAAATAATACGGGTTATCCGAATTGGACAGCAAGGAAAATGAAAGCTCATTCGCTCCTTGGCAGGAGTCCATTTTATTGGCGTAGTACGCCGAACAAGAACATTCGATACTCTAGGTCTTCACAAACACGGAAATGAGCCCGAACAGGGCAGCTGGGCAGATAGAGTTTTAACAACGCTTAAATATGGCACCATGAAAGTATCACTTTCAATTAAGATTAATCCGAAAAATATTTCGGTCGACTAAAACTTTAAATTACAATTATTAAGCGAACAAAGCTCATCTTTTTCAGGTAAAAATGCAGATTTATCATTGAAACATATGATAGTCTGCTGCTTTTTGAAATGACTTGTCGGTTATGGGGTGCCATGCTAGGTTTTCACCGCGTTCCCGAAAATTTCATTAGAAAATAAATTGTTTTCCCTTAAATTGGCTATTTTCATCCTAATGAGGTGACCGATGTCTTCATTTTCATTTGAGCGGGCCGAGCGCCTAAAGCGTCTTCCTCCGTATCTCTTTGCTGAAATTGACCGAATGAAGAAAGAAGCCCAGGACGAGGGATGGGACATTATCAGCTTGGGTATTGGTGACCCTGATCTTCCGACGGCAAGCCATATTATAGAAGAGCTTTCCGTGGCTGCCCGGCGGCCCCAAAATCACCAATACCCATCTTATGAAGGGATGGACATATTTCGGAAGGCTTGTGCCGATTGGTACGAAGGTCGGTTTGGGGTCACTCTCAATCCGAAGAGCGAGGTTCTTTCTCTTATTGGTTCAAAAGAGGGAATCGCTCATATCCCGCTGGCATTCATCAATCCAGGAGATTATTCCCTTGTTCCCGATCCTGCCTACCCTGTATATGAGGTTGGGACTTATTTTGCTGACGGGCAGGTCTACTTTATGCCCTTGGCCGAGGAGAGGGGATTTTTGCCCAATTTGGGTGATGTTCCCTCTGAAGTTGCAAATCAGTCAAAACTCTTATTTTTAAATTACCCGAATAATCCCACATCCGCTTGTGCCGAAGTAGAGTTTTATAACGAGGTGGTCGAATTCGCTCGAAGTCACAACATCATTGTTTGCAGCGACAACGCCTATTCAGAGATGGCGTTCGATAACTATCGCCCAGTGAGTTTTTTGAATGCTGAGGGAGCAAAAGGGGTTGGTGTAGAATTTCATTCACTCTCTAAGACCTACAATATGACGGGGTGGCGAATTGCTTTTGCCGTGGGAAATTCGGATGTTTTGGCTGGTTTGGGCGCGATCAAGACCAATGTGGATTCGGGTGTTTTTCAAGCGGTCCAGGAGGCAGCGATTGAGGCTCTGGGTGCTGATCAAAGTTGTGTCGAGGAGATGTGTGAAATTTACCAAGGCCGGCGTGATGTGATGCTCGATGGTCTTGCTGCGCTCGGCCTGGAGGCAAATAAGCCAAAAGCAACTTTTTATGTCTGGGTAAAATGTCCGGAAGGCTATTCTTCATCCGAATTTTCCGCGCATATTTTAAAAAAGTGCGGCGTCGTAACAACGCCTGGAATCGGATTTGGCCCCTCCGGAGAGGGGTACATTCGGATGGCGCTTACCGTTGCTGAGGATCGTATCCTAGAGGCCATCGCCCGTATGGAGAAAGCAGGGTATTGAGGGAGGAAGCACGTATCTTCGTCTCGCTTGGTGCGAACCTGGGTGATCCAGTGGGCCAGATCAAAGAGGCAGTGAAGCGTCTCAAAAGGGTCCCCGCCATTCGTTTTCAGGGTGCGTCATCCTTTTATTTTACAGAGCCCGTTGGTCCGGTCGAACAGCCCCCGTTTGTCAATGCCGTCATTGAAATGGAATCACTCTTGTCAGCGGAAGATATTTTGGTCTTTATTCTTCAGATAGAAAAGGATCTTGGTCGAGAGAGGTCCGCTCGCTGGGGACCCCGCAGGATTGATTTAGATCTCCTTATGTACTCTGGCCAGACAATAGAATCTCCGGGTCTCAGGGTACCCCATCCAAGCATGCACGAGCGGCGATTTGTCTTGGAGCCATTGGCTGAATTAGCTCCAGAAATGATTCATTCCCCTAGCAGGAAAACGGTTGCACAACTCCTCTGCGAATTGCCGAAAGAAGGCCCTTGGATCAAGCGTCTCGATGAGCAGTGGACTTAGGACTGGGTGTTCCCTGTTCCTAGAGTCCTTGCCCGTGTAATTTTGCATTGTTTTCATCCCGAAAAGTCTGAGAGTATATAGAGGTGCGCCAGAATTCAGGGTGCAAACAATAGCCCGTTGGAATTCGTACGGAATTCCGCCCCATTTCCTGCGCAGGGCATTTTCCGGTAACTAGTGCCCGAATCTGGGTGGCTTGTCTGATGGAAGATTCGGCCTGGGGGTAAATGGACCCAAATGATGGAAATCGTTTCCTCTCCGGCTAAAATGCAGAGTTTGGTGGAATCTCTACGCTTGAAAGATGGGCCTCTAGGTTTAGTGCCGACCATGGGAGCCCTTCACGAGGGGCATATCCATTTAATCGATCGCGCGATTTCAGAGTGTCCTGTCGTTGTAGTCAGCATTTTTGTGAACCCCACTCAATTTGTTCCGGGTGAGGATTATGACACCTATCCAAGAAATCGTGATTCGGATATCCGAATTTGCCAATCAAAGGGTGTTACTGCAGTTTACGCTCCAACCCCTGATGTTATGTACGGAAAGGATTTTTGCACTTGGGTTGAGGTTCCCTCACTAGCGGGGGGGCTCTGTGGACCACACAGGCCGGGTCATTTCAGGGGAGTTACAACTGTTGTTGCCAAATTGTTCGCGGCTTGCAAACCCGATCGAGCGTATTTTGGCGAAAAAGACTATCAGCAATTCATTTTGATTCGCCGGATGGCCTTGGATTTGAACTTGGGCACTGAGGTCATCGGCTGTCCGACGGTGCGCGAAAAGGACGGGCTAGCGTTGAGCAGTAGGAACGTCAATCTTAAGGGAGATGAACGCGAAAGGGCCCTTTCCTTGAGTCGGGGGCTGCGCAAAGCAATTGAATTATACTCTGAGGGGGAAAAAAAAGCCGCCAGCCTGATCCAGGTGGTTAGGCTTGAACTCGAATTGGCGCAGGCCAAAACCGATTATATCGAGGTTGTCGATTCTGAAACGATTGAACCCCTTGTGCGGGTCAAGGAATCTGCCCGAATAGCTGTTGCGGCTAGTATTGGGAAAACGCGCCTGATCGATAATATGCCTCTGGAATCTGAGCGATGAAGGGCTGGGATTTTTTTAAGGGTGCACATTTCCGGGCGAAGTTTTTTATTTTCCTGATGACGGCACCCGTAGCAGGTCTGGCGGCCTCTTCAGTCCTCTCTCAAGAGAGGGAAACGCCTGTTCAAATTCTTCTTTTCGGTCTGAAAGCGTATCAGGATAAATTTTATAGCCCTGCCGCCGATGCTCTTGCACGCTATCTGAATGTCCGGCCTGAAGGTCAAAGAGCGGTAAATGCCCGGTATTTTCTCGCCGAAGCTCTGCGTCATGCTAAGAGGATTAAAGAAGCCATATCAGTGCACCGGGAGTTTTTGAGACGGCATTCGGAGAATAGACGGGCATCAAAAATCCAGTTTCATTTGGCTGGTATGCTTCAAAAGCTAGGGGATAACTCGGGTGCGGCCAGGGTGTATGCATCGATTCCCAATGGGCCGTTCCGTGCCGAGTCGGTTTATCAAGTGGCAAAAATTCGACTTAAGTTCCAGGAATGGGGGGATGCTGCGGTCGCATTGAAGGAGTTTGTCGACCTTTTACCGAACGATTCTCGTGTAGAAATGGCCGAATTTGAGCGCGCAAGAGCAATCGAACAATTGAAACGTTATGAAGAATCGGAAGTTTTATATCAATCAGTAGTTGGCCGTTATCCAAAGAGTCCTAGAAGTCGGAGGGCTCGCCTGCGTCTGGGATTTATTCAATTGCACTTGAAGAAATATGCGCAGGCCGAAGCGTCTTTGCGGGACGTCATGAATAGGAACCCAGAAGATGCGAGTCGTCCTGAACTCCCCCTGGCTCTTGCGGCGAGTCTTTATGCCCAAAAAAAATATCGAAAAGCTGCTGTGGTGTTTGAAGAAGTGCTCTCATTTGACCTATCGCCTGGCCAACGCCGGAAAGCGATGCGTGGTGCGGCCGATTCTTGGTGGGTGGAAATGGAATACCAACGCGCGGCTAATGCTTACCGTCGAATAATTGCAAGGGAAATGGGAGCGTCCAAGATGTTGGGCCGATTTTTTCGGAGCATAAAGTATTCTGGGGGCTGCGGCTGGAGCGGTCGCGAAGCGCTCCAGTTTGCCAACGGGGCGGCCAGACGCGGAGCAGAATTGACTCCGGAGGACCGGCTGTTGTTTGCCGGATGCCTGCAAGCATCTGGCATGCAAGCTGAGGCATTGGAGCAATATGGAATTGTTGCCAAATCTTCTAGCCGGTTGCCTGTTGGATTTGCGGCCAATTTGAAAATGGCCGAGCTTCTGGAAAAATCAAACCATCTCGCTGATGCCACTGTAAAATTTGAAGAATTACTATCCGGAATCGAAAGCCTTAAGGATAGCGAAAAAAAAGCTCACCCCGAACTACTTGCTGGGTTGTACCAGGGAGCCCTTCGCGTCGCGGCAATATATTTTCAAAATGGAAAATGCAAACCTGCAGTTCGCCTGACATCGTTAATTCCTCGGACGCGAGTTCCGGCAAAAAATAGGGCTGAAATGGCTTCTCTTCACGCAGAGTGTGCTTTTCTGTTAGGACAATTCGATGAGGCCAGTCCTTATTTCAGGAAGGTTTTGGCAGGGACCCGGCGTCCAAAACTGATATCCCATGCCCTTTTGCGCCTGGCTGAAATTGCAGAGGCCCGGGGAGATAAGAAGACTGCACTGCAGAGGATTAAGGAGGCTCTCCCTCACTTGGCGACAAAAATGCGGAGGGAAGCTCGGCTGAGCGCAGGCCGCCTGTATCGAGAGATAGGAAAATTAAAGGAGAGCCGGGCCGTTCTCCTGCCTTTTGCTATAGATGAAAAGGGAGACCCCAAGCGAAGAAGGGAAATTTGGCTTCTCCTGGCGCATGATTCTGCATCCGCTGGTGAATGGACAAAAGCCAACGAATTTCTCGAGTATTGGAATGCTCTATCTCCTTCCGATCGGCAGGCAGGGCAGATTTTGTGGGTCCAAGTCCTTTTCCAGTTGGGCCATTGCTCGCGTTCTGTAGAAGTGGCGGGAAAAGCTCTTGTCGGCAAAATGGAAAAACCTAGGCGACTGAGTCTGCTGCGCATATCCGTATGGTGTTTGTTGAAGGAAAATTTTTTTTCCGAGGCGTCTACTTTGTCTGAGGAAATTTTGGTGTTGAATCCAGAAGATGCCGAAGTATCTTATCAATTGGGAGCCATATTTGAGAAGACATCAGAATTTGGTCGGGCGGCAAATGCATACGAGTCGTTTGTGGAGCGATTTCCTTACCATCCCCTAGTTGCAGAGGCGGCATTTAGATTGGGAAGCTTAAGGGATTCAGAAGGAAATCGGAAGGCGGCCCTGAAGGCTTATCGCATTGCTTCACGCTCCTCCCGGAAGAAAATATATGAGCCGGCCAGGTATGAAATTGCCCTGGACCTCGAGGCTCGGGGGATGAAAAAAGAGGCACTTACCTCCTTCGGGCTCCTTGCGTCAGGAAATTTGTCTACTTCTAAATGGCGCAGGGCCGCCGGATGGCGTGCAGCAGCTCTGTTGGAGCAGCGCGGGGATTGGAAACGTGCAATAGTCTATTACTCGCGAATTGGTAAAATCATCCCGGCTGACGGGGCCGAGGATGACCCTAGGGTTCGGGAGGGACGCCGGGCAGTAGCCCGGGCAAATAAGATTGTGGCTTACCTCAAGGCAATTGAAGATCGTAAAGAGAAGATAAAAAATCAAGTTCCGTTATTTCGGTGAGAACAATGGAAGAAGCCGCTTGGCCACGCAAGTTTTCATTTAAGGTAATCTTTGGGGTTCGAACTGTATTTCTCGTTGCCGTAATTGGAATATATGGAGGCCCTGGTTTTTGTTCGGAAAAGGCGTCTGGAGGAAAACTATCCGTATCCCTGCCGGAAGTTGTCATTGAGTCGCCCAACATTGAGCGGCTTATCGCCCAGCGTGTTCGTCCCACTCCGCCCATACAGCTTGGGGTTCGAGTCCCCAAGATTTTTCCCCGTGTGACTATTCCAGAGATATCCTTTCTTCCCCGTCCAATTCCTCCGGAAGGTAATCCGGATCCAGAGTTAGCAAATGCTTCAGGCAAACTTTCTCGTCTCTTTGGGGATGTGAATATTGTGTTTGAAAGTGGTTTAGCTTACTTGAAAAAAAATGCGCCCGTCGAGGCGCTTGTTTTGTTCGATGAAGCTTTGAAATTGGCAAAGACGCCTAGCCTGAAGGCGGCTTCTCAGTTTTGGGCTGCAGAGGCTTTGATGAAACTTGGACGGCAAGAGGAAGGTATTCAAAGGAGACGAAGTCTCTTGGAAATGAAATCCCCTTTGGCCAAGCGATATCGGGCTGCAGCCCGCTACGCAATTTCCCTGAAACATTGTGAGGAAAAGAGTTATGCAGGCTGCTTGCGGTGGATCGGTTTGGGGGAATGGCCGGTTGGTGGTTTTGCATCGGCTGAGGCGCACTTTCTTAGAGCCTGGGCCTATATCAAAATGGACGCCCACCAGCGAGCAATTGAAGCTCTCCAAAATTTGATTTTAGAGGAGAATCCACATTCTCTGAAAGCCCTTGTATCTATCGGTCATTTAAATTTGATGGTGGGGGATCATTCAAGCGCGGAAAAGGCATACTTGCAGGTCGAATTATCTCGTAGGTCGAGAGGAAGAAAAAATCCTAATCTTTTAGGTGAAGCGCTCAACGGATTGGGGTGGTCGCGCCTCCTTCTTGGAAAATTAGAAGAAGGGGGTCACGCTTTTGCTCTTTTAATTCAAAGATATCCGGATCATCCGCTTGTGCAGTCCGCCGAATCTGGTGTAATCGCCGTACAAATTGAGGCGAATGTGGGAAAGGCGAGGCTCCTGCTAAAAGAATATTCCCAAAAGTATCCTGCCAGTGCTCAGATCGCGCCTTTGCAGCTGCAGATGGCATGGGCGCTATTTCGAGAGCGCGACTACCAAAAGGCACAAGAGTTGGCAGCATCCGTAAGCGATAACCATCCATTGGGACGCATTTACCGTCTTGGACGAATCATTGAAGGGCTAAGCTTGTACCACCTGGGAAAAGTAAGAGCAGCCTTCGGAATTTTGAGGCCAGAAGCCAAGAAGGCGCCCCTAGAAAACGGGGGTCGTGGGGCCGAAGGCAGTGTTTCCCGCTCGGCGGCGATGGCGACTGCATTTGCGGCTTTCCGGTTGAAAGACTATGCAGGGGCACAAGAGGTGCTCAAACACTGGGCATTTTCCCCTGGTGCCTCAAAAGGTGCGCAGGCCTCGGACGATGAGGCGGCTCTTTGGTTTGGAGAGGCGGCATTTGAAGCGGGAGCTCTTGACCTAGCACGTCGCGCACTAAATAAAATTCCCCAAAACTCGGACGAATGGTACCGGGCTCAGGCAGCTCTTGCATGGATTCATTATAGAAAAAAGGAATGGAACCAGGCAGCCGTTGCATTTGACCGAATATTTTCCTTTATGCCGCATGGGCCTCTTGCCGCAGAGGCGCTTGCCCGTGCAGGGGAGGCTCGATTCAATCTAGGCGATTATTCGGGGGCCCTCCGCGCGTTTGAGCGAATTGAAAAAGAATTTGCTGGCGAGGGAGTTGCCCACGATGCACTTCTCGAGAAAGGAAAACTTCTTTTCCGAAGAAACCGACTCGATGAGGCAGAAAAAATTTTCACTCGTTACCTAAAAAAATACCCTCAAAGCGGCACCGCTTTTCAAGTGAAATTTTGGAAAGCCCTAATCTTATTCCAGAAGGGGCACTATGTTGTGGCCCGAAGACAGTTGTTAGATTTTGCCGAACGTCATTCCAGGTCGCCCCTTGCTGCGGCAGCGTATTTGCGTGTAGGGGATGCATTTTACAATGAGGGGCGATACTCGCAGGCTGATCGTATGTATCGTCTGTTGATGAACCGCTTTCCAAAACATCCTCGGCGGCGGGATGCGGAGTATGGGCTAATATTGACGCGGTTGCGGCAAAAGGATTATCCAAGGTTCTTTTCGGAGTCTACAAAGTTCATCGAAAAATATGGGAATGATGATCTCGCTATTTCACTAGGTTTCCAAATTGGAGACATTCGCCTTATGCAGGGGAGGGTTGAGGCAGCTCTTAACGCCTACCAGGAGTTGATTACTCGGCATGGTTCGAGCCGTTTGGCTTCCCAAGCCCTGCTGCGAATTGCAAAAATCCACAAGCGCCGGAAAAAGTTAGATGCAGCTCTCGATACTTATGAATTATTGATTGCGAAATATCCCCAGAGCCCTTTGCGTGCCGACGCTATTTTTGGGATAGGCGAATCTCTAGCAGGTGTGGGCAGATGTGGCGAAGCTAGGGAAAGTCTTGAAGATTTTGTCAAGCACTATCCCGGGCACGATTATATTCCAGTTGCATATTATGAATTGGGTCGCTGTGCGGCAAAGCTCGACGATGGCACTGCTGCGGTAATTTACATGAGGAATGTAGTTGAGGATTCGAGAATTAGGGGTAGTGGCATTCAGGCCAACTCCTCGCTTCTTTTAGCTGCATTGCTCTCAAAACAGGGAAAATTAGTTGATGCAATTGAGGCTCTGAAGTGGGCTCTTTTGTCCAGCGACCCTAAAGTGGCGGTGGAGGCTCGATACAGCCGAGCTACCCTCCTTGCCCGCCGTGGGAACCGGATGGCGGCATCGGAATTTCTTAAGTTGACCTACCAGTTTCCGCGGCAGACAATATGGGTTGATAGGGCACTCGCTCGTGCGGGCGAATTGTACGAAAAGGCCGGACGGTATACGACGGCGCTTCGCATTTTTCGAAAAATACGACAGGTCACTCTCAGGGGTGCCATGCGGAAAGTGGCCGATGATGCGGTTGCGCGACTTTTAAGAAAAATGGCTTCTCATAGGTAGGATACTTAATAAAACCAAAAATCCGGGATGCCTTTTCTCTCTCGATGGATGAAGGGATGGACCACGATGATTGATTTTTTGGCTCGCGGCGGCGTGTTAATGATTCCGCTAGGATTATGCTCTGTCATTACTTTGGCAATTATTTTGGAGCGATCATTTAGTCTTAGAGCCAAACGCATCATTCGCCTCGATGTTCTTCAACGAGTAAAGGATCTACTCGCGGACAGCCAAATTGGGGAGGCGATGACCGTTTGCCGGCGGCAGCCTTCGGTGATGGGTCGAATTCTTCTTTCCGCCATAATGAATCATGATCGGGATCGAGAAGAACTTAAAACCATTGTCGAGGACGCAGGTAGGCAGGAGGTTCCCACTTTGGAGCGCTATTTAGGCATGCTCGGAACCATCGCTGCGGTATCTCCTCTGCTTGGGCTTACGGGAACAGTTTTTGGTATGATCCGGACATTCACCGTTATTAGTGAAAAGGGCATAGCACATCCTAGCCAGCTTGCTGGCGGTATTAGCGAGGCCCTGGTAACGACCGCATCGGGACTTGTCGTCGCAATTCCGGCGCTTATTTTTTATAATTATTTCACGGTCAAATCCGACCGCCTGATTCTCGAAATCGAAAAGCATTCGTTTCGGCTCGTCGACTCGCTAAAGAGATGACATGAAAATTAGGGAACACCGACGCATTCAAGCTGAACCTGGAATGACTGCAATGATCGACATAATTTTCCTTTTGCTCCTTTTTTTCGTTTTGAGTTCTTCTTTCATTCTTCAGCCCGGGATTAAAGTTCAACTCCCGCGAACCGTGACATCCGAGCAGCCTGCCCGAAAGGATTTAGTTTTAATTATTGCAAGGGACAAACGAATTTTCCTTAATAATGAACAGGTGCCATTCAATGACCTCTGGGGACGCCTCGAAAAAGAACTCAAGGTCCAGATTGGTGCGGCCCTAATCCTTCGTGCGGATCGTGACGTTCCGCACGGCTTCGTGGTTCGTGTGATGGACGTCGCAAAACAAGCCGGGGCAGCTCGAATTGCCATAGCGACCTCGCCCACTAAACGTCGAATAGAGAAGAAATAGCTCTTCATCTATCCAATACGGGAATAAAGTTAGGCGATGAGCGGCACTCTAATATCCGCGCTGGTGTTGTCTTTGGTTCTTCATGGGGGTTTTTTTATATTTGGCCCTGGAATTCAGTCGATTCAGGTTAAAAAAATTAAAGAAAAATCCATTGAAGTAGAGATGTTTTGGAAAGAAGTACCAATTCCTGATGCCCTTCAGCCAAGACCCATCCCAAAGGTTCCCGATCCTAAACCCCTAGATTTGAAGCGTTTATTGATTAGGAAAGAGATAGAGAGAAAAAACATTAAGCCAAATTTTAAAATAGAACATAAATTATCGCCATCCCCAAAAATTCAAAAGAGTCTTTTGGCGACCAGGATGCCAAGGTTGAACATGTCGCGCCCTGTGGCGCCTTTAAGCACTCTTGCATTTCATAAGAAAGGAAACTCCTCTACCACATCCGAAGAGATATCTCTCCCACTTGCTATGCTGGGTGCGGGGGAAGGATTGGCTCCAGGGAAGAATCCGGTGGTTGGGTTGCCCACAGAGGATGTTCGGCATTTCGAAAAAGAAGTATCCCGAAACGCAGTTCTGGGTGGTTCGGGAAGTGGGCGACAGTCCATCCGTGGGCCCGTCGCTGCGAGAAAGGTCGTTTTCCGTCCTCCTCCGCCAAAAGTGAAAAATCTTGAATCCTCGGGAGACATTGAACTTCGATTTTGGGTATTGCCCGATGGCACGGTGGGACGTGTGATACCGATACGGAAAGGTAACGTGTATCTTGAGACAGTTGCTTCAAATCATGTGCGGCAATGGCGCTTCTCCGCACTTCGCCACGATGAGCCTTCGCGCGAAGAATGGGGTCAAATCATTTACCACTTCCGGGTTCGATAGCTCAAATTAAACTAAAACGACCTTCAGTAGGAGGCATGTTTGTTGTGAGCGGTATTCCGATGGGGCTATATTTCGAAGACTTTGATGCCGGCTTCATTTGGAAAACAGCTGCGCGGACCATCGGCGAGGCAGATGTCACTTCGTTTGCGGGACTTACGGGAGATTACACCTACCTGCATACAGACGCTGAAGGTGCTTCAAGGTCGCCCTTCGGTGGCCGCATTGCACATGGTCTTCTAGGACTGTCTTACCTGTCCGGACTTGTTACCCGACTTGGTATTTTAGAGGGTACGGTAGAGGCTTTCATGGGCGTTGAGATGCGGTTTCTGAAACCCATCATGTTCGACGATACGGTTCACGCAGAAGTAGAAGTGGTAAACACCCGGTTGACAAGAAAGGGGCAGGGGCTGGTCACTCTGGGGATGAATTTGATAAATCAAAATAATGTAACCGTCCAGGAAGGCGAATTTTTGTTAATGGTCGCTAGGAAAAAATAGATTTTAGCCTCCGACAATTGGCGGGAATATGCAAAGCTCGGCGCCTTCGACGAGGAGAGCTTCTTTTTTTGCGTGACGACCGTTCAGGAGGATGACATAAGCATCTTCGTAGGAAATATTGTATCGATCCAAAATGTCCTTCACCTCCGTGCCTTCCTCGAATTCCACGCTGGCTGAGCCGTCCTCCTCCAACGTGGTAGGCATATTTTCTTCAAAATCTGCATAAAGGCGGAGCTGGAATTTCACTATTTCTCACTCTTGTTCTTCAAAACTTGCCTCGCGTAGGCGGTAGCGGTATCCAGGACTTCTTTGAGTGGAATGCCGGCCGATTCAGCCAGGTTCCGACAATCCTCAAATTCAGGAGCGAGGTTGACGGTTTTTCCTTTATAACGTCCCCGTTTCACGCGGACTTGCCCCCAAGGAAGTGTCACATCTATCCAGTTGCGTTCCACTGTAGTTCTCGCGGAAATTCGATGGCGAACACCAAGAGTGGTAGTTTCTTGGATTAAATAGAGGGTGAGAGCATCGTGTTTTTCTGGTGGGCATAAGGCGGTAAGAAGGGAGGCAGGTCTTCCTTTTTTCCCGATGGTGGGGGTAACGAATGCGTCCAGAGCTCCGCGAGACATGAGTCCTTCGATGATGTGGGGAAAAATTTCCGCGCTCATGTCGTCGATATTGGTTTCTAGGACGGAAACAATGTCCGGCTGAGAGGTGGCGTACGGGTTTGAACTGCTTTCACCTAAAAAAGCACGCACGATATTGGGGATTGGCTGATTCTTTTCTCCCGAGCCGTGCCCGACGGAGGCTACGGTCATCGAGGGCATTGTCTGGAAAGCTTCGGCACTCTCCGAGAGGAGGAGCGCCCCTGTTGGCGTCAGGACCTCACCCTCCATCCCGTTATCGGTGACAGGGATGCCTTCCAAGAGCTTGGCGGTCGCGGGAGCCGGTACCGGCATTCGTCCATGGGTAGTCTCAACGAATCCTTTGCCGAGTGGAAGGGGGGAAGAGATAACCCTTTCGATGTCCATGAGTTCAAGTGCAATAAAATAACCGCAGATATCTATAATGGAGTCAATCGCGCCAATTTCGTGGAAATGTATAGATTCCACCGGAACTCCGTGGATGCCTGCCTCCACGGTTCCAATCCGCCGGAAGGCTTTGAGTGCCCGCTCTTGTGGGTGAGGCGGTATCTCTGCTTCTCTGATGATTTGTTCGATAGTCTTCAGGGAACACCCGTGGGCGTCCGGACCTCTTGTGCGACGGGTGCTGCAGTCGGATTGATCGAAGTGGGTCTCAACACGGAACTGCATTGCGGTCACCCCGCATTTCACGACCTGCCCAAGAGTAAGTTCGTAATCGGTTAAGGCGAGTTTTCCTAGATGCTCTTTCAGTGTATCGAGAGGAAGGCCCAGGTCGAGCATCGCCCCCAGGAGCATATCGCCGCTCGCACCAGCAAAACAATCGAAATAGATAGTTTTCATGTTTTCGACGCTAGTCGGTTGATGAGGTGGGCTTGGCAGGCTGCTCCAAATCCATTGTCGATATTGACGACAGAGAGGCCGTCTGAGCATGAGGTCAGCATTGCGAAGAGCGTGGTCAGCCCACCGAGGTTCACGCCGTAGCCCATTGAGGTGGGAACCGCGATAACAGGCGTGCCGACAAGGCCTGCAACCACCGATGGCAGAGCGCCTTCCATGCCCGCCACGGCGATGATGACGTTTGACCTGTGGAGCGAGTCCAGTTCGGCCAAAAGACGGTGGAGCCCTGCGACACCGGCATCGTAGATACGCTGGACATTGGACCCCATTGTTTCGGCGGTAACGGCGGCTTCTTCTGCAATTGGCATATCCGCAGTTCCAGCAGAGATGACAGAAATACACCCAGTCCGGGCGGGAGGTGGGGACTGGGCCAAAACGATCATTCGCGCCTCGACATGGTGAATGGCCTCGGGCATGACATCTTGCACCGCATCTACTTGACCGGGAGTGGCACGCGTCACAACGACAGTTTGGCAGTTCTTTGCCAGTGATTGCGCGATTTCCACTACTTGGGCAGGAAGCTTTCCTTCCCCAAAAATCACTTCAGGGTACCCGTTCCGCAAGCTTCTATGATGATCCACCCGGGAGTGGCCCAGGTTTTCGAAAGGCAGTTTTCGAAGTTGTCCAGCCGCGTCGTTGGGGGAAATCTCGCCAGTCTGTACGCGTTGGAGGATGGACTGTAAGTCCTGCGGATTCACGGTAGGACGGCCACCGGGATTAGTCTCCGGCCGGAGAGCATTTCGTTCATACTTCCCGATCGAAACCCTTCTAAATCGAGTGCCACATAAATAAATCCAGCTTCCTTGATGCACCGGATCATATCCTCAGCCAGCCCGTTGGAGAATAGGGCGGCAATCTCTCCATGTGGAATTTCGACTCTTGCAACGTCGCCATGGTGCCTAACCCGGTTTTCTCGAAAACCAATTGCCCGGAGAGCGGCCTCGGCGCGCTCGACCTGGGATAATTTTTCAGGCGTAATTTTCTCCCCGTATGGAATCCTGCTCGACAGACAGGCCATCGCCGGTTTGTTCCAGGTGGGGAGGTTGAACTCCTGGGAAAATTTTCGAATCTCCGCTTTTCCCATTCCCGCTTCCATAAAAGGGCTCCGCACCCCCAAATTCCGTGCCGCTTTCATGCCTGGTCGGTGATCCTCTGAATCATCCGCGTTTGAGCCATCGACGATGTGAGGCAGGCCTTCCTTCACAGCGATAGAGCGAAGAAGGGAATAAAGTTCATTTTTGCAATAAAAACAACGGTTTGGTGGGTTGTTCCCAAACGAGTTGACTTCAATTTCAGCCGTGTCCACAATCTGATGGCGAATCCCGATTTGTTGGGCTACTTTAACCGCATCTTCAAATTCGGATTGAGCAAGAGTCACCGAGCGGCCCGTCACGGCCAGTGCTCGTTCGCCCAAAGCGTCGTTTGCGAGGGCACAGAGAAAAGCGCTGTCCACTCCGCCCGAAAAGGCAACGATTACCCCCTCCAATTCTCGGAGGATAGAGTCTACCCTCTCCAATTTTTCTTGCGATGTAATGATTTCCACTGAAAAGCCCCCCTTTTCAAAATTGACCGAATTCTACCTTGGCTCCTCCCGTGGGCGCAACGAATGCTCCAAGTAAAGTGCTCCAGCCATTGTGGTAGGATGAATTAGCAGAGGCGCCCAGATTGACGAAGATGGATTAGGAAGAGACAAAGATAAAATTTCGAAAATTGGGCCACGGAGTTCGGCTTTCCTTTCCATAGGCTTGAGTGGATTATGGCCCCCAGTCCCTCGGCTAGCGTGTCCTCGCAGACGTTCTAAAATATATTATCATCCGGCGACGCTCGCTTGCTTTGTTATCCCGCCTCTGGAGGGAAAATCTTGGATAAAAGAATATTTTAAAGGAGATGTTTGGAAGATGGGATTTCGGGCGGAGCAGTTTATTCGGAGAGGTATCGAATCGCTCCAGGCCTACGTTCCGGGTCGGCGGATTGAGGAAGTGGCAAAAGAGTATGGCCTGAGTGAGGTATTCAAGCTCGCGAGTAACGAAAACGCCTGGGGCCCCTCGCCCGCCGCTCTCCGTGCTATTCAGGGTGTTTTGGAGGGTCTTCACAGGTATCCTGACGGAGGAGCAAGTGCCTTACGCGGGCGCCTAGCCCAAAAACTAGGGGTGGTAGCGAACGAAATTTTCGTTGGAAACGGCGGGGACGAGGTTCTGTCCGTGCTGGCCCGAACTTTCCTCGATGAAGGGGACGAGGTCGTTATCCCCCGACCGACCTTTAGTCCCTACGCCCATGTCAGCCAGGTGATGGGTGCCCGGGTCGTATTCAGCCCGTTGCGGGATTTTAAAATCGATTTAGAGGATGTGCTCTCTAAGGTGAGCGTGAAATCGAAGGTGGTTTTCCTATGTAGCCCCAACAATCCTACAGGGACAATTATATGCGAGAGCGACCTATTGATGTTCCTAAAAAAATTACCCGCAGGGGTTCTCGTCCTCCTCGATGAGGCCTATGGTGATTTTGTCGAAGATCCGGGTTGGCCGGATAGTTTGGCGCTCATCCACCGGTTTCCGCTTATCGTTTTGCGGTCATTTTCGAAAAATTACGGACTCGCCGGACTCCGGGTGGGGTTCGGAATTGGGGACGGTACACTGATAGGGTATATGCACCGGGTGCGGGAGCCGTTCAACGTAAACCAATTAGCCCAAGCAGCGGCGATGGCGGCACTGGAGGATGTGGAGTTCCACGCTCGGAGTATTCGGGAGGTATCCAAGGAGCGGAAGCGGTACGCTGAAATCTTCGAAGGGATGGGCCTCGAATTTATCGAGAGCCAGGCGAATTTCGTATTCGTCCGGGTCGGCGATGGAGACGGTGTCACCGGGGCACTCGTAAAAAGAGGTCTAATCGTGCGTCCTGGACGTGCTTTTGGCTGCCCTGAGTGGATTCGCGTCACAGTTGGAGTTCCGGAAGAGAATGCCCGACTTATCGAGACCCTGTCACAAATCATCCTCCCTAGTAGAAGCTCCTGAGAGGAAGGGCTACCGGTTAAAATGGGGCTTCTTAGTGTGCCTACCTGTTGGTCTCAAAATGGTCCGTTAATTACCTGACAGCTTCTTTCAGAGATTTGCCTGCGGAAAATTTAGGAACTTTCTTGGCTTTAATTTTAATTTCTGCGCCGGTCTGTGGGTTACGGCCGGTTCTGGCAGCCCGCTTAGAGATTGAAAAGGTCCCGAATCCTACGAGGGAAATTCTGTCACCTTTTTTCATGGCTTTGGTAATATTGTTGAGGAGCGAACTCAGAGCGCGGTCGGCAGCGGCTTTCGAAATTCCAGCCTCGCCTGCAATTTTTTCGATCAGATCAGATTTCTGCATGGATTTAATTCCCCCGTAGCCCAATGCGAGAAGAAGGCAGTGATGATGACAGAGTTACTCTTTCTGATTTTTCTAGACACTTGAATTTATCTCAGACGTATTGGAACGTCAACAATTTTATTAGTTTTTATTAAAAAAAAATTAAAAATCTCTTTCAAATCAAACATTTTTTTAGTGTAGTCTCATAACCGCCGAGATAGAGTTAAACTACTCAGAATCGAAAAGATCCTGACGCCACCGAGGGTCGTTCAATTTGGCCAGCTTATTTTGGCCCCGCTGAAAAATTGAGAAGTATCACTTTACCTTGAAAATTATTTAGTGAATGTTGAGCGACATACCCTATTCATGGGGGGGTAACATTCCAGTTTGAAAATACCCTGTCTCGATGCCCCTATGTAGATGGGTCGGTCTCAAACCGAGAAGATGGAACTATATCAGTTCCCATAAAAACAGAAAACCAATTATCGCAGCGACAGACCCGTACGCCGAGTAATTCTCTGGCGGTGGTTGCGGTGGTTATACCGTGCCACGACTGGCTGGTCTTTGAGGGGCCGGGGTTCTTGGCTGAGGTTGGTTTGGTGGACATCATCCTTCAGGCCGGGGAGGCAGACGCGAGGAAGCGCTTTGCCAACGAATCTCTCAATATTCTTGACGGGCATTATTTCGCCGGGTGCCATGAGGGTGAGGGCGAATCCGATGAGGCCGGCTCTAGCGGTCCGGCCCGCTCGATGGACGTAATCCTCGGGATACTCTGGGACATCAAAATTGATAACGTGTGAAATTTCTGTCACATCGATACCCCTGGCGACGATGTCAGTCGCAACGAGGACCCTGTGGTCTCCGCTCCGGAAGCCATTGAGGGCCTTCTCCCTCTGGTGCTGACTACGATCCGAATGGATTCGCGCGACGGAAATTTTTGCCCGCTCAAGAGCGCCGCAAAGCTGGTCCACACCCGACTTGGTCCGGGTAAAAATGAGAACGGATTTAGCGTCTTGAGATTCGAGAATTTCAAGAACCGCTCTTGGCTTGTTTACCGCGCTGAGCGGGTATACCCCATGAAAAATTCCGTCGGCGGGAGTCGAAGGGGGAGATATGGATATTTCTGAGGGAGAGCTGAGTGCTTTCATTGAGAGGTTCTGGATGGTGGGTGGAATCGTTGCCGAAAAAAGCATCGTCTGCCTTTTTTTGGGAAGGCGGTTGAGAATGTCGTTAATTTCCTCGGCGAATCCCATGTCGAGCATCCTGTCGGCTTCGTCCAGGATCAGGATCTCTAAATTGCGGAAATCCACCGTTTTTCTTCTCATGTGATCTAGAAGTCGCCCCGGAGTTGCCACGACAATGTCCGCTCCAGTTGTGAGGGCCTTGGTTTGGGGTTCATAATCGACGCCTCCGTAAACGAGAGCGACACGAGTTGTCAGATATTTGCCGAGCATTTTGAATTGTTCGGACACTTGGATGGCAAGCTCGCGGGTTGGCGTGAGTGCAAGCACGCGGGTTCCACTGCCTCCCACCATTATTTGGAGGGTCGGAAGGGCGAAAGCCGCTGTTTTGCCGGTACCTGTCTGGGCGCTTCCGATGAGATCGTGCCCTTCGAGCACATGCGGAATTGACTGTATCTGTATGGGGGTGGGTTCCAAGTACCCTAAGTCGTGGACTCCATGTAGCAGCTGGGGGAGAAGATTCAGCGAGCGGAAGCCTTCGGACATGATGGAATCGTCGAAAACCCCAATTATCTCGGTGGGAGGAAAGTCCGCAGGATTTACGGCGGAAGAAACATTTCTAGGAGGGCGCCTGGAATTGTTCTTTTGGCCTGGGCGTCGCGAGCTGGATTGGCCCCTTTTCCCTTGAGGGGTTATTCCTTGAGCAGAATTCCCGGAGCCATTCTTTTTACGAGTTGGAGGCCGGTGGTGTTTTTTCCGCTTGTTCCTGGATGCGGTGGATTTTTTCTCCGAGCCTTCGTCGGTTGGGTGAGAGGGTTGGTTGTTTGGGGAGCCCAATCCGGTGGAGGTAGTCAAAGCACAATTTCCTTTAAAAAACTGCTGGGGTAGGGGTAAACCGGAATCTGGCTGCAAGTAAAAGGCGGGTTGCCAAGGGAGCCAAAATGGGTGAAATGTGCCGGTATAAACTCAATGTCTCTCACGTGGCTGTTTATAGGTGAGGGGACCCGTTGTGTCAAGGCGATGAAAACCATGGGGATATTCGATTTATGGGAGATTTAAGGATATTTGAATGCGCAAATGATGCGCCCGAGGACCGGGGGGATACTCCGTGAGCCGGACAAGCATCGTTCTTTGGCGCCATGATCAAATTAACCCTTGTGAATTAGTTCGTTTCGCTCGTGCAGTGGAGGAAGTGGGGCTGGACACGTTGTGGATTCCAGAAACCTGGGTTCGGGATGCCAGCGTCCAACTGGCGATTTCGGCTTACTCGACCGAGAGACTTCGTATTGCGTCGGGTATTTTTAACATCTACAGCCGAAGCCCCGGCCAGCTCGCCCAGACTGCGTCTGAACTAGACCTTCTATCGGGGGGAAGGTTTACCTTGGGTCTTGGAGTAAGTGGAAGGGCGGTTATTGAGAATTGGCATGCTCAGGTCTTCAGTCGACCATTGGTTCGCACTCGGGAGGTAATTTCCGTCCTCCGGCAGGCTTTCGAAGGAGTGCGGGTGAATTTCGATGGCCAGATGGTAAAGATGAAGGGGTTCAGGCTTCGGCAAAGTCCGGTTCAGAGAAAAATACCGGTTTATTTAGCTGCCAACGGGCCGGCCAACACTCGGCTGGCGGGAGAGGTGGCTGACGGGTGGGTTCCTTATCTCATCCCCTTTTCGAAATTTAAAGAGGCCAAGGCGAGCCTGGAGGAGGGAGCCCAAAGGGGCCAAAGACCCACATCAGATATCGATACCGCGCCGTTTGTCCTATATTCCCCAAATGAGGACATTGGCCGGGCCCGGGACCTCTTAAAGCCTACTATCGGTTTTTATGTCGGGGTGATGGGAGATTACTATCACGGGCAGCTTACCCGGTGGGGCTATGGGGGCGAGGCAGACAAAATTCGCGACGCCTGGAAGGATGGCAGCCGCTTAGCTGCGGCAAGGGCGGTGCCGGATCATCTGGTGGATGATCTGGCTCTTTGCGGGTCCGTAGAGCGGTGTCGGGAGGGGCTGGCGCGTCTTCGAGAGGCCGGGGTGGCGCACCCCATCCTTCGGTTTCCGGATGAGATGGATGAAGGCGAAGTTCTTCAGGGTATCGCATCAATCCCCGCCCTCCAATAAGGATGAGTCCCAGGGGCAGGGGATGTGAGATTTTGTGCAGGTGCTGAATTTAAATTTCGGTCGGAGCGGAGAAAGTAAATATGGTTTGCTCCATTTTTGGCATGTCTGAGAATGCGGGGTCGCCGTTAACTAGCTCGGCAAGGTGTTGGTCTACGTACTCGGCATCGGACCAGGTGGCCTTGTATTTTACCAGCCCATCTTTTCCGACCAGGTAAACGAAGGTCGGAAGATTCCCAAGCATTTCGTGGACCTTTTGGTCCATTCCGTCCACTAGGATAGTGTTCTTCATCCCTTTTATTCGGGCCAGCTCTTTTGCGTATTCGAGTTTGTGTTCGAAATTTTCGTGATTCTTGATTTCCAGAAAGCCTCGTTCCCCCGCATGCGGTTCTCTCACGTAGATATTGAACACTTTGACGTCGCGATTTGCATATTTATCAGCCAACTTTTCAAAAAACGGCACCTGCCGCCTGTAGGGTGGTCAGGTGATAGCGCCCGTCGTTACAACAAGATTTTTTTTGCCGAAATAATTGGATACCCTGTGTGAGGCGCCCTCTAGGTCCTTTAATTCAAAATTGGGAAACTTGTTACCCGGAGGGAAAATTGAGGGAAATCTTCCGTAGAATTCCTTTACACGATTGCTGTTGACTAATTTGATGGTTTTCCAAAAGTTCAAATACTTCCAGGACCATAATCCCATCAAGGGACCGGTTGGCTTTCGGATAAAGTCATTAGTAGGCCGCATTGCGTTTGCTCCATTTTTGAATCACGAAAACGAAACGATCCACTATCCCAAAACTCTATAAGCTCCAGAATAAGTTCATATCAAAATAAGAACAAATTCGAAACCAGATAAGTTTTATAATTGGTCGGCGCTTTTTTAGTCGTCAAAGTCGAGCGCCAGCTGGCTTTCCTCGGAAGAGACGGATGGATCACGACACGGCGTTGCCCCCTTATAGGTTTCATCCTTGCCCCTATTCCGTTGCCCTGAGGCAGGTGCTGGACTCGCCTCTGTGGAGGTGGCATTTTCTCTTAAGCCGTCCTTCGTTGAAAATAGACTCCTTTGAACCCGAGCTGACGTTCTTGGGGTGCGCGTATTAGGCGTATGGCCCACAGCTGTGCCGAATGTCCCAAATTTTAACCCTGCCTCCCGAGCCGCATGCTCGACGGCAGCCAAAAGGCCCTTTGGGGGTGACTCCCATTGCCCGTTGCAGTGGTTTTTCCCGGTAGAGATTTGCGGAGTCCCCCCGATGAGCTTGCGCTTAAGGTCATCGACCCGGTGGTAGAAACCACGGCTATGCGGCGTAGATGGGATGCCGAGTAGTTTTCGGTCGAGGTGGTGCATGAACTCATGAATTAAGGTGTCGAAAAAGGATTTTCCAGCGACGATCTGCCCTCGCACTGCCGTAAGGTTGGAAATCCGGATAACCTCCTCGTCCAAATAGTAAGCGCCATATTCCTTGTAGGCTATCCTCCCGCCGGTTTTTTTGTGGGGTTGGTTTACGGCGTGGACATGGAGGCGTACGGGTGCTGCCCGAAGCTGTGCGCAGAGATTGTTCAGAAGTTTTTGTCCGTAGGCCTCGCGCGCACCAGCTCGGGCGGTTTCGATAAGTTTTTTCGAGAGGGAGAGTTCCTCCGCCGATGGGTTGAAGTTGACCCGGTGAATCCGGTTGGAGCGCTTAAAATCGGGTGTACTTTGGCGCTTGCCCATAAGAGCGTCCGCGGGCGTGAGGGTCCCCATTATACTGCCAGCGGGAGTTTGTTGCCAGCGGCGATTTCTTGACACTCTGGGACCGGGGTGCTAGCGTCGCGCCGTGATTTCCAGTCGGCAAGATCCTCATTTTCGGGAGGAAGTCCTCCCGGCACCGGACATAAAATTTACTTAACGGACACAGGAGGAGTTGCGAATGATGGATTATCCCACTTGGGCGCGCGGAGGGATGATGGTCGATTGGGAGCACCGAATTGATATGGATCGTATGCGAAAAGAGCGGGTCGCCAAAACCCAGGCCGCCATGAAGGAGGCCGGCATCGACGCGCTGATACTCTGGAAGGATGAAAACGTCCGCTACCTGACAAGTGCTCGGGTGATAATGATTCAGTATCGCTCCTCGACTACCTACGGCGTCCTCCTCCGGCAGGAGGGCCAGCCCACACTAATGGCCTCATCGGGCGAGGCTCACCGCATCGAGCAGTGCATGCCCTGGATCGATGACTACGTCCCGATCGGCATACTGGAGGAGCCTGGATTGGTTGAAAGTACCGTCAGAGACGACATCTCAAAGCGGATGAATGACTGGGGTGTTGCGAACGGCACGATTGGCCTTGACGGTCACACCTTTATGCAGCGCGCGGCTATCGAAAAGTACCTCCCAGAGGCTACCTTTGTGGATGGGGAAATGTTCATGTACATGAGCCGAGTCCAGAAGACCCCAGACGAGGTAGCCTGCCTCCAGCAGGCCTGCGCCATCGCTGATGCAGTAACGATCACCGCCCTTGAAACGGCGACGCCAGGGATCCGTGAATTCGATGTTGCTGCTGAGGCCATGAAGACCCTCTTCACCCACGGAGGTGAGTTTGGCCACCTGGCCTCGCCCTTTGTTGCATCGGGCGAACATATGGCACCCCCGACTCGATTTCCCACCGATAAGATTATTCGCAATGGCGATATCGTTTTCATCGACATTGGCGCCTGCTGGAACGGCTATTTCGGTGATTGCGGGCGGGCGAAGATTGCTGGCGGTCCGCCGCATCCGATGCAGAAAAAGGTGTACACTACCGTCTATAAGTCCCTGAAAGCGGGGATCGAAAAGATGCGGCCGGGCTACACAAACGATGACTCGGCGTCTGAGTTTCTCGAAGTTGCCCGCTCAGCAGGTCTGGAGGAGAATTTTATCAAGCTTTTCATCGGCCACGGTTGCGGTATCTCGCCCAACGAGCCGCCTTATATTGGAGAGATTATGCCGGGAGCAGAGAGCGTTAAATTCCTTCCAGGCATGACTTTCGCCGTAGAGCCACTCATATTTGTACCTGGAATTCCGGGAGGCGCAGGGGTGCGCATAGAAGATCACATTCTCATTACGGAGGGTGGTCCTGTTTACATGACTCGTGCTCCATATTGCGAGGAATTGATTGAACAAGATTAATTCCTTGGGAACTGAAGGGAAGGGCCACCTCTTTATTTTTCTTTTTTTTCTCTAAACGCCACCCAGGGTTCTGGTCCGGTCTTATTCTAGCCGGTCCTCGAGCCCAAGGTTTGCGGCCAGTTCTCGAATTGCTTTGAGGACCGCTGGTGCAACGGGAATGCCGATTTGGCGCATTTCTTTTTCGCGCGTAGCGGCCGCCTCCCCGGGGATACGGATTGGACCGGCCCCCTCCATCGGGGTGGAGCTTTTGATTTCACGAATTTTGGCGTCCATCTCGGCTTTAAATTCGCTTAGCTCTCGGAAAAGGTCGGGCCGCATGGCGAAGTAGGCCTGACCTGTGTTAAGGGGAGTAGCGAAGTCAGTGTTGAAGTCTACGACATTGCTACCGAAGGCGGCACCGTTCATTACCCCCGCCAGCATACCAATCATTAAATTCAGCCCGTAGCCCTTATGCCCGCCAATTGGGAGAAGAAATCCTTCGGCTGCGCGGGTAGCGTCTGTGATGGGCTCTCCCTTAGAGTTGATCATCCATCCCTCGGGCATGGGTTTTTTGCTTTGGGCATAGACTTTGATCTTGCCATAGGAGGCAACCGTGGTTGCCATGTCGAGGACGAATGGCGGCTCCTCGCCCGTGGGGATCGCGTAAGCCATGGGGTTGGTGCTGAGGAGCATATCGACTCCCCCCCAAGGGGGCATGTGGTTGGCGTTGGCGACCGCCATGTAAATGCCGATCATCTCATGGGGAAGGGCCAGGGCTGCGTAGACTCCGCCTGCTCCAGCATGGTTTCCTCGTCGAATTCCCACCCAGGCCATCCCGCTCTCTCGGGCCTTTTCGAATGCGAGGCCGGCCGCAAAGCTCATGACCACCTGGCCCAAACCATTGTCCCCATCCACGAGGGCGCTGACAGGAGTTTCGCGTTCGGGCCGGATTTGGGGTTTGAGGTTATACCCACCCTCCCGAATCCGGCGGCTGTAGGCGGCAAGGCGCATGAGCCCGTGGCCGTGCATTCCCCGAAGGTCGGCCTCGGTCATTCGTTGGGCAAAAATTTTGGCGTGACCCTTGGGAACGCCCTGAGCAGTTGCTGCTGAAATTATAAATTTATTTAGACGTTCTACCGGAAAGCGTATATCCTCCATGATTCCTCCTGAAAAGATATCCTTCTGGGGCGGCGCCTGCTCAGTTTCGCCGTCGATGAGGATTATAAAGGTTTCTTGAAATGGTTGATTTCGGACTCCATCCCGGACAATATTATATGTCAATGCACTTCGGACCGGATAGGAAGTTAGTTAATTTTTGAATGCTTATCTTGACTGGACCGGAGGACGCCGAGGAGATGCTATGAACATTATCCGTAGGCCCGGATGGGCGATTCCAGAACGGGAAGTTGCTCCCGAGATGGTTTTTTTGAATCGTCGTAAATTTATTAGGGGTGCCGCGGGGGGTCTCCTTGCCGGTGCTCTGGGGGGAATTGGCTCGATAGATTTGGCCGAAGGAGCCGAAGCGCCCAAGGATAAGACTCTTAGCCTCTATCCAGCCAAACGGAATCCGAAATTTAAGCTGGACCGCCCAATGACTGATGAGCAAGTAGCTGCTACTTATAATAATTTTTATGAGTTTGGGGGCACAAAGGCCATCTTCTGGCTCTCAATGCGCCTCAAGCTCCGTCCCTGGCAGGTCAGGGTCGGCGGTTTGGTAAGAAAGCCTAAGACCTATGACATCGACAATTTGATTCGTTCGATGCCTCTTGAGGAGCGCCTCTATCGTTTGCGCTGTGTCGAGGCGTGGGCGATGGTGGTTCCTTGGACCGGGTTTCCAATTAGCACCCTAATCAAAATGGTTGAGCCTAAAAACAACGCCAAATACATTGTCTTTAAGACCTTCTACCGGCCAAAGGAGGCGCTCGGGCAGCTACAGGTCTGGTACCCGTGGCCCTATACCGAGGCATTGACAATCAAGGAAGCGATGAACAACCTGGCTTTCCTGGTCACGGGTATCTACGGCAAACCCCTACCGCAGCAGCACGGTGCTCCAATTCGCCTTGTTGTTCCTTGGAAGTACGGATTTAAGAGCGGGAAGTCGCTGGTCTCCATCGAGTTTACCGATAAGCGCCCTAAGACTTTCTGGGAGCTTGCTGCGCCTACAGAGTATGGCTTCTGGGCCAACGTGAACCCCGCCTTTGACCATCCCAGATGGTCCCAGAAGACCGAGAGGATGCTGGGCGCCGGGGAGCGTCGGCCCACACAAATTTTCAACGGATATGGGAAATGGGTGGCCCATATGTATCCGAATCTCAAGGACAGACGCTACTTCATGTAGCATGGACCGTCTACGGGGTCCAATTCTTTTGCGTAAGTTTTAGAATTGCACTGGTGGCTTGTTTGCGCTCCAGTATTAATCCACTGAAATAGGGAGAGGGAGATGATCTCCATAGATTTGAGCGGAAAGTGCGCCTTTTTGACTGGTGCCAGTCAGGGTATCGGCCGTGCCTGTGCCGAGTGGCTTGCCAGGGCGGGGGTAGCGGTGGCTCTTGTGGCACGGAACTCGGAGAATCTCGCTATAGTAGCGGCTGAAATTCGTGGAACGGGTGGCCAGGCGGAAGAAATTTCGGTCGATTTGACCGAGGAAGGAAAACCTGAATGGGCGGTAGAGGAGGCGGTCCGACGATTTGGAGGGCTGGATATTGTCGTCAATGTGGCGGGGGTGAGCCGAAGATCAGATCCGATCGATGTGTCTAACGATGACATCGACTTGGCGATCGATCTCAAGGTGCGCTCTGCCGTGGCTACCACGCGCGCGGCGGTGCCCCATCTCCGTGCCCGGGGTGGGGGAAGCATTATCTTCACTGCGGGCCTGAGCCATGTCCATACCCATGTTTTTCATGGCTCTGGGTGTATGCCGAACGCAGCCCTGGCCGCCTTTAAGCACCAGCTAGCAAAGCGACTAGCCCCGGATGGTATCCGCGTAAATATGATCAATCCGGGGGCGACCGTCACTCCGCGCATGGAGCGACAAGCTAAGCGTGCCTCTGAACTGACCGGCAAGAGTGTCGAGGAGGTTATGGAGGAGCGACTGAAGGCGATTCCGATGGGGCGGTTCATCTCCTCGGACGATATTGCAAAAACGGTTCTCTACCTGGTCTCGGACCTCGCTGATTCTGTTACCGGAAATTCGATCAATGTCGATGGCGGAGAGTGTAATGCTGTCCAAGTTTAGGGGAAGGGCTATACCTTGAATGAGGACGATTAAAGGGAGGTTCTAATTTCATCAGTACTACTCATGTGTTCTGGGGCTAGAAAGGGGATGAAGAGTCAGCTCCAGGTAAGTAAAAATAATTGTTCACCTTTTCCGCGGTCTGATGGGGGAGTAAATAGATGGGGTCGCCGCCAAATAGAAGTGTTTTTGGCATTTTTGAAATAATGGATTGCAGCGGAATTACTTAGTACTTAGTGCAGGCCAATAAAGAATTTGAATGTTCTTCTATTAGGAGAAAATTATGCCAGAAATTGTTGACCTTAGCCGCGAACTTTATCATCGGACACCAGCCTTCCCAGGCCAGCCCCCAATCATTCACGGTGTTTGGAAGTCGCACGATGAAGCCTATGCCGATTCGGGGAACGTCCATGGGAACAGTGTTATGTACTTTTCGATGCCTGACCATGGCGGAACTCATCTGGACGCCCCCCGCCATTTTTCTGCTAGCGGAACGCCCATAAACGAGTATCCGCTCGAAAATTGTTATGTCATGGGGACCTGCATCGATCTTCGCCACATGGAGCCTAAGGCGCGGATATCCCCCGAAGATCTCGCTGTTGCAGTTGGAAAATCGGGCGAGCCCCTTGTAAAAGGCGGCACTGTTTTACTTTGTACTGGTCACCACGAGCGTACTTTTCCTACCTTGGCCTATAGCACTGATAACCCTGGAGTGACCGTTCTTGCCACTGAATGGCTTGCCGAGCAGGGGGTGGCCCACTTTGGTATTGACTCCATGCGCCCCGGGCCCATAGGAGACGAGAACGCTCTCGTCCACAAAGCCTGTCTTGACAAAGGAATCACGCATTTGGAAAGTCTGTGTAATCTAGAAAAACTCATCGGCCAAGGGCAGTTCCGTTTCGTGTGTTTCCCCTTGAAATTTAGGGGCGGTACGGGCTCCCCCGTCCGCGCAGTCGCAATTTTTGAGGATTAGTGGGTCGAAGACGTCGTTAGTAATGGATCGTGCGGACCAGAGATTTTTACTAGGTTGCTCCGCAGTGGATTCCGCCCTCGCCTCTGGTTGGTGTTTGAAAACTGGGATTAGCCTGTAGGCCGTCTGGGCCCAGGGATAAGAAATCCCTATAAGTGGCATTTCGGCTAGGTTGTCTGGTTATATAGGTCCCTGATTCGGATGTTGCCCATCTTAATTTTCAAGTAGCTTCTGGAGTTTTTCGGACAGTGCCGGGACAACCTTTTTATAGTCACCCACGATGCCATAGCGTGCGCGTTGGAAGATCGGCGCATCGGGGTCGGTGTTGATGGCCACGATATTTTTGCTTGGCCCAGCTCCCACCATGTGCTGCATTGCGCCCGATATTCCCACGGCGATATAGAGCATTGGACTTACAATTTTACCTGTCTGCCCCACTTGCATATGGGTGGGCACCCATCCGGCGTCCACAGCTGCCCGGCTGGCGCCCACGGCCGCCTTGAGAACTTTGGCAAGTTTATCGAGCAGTTCAAAATTCTCCGGCCCACCCAGGCCCCGGCCGCCGCTTACCACATATTCGGCATCCTCAAGGCGAACGCCCTCAGTCTCGACCTGCCGGGTCTCAACGAAGTTCATCTTGAGCTCGCCTGCCTCGATTGAAACGCCGACTTCGACCAACTCGCCACTCCGACCCTCTTCGATGTCGGCAGGCGGGAAGGCCTTCATACGAATGGAGGCTATGGACATAATTCCCGGCTTCGATCGGACATGGCTTACCGCGTTCCCCCCATAGACGGGGCGAACTGCAGTCAGAACTCCCCCCTCAAGGGATAGTTCTGTGCAGTCGTTGGCGTAACTGGCTCCGTGGCGGAAGGCGACCCGGGGAGCCACGTCGCGCCCAATTGAGGTACAGCCCACCAGGAAAATGGCGGGGCCAATCTCGCTAGCTGCTCCGCTGACAACTTGTGTAAATGCAGAATTATTATATCCCGCAAGGATGTCCGACTCGGCGGCAAAGACCTTGTCAGCCCCTAGTGCAATAAGCCCCATGGCGAGATTTTTGGTTCCCTCTCCGCCCACTAGCAGGGCGATAAGGGACCCACCTTTCTCGTCGGCGAGTTTTCGCCCAATTTGGCATAGCTCGCTGCTCACGATTGTGAGTCTGTTCTCGTTAGATTCAGCCAAAATCAGTACGTCATTCGACATGAATGTATCTCTCCAAGTTATTTTAAATAATTTTATCCTTACGCAGGCGGTCTCCGAGCTTGTCAGCAGCCTCTTCAAGTGAGTCAGCCTCGATAAATTCGCATTGGGTGGTCAAATCGGGCTTATAGAGTTTGGTGAGTTCGAGAGTCGCAGCTCCAACGCCAACGGTCGAGGGGTCCACGCTAATATCCGCGGCCGTCCAAACGGGAATCTGTGTCCGTGAGGCCATAAGAATCCCCTTCACCGAAGGTAGGCGTGGTGAGTTGATTTCATTGCTCGTCGTTAGAAGGCAGGGGGTTTTGACTTCGACCACCTCTTCTCCGTCCTCAAGGACGCGTTCGCAGCGGAGCGTGTTTCCGTTTACCTCAACCTTTATGAGCTGGGAGACGCTGGGGATATCCAGGGCCTCGGCCAGGGCGAGGGATGTCGTGCCCTGGCTCCAGTCGCTGCTGATTCGACCGCAAAGGATAACATCGAATGTGCCAATTTTTTTGATGGCACCGGCGAGAATCCGGGCTGTACCGAACGAGTCGGAGCCGTTAAATCTTTCGTCTTGGAGGAGAACCGCTTCGTCGCAACCCATTGCCAGGCATTTTTTTAATAGATCCCTGGCGCTTTCACCTCCGGCGGTGAGTACGGTTATTTTTCCACCGTGGGTCTCCTTCAGCAGGATGGCCTCTTCGATAGCGTATTCATCGAAATTGCTGATGACTGGCGATACGTTCGATGGTGGGACCACGATGAGATTTTCCTCGTCTACCTTGAAGTCCCTGGGTGGAATGTCGTGATCTAGAACTTGCTTGGCGCATACGATGATGTCCAAATCCTTCCTTCCCCTCTTTTTGAGGACAATAACTTCATTTGAGGTGGGGGCTCCATAGCGGTCCACCGCCTCTGCCGAGATGTAGCAAGAAATGATTAGTCTTTCCGGTGATATGCGTCAACCGGGCTGGAGAATTTTTCAAAAATAATTTTTCGAAGGGCTGAAATTAAACTATCAACAATATAACAGTGCAGAAAACCAGACCCCACTAGAAAACCGGACTCTACTATGGGAGACTTCTCCGGCCTGAACAGTCGAAGGGCGCACAGTTGCCGCCGATGCTAGATCCGGCTATCTAATGGGTATCCGCTATGCGGGTGCGTTGTATGGGAGTTGAAAATCGATGCCTGAAGTCACGAGTGAGCAAATTCTTGATGCCCTGAAATCGGTCAAGGATCCAGACTTAGGAAAGGACGTGGTCGGCCTGAAGATGATTAGTGATGTTCAGGTTTGCGGAGATGTGGTGGCCTTTACCCTGAAGCTGACGACGCCGGCCCATCCGCGAAAAGAGCTATTTTTGGACGAGTGTCGGATGGCTGTCGGCACACTCGATGGTGTGGCGACTGTCAACGTTCGCCTGGAAAGCCATGTCACCGCCAGGACTGCTGCTCAGGGAAAAATGTCGGTCGATGGCGTGAAAAACATCGTCGCTGTTGCAAGTGGGAAGGGCGGGGTGGGTAAATCCACAGTGACCGCGAACCTGGCCCTGGCGTTGGTGGCCGAGGGCGCTAAAATTGGTGTGCTTGATGCGGATATTTATGGACCGAGCCAGCCTCAAATGCTTGGAATTCCACACGAAAAACCCACGGCGGACGAAAAAAACCGTATTTTTCCGCTAAAAACGCATGGCGTGCAGGTTATGTCCATGGGATTTTTGGTGGATGAGGACAGCCCGGTTATTTGGCGTGGTCCCATGGTGATGAAGGCTCTCGTGCAGTTTTTGGGTGAGACTCTTTGGCAGGATTTGGATTATTTACTTCTCGACCTTCCTCCGGGGACGGGTGACGCTCAACTGACGATTGTGCAGCAGGTCTCCCTTTCGGGGGCCGTCATCGTCACCACCCCGCAGGACATCGCTTTGCTTGATGCGCGCAAGGGCCTCCAAATGTTTCGAAAAACGGAAGTCCCAATTCTCGGGATTGTCGAAAACATGAGCTACTACGAGTGTCCAAGCTGCGGAAACCGGGAGAACATCTTTGATAACGGGGGTGGCGAGCGCGCCGCTTCGCGCTACGAGGTCCCCTACTTGGGAGCTGTTCCTCTGGATATTAAAGTCCGCATAGGCGGCGATTGTGGAGAGCCGGTTGTCGTTAGCGAGCCGGACAGCCCCGTAGCGAAGGCCTTTCGAGAGGCCGCACGCAATGTCGCGCTTCAAGTGGCCATTCATAATTCATCGGCACCTTTCAGCGTACCTGAGCTGAAAATTATAGGGTAGCCAAGTCGCTTAAGGTTATGACCCCAGCAGGCCAAGCTGGCTGGAAATCTCCTGGTTCTTCCATCGGTGGAGGAGAGGCGCGCTAGTTTGTCCCGTCTGTCTTTGAGGAGAAAGTTTCTTGAGCACGAATCCTTTTCCGGGATTGTCGTTTGTCGGTCTAGGTTGGTGGGGCAACGTGCTCGCCGATGCCGCCTTGGCATCAGGCGTGGTTTCCATTGTCGGGGGGTACGCTCGGACGCCTGCCACGAGAGCCAGTTTTTCTGCCAAGTACGGCTGCAGCGATTTCAGCTCGCTCGATGAATTGCTGGGTGATTCGACCTGCGATGCAGTTGTCATTGCCTCAGCGAACGTTGTCCACAAGGAGCAGGCCATCTTGGCAGCGCAGGCTGGGAAGCACGTCCATTTGGAGAAGCCGATGGCACTTTCGGTCTCCGATGCCCAGGATATTGTTTCTGCCTGCGCGGAGGCGAGAGTTAAGCTCTCCATCGGTCAGAACTTTCGTCGGTGGCCGATGTTCCGTCATGCCAAAAAGATGATCGATTCCGGGGAACTGGGCGCGGTTAGCCTGGCCTTGGGGCATTTTTCGAACAATCTCGGAATTACGGCCGGTGAAGAGAGTATGCGATGGGATCCAGTGGAAAATCCCGGGGGCCCCCTTTATAGCTACACGATCCATCTAGCGGACCTGATGGAAGCTCTGTTCGGGAAGGTGGAGAGTGTCGAGGCCTTCTGCGGGAAGATCGGCGGGCCGTCCCGAACAGACGATGTGGCGGCGGGTACACTCCGCTTTCGAAGCGGGATGCTTGGAATCCTTTCAGGTAGTTACGTGGCGCCCTTCCATTTCAGATTCGGAATCGAGGGGACCAAGGGGGCTCTTCATTTTTCGAGCGCTTCCCCCCCAATATTTCAAAAAATGGGCGAGCAGATGAGCGAAGCAAAGGCACTCGAAAGTGTCCCTGATTTCTGGAATGGCCGCGATAGTGCCAACGCCGAGCAGTTCACCGATCTGGTCCGTTGCATCAAAGAAGGAGGTGACCCCGAGGTTGCCGGGGTGCACGGAGTGCGCGCGCTAGCCATCATGCGAGCCATGCTGAGAAGTCATGGCGAGCGCCGGGCGGTGACGATGGAAGAGATTCTTGAATCTGATTAGCTTCGGGATGCCAATCGAAAAGGATCGATATGCCGAAAATCGTGATAGCAGATCCAATTTTCTCCCGAATGGACCACTGGGATACGGGTAAGGATTGGTTTGGACCGGGCTATGAGGTGGTCTGGCCCGGAGGATATTCACCCGAAGAGTTAATGCTGCTCCTGGTAGGGGCTGATGGGGTTGTGACCTGTTTTGATCCCTTTACGGCCGAGATGATGGACGCTTGTGGCCAGAGCCTTAAAGTGGTGGCCAAGCCGGGGGCGGGCTATAACAACATCGATGTCGAGGCCGCGACCGCACGTGGGGTCATGGTGTGCAACGTGGAAGGAGTGCGCGGTCGTGCGGTGGCCGAGCACGCCGTTTTCTTGATGCTCTATCTCTCGCGGAACGCTTGGATGAAGGATGAAGCCGCATGGGAAATCACGCCCATGACTCAGCTAGATGGAAAAGTTCTGGGAATTGTGGGATTGGGCGATATCGGGAAGAATCTGGCCCGGATGGGCGATGGATTTGGGATGAAGGTCCTAGTCAACACACGCACCCCGGACCCGGCAAGTGTTCCTGGAACTTCGCTGGAATTTTGCTCGTTCGAGAAGCTTTTGCCGCGGGTAGATTATTTGGTTCTTTGCATGCCTTTAACGGATGAGACGCGCGGGGTTATTTGTACAGACTCCATTGCCCGAATGAAAAAAAGCGCCTTTCTGATCAACGTCTCGCGTGGGCCCACTGCCGTGACGGAAGATTTGTTAGATGCCATGCGGGAGGGGCGCCTGGCAGGTCTCGGGCTGGACGTCACTGATCCCGAGCCGCTTGCTCTGGATCATCCACTGCGGGCGATCTCCAACGTACTGATCAGTCCACACCACGCCTCAAGGACAAAAGAGGCTGACTCGGCAGCCCTCGGGCGCACCGCCATAAATATTTGTCGAGCCATAACGAGTACTCGCCCGATCAATTTGGTCAACACCGAAGTTCTGAGTCGCCGATCGAGCTAAACTTTTTATGGCCCCCTGAATCCTAATTTTTCCACCCTGTTTCGTGAAAAGCCCTTTATCTCGTATGATGCTTTCGAGACTCGGTTGACAATGTCTTTTTTCCGCGATAATCGACTTAGGGTGGTTTTTATTAGTTTAGTTCTGTAATCCGTGGTGTAAGGTGGAAGTACGTGGTTCCCGAATGTTGGAAGGACCTGTGGAGTTTCCCGGTTTCTTGCCGAATTTACTTTTTTAGCGGTAAGGGGGCGCGGCGGATGGGCTCAAATTTTTCCTTGGAATCATCCGCCGCCCAGGCGGGCACATTACTTCGAGAAATCTTCTCCTCACTTCAACCTGGGTTTAAAATTCGCTTGTGGGACCAGAATGAGGTGCATCTGGGTCAGGAGGCTGGCCCTGTGACCGTTGTTATCCCTTCGGTACGCGTGTTTAAGAAACTTTTAATGAATCCGACTTCGGCGGCGTTCGGCCAGGCCTATTGCGACGGGGAAATCGACCTAGTCGGAGATTTATTCGATGTTATGAAGGTCGCCGACTCCATTGATGAGCTGAATATCTCATACTGGGAAAAGCTCAAAATTGGGCTGCGCCTTAAAAGGATTTTGGGATGAGCGATTGGGATGTTATCGTTGTGGGTGGGGGGCCGGGAGGCAGTACGGCCGCCTGGCAGCTGGCTCGGGCGGGGAGACGGGTTCTCGTTCTCGAGGCGTTGAAATTTCCCCGTGTAAAGCTTTGTGCCGGATGGGTAACGAAAAAATGCATGGCCGATCTCGATCTAAATCCGAATGATTATCCGTACACCATCCAGGCGTTCGATGCGATATTCATCGGATATGACGACAAATTGAAGGAAACTCGCTGGCACGAGCCGGCTAGCTACGGAGTCATTCGAAAAGAATTTGACCAATATTTGCTGGGTCGTGCTGAGGAGGCGGGCGCCGAGGTTCGCCAGGGGGTCCGGGTCCGGGCGGTCGATTCAAGGCCAGATGGTGTCTGGATCGATACTGGTGACGGGTGGATTGTAGGAGAGATGGTCATCGGAGCGGGAGGCTACGCTTGCCCTGTAGCTCGCGCCCTAGGCGGTGTTTCAAAAGAGGAGGTTCTCGTCCTCACCCAGGAGAGCGAAACTGAGGTCGGCGCCGCATCCCTCCAAAAAATCGCTCCCCACTATGGACACCCCGAGTTGTTCGCCGAGTCCGATTTTAAAGGGTACGCCTGGTACTTTACCAAGGGTGGTTTTTTAAACATTGGAGTAGGATGTGTCGGAAAACGGCCAAATGTTCATGCGCGGAGGGACGAGTTCCTTGAGAGCCTGAGGCGGAGCGGCAGGCTTCCGAGGGACATGGAACTAACTCCCTTTAAAGGGCATGCCTATTCCATCCAGAGGGGAAAGGCGAGGAGGCCTTCAGGAGAGCGCTATCTTCTGGTTGGTGATGCGGCGGGTTTGGCCCAGGATTTCAGCGGAGAGGGCATAGGGCCCGCGGTGCGAAGCGCGTGCATGGCATCAGATATAGCGTTCGATTGGCTAGAAGGTGACTCCCGCCTAGAAGCCTACGCAAGGGACCTGGCAGAAGTATACGGGAGGAATGATGAGGGTTTCGTGGGGAAGGTAGTGGAACTTCTTCCGGACCCGCTGATGCGATCTATTGCGAAACTGATGTGTGGGAACGCTTGGCTCAGGAGGCGCGTTGTACTCGAAGGGGCTTTTGGGATCGGGTAATTTTTTCATTTGCATTAGGAGAATAGTATGGTCAAGCCCCGGACGAAAGAATTCGATGCCGAGGCAATCTCCCATCATTATGATTTGTCCAATGAATTTTACCAACACTTTCTTTGTGAGAACATGCTTTACACCTGCGCCTACTACCGCGACCCTGAAGGGGACCTTGCTCAAGCCCAAATTGACAAGATGGATCTTGTTTGTCGTAAGCTCCGCTTATCGCCTGGCGAGGAATATCTTGACATCGGATGCGGGTGGGGGAGCTTGGCCATTTGGGCGGCCAAACATTATGGAGTCAAGGCCACCGGCGTCACTCTTTCAATCGAGCAGGCAAAGTGGGGTCAGGAGTGGGTCCGCCGCGAAGGTCTCGGGGATCGGTGCCAAATTTATCACATGGACTACCGCGATCTTTCCGAGGGACAGACCTATCAGAAAATATCAGCCATCGGGATTATCGAACACATTGGCATCGCGAACTATGAGTTCTTTTTTGGCTGGGTTCGCAAACGCCTCCGAGAGGGGGGGTTTTTTCTGAATCACGGAATCACCCACACTAAGTTTTGGAAATGGACTAGTCAAAGTGTGTTTCTTCGGGACAATGTTTTTCCTAATGGTGAGATGGACAACATCACAAATATCATGGACGTCATGGAGCGGGAGCATTGGGAAATTGTCGACGTTGAGAATCTTCGCCTTCATTATGCCCGAACCTGCCACCAGTGGTACGACAATCTCGAACGCAATGCCGGGCGCATCAAGGAAATCGTTGGAGAGCGGACCTACCGAATTTATCGTCTCTGGCTGGTCAACTCAGCTGAGTGCTTTTATTCGGGTTCTCTCGGCCTCTATCAGGTTCTTCTCCAGCATCACAAGATAATTCGAGATCATCACCTTCCCTCGAACCGCGAAGACATCTATTCATCCTTTATTGTTGCTGATAGTTAACAAGGATGAAAGGCTCTTCCCTGAAATGTCACTGCGGGGAGTCCACGAATGGACGCCCTTCCCCTTTTCGTCATTTGGGTTCTTTTGGGGGCCGCATGTACAGAGCATTTGGGGGCCCTTATTCCGGGGTGGCCTGCGAATTCCCTGGCGGCGTGAGCGTTGGGGGACTCCGGATGGCGATTTTCTCGATATTGATTTCGTAGAACCGCGGCGCCCAGAGGCGCCGACCCTTCTCCTCCTGCACGGCCTCGAAGGCTCGTCCAATTCTCACTATATTAGAGGCATGGCGGCTAAGGCCTCGACCCTCGGTTGGCGAATTGCCGCCTTAAATTTCCGCTCCTGTAGCGGCGAGCTCAACCGTATGCCACGCTTCTACCATTCAGCCGAAACGGAGGATATTAATTTTGTCGTCTGCCGGCTAGTTAGTCGGATGGAGGGGGCGCTCTTGATTGCTGGGTTCTCCTTGGGCGGAAACATTCTCTTGAAATGGTTGGGAGAAAAGGGGGAAGAGGTGCATCCTTCGGTCTGTGGAGCGGCCGTCGTTTCAGCCCCTTTCGTGCCTGGTGAATGTGCCAAGGAAATCGATCGACCGACTAGAGCGATCTACCGCCGACCCCTGCTGTCCAGTGCCAGGGAAAAATTCCTGAAATTGGCCTTGCGGCACCCTGGTATCATGGATACTGAACGTGTTCGCCGGGCACGGACCTTTGTTGAGTTTGACCGCTGGGCGACCGCACCCGTTCACGGCTATGCCGATGAGCGCGAATATTACGAGGCGGCAATTTCTCTCGGGGATATCCCGAAGATTCGCGTTCCGGCGCTTATTCTAAGTGCACGGGATGATCCCATCGTTCCTGAGCGCTTCTATCCTACCAAGATTATCAACGAATCGCCTTGGCTGCGGGGTTTATTTCTTCTGTCCGGTGGGCACGTGGGATTTGTTGGGGGAAAGAATCCGGCCAATCCTGAATACTGGGGCGAGGGTTGCGTCCTGTCCTTTCTCAGCGCCTGTCTTAGAGGAGCAAAATAAACTCAGCCACCTGGCAGAAAGAGCGCTTTGACGAACGGAAAGACTCAAGGGCCAAAGAGGAATGCTCGAGAATTTTTCCAGTATTCAATGATGTTTTAAGGGCTGAGAGAGATGCAGGAAATCTGCAGCGAGGAGACGGTGGGGTTGCGAAAAATTAACAGGATATGGTGTGGCTCCGATAGTGAGGTCTCGAACATGGAGCGGTTGTCCTTGTCCCGATTTTCTTCCCCTCTCAAAAGAATGGTGTGGTGGGCCATTTCTGTGAAGGTAAACAGGGTGAAGGAGAGAAGAACAAACACAAGAACAAAGGCTTCGCCCCTGGATGCCCTGAAAGGTAGATTGGAGTCATTGAACGTCGAGCCTAGAAAACCTTCGGCGAGATAGGGTAAGAGAAGAAAAGGGGAAGAGTAGGTTTGGCTTTGTTCCCTCGATGGAAACTTAGCCTAATCCGCTCGGCGGACGGTGAGTTCCCTCGAGCGTGCGTGGCGGAAGAAAGCACAGGCGATGAGCCGATCCAGCATGGACGAATATGAAATCCCAGCACTTTCGATCATTTTTGGATAGCCACTCAATTCAGTAAAGCCAGGCAGGGTATTAACTTCGTTGATGTAAATCTCACCTCTAGTTTCCCGGTAAAAAAAATCCACCCGTGCCAAGCCCGAACAGTCCAGTGCCGAGAAGGCCGCCCGGGCGTGGGTTTGCATCTGGTTAACCACGACTCCATCCAGTTCGGCCGGAATGATGATATCCGTGAATCCGGGGGTATACTTGGCTTTATAGTCGTACCAGCCCTCTTTGGGTTTGATTTCGGCAAGTGGGCTCGCAAGGGGCCGTCTGCCTCCGGGGTCTTCGAGCACGGCGCATTCAAACTCTCGGCCTCGGGCTTCTTCCTCGATGAGTACTTTGAAATCGTAAGAGAGGGCGTCCTCGATGGCCTTCTCGAGATTAGAGGCCTCCACGATGCGGTGGATGCCCACGCTACTCCCTAGGGAGGTGGGCTTGACGAATAGCGGAAAATCAAAGTTGGCCTCGGAATCTTTAAGAATACTCGATTTGTTAAAGCCCCACTCCTCCCGGGAGATGGTGAGCGAGGGGAGTACGGGCAGGCCGCCTGCACGGAGAATGGCCTTGGTCGCTCCTTTGTTCATCGAGACGGCGGAGGAAAGGCAGCCCGATCCCACAAATGGAATTTCCAGCAACTCTAGAAGCCCCTGAAGGGTGCCGTCTTCGCCGTAGGTTCCGTGAATCATGGGAATAAGAACGTCGACGCTCACAGTATCGCCCCCATTGGCAATAAGGAGAGAATTTTTTCCCGGCTCAAGCGAAAAATGTACCTCTCGCCCCTGTTCGGGCACCCCCCTGGCATCGAGCATGAGAAGCCATCTACCCGTCTGGGTCACGAATAGAGGAAGGACCTCGTAGCGGCCATGGTCGAGATTGTCCATGATTGCTCTGGCCGAAGCCAAACTGACCTCGTGCTCGGTCGAGCGTCCACCAAAGATGACTCCCACACGGACCTTGTTGCCTTTCGGTGCCGCCATTTCTTGCGTCTCCCTTTCCCAGGGCGGGGAACAGTCGGGTTCTCTGGTGCGCCGCATTTTTTTACAGTGATCCAATTGGCGGAAACTCAGGATTATTTTATCAGGCGAGATAACGCCTTGAAATCCTCGCTCCCGGCCACTCTTAATAAATCGAATAGCGCTTGCTCGGTCGTTGTCGGTATGGCGCCCGCCCTCTCTAGAGCCGCAAGTCCCATCCGCCAATTAAGTTTTTGACGCGAAGAGAGGGCGTCGGCCACCGAGTGGACGATAAACCCCTGTTCCATTAGATCGAGAGCGGTCTGGTAGCAGCAAACGTGGGTCTCACATCCGGTGAGGAGAATTGTAGAGCGGCCTAGCTCCCGGATGCGATTGGCAAATTTCTCGGTGCCAGTACAGCTAAACGTAATTTTTTCAAAGGGAGAAAATTCCGGAATTAATCCCGCGATATCTTCTACTGTCACCCCAAGTCCCTTGGGATATTGCTCGCTGACCAGAACTGGAAACCTCAACCGCTTTGAAGCCTCGATTAGGACTTGGATGCAAGAGACAGTCCGCCCTCTGATTCCATCCGGCATGGCGTCCATGAGCTTTTTCTGAACATCGATGACAATCAATATGCAGTTATCTGGCGTGAGCCGGAAGTTTTGAATGTCGGCCATTGGGCCTCCGTGGAGGGGCGTGGGAAATCTATCTAGCTGGTAGCATACCGCCATGGAAGGGTCAAGGAATTCAACGTCTTGATCCGCTAGGTGGGCTGAGATAGCATCCGGCCACGTATAGATTATTTATTGTCCCGAAGTTATTGTCCCGGGTCCGGGAGGAGGAGTAAGAATATGTCCGGCAATGCCAAGGTCGTTCTGACGGACTATGTGTGGGATACGCTCTCGGTCGAGGAAAATGCTCTCAAGGGACTGGCCGACATCGTAGCCCTCCAGACGAAAACGCCCGAGGAATTTTTGCCCGAGGCCGAGGATTGCGACGCAATTCTGAATACTTACGCGGGACCCATCACGGCCGAAACGATGGCGAAAATGTCAAAATGTAGAATAATCGCCCGCTATGGAATCGGCGTGGATACAATTGATCTCGACGCGGCGACCGAGGCAGGCATCATTGTGACCAACAATCCGACCTACTGTATCCAGGAGGTTGCCGAGCATGCGATGGCCTTGCTGTTGGCCTGTGCGCGGCGGGTGGCATTTTTCGATCGCCAGGTGCGCAATGGCGATTGGAACGTCATGGCAGGAAAGCCAATGTTCCGCCTTAACGGAAGTACACTCGGGCTGGTGGGTTTCGGAAACATTGCCCGTGAGGTGGCCACCCGAGCAGTGGCATTCGGGATGCATGTCTTGTTTGCAGATCCTTTCGTTGACGAGGGCCAGTTTGAGGTACCTGGGATAAAGGTCGAGCCCGAAGAGCTGTACACTTCTTCGGACTATTTGTCCGTTCATCCGCCCCTTATCCCCGAGACGCGAGGAATGATTAATGATGAGGTATTTAGGCAGATGAAACCCACAGCTTACATCGTTAACTGCTCCCGGGGACCGATTATTGATACGAATGCTCTTGTCCGTGCCCTCGATGCGGGTGAGATTGGTGGTTGCGGGCTCGATACGACTGACCCCGAGCCGCTTCCAGATCCTCACTCCCTCCGGGGCCGTGACAACGTGATCATTAATCCCCATGCAGCCTGGTACAGCCTTGAGTCCATGGAGGGTCTCCAACGGGGAGCGCCGAATGAGGTTCGCCGAGTTCTATCCGGAGAATGGCCAGTTAACGTTGTTAACCAGAAGGTCAAGGAGAAAAACCGGGCGGGTCTTTAGCTTCTGGATGGGAACAATGCCTGAGTATAGCTTTAAGAAAATTTATTAGAAAGAATTAAGTAAAGTGCTTTATATCAATTTGTTATGGCGTAGTTTCTATTTGTCGCTTTCGGGTGTGTTTCTTTGGTGGGTCTTAATTATTTTATAATCAAATACTTGAATGGCATCATTTAATGTAAAAAATTCCCTGTATGCCATGCAGCGGGCGCAAGGGTCAGGGCAATTAATTCAAGAAAAGGAAGGAAGCCGAGATGAAGGGTTCCTCACATGATTCGCTGGAGGGTGGTTTGATGCCCGACGATGCGGAAATCGTTGCTGCGGGCGAGCTTGAAGGCCTTCGGTCGCGTGTAAAAAATCTATCGCGTCTCATTGATGTTTCCGTCCTAGTGTCTTCCAGCCTGAACCTACAGGAAGTCATGAACCGGATCATGGAGATGTCCAAGGAGATGATGGAAGCCGAGGCAGCTTCCATCATGCTCTGGAACGAGGAACTCCAGTGCCTCGAATTCAAGCTAACAGTGGGTGAGGTCGAGGTGGACGATCTCAAGACCATTCAAATAAAAAAAGGGCAGGGAATCGCGGGTACTGTGGCCCAAACGGGGGAACCGATGCTGGTGGCCGATGTCACTAAGGAGGATCGTTTCTACGACAAAGCGGATGAGGCCACCGGTTTTGTGACAAAATCCATCCTCGCTGCTCCCCTAGTCGTGCGCGATGGAATCGTCGGTGTAAGCGAGGTGTTGAACCATAGAGCGGGTCGCCCGTTTACAGAACATGACCTCGAATTGTTCTCCACTTTTTGTCGTCAGGTAGCTGTAGCGGTCGAAAATGCCCGATACCATGAGCAGGAGGTCCAACGGAGTCTTTTCGATCAACAGATGAAGATGGCGGCCGAAATTCACCGTAGCTTTCTCCCCGCAGAGGTGCTTAAGGATGAGGAGGAACGCTTCGAGATTGAAGCGTTTACCCGCTCTGCCTATGAGGTGGGTGGTGATCTTTACGCAATCGAGGCCCTGCCCGATGGGCGAATTGGGCTAGCACTAGGAGACGTTTCAGGAAAGGGGGTTCCGGCGGCTCTTTACATGGCGCGGGTGGTGAGCGAGTTCCGGATGTCTTGCAATTTGGGGGTGCCTCCATGGGAAGTGCTGACACGTTTGAACGCGACTCTAGCCGACTGGATGATGCGGGGGATTTTCGTGACTTTCGTTTACGGTATCCTGGATCCAAAAACTGGGGACTTTGAGGTGGCGAATGCTGGCCACCTGCCTCCGGTCCTCGCAAGAAAAGGGGAGGAAGTGCGCTGGATGGGACCTGCCAGCGGGCCTCCCCTTGGGGTGTCGCGTCTCACCGAGTATAAACCCGAGAAGGTGAAGCTCCAGCCCTCCGAGGCCGTGCTTTTTTATTCGGATGGCATTGTCGAAGTTCAAAATATGGCTGGGGAGCAGTACGATGAGCGCCTTCTCCGGGATGCAGCGGAGGCTGGATCCGGAGCGAGTCAGCTGTTGAATCATGTGCTCGGATCTGTCGAGGAATTCAACCAGGGTGCAATGCAGATGGATGACATGACCCTAGTTGCGATGTCATGGACCGGTGTGCGGTGAATTTATTTCGGATAGAGGTTCCCTCGGATCCGAAATGTTTGCGGATTGTTCGCTCTTCGGTGGAGTCCCTATGCGAAATGGCGGGGATGAACGAGGATGATAGTTGTAAGGTGGTCCTTGCAGTGGACGAGGCCTGCTCGAACATTATCCGTCATAGCTACGAGGGCGTGAAGGACAAGCCAATCATTTGCGAGGGGAAAATCGAAAACAGTAACCTCCACATCATGCTGCAAGATTACGGGAAAAAAGTGGACCCGGCGAATATTCGTCCTCGAAATCTTTCCGATATTCGCCCGGGAGGACTCGGGGTCCATTTTATCCGCGAAGTGATGGATCGGGTGGAGTTCGAGGACCGCGGCGATGAAGGAACCTGCCTTTTTTTGGAAAAGAAAGTGCCTAATTCTGGAGTGCATGATTTATGGAAATCGTAACTGAGAATATTGGGAGTGCATCCATCGTCCGGGTGTCAGGGGAGGTGGATATGTCCAATTCACCGACCGTTCGGGATAGCCTGATGCTGTTGATCGAAGCCAAGGCCCCCACCATCGTGGTTGACCTCGGTGGCGTGACCTATATGGACAGCTCGGGGATCGCTACCCTCATCGAGGGGCATCAGGCGACTACGTCCTATGGCGGAAATTTCCGCATCGCAGCCTTGATCCCGAATGTGAGGCAGGTATTTGAACTCGCCCGCCTGACAGATGTTTTTGATATATATCCGGACGTGGATCGGGCGCAAGAGGGGCTTTAGAAATTGCCAGGCAAGCAAGAGTCGTCTAGGAGCGAGGAAACGATCGTGACCCTCGGCCGCGTAACGATTCATGCGGTTTCGGCAATTCACCAGGCTGCCGGGCTCGCGCGCGAGGTGGCCTACTGGACCTTTATTGCTCCATGGACGCGGGAGCGGAGCGGCATTCGATGGGAAAGTGTCATCCATCAGGGCGTGCGCATCGGGTGGGATGCCATTTTTATCGTGGCGGTAATTACATTTTTCGTGGGGATGATTTCAGCCCTCCAGAGCGCCTCTTTGCTCCGTCAGTTCGGCCAGCTCCTCTTGATGGCGAACGCAGTGGCCTTGTCGATGACCCGGGAACTCGGGCCCCTGTTGACCGCCATCATCGTGGCTGGCAGGAGCGGATCGGCGTTTACAGCCGAAATTGGCAGCATGAAAATGGCTGAGGAGGTCGACGCGCTGACTGCGATGGGGCTCAATCCAGTCCATTTTCTCATGGTGCCCCGAGTGGTAGCCATGGTCATCGCCGTGCCCACCCTGACATTAATAGCGGATTTCATGGGGATTTTTGGCGGATGGCTGCTGGCGGTGAGTGTCGTCGATTTGGGTTCGCTACAGTATATTCGGCATACGATCGGCGCTATTGACATGGGTGACGTGATGCGGGGGCTGACAAAGAGTTTTATCTTCGGTTGTCTGATCGCGATGACGGGCTGTTATTTGGGTATCCAGGCTGAGGGCGGATCCGAGGGCGTTGGGCGCTCGACGACGAATTCGGTCGTTATTTCGATTTTTTTGATTGTTCTGGCAAACTTAGCGTTCACAGCATTTTTCTACATGGTTGAATAGGAACCGGGAGCGTGAACGAGATTGCACAATCGGGCGAAGCCACCTCCGAGCACATCGGGGATGTGGTCATCGATGTAAGGAACCTTGATACCCACTACGGTGCCCGGAAAATCCTCGATGATGTCAGCTTTGAGGTCGAGAAGGGGGAAATTTTTGTCATCCTGGGTGGTAGTGGGAGCGGCAAGTCAACGCTTCTTCGGCATCTCATCGGATTGCATATTCCTTCGTCCGGCTCAATCCGGATATTTGGGAAGGAAACAGCAGGGATAGACGAAGAGGAGTGGCAGCCCTTGCGCCGTCGGATGGGGGTGCTTTTCCAGGGAGGCGCCCTCTTCAATTCGCTCACGGTGGGCGGAAACGTGGCTTTGCCGCTTCGCGAGTACACTGACCTCCCCGAGTCGACCATTGGCATCCAGGTCCGGCTCAAGCTCGGGCAAGTGGGCCTGGCGGGATTCGAGAACCTAATGCCCGATCAACTCTCGGGTGGCATGAAAAAGCGGGCAGGGCTAGCTCGGGCCATCGCCATGGACCCGGAGGTGCTCTTCTTCGATGAGCCATCGGCGGGCCTGGATCCGATAGCGGGTGCCGGGCTAGACGAATTGATTCTCCAGCTTCGGGACACCTTCGGCATGACGATCGTGGTCGTCACTCACGAGATGGAGAGTGTAAAAAGGATCGCCGATCGCGTCATCATGCTCTTTCAGGGAGAGGCGGAAGCGGTCGGGACGCTGGACGAGGTGAAGAAGGTGGATCATCCGAAGGTTCAGCAGTTTTTTGAGCGTACTCCGGACAAGGGACATACTGACCCCGCCGAATATTTGGAGTATCTGACCGCCGGGGGCGGCAGGGAGTTTTAGGGATGTTTGGAAGTCGCGGCCAGGAAGTCAAGGTGGGTATTTTTGTTACTGCCGGCATTTGTATTTTTGCCCTTTTCGTTTTTGGGCTGACCTGGGTGGGGTTGAGCGGCGACGGGGACACCTACCGAATTCTCTTCAAAAATGTGGCGGGCTTGGAAAATGGGAGCCTCGTCCGGTTGGGCGGGCTCAAAGTCGGGCGTGTAGAGAGGGTCGGAATTTCCAAGGAGAACCAAATGATGGCTGAGGCCGTCATTTTGGTGGAGCGCGGCACCCCAATTAGCAAGAGTAGTAAGATTCAGGTGACTTCTGTCGGCGTCACCGGATCGATGTACCTTTCAATCTCGCTTGGTCTGCAGGGTTCCGCGTTGTTCAAGCCCGGCTCCGTGATACAAGGCCAGGAGGCCGCGAGCTTTCAGGGCGCGATTAATGAGGCTCGGGAGACCGCTTCGCGGGTGAACAAGATGCTTGAGGGCCTCGACGAGACCACTCGAATGGTCTTCAACGATGTCCAGAGATTGGTCCGAAGTATTCGGGGGAAAGTATCTTCCATCCTGGGCACGGCGGACCGTGCTATGGCCAGATTCGAAAATATTCTCAGCAAAAAAAATGAGATTATTGTCACGGGTTTTTTGGTCTCTCTGGGGCGGGCTGCTGACCGCCTGGAGAAGAATATTGGACCCGCCATCAGTGGTCTTCAACTCACCCTCGGACGGGTTCGCCAATCAATTGGCCGTGTGGACCAGACGGCCCAGGCGTTTAAAAAGCTGGCGGGCGACTCTTCCGCGCTCATTGCCCAAATCAACGCCCGCCTCGCAGTGGCGGACCGCCTGCTGAGCCGATTTGAGCGGGTTAGCGAGGGGCTGGAGAAGGTTTTCGCCACAAGCGAGAAGGCGGTTGCCGACCTGACTCTGGCGCTCAAGGCCGAACTCCAGCTGATCCGGGGCGAGCTTCAAAAAGAGATAGCCGGCGCCGGTTCGAGCGTACGCCATGAGATCGGCAGTGTCGCCTCCCAGGCAAAGGCCCAATTGCGAAAGGGCAGTGCCGAGATGGAGGGAGCTCTCCGTTCCGCGAAGAAAGAAATCGAGGGAGTGGGCACAAGCCTGCGCCGTGAGCTCGGCAATGTTGCCATTCAGGCAAAGGCCCAACTGCAAAAGGGCAGTGCCGAGATGGGGGGTGCTTTTCGTTCCGCGAAGAAAGAAATCGAGGGAGTGGGCACAAGCCTGCGCCATGAGATCGGCAGTGTCGCCTCCCAGGCAAAGGTCCAACTGCAAAAGGGCAGTGCCGGGATGGAGGGAGCTCTCCGTTCCGCGAAGAAAGAAATCGAGGGAGTGGGCACAAGCTTGCGCCGTGAGCTCGGCAGTGTTGCCACCCAGGCAAAGGCCCAATTGCGAAAGGGCAGTGCCGAGATGGAGGGTGCTCTCCGCACTGCGAAGAAAGA